>Ga0153915_10001335_pt1 | contig 22717 bp, 21 predicted proteins | sample Opewatmetagenome_2_FD_107003 | JGI IMG/M metagenome (GOLD analysis project Ga0153915, IMG submission 107003) | Freshwater wetland microbial communities from Ohio, USA - Open water 3 Core 3 Depth 3 metaG | ecosystem: Environmental > Aquatic > Freshwater > Wetlands | place: USA: Ohio, Lake Erie...
AGGGTTCTCTTTCATCCTTCCCTCAAAGTACGTAGAGGTTATATCATAAAAGAGAAAATCAAACGTCCCGCCGAACAACTTCCCGTAATGTTCCTGAAGATGCCCGCAGAGCTTATCCTTGTATGGCAGAATAGCGTCAAGCGCCCTGTACAGCCGATCATCGTTAATCTTCCAACTCCCTACTCCAAGAAGATCATCCAATGCCGTTTTATCGTACCATGACTCCGCTATCTGCAATTCCGAAGAGGGGGCGCAAAACCTCGCCAGAACAAGAATACACGCCATCACTGACCATGCAACATCTTCTCGTCCCTCAGGCAGATGCTTCCTGCAAAACTCCCCAAATTCAAGCTTGCTCCACAATATAAGCGCAAGATATACATCTCCAAAATGTCGCAACCTTTCCACACTTATCTGACTGATGTTGACGTTCGCCCATATCGGAGGCTCTTCTCGTTCTTTTAAAAAGCTCGCTTCAGGCCTCGGCTTGCCGTCAAGCATCCTCCCTATCTCTTCCCACCCGATCCGTTCTTCATTCTCCAATCCGGGGAGTTTGCCAATGGAAGCCACTATCCTTTGTCGAGGGCCTCTTGCCGTGCGGTATGATTCCACCAACGACCAGTACCCGTAATCTTCTCCTCTTGCCTTTTTATCATGGCGTCTCAGATACATCGTTGTCCTCCTTGAGACGCCATTATCTTGTTTCATCACGCCGTATGCAAGAGGCTGTTCTGCACTACACACCGTTTTAAAAATCCGATATTGATATCATTACCTTTTTTCTAACTACTACCCCCGTTTTTTCTATAAAATCATACAATGCTGCGGAAGATGGGTTAGTAGCGGTCTGAAGGTCTCTTTTCCCAACGAGATAAGAAGGTATTAATTTTGAGTCAGCATCAATCGCCACAAAAGTCCACTGATCCCCGACGCGCTGAGGGTCATCAGAAAAATTTATGCGTTTCTGTTTTTTCTGGACATAGGCCCATATCTCGTCTACCTGAATATGGCGGCAGTCTCTTTATACTTCTTTACAAAATAATGGTTATATTCTTATATTCAAACCAACTTTGAAATTACCATCAGGTAAACCTAAAGGAAATGTTGATGCGGAATTAATATTACATTCAACTTTAGAAATTTCTAATTATGATGGAGCTGTTATTGTTGCTGGAGATGGAGATTATTTTTGTCTTATCGAACATCTAAAAAAGGAGAACAAATTAAAAAGATTAGTAATTCCTAATAAAAATCGTTATTCTTCTTTATTGAGAAAATTTTCAAAAGATATGAGTTTTGTGACAGATCTAAGACATAAATTAGAGTATATAAAATAAAAGAGGCATTACCTCAGGACGAAACCTTTTGGCTAGCCTCTCATCGTGATCCGAGTATGTATTATAGTAATAACAATTTTTATTGTCAAGTGATTTTTAGTTTGTATTTCAACTCCTCAAATTTTTACTATTTTTTTGAATAAAAATCAAATCACCCTTTATCTATTATCGACATTTTAATCAATTGCCTTTAATCTGAAAATCAAATTAGGACACTACCCTTTCCCTGCTTTTATTGACATTCATGAATATTTGTGCATATATTATGTATATACATAATATGAATTGGGGGTGAAGAAAAGATGAAGACAGCCAGAGTGTTCAAATCAGGGAATTCGCAGGCGGTCAGACTGCCAAGGGAATTTAAGCTTGATGTTGCGGAGGTCCACGTCTTTCAGAAAGATGGGGATCTGGTGCTGAGGCCCTTGAGAAAGACCTGGCAGGATTATTTCGATCGTGGACGACGGTTCAGCGATGATTTTCCGGAGACCATTGAAGATATGCCGCTGGAGGAAAGGAGCCTGTGGTGATTCGTTATATGCTGGACAGTGACGCCTGTATTGCCCTGATCAAACATCAGGCTGAATGCATGCACAGATGTCTGGCAAACCTTTCACCGGAAGAAGTCGGGGTTTCAAGCATTGTCATGGCGGAACTCTGGTTCGGCGTAGCGCATTCGCAGAAGAAAAAACAAAATGAAGCAGCCTTGAAGGATTTTTTAAACTATGTAATCCCCCTGGATTGGCCTTGCGAGGCCGCTTCCCTCTATGGACGTATCCGTACGCGTCTTCAGTCTCAGGGGACCCCTGTCGGCGCCATGGATCTGCTCATCGCCTCTCACGCCCTCTTCATTGATGCAGTACTTGTAACGAATAACATAAGGGAATTTCAACGGGTCGCCGATCTGAAGATAGAAAATTGGGAAGCAATGGCGATAGAATAAGACAGTGCCTCCAGTTGTTTGCCCTATCGGTTGTCCGGTTTTTATTTACATTCCTTTCATAAAGGACTTCCCATCTCACTTATTGATTAACTGACCAATGTTAAGAGAACGAAACACATTGATAGTGCGCGCCCATAAAATTCTGGACGCCTGTCTCACGGCAGCGGCCTTTATCGGCGCATATTACATCAAGGACTTTCTCCTGCCCGCATCCTTGCGCGGTCTTACCATCGCGCCGAACTACTACATAATCCTTCTCATGGTTATCATTGTCTGGTATGTGACATTCAGCAGCCTTGACCTGTATGCCTCCTACAGAAGGCGGTCCTTTAACGAGATCTTCCTGAACATGGCAAAGGCGGTGTCCACGGCCATGCTTGTCATGATACTGTGCATGTATATCCTGAAGATAACGGACGTCAGCCGTATCATGCTCGGGATGTTCTTTATCCTTGATATATTCCTGCTGGGCCTCAGCAAGGGCGCGGTATATTTTTCCATGTACCGCGTTCGTGAAAAGGGATTTAATTTTCGCAATGTCATGATTATCGGGAGCAGGGAGAGGGCAAAGGATGTCATCATAACAATAGGCGATCAGCGGGGTTCAGGGTTTAAGGTGATCGGCTGCCTGGATGTGGGCCAGGAGGATTTAGGCAGGCAGGTTATAAACGGCGTAAGGGTGATCGGGACACTGGATGATATAGAGTCATTCATAAGGAAAGAGGTGGTGGACGAGGTGATCTTGGCAATGCCCTTAAATAAGATTGAAAATGCCGGGCATTATATCAACATCGCGGAGAAGATGGGCGTTTCAGTCCGTATAGTGCCTGACTGGCAGATCCATGCACTGATGTACAGGCCGGGTATTGCGACGATCCGGTTTGAGGATTTCCTGGGCATCCCTACTATGGCCCTGGCCACCACCCCGCCGAACCAGGGCGCCCTGCTTATAAAAGGCGCGATCGACTACCTGCTTGCCTTCACGGCCCTGCTCGCGCTGCTGCCTTTCTGGGTGATTATAGCCCTGTCGATCAAGCTCTCTTCCAGGGGGCCGGCATTGTTCTCACAGGAACGCAGCGGCCTTAACGGCAGGCGCTTCCAGGTGTACAAGTTCAGCACCATGGTCGCGGACGCGGAGGCAAGGCTGAGGCATCTGAAGGAATTGAATGAGAGCGACGGGCCTGTATTCAAGATAAAAAAGGACCCGCGCATCATACCGTACATCGGGACATTCCTCAGGAAGACGGGCCTGGATGAACTGCCCCAGATTATAAACGTCCTCAAGGGCGAGATGAGCCTGGTGGGGCCACGTCCGCCCATACCCGCGGAGGTGGAGGATTATGACATGTGGCAGATGAGGCGGCTCTCCATGAAACCCGGTCTTACCTGTATCTTGCAGGTCTCTTCGGGGAGGAACGACCTCTCCTTTGACCAGTGGATGAAGCTGGACCTTGCCTTATATATGATATCTGAGGACATAATATATCAGCTTTTCATATTCCATAAGCACTTCCTTTAAATACCACCTGCCCTTCCACCAGTTTTCCGGGTTGAATTTATAATATCCGGACGGCATGGAAATGATGCGCACATTGGCGCCTTCAAACACCTTCCTGTATGTCAGCCATGCGCGCCTTGAATGCATGGGAGAGGTAATGATGATAAGCGACCCGGCCCCTGTTTTTTCCGTTATCTTTCTGACTGATTCGGCCTCATCCAGCGTGTTATATACAGGGATATCGCTGCGTATGAGCGCGGCCTCAGGGACCCCCGAACTGGTAAGAAGCATCTCAAGGAGATCCGCCTCCTCAGGATAGTTTATCCCCCTCGCCTTTACAAGATCATAGGTGTCCGGCAGATAGGGCCTTGTCACAAGGATCTTATCGCTAAGCCCCTTTTTATATGCATCTGCGGCTGCCAGGCCCCTCTCAATATTTCCTCCACCCAGGCAGACTATCATGTCCGACTTTTCCGGGGTATCTTCCTGTATAAGACCCCTTCCTATACAAGTAAGGATCGTCCCATGAAATATGACGATAAGGACAACTGTCACAAGGAATAAAAAAAAGAGCCATTTCAGGACAGTCTTTTTTGACCTCTTTCCCTCTTCCGGAGGCCATGCATGGGAGGAAAACCCATGGACCTGCCGGTCATTCCCGCCTTCTTTGTATGTCAACCGCATATATCAATCCTTTCCTGCTGCAAGAATCCTGTTAATCCTGTCAAATAATAGACTTTAACTGTCCTGTAAATCCTGTCAAAATTAAAAGGTCTTTGCACTGTCAAGGAGGATGGTGACGGGACCGTCGTTTAAAATATGGACGTCCATCATCTCCTGAAATTTTCCTGCGGCAACTTTAATCCCGGTATTTTTAAGGAGCACGATGAAATGTTCATACAGCCCCCTTGCCTTCTCCGGCCTGGCAGCCCTGGCAAAGGACGGCCTGCGGCCCTTGCGGCAATCTCCCAGGAGAGTGAACTGCGACACAACCAGGGCGCTCCCGCCTGTCTCAATAAGAGACAGATTCATCAGGTCATCCTCATCCGGGAAGATCCTCAGATTGGCTATCTTATCGCTCAAGTAGCCGCAATCCTTCTCCGAATCTTCCTCACCGACCCCGAGAAAGATCAGCAGACCTTTTTCAATCTCACCTGCTGTCTCCCCGGCCACATCCACCCTGGCCATCTTCACCCTCTGTACCACTGCGCGCATATCCTCTCCTGTAATATTCAACCATCCTTATTTGAATCATAAGTCTATTGCCAAGACAATAAAAAACTATTATCTTGAAATCATGAACCCCAGCATTATACTCATCAACCCCTGGATATACGACTTTGCGGCCTATGACCTCTGGTCCAAGCCCCTTGGGCTTTTATATATCGCAAGTTTTCTGAAAAAGCCAGGTTTCCATGTCCACCTGATAGACTGTCTTGATGTCTATCATCCGGACATGGAGAACGGTCAGTCGATGTCCCGCCCCACCCGCCGCAGATACGGTACGGGGAAGTACTGGAGGCAAAGGATCTCCACCCCTCCGGCACTGAGCCATATTGCCAGGGCATATAACCGGTACGGCATCACAACAGAGGTGTTTATAAGGGAACTAAAAAAGATTAAAGACCCGTCAGCCATCCTTGTCACATCCCTGATGACATACTGGTATCCGGGCGTGACGGAGGCGATCTCCATTGCCAGGACCATTCATCCCGATACGCCTGTTATCCTGGGGGGCATATATGCAAGGCTCTGCGAGGACCACGCAAGAGAATTTTCAGGCGCGGATTTTATATCAACTGAAACAGCACTCCCGGACATGGGCTCAATTACCAGGATATTTCAGGAACTGAATATCACGGTCCCTGAGATGCCTCAGAATACAATTGAACCCCTCTATCCTGCATTCGATCTCTTGAACAAGGTTGAGTATGTAACTATCCTTACCTCAACAGGCTGCCCTTACCGCTGTCAGTATTGTGCGAGCAGCTACCTCTATCCCTCATTCTCACGCCGCGATCCACTGGAGATAATTGAGGAGATAAGGCACTGGAACCATGAATACGGGGTCTCGGACTTCGCCTTTTATGATGACGCCCTGCTGGTTGATTCCGAAAGACATGCAATTCCTATTATGGAAGGAGTTATCAAACAAGGCTTGAACATAAGGTTCCATACGCCCAATGCACTTCATGTCAGGGAGGTATCACCGGACATGGCAAGGCTCCTCCATGCCTCCGGGTTCCGCACCATCCGCCTTGGCCTGGAGACATCCGACCTGGACCGCCACAACAACCTTGACAGAAAGGTCTCTGAAGGCGATTTTGAGAAGGCCGTTAAAAACCTGACAACGGCAGGATTCAGGAAAAATGACATAGGCGCCTATGTCCTTATGGGGCTTCCATGTCAATCATTTAAATCAGTGGAGGATACTGTCAGGTTTGTGGATGAGGTCGGGGCAGTCCCCTATCCGGCAAGATATTCGCCCATCCCCCATACGCCATTGTGGGAGAAGGCACTGGCGCATTCATCCTATGACCTGGCAAATGAACCCCTCTTCCATAACAACACCCTCCTGCCGTGCTGGGATGAAGATCAAAGGCAACAGGTCGCCGGCCTCGTAAAGACAGTCACGGAGATAAGGCAAAAATAGGACGCGCAGAGAGGGTCGACCGAACTGTTTTTTCATTTCGACCGTACTCTTTTGTCATTTCGACCGAAGGGAGAAATCTCGATTTCTAATGACATGAACGACGTGAGATTCCTCACATACGTTCGGAATGACAATCATTCCTTTTGCGACACAGTATCTCAGCAGGGACAGAACAATAGTAAGACAATAATATGTTGACAGGATCAACAGGATTGACAGGATCTTTTTTGCCTTTCCGGAAGAAAGGCAAAATTTTTCATCCCTCTTCGAGGAGGAAAAATAAATCAGGGCGTCACATAATAAATAATGGTTTGTTTCTCCCGCGCAAGCGGGATGGCCCTTTCACTCTTTCTTCCGGAAAGAGTGAAAACAAACATCCGAAAAATCCTGTTAATCCTGTCTGAAAAAAAAGATAGTGAATATGGCCCCTCTTAGGAGCCTGCCCTCTGCTGGCTGTTCTACTGTTGGCGCTGAATCCAGCCGGCAAGTTCCTGCCACAAGATAATCAGGCTGCTTTTTGTTTGACCGGCAGGGGTAAAGACTCTATAATATAAATATTCTTATCAACTCAACCTGCCCAAAAATACTGATGCCCGGGATACGAATCTAATCTCTCACATCAGCGAGGCTGTAAAATGAAAATAAACCATTCTTACAAGTTATTCGCTTTTGTCATCTTCCTGCTTCTTATCATTATAGGAATCTTTGTTTTCAAGTCGCTCAACAGCAAAAATGACGTTATCCAACAGGAAGACATTTTGCTGGCATTAACTCTTATTATCATCGTCATGATTGTTGTGCTTATTAAGCTCAACCATACATTTCGCCAGATCTTGCATCCTATTGAACATCTGCGCAGTCAGGTTGCCGAAATTGCATCGGGCAATTATGCCGCACGTTGCGATGTCCTTTACGGCAATGAGATCGGCGAGCTGTGTGCACACTTCAACAGCATGGCTGATTCTCTTCAAAGGGATATCACTGAACGCGAAAGGGCTGATGAGGCATTGCGCGAGAGTGAGGAACGATTTGAAAAATTTATGGAAAATCTGCCTGCGGTTGTATTTATAAAAGACCGGGAAAGCCGGCTTTCCTATGCAAATCCCACATTGAAGAATCTTTTCGGGTGGCATGAAGCCGTCGGCAAACTGAGTACCGAACTGTTGCCTCCTGAACTTGCCCGACTGATGATTGCCGATGATAAAAGAATTATGGAAAAAGGGCCGGAGATTATTCATGAGAAAGTTACAGGTGTTGACGGAGTTCAGCATTTCTATGAGACCCACAAATTTCCATTTTACAAAAAGAATGGTGAAGTTATGATCGGGGGGATTTCAATTGATGAAACCGAGCGCAAGCATGCGGAAGATGCACTGCGTGAAAGCGAAGAAAAGTTCCGGAGACTCCTGGAAAGCACACCATTACCCATTGCTTATTCGAATAAGGACGGTGTTATTATTTTCAGAAACGATCGGTTCGAAAAGGTCTTCGGCTACACGAATGAAGATGTTCCAACGATCGCAGAGTGGTGGCTGAATGCCTATCCGGATGCGAAATACCGTGAATGGGTGATGCAAAATTGGGATTCAGCAGTCAGACGTGCCGGAGAAGCAGGCACAGACATCGAATCAGATGAATATCATGTCACATGCAAGGACGGCAATGTGCGCGATGTCATTATTTCCGGTGTTACGATCAACAACAACCTGCTGGTTACGTTCATCGATATTACTGAGCGCAAACGGGCAGAGGAGGCGCTCATCGAGAGCGAAAGAAAACTGAGCGAAGCCCAGAAAATGGCCCAATTGGGCCACTGGATATGGGATGTGAGGACAGGCAAGGTTGAATGGTCGGAAGAAGTATTCAAGATATTTCAGCTTGATCCTAAGGCATTCATTCCACAGATCGATTCAGTCCTGTCTTTATCGCCATGGCCCGAGGACCATGAACGCGACAAGGAACTGATCCGGAAGGCAACGGAATCTCATGAGAAGGGCAGTTATGAACAACGGTTTCTTCGTCCGGATAAAAGTATCGGATACTACATCTCGAGCTTCCAGGGCAAATATGATGACAACGGCAATCTTGTTTCAATTGTCGGGACAGTGCAGGACATTACCGAGCGCAAGCAGGTCGAAGAAAAGTTACGCATGGCCAATAGCGTGGTAGAGGGCAGCCCGACGGTCCTGTTCCGCTGGAAGGCTGCCGAGGGTTGGCCGGTCGAGTATGTGTCCGAAAATGTCCGGAAAGAGTTCGGCTACACGCCTGATGACCTGCGCTCCGGGCGTTTGCCCTTTGGAGAGATTATCCACCCGGACGATCTGGAGAGGGTTGGAGAAGAGGTCACGCGCTATTCGGCCGGCTCCGAAAACTACTTCACCCAGGAGTACCGGATCGTGACCAAAGACGGGAGGGTGCGTTGGGTTGATGACCGCACAATGATCGTGAGGGATAAATACGGGAAAATCATCTGCTACGAGGGGATTCTCCTGGATCAAACCGCTCGCAAGCAGGCAGAGGAAGCGCTCAGGGAAACAAGCGATTATCTTGACAATCTTTTCACATATGCAAACGCCCCGATAATCGTCTGGGATCCGGAATTCAGGATAACGCGATTTAATCGGGCGTTCGAGTGCATTACCGGCAGGAGTCAAAGGGATGTGATTAGAAAGAATATCGAAATACTGTTTCCTGAGGAGACGAAGAAGCAATCGCTGGAATATATCCGTAAGACCGTTTCCGGCGAAAAATGGGAAACCGTCGAAATCCCGATAAAGCACATTGATGGAACAATAAGTGTGTTGCTCTGGAACTCTGCCAATATTTACGGTGCGGACGGCAGGACGCTTGTCTCCACAATTGCCCAGGGGCACGATATTACGGAGCGCAAACGGGCAGAAGAAGCGCTTCGCAAACTTTCCCGCGCCGTTGAACAAAGTCCGGCTTCTATTGTAATAACCGACACGACCGGCGCAATTGAATATGTCAATCCCAAATTTGTTCAACTTACCGGATATTCATTTGAAGAAGCTGTCGGAAAGAATCCCCGCATCCTCAAATCCGGTGAAACAACGGCACAGGAATACACTCAACTTTGGAACATAATCACTTCCAAAGGTGAATGGCGGGGCGAGTTTCATAATTTGAAAAAAAGTGGTGAGCTGTATTGGGAGTCTGCCGTCATTTCTCCTATTACAGATCAACACGGGACGATCACTCATTTCCTTGCCGTCAAAGAAGACATTACCGAACGCAAGCAGGCGGAAGAGATGTTGCAGAAGACAACAGAGGAGCGCGAAAAATTAATCAAGGAACTTCAGGCGGCCTTGGACAGCATAAAAACCCTGCAAGGGCTTATTCCGATATGTGCAAACTGCAAGAAGATAAGAGATGATAATGGATACTGGAATCAGGTAGAGAAATACATCACTCAACACACTAATGCCGTATTTACACATGGGATATGTCCTGACTGTGCCAGGAAACTCTATGGAGAGCTCTATGAGGAAACCGAAACATGATTGCCGTTATATTGCAAATCCATTTCTAACAGACTGTTGCTATTCGTCGCCATCAGATTCATTGTCTTTTAACAACAGCTCAAAAAGTTTGTCCGGATTGCGGGTCTTGTATTTTTTCAAAAGGTTTCTGTAACCATCTATATCGAACGGCCTTCGCTCGTTCATGACCTGGAACATCAAGGGCGTCAGGATTGCCCCGATAAGGTGGGTTGTCTCATGATGTCCGCATTTTTTGTTTCTCATGGCATTATAGAATTGATAGACCTCAACAGGATTCCTTTCCGCTAACTGGTTTTCCACGATGGAATGGATATAGACATGAAGGAAGGGATTGACTTCATCTTCCGAGGCATATTCATGATCCGAGGTTAAATCCGAAAATTCAAATTCATTGAAGAACTCCTCCTCATGCTCCTGTAAGATTTTTGCCAGGCGCTGCTCCTCGGTTGACAGGCCTTCAAGATCGCCCTTTTTGGCCCTTTCCCATATGTCATGTATGTAATCGCGGGACAAGGCCCTGGCCTGATCAGAGAACTCTGCATGGATACCATCGGCATCATTAAGATCATCTTCACATTCATCAGTTTCATCCCCGTCGCCATAGGCGTATTCCCAACGCGATTCCGGGTCCTCGAATAATACTTCTTTGATATTAAAGTGTTCCGGATCAAAGTCATCTCCGAGCCATTCGATTGTCTCCTCATACTCTTCATGGTCAGGGTTAGAAATGATATCGAGGAGGTCCATATACCCGAAAGGCCCCCCGCAGTCCTCAGGGGGACAATGCCGTTTTCCTGCAAGGCAGACTGGATATTTGAGATCTTTCTCCCTTGGGAGGATCTTTTCCAGGAGGATGTCATGTTGCCAGTCGTCGCCGAAGTCATAGAGGTAAACCGCCCTGTTGTTTTCGGGAGTAAAATATCCGGATATCTTTTTCTTTGTAGGCAGGGCCATCTGATCGTTATCGGAAAAGGAATTGCCGGGAGGGCCGATTTCTTCATCAAGTCCTGTCCCGGGGTTAGTTACGCCAAAGGCATGCAAATGGCTGTCCGTCCAGCCCATTGCGTCCTGAATAGCGACATGCAGGTCCCAGAAGCTGTAATTTTCCGGCACCTGTATCCTACGCCATACAGGCGGTTTGATATTTTTTAATGTAATCTTGAACTGATAAATCTGTTTATTTGTCTTTTTCATTGATCCCCCGTATAGATGCTACTGCCTGTTAATCACACTAGCGGCATATCCGGCGCCGAATCCGTTGTCAATGTTCACTACCGTCACGCCTGATGCGCATGAATTGAGCATGCCCAGAAGGGCGGTTATCCCGCCGAAGCTCGCTCCGTATCCCACGCTTGTAGGAACTGCTATAACCGGTCTATCCACCATGCCGCCGACAACGCTGGGAAGCGCCCCCTCCATGCCTGCCACGACAATGATGACCGATGCCTTTCCAAGGTCATTCCTATGGGCCAGGACCCTGTGAATCCCTGATACGCCCACATCATAGACCGTCTCCACCTCGTTGCCCATGAATCTTGCTGTAAGGGCTGCCTCTTCCGCAACAGGGATATCCGAGGTCCCCGCGCTCATCACCATGATTGTCCCTCTTCCTGATACATTTACAGGCATTGGGTCCAGGATTAAAATCCGCGCCCTCCGGTGATAAACGCTCTCAGGATATCTCTTGAGAACAATATCTGCCTTTTCCTGAGAAAGGCGCGTGATCAATATCCTTTCATCACGTTTGATCATGCTTTCCATGATGCCGACGATATCCCCTGCCTCCTTGCCTTCACCGAAGATTACTTCAGAAAAACCTTTTCTCAGGCCCCGGTGATGGTCGATGCAGGCAAAACCCAGGTCCTCAAAGGGGAGGTCTTTCAGGTCGGTCATGGCCTTTTCCACGGATACCCGGCCATGGCTGAGGTCTTCCAGAAGCCTTTTCAAATTGTCCTTATCCAAGATATCTCCTCCTGACTGTAAACTACAGTTTCAGGCAAAAAGTTTTTTCGCCAGTTCAGCCGCCATTTCCACCCCCAGGGCAATGGACTCGGCCAGTTTCCTGGTATTGCCGCCCTTGGAATAATATAAAATCAATACCTGCATGATAAACCTCCTTTTATATTATGATAAAATGGATGGCCATTATTACACTATTTTATTCAGATACGCAATTTTGATAATGCAAATCAGGTGGTCATGACATTTAGCTATCTTAAGAATAACTTTCCTCTTGGCATCTACCGCTGATAAATGATACCATACTGAAAAAAATTCACTTATTTTTTCATCTGATATATCTATGTTTTTCCTTGAGCCCTGATTACCCTGGAAACGATACAGTGAGGGTCGGAAATTCTTATTCAATTACAGGAGGAGTAAATATGCTTAAAAAATCTATAAGAGACGTTGACATAAAAAATAAAAAAATCCTGATAAGGGTGGACTTTAATGTGCCGCAGGATGACAAGGGCAACATAACCGATGATACAAGGATAAGGGAGAGCACTTTCACCATAGACTACGCATTAAAACATGACGGCAAGATCATACTCATGAGCCACCTCGGCAGACCCAAGGGAAAGGCAACTGATGAGTTCAGGCTGACCCCGGTCGCCAAACGTCTATCGGAGCTTTTAAGCAGGCCTGTAAAAAAACTCGATGACTGTATAGGGCCTGAGGTTGAAAAGGCGGTTGCCGGCATGGCAGCCGGGGATATTATTCTCCTGGAGAATCTGCGGTTTTACAAGGAAGAGGAAAAGAACGATCCTGAATTCGCAAGAAAGTTAGCCGCGCTTGGGGACATCTTTGTAAATGACGCCTTCGGCACCAGCCACAGGGCACATGCGTCAACAGAGGGCGTAACGCATTACCTCCCGTCAGTCGCCGGTTTTCTCGTTGAAAAGGAGATCGAGTATTTTGAAAGGATAAATAAAAATCCCGACAAACCATTCATCCTGGTGCTTGGAGGGGCCAAGGTATCCGACAAGATCCCCATCATAGAGAACATGCTCACTAAAGTGGACGCCATCCTGATAGGCGGCGCAATGGCCTATACCTTCCTTAAGCAGGAGGGGGTCAGCATCGGTTCATCGCGATACGAACAGGATGTGGCGGATACTGCAAAGATCATACTGGAGAAGGCAAAGTTAAAGGGCGTTGACCTGCTCCTGCCTGTTGATCATATTATATGCGATAATATCGACGCCCCAGGACAGATAAAAACAACTGTTGATGCCGGGATAGAAGATGGGTTTATGGGCGTTGATATCGGGCCGAAGACTATTGCGCTCTACACGGATAAGCTCAAGAAGGCAAGGACCGTAGTCTGGAACGGGCCCATGGGCATATTTGAAAAGGATCAATTCGGCGAGGGAACAAAAAGGGTGGCAGAGGCCATTGCCGGCTCTTCAGCCATATCTGTAGTGGGCGGGGGCGACAGCGCTGCGGCGGCCCAGAAATTCGGGGTCCAGGACCGGATCTCGCATATCTCTACAGGCGGAGGGGCATCCCTTGAATACCTGGAAGGCAAGGTCCTGCCGGGCATAGCAGCCCTGAATGACAAGTAATATTAAGGTTTACCTTCCTCACCTCGAGTAATATGCAACAATGGCGTCCGTCAGGGCCTCAATCGTGTATGAGGCAGGCGTAAGGGAGACCTTTAATCCGTTCTCTTCGGCGGTATTCAGCGTTATGGGGCCTATGCAGGCTACGGCCACACCCTTCATCCATTGATTCAGGTCATCTCTCCTGTCCCTGAACATGGAGATAAAGTTTGTAACCGTGGAAGAGCTTGTGAAGGTTACCATGTCGATCTGCCTCCGGCCTAACAGATCGGCAAGCTTCTCTGTCCCGGCCCCCGGCATAACGGTCCTGTATGCCTCCACAACGTCCACTCGGGCGCCCATCCTGCCTAATTCCTCTGGCAGGATCTCCCTTGCCTCCGTTGCCCTGGGGATGAGGATCTTCATGCCCCTCAGGTCCTTTTCCCTGAAGGCATCAACCACTGCCTCTGCCCTGTATTCATCAGGCACAAGGTCAGGCATGATGCCCCTTGCCCTGACCGCATCCGCTGTCCTGGGACCTATAGCGCCCACCTTGATATCCCTGAGGCCCCGGATGTCCTTGCCCAGTTCATAAAGCCTTTTAAAAAAACAGTCAACCCCGTTGACACTGGTAAAAAGCATCCATTGATACTCCTCAACCCTCCCTATTGCCATGTCCATTGCATCCGGGGAGAGAGGGGGCCTGATCTCAATAGTCGGGAACTCAATGCATTCCGCGCCAAGCTCCTTTAAGACGGCCATAAATCCGCTGGCCTGTTCCCTTGCCCTGGTGACCACTATCCTTCTCCCGAAGAGGGGCCTCTGTTCAAACCAGGAGAGTTCCTGTCTCAGCCTTACAACTTCTCCAATAACAATAATGCCCGGAGGGGTTATCCCCTCCCTTTTGGCGATAGACGCGATATCCTGAATGGTCCCGACAACACTCCGCTGCCCTGGAACAGTGCCCCTGTGTATGACTGCCGCCGGGGTCTCCGGGGCCCTTCCGTGCATGATAAGCTGTTCAGTGATTGCCTCAAGATTTCCAATGCCCATGAGAAAGACAAGGGTGCCGACGCCTGTTGCCAGCTTGTCCCATGCTATATTCGATTGTTCCTTGGCCGGGTCTTCATTGCCGGTGATAAAGGCGACCGATGCCGTGTAATCACGGTGTGTAAGGGGGATGCCGGCATATGCGGGCACTGCAATGGCTGATGTGACGCCGGGGACGACTTCAAATGGTATCCCGGCCTTTGCGAGTTCCTGTGCCTCTTCTCCCCCCCGACCGAAAATGAAGGGGTCTCCACCCTTCAGCCGCACGACATTTAAACCCCTTCCGGCCTTTTCACATAGGAGGTTGTTGATGTCTTCCTGTTTCATGGCATGGGAACCGCCGGATTTTCCGGCATAGATCAATTCGGCGTCGGCCCTTGCAAAGGCAAGGAAGGCCTCGTTGGCAAGGTAATCATAGATAACCACGTCCGCCTTTTCCAGGAGTTCCTTTGCCCTGAGGGTCAAAAGCCCCGGATCTCCAGGCCCGGCCCCGACCAGATAAACCCTGCCATTTTTTTGAGATAACATATGGTCTTCCGTTATTAAAAGATTATCTGCCATAAACGCCTGCCAGTATCTCACCGGCGCCGCATGTTAAAAGCCTTTCAGCAAGGATTATCCCCAGTTCCTCAGGCCTGTCTTCAGGCCCCCTTGCCTCATCCGTTATGGTCCTTGTGCCGTCCGGTTCTGCAACCATGCCCTTTAATATGATGTCACCGCCTTCAATGCGCCCGTGACCTGCTATGGGCACCTGGCATCCGCCTTCAAGCCTTTTCAGGAACGCCCTTTCCGCCCTGACTGCCAGTTCAGTTGTCCTGTGATTCAGGGCGCGCAGCATGTCGAGTACCCTGTCATCATCGCGCCTGATCTCCAGGCCAAGCGCCCCCTGGCCTATGGCCGGCAAAAAGGCATCAGGTGAAAGGAACTGTCTTATCCGGCTGGAAAGGCCGAGCCTCTTTAACCCGGCAGCGGCCAGGATAATTGCCTTAAGATCGCCCGCATCAAGTCTCTTGATGCGTGTATCTACATTGCCCCTTAAGGGGATGATTTTAAGATCAGGCCTGATCATTAAGAGCTGTGATGACCGCCTGAGACTGCCTGTGCCGATGGAAGCGCCTTCCGGAAGAGCGGAGAGGGTGTCATATTCCCTTGAGATAAAGGCGTCCCTGGGGTCTTCCCTTTCCGGAAAGACAGGGAGACAGAGTCCCTCCGGCAATACGGCCGGCACGTCCTTGATGCTGTGGACCGCCAGGTCTACATCCTCCCTTAAAAGCGCCTCTTCAATCTCCTTGACAAAGAGCCCTTTGCCGCCGATCATGCTTAAAGGGGAATCAATGATCTTATCGCCCTTTGTACGGATACTTATCAGCTCCACCCTGATGTCCGGATGGGCTGCCTCTATCTGTCCCTTCACCCACTCGCTCTGGCTGACGGCCAGCCTGCTTCCCCTTGTCCCGATTTTTAAGAGCATTCCGCTTGTCCCTGTATGCTATAATCTGTCAATGAGTGTCCGCCCCAGCTCCATGTCGCGGGGGACTGTAATCTTTATATTATATTCCGATCCCATTATCACCTTTACCGGGATGCCGAACCTCTCAATCAGGGAGGCATCATCTGTCGCATCGTCCCAGCCTTCCATGAATGCCTTTTCATGGGCCATCATGATATCCCTGTATCTGAAGACCTGTGGCGTCTGCACAAGCCAGATATCCCTCCGGTCACAGGTCTCAAGCACAAAACCGGCCTGATCAACCTTTTTAACGGTCTCCTTTGCGGGAAGGGCGGTAATAACGGCCCTGTGTTCCCTTGCGGCCGCGATAGTCCTTTCAATCAGGCCAGGATCAATGAACGGCCTGACGCCGTCATGGATAATCACCAGTCCATACTCGCCTCCTGATGCCTCCAGCCCGTACCGCACAGAGTCCTGGCGCCTTTTGCCTCCAGGTATGATCTTTTCCACCCTGTTCAGGTCATATCTTTCGACGATCTCTCTTCTACAGAACATAAGGTCCGCTTCCGGCGCTACCAGGATGATGCTGTCTATCGCGGGGCACATCTGGAATTTTTCCAGTGTAAGTGCGAGGACAGGCTTATCATTCAACTCAAGGAACTGTTTTGCCTTGCCCGCGCCCATGCGAACCCCCGCGCCTGCGCAGGGGATAATGGCCACTGTCTTTATGATCTGGTTATCGGTCAATTATTTTAATAACCTCGTCTCAAGTCTGTTTATGGAATGGGCGGACATGAGAATCCGGGAGAATTAAAGATACAATATCGCCTTATGAGCGGGTTAAGTATATGGGAAGCCTTCCGTACTGTCAAATAAAAGGGGATCGGATTCTAAAAGACAGCACAAGCTTTTTATCGATATTTCAGGGAAATTATTATATGATATCCGCGGGCATTTGCCCTGGAGACCATAAAAAGGAATTAAATAACGGGGAAAGATCATGAGGAGATTATTGTGGAAGCCCGGTGAAGGGGTAATCAGGGATTCAAACATGTATCGTTTTATGGCTCTTGTAAATTCAAGGTTCCATCAGAATTTTACCGGATATGAACCCCTGTACCGCTGGTCTGTTCAAAACATCCCGGATTTCTGGGGAACCTTATGGGAATTCATCGGGATCAAGGCATCCCGCGCCTATGACCGGGTGATTGATGAGCCGGCCAGGATGCCCGGGGCAAAATGGTTTTCCGGGGCGCGGCTTAACTTTGCAGAAAACATCCTTCGATACAGGGACGATAAAACAGCCATTATTTTTAAGGGTGAAGAAAATGCCCCTGTAAAGATTACCTATCGCGCCCTTTATGATGAAACGGCAAGACTGGCAAAGGCCTTAAGGGAGATTGGGGTCGGGCAGGGTGACAGGGTGGCCGGTTTTATGCCGAACAGGCCGGAGACGATAACAGCCATGCTGGCGGCTTCAAGCCTGGGCGCCATATGGACATCGTGTTCCCCGGATTTCGGCATCAGCGGCGTGCTGGACCGCTTCGGCCAGATAAAACCGAAGGTCCTGTTCACGTCCGACGGGTACTGGTATAAAGGCCAGCGGTTTGATTCCCTTCAAAAAATTTCCAGTGTCGTCAAGAAACTCCCGGGGCTGGAAAAGGTCGTTGTAGTGCCTTACGTGCTGCAGAATCCGGATACATGCGATATCCCTGATGCCGTGATATACGCGGATTTCCTTTCAAAGGAATCCGGCCTTGAGATCGAGTACGAGCAACTGCCCTTTGACCACCCGCAATATATCATGTATTCCTCCGGCACCACGGGCCTTCCAAAGTGCATGGTGCAGGGAGCAGGAGGGGTACTCATAAATCATCTCAAGGAACTCATCCTTCATACTGATCTGAAACGGGAGGATACTATATTTTATCTGACGACCACAGGATGGATGATGTGGAACTGGCTTGCAAGCGCCCTTGGCGTCGGCGCGACTATCGTCCTCTATGACGGCAACCCTTTTCACCCCGATCCTCGCGTCCTCTGGAAGATGGCCCAGGATGAAAAGATCACGGTCTTCGGCGCCAGCGCCGGTTATATCACGGCCCTTATGAATACCGGCATAACGCCCGGCAGGGAATATGACCTCTCACAGTTAAAAACCATCCTTTCAACAGGATCGCCCCTGTCTGTTGACGGGTTTAAATTTGTCTATGATGAAATAAAAAAAGACCTTCAACTCGCATCCATCTCCGGGGGGTCGGATATAAACGGCTGCTTTGCCCTGGGGAATCCCATAGGGCCTGTCTATGAGGGAGAACTCCAGTGCAGGGGCCTGGGGATGAAGGTGGAGGCCTTTGATGAGCACGGCAGGCCGGTAATCAACCGCCAGGGTGAACTGGTCTGCACCGCGCCTGTCCCTTCCATGCCTGTCTGTTTCTGGAATGACCCGGACAACGTTAAATACAGATCAGCCTATTTCGACGTTTATCCCGGCATCTGGAGGCACGGTGATTTCATCGAGATCAATGACCATGGCGGCGTTGTTATTTACGGGAGATCCGATGCAACACTGAATCCCAGGGGCGTGCGCATAGGCACTGCAGAGATATACAGGCAGATTGAACACTTCGACGAAATTGAAGACAGCGTTATTATCAGCCAGGAATGGAAGAACGACATCAGGGCAATCCTTTTTGTGAAAATGGCAAAAGGTTACGGACTGGATGAAGAGATGAAGGACAGGATTAAAAAGACCTTATATGAAAACGCCTCGCCCAAGCACGTGCCCGCAAAGATAATTTCTGTCCCTGACATACCCTATACCCTGAATATGAAGAAGGCTGAACTCGCAATAAGGCAGATTATCCAGGGGCAGAAGATACTGAATAGGGACGCCCTGAGAAACCCGGATGCCCTGGATTTTTATGCCGGGTTAAAAGAGATGCAAGAGGACTAACTGAGAGGCAATCCCGATCAACAAAGAAAAAATAATGGAGGTGAACATGCGCAGATTCTTTCTATTGTCATGGGTTGTCGTTCCGGCTGTGCTTTTTGCGGGCGCGATAATCAGCCCGGCCGGCGAGGATAATATACGTCAGCCTGCCGCAGCAGGGTCCTATTACCCTGCTTCTCCTTCTGAGTTGAAGGCCATGATAACCGGCATGCTTGATAAATGCCCTGAAGAAATGCCCTCCGGCGATGTCCTTGCCGCTGTTGCACCCCATGCCGGTTATGTCTATTCCGGGGCGGTTGCCGCCCATACCTTCAAGCAACTGGCCAATATCGATTTTGATGCCATTGTCATCATCGGCCATGATTCCTATGCCAACTGTGTTGCCTTTCTATCACCCGCGGATTATTTCAGGACACCTCTGGGACTGGTGCAAGTAGACAGGGAGATGGTTGACAGTATGCTGAAGTTCAACAAGGGCATCAGGTCGGATGAATCCGTCCACTCCCAGGATCAGAGCGTGGAAATCCAGCTCCCTCTTCTCCAGGTTATGGGTAAGAAATGCAAGATTGTCCCGGTCATTTTTGGCGATCCTACAGCGAAAAACTGCCGCATCCTGGCAGACGCAATTATCGCAGCGGCTGGAAACAAAAAGGTCTTTGTGCTTTCCAGTACGGATATGTCCCACTATCCAGCCTATGAGGATGCGCGCAAGGTGGATAATGCAACACTGGAAATGGTCAAGACCATGGATGTGGATAAGCTCTTCAGTCATCTGGATGCCCAGGTAAAGAACCGGGCTGTTTCCGAGTTGCTGACAGCCATGTGCTCAAGGGGAGGCGCAGGCACGGCGATCTATTTTGCAAAGGCCCGCGGCGCCGATCAGGCCCGGATACTTGACTATGCCAATTCAGGCGACATGCCTGCCGGGGATAAAAGCAGGGTTGTGGGTTACTCATCTGTAATCTTTATTAAAGCATCCCGATAAATTTTATGCCTTGTGTTAGATATAATAAAATAATATTATTATAAATATATGTAAGGAACAAAAAGATAAACAAGACAAAAAAGGGGATTATACAAATGACAAAGCAAATTGTTATCCGCTATTCCGGTGATGATCCATCGCAGGCATCCGTTCGGTTTTTTGGGGAAAAGGACAGCAGTAATCTCCAAATATTGTTGATAGGTGAAGATACAAATACTATCTTCACCGGCAGCAATTTTTCGGAAGAAAAGTATAGGGACCTTAAAGGGTTTGAGAAAGAAAAAAGGTTTCTTTCAAAATAGAATTTTTTGGATTCATATCTTGCAAGAACGGGGTTAACCCCGTTTACAGCAAATGTTTCCGGCACTTCAAAGGTCGAGTCAATCGACGAGGCCGATGAATAGGTTGTCTCATGCAAGGGGAACAGTCATTGAAAGGTCTTACCTTATCTTATTTCCAAGCTTCTTTATGAAAAATACAACATTAGAAGGCAAATAGTCGCTGTAATACGGAAATAACTTTTAACTGGGTGTCTGAGCCGGTAGCGCCCAGGTTTTTTATGAGTCGTGTTTTATCTGTTGTCCGTATCTGATCCAATACGATCCGGCCTTTTTTATTTTTAAAGTGACATGCAACCCTGGTGGGGTAATCATTTCCTGCTGTTGTGATAGGAGCAACTATAACGGTGCGGATATGCCTGTTCATTTCATCAGGCGTGTCGATATTGAAATGGAAAAACGTGGACTTCAAACTAGGTGTTATCAAGGTCAGAGAGACAAGAGTGCGGGGTGAAGAAGGCAGACCCAAGACCAAAAGATCAGTCCGTGATGTAACCATGCTGCCGCCTGTTGTAAAAGCGATGAGGGATCAGAGAAAATATACCATGGGAAAATCTGAGTATGTTTTCCTGAATCAGTATGGTAGACCACTCTTACCAGACTCAATGAACCAGCATATCTGGAAAACCACTTTGACAACGGCAGGACTCGGAGACAGCCGCCTCCGCCAAGACTACGGCACCCAGGGAGGACCGTGATCAGATGACGGATGACAGCCTGGGGGGCCGGACTTGCCGAATCGTCTTGTCGCGCTGTGATTTTGATGAAGGCGGAAGCTTGTAGAGCGAAGGTGGGGCCGCCATCGTCATTCCATTTTTTTGCCTTTTCTGATCGCTGACAGCTGATTGCTGACTGCTTAAAGGATGATGGGACATGAGACCTTGCAGATGATCCATGAGAGATACTATCCCTATATCAAGAATTATCAGAGGGATGAAGGTAAGGCGTTCATGGAGAATGTTTATAATGCAGGTAAGGATACGCCATCTGATATAACAGATAAAGGGGTGGAAATCACTGGTAGAAAATTAAAAACTCATATCGAACGGATTTAATTTTCGCATTGAAATTTTAGGAACTTAGAAATTTAAGTGCGTGCCGCTTTCCATATAAACTCAACCAACACGGAAAAAAAGTAGCCAACAAGGTAGCCCATCAGAACGCAAAGAGTCTTTGCAGGACTGAAATAACTTTTAACTGGGTGTCTGAGCTGATCGTGCCAAGATTTTTAATGAGTCGTGTTTTATCTATCGTCCGTATCTGATCTAAAACAATCTGGCCTTTTTTATTTTTAAAATGACATTCAACCCTGGTGGGGCAATCTTTCCCAGCTGTCGTCATGGGGGCGACTATAACGGTGCGGATATACTTGTTCATTTCATCCGGAGAAATAATCAAGCAGGGGCGCGCGTCTTTTTAATCTCAAAACCGACTGTTGGGTCGAGATTTGCCAGGCATACATCGAAACGTTTTACTTCCATTGCCACTCTTCTTCATCCCAGGAGTGTGAGATGACTTCATTTCCATCCAATAGATCATCATCTTTATTCTGAGACATTGCCTTGAAGGCATTATCCCATCCCGCCCTCGGACTTGATATTGGCCGGATAGTAATCTGAGATTTTTCCACTTCCAGCTCAACAACATCTGTAATCCCGCTTTGTTCAAGCAATGGTTTTGGGATGCGGACCCCCTGGGAATTGCCTATCTTTATTATACTTGCTCTCATCGATATTCTAGCTCCTTAACTGACACATAAGCACATTGTAATTACATGCAATAAATATGTCAACCGCCCAGAAATTTAGATTTTCCAGATATCGATACTGGCTTCTGATTGATAAGAATACTAGAATAGTATTTATGGCAGATAGTTAAGATTTAATCCGTGCGACCGTATTATGAAAAGAAATATAAATCGAATAGTCTGATAAATTTACTATGCAAAATTTGATTTTCATCGAAAAAAAGTAGCCCAAAAGTATCGCATGAACAAAAAGAGGGTTTGACCGGTATGGCCAACCCTCTGTTTTTATTCAATATATTGAATTAATATGTGGTGCCGAAGGCGGGACTTGAACCCGCACGGGTCTCCCCGCTACCCCCTCAAGATAGTGTGTCTACCAGGTTCCACCACTTCGGCATTATTTATTTACTTTTTAGTCTCTCCTCCTGAAGGCGCGGAACTCTGTTGTGTTGTCGGCGCTGTGGTTTTTACCTTATCCATTATAGAGGTAGTCTTCCCTTTATTAAACATGAAGGCAAGCAAAAGGCATGTAATCATAAAAATGACTGCCGCCGTTGTTGTTAACTTTGATAAGAATGAATTTGCGCCGGCTCCTCCAAAGACTGTCTGGCTGGAACCGCCGAAGGCGGCCCCCATATCAGCGCCTTTGCCTTTCTGTAGGAGCACAATGAGAATAAGTGCTATGCATACCAAAATA
>Ga0153915_10001336_pt1 | contig 22703 bp, 19 predicted proteins | sample Opewatmetagenome_2_FD_107003 | JGI IMG/M metagenome (GOLD analysis project Ga0153915, IMG submission 107003) | Freshwater wetland microbial communities from Ohio, USA - Open water 3 Core 3 Depth 3 metaG | ecosystem: Environmental > Aquatic > Freshwater > Wetlands | place: USA: Ohio, Lake Erie...
CACCCGAATTCGGCCCAAAATGCCACGCATGCTCGCTTCTTGAACTCTGCCGGCCCGAAGCCGTCAACCATAGCGCCTCGCGTTATCTCGACCGCCTGATGAACCCGACCGATTGAGCCAATCATGCGTCGCCTCCTCAACACGCTCTACGTCACCACCCAAGGCGCCTATCTCCGGAAGGAGGGCGAAACCGTCGTCGTCGAGGTCGAAAAGGAAATCCGCCTGCGCCTGCCGCTGCTCAACCTCGGCGGCATCGTCAGCTTCGGCAATGTCCTCTGCAGCCCGTTTCTTCTTGGTGCCTGCGCTGAGGCTGGGATCGCAGTCTCCTTCCTCACGGAAAATGGCCATCATCTCGCCGATGTCGTCGGCGCCCCCAACGGCAATGTTCTCCTCCGGCGCGAACAATACCGGCGGGCCGACGATCCCGCCGCGAGCGCCTCGCTCGCCCGAGCCTTCGTTGCCGGAAAAATCGCCAACGCCCGCCACGTGCTCCGCCGCGCCTCACGCGAAAACGCCACGGACCCGGCCGCCGTCGATGCTGCGGCCGACATGTTGGCCCATCGTCTCCGCTCATTGGCAGCGGCCGAGACCGTCGACGCGGTGCGCGGAATCGAGGGCGAAGCCGCCGCCCTGTATTTCGCCGTTTTCGGCCACCTCGTCGCCCAGCAGCGTGACGCGTTCCCGTTCGGCGACCGGAACCGGCGCCCGCCGCTCGACCCGCTCAACGCGCTCCTCTCCTACCTCTACACTCTGCTCCGTTTCGACGCCGCCGGTGCTCTCGCCGCGCACGGGCTCGATCCCGCCGTCGGTTACCTCCATCGCGACCGTCCTGGACGCGAGGGTCTGGCGCTCGACCTCATGGAGGAATTCCGCGCCCCCTTCGCGGATCGCCTCGCGCTCGCCCTCGTCAATCGCCTGCAGGTCCGGCCGGAGCACTTCTGTTCCGATGCCGCAGGCGCGGTCCTGCTCACTGATGAGGGGCGCAAGGTCGTTCTGACCTCCTGGCAGAAGCGGAAACAGGAGGAGATCGACCATCCGTTTCTCGGCGAAAGCCTCCCCATCGGCCTTCTGCTCCACGCCCAAGCCCTCCTCCTCGCCCGGCACCTCCGGGACGATCTCGATGCTTATCCACCGTTCGAATGGCGCTAGCCGCTCAACTACCCGCGCCCGACACGATCCTCCCGTCGCCCTATGCTCATCCTCGTCAGCTACGATGTCTCCACCACTACGCCGGATGGCGAGCGACGGCTTCGCCGTGTAGCGAAGGCGTGCCTCGACCACGGCCAGCGCGTACAGAACTCGGTCTTCGAATGCCTGCTGGAAAACGACCAGTGGGTCCATTTCCGCGCTGAACTCCTCAAACTCGCCGATCTCGAACGCGACAGTCTCCGGTTCTACTTCCTGGGAAACGAATGGCAGCGCCGAGTCGAGCACCACGGCGCAAAACCGAGCGTCGATCCCGACGGTCCATTGCTCGTCTGAACCTCGTTCGCGCACCTCGCCGGACCGGACGCACCGAGGCAGGGTTCGCGAAGAACCTTAATCTCCGGACATGAACACGTTCGGTCGCGTGGCGGAGGTGATTTTCCAGCGCTTGTAGCATGGCTTATGGCCTTCGCGAAAACCGTTCTTTGACAACATTTCTGCCAATGACTTAAATATCTGCGGTCGCGCCCCACCCGGGGCGCGCGGATTGAAACCTTGCAGGCGCGCACGAGCGCATCCTTGCGTGCGTCGCGCCCCACCCGGGGCGCGCGGATTGAAACAGGCTCTCGGCCGACGTTACGTATAAAGTCACTCTGTCGCGCCCCACCCGGGGCGCGCGGATTGAAACTACTTATCTCAGCACAGACATCTTGGGGATCAGGTGTCGCGCCCCACCCGGGGCGCGCGGATTGAAACCAAGTACGCACAGATATTGAGCTGCGTACCCCTCGTCGCGCCCCACCCGGGGCGCGCGGATTGAAACCGCACCTTGTCCCCGAGAGTAGTCGTGATATGGGTCGCGCCCCACCCGGGGCGCGCGGATTGAAACACAAATCGCTGCGCAAGGTTCAGGAGCTTTCGCGGTCGCGCCCCACCCGGGGCGCGCGGATTGAAACGACCTCACCATGACCAAATTCCCGATGAAGAGCGTCGCGCCCCGTAACTCCACAGTGCCGTTTGCCGCGTGTCTCTTCTCTCTCCGAAGCGCGTTTTTCTGGATGGCTTTCCATCCGCAGCAAACGTTAACCTACCTGAATGGTGGCCGCTGCACATCCTCGCGGCCAACGGACCGGAAATCCCTCAACCCTCCTCCCATGGGAACAATGAGCGAAGTGGCCTCGGCGAAATTCGCCGAGGGATACAATTGCGCACAGGCCGTGCTTTACGCGGCGTGCGGCCGGCTCAAGTTTGACAACGATGCCGCACTCAGGATGGCCTGCGGACTTGGTGCGGGCATGGGCCGCAACCAGGAGGTGTGCGGAGCGGTCTCCGGCGGCATCCTGGCCCTCGGGCTCCGCCATGGCCGCGGCGAGGGAGGCGACGTGGCGGCCACCGAGGCCACCTATGCCAAGACGCGCGAGTTCATGACGCGGTTCTCGGCAAAGCACGGAAGCTGCTTCTGCCGCGAACTTCTCGGCGGCTGCAGCCTTACGACCGAAGAGGGGCGCCAGCGCTTCAAGGCCGAGGGCCTGAAGGCGCGGGTCTGCACCCCGTGCGTCGAGACGTCCGCCGCCATCCTTGAGGACCTGCTGCGATAGCGGGAGGAAGGGCACCCGATGCCTCCTGAAAAGCAGGACTATCTGCTTCGCCTCCTCGAGGAACTCGGGCGGTTCATCTCCGAGATCGGCCGGTACCGCGAACAAGGCAGCCACGACGCAGCGCTCGTTGGGGTTATTCAGGCGCAGGAGCGGCTCTTTTCCCGCCCTGCCGAGCAGTTTCTCGGCCGGCCTTTCGAGGAGCAGATCCGCCTGCTCACGCTTGGCGAGATTCCGGCGATGGCCCGTGAGAAATGCCTCGCCTATGCCGTGCTTGTCGCCGAAGCCGGCCGCACCTACCTCGCACGCGGGCAGACGGCAATCGCCGCCGGGGCGTACCAGCTCGCGCTCCAGATCATCCTGCACATCAGCGAACGATTCCCGGCCTCCGATGTTGTCTGCGCTCGCGCAGAAATTGAAGTCCTGTTCGATCTGCCACCCGATGAAGTGCTGGCCGACCGCATTTCCGGTCTCCTCCGTCAGCTCAAGGCCCCTGGATATCATTAAGTCTTCTCACTGATGAAGAACATTTTGCCGTTCATGCCACCGGGGGACAGGTTATTGTGGCCTGACGGTGTCTGGGCCGAGAGATAGGTTATTTTCGCTTCTGCAATTTTAAGGCAAAACGAAGTCGCCGCCGCCTGGGGACAGGTTGTTGCACGTTGCCGCCCATTGTGGTTGATTCAGCTCGTCCTCCGGCACGGTCTCAGAATCACTTTCCCGCCATGATACGCCGTCTTGCCCACCTTTGCTTCAAGACCGACCAACTCGATCGCATGGTCCGGTTCTATCGCGATGCACTCGGCCTCAAGGTAAAATTTACCCTCATGGGTGACGATGGGGTCGACTTCGGCTACTATTTCGACTGCGGCGAGTGCTCGTTCCTGGAGCTATTTGACCAGCAGGGCGCCATGCGGCAATGGGGTGGCAGCGTCGCGAAACTCCGCCTGCGTCCCGACACCTTCTATCAGCATTTCTGCCTCGAGGTCGAAGACATCCAGGCCCTCCGCGACACGCTCGTCGGCCGCAGAGTCGTCGCCACCGAGATCATCACGGGCATGGACGGCTCCCGCCAATGTTGGATCAACGATCCCGACGGCAACAGCATCGAGCTGATGGAGTACACCCCCCAAAGCCTCCAACTTCAGGGGCGGCAACCCCGCCGCAGGTCAAAGCCTCGCACACGCCGGGGGAAACGGTAGGCCGTCGCCTTCCCGGAGCCCCTTCAACGCGGCGGCGGGCCATCGAGGGCTGCGCTGACATCTGGATCGGTCAACCGGTAAACCAGGATCGATCCGTTGATCGCGTCATCCGGCTCCCGCTGACGGAGAAAGGCCACAAGCCTCTGAAAGCGGGCCGCGTCGAAGCAATTCAGCAGCAACTGCAATTCCAACGGGCTGTGCCGCATCAAAACGGTGCTCCGCCCCTCCGGGTCGTCGTCCAGCAGCGGTTTCACAGTCCGGTAGAATTGCTGGTAGGTGGACTCGCACCATTCGTTCCAGGAACCAACCGGTCCATCGGCATCGATCATGAATGTCTGCAGCATTGTCGCGCTCACGAGGTACGTGCCGCCCGTCAGCCGCAGTGCGGAAGGCTTTTTCACGAGAAGCACTCCGAGCCGGCCGTCAGGTTCGCGCCATTGGCCGACTGCATCGTAATCCGGATGGACGCGCAGGTGCTCGGCCAGAAGCTCCTGGGCCCGGGCAGGCGGCAACTCAAGCAGCTGCGACGGAGGAGAGACGTCCCGGCCCGGTTGCGAGTAGAGGTACCGCACCCCGCTGGACGGTGTCAGATAATAGTCGGGGCTGCCGTTCCCGAAATAGGACAAATAAACGGGCCCGCTCGGCCGGTGTCTTTCGAGATATCGCCGCACTCCCGGCAAGTCCTGCCCCCAGTCCAATGAGCTATCCACCAGATGCCGGTAGGCATGCGCCGGGCCGCCGGCGAACACGTTGAAGTACGCCAGGTAATTTGGGAAAACCCTCCACATCTCGAGACCGAGCGCCGCAACCAGTGAGCATACCACCACCCCGGGAACCCGGCGGGCAAGAGCCACCCCGGGGGAGGCGCCACCGGCAACGGACCATTGCCCAATCCAGAAGGCCGCTGCGCCACACAAGATGATGAATGGCGCATACACCGGAAGTAGATGCCGATGGCCTATGTTGATGTTCCCGAATATGGCAGCAGCCAAGTATACCGCGGCCAGCACCCAGAGAGGGATGCTCTCGTAAAGCACACCCTGCCTCCAACAGGCCGCGGGCATCGTCTTCCGCTCTCCGCGCAACCCGGCAGCCAGCGCAGCCGCCAGCGCAAAAAGCATCATCGCAAGAATCGACAACGGAGTCTTCACCGCAAACGCATAGGGGAAGAATCCCCTCCACCCGTGAAGTCCAACCTGCCCATTGAAAAAGGCCATCCGCTCACCGGAGAACTTCCAGACCCACGTCAGACCATAGAGGAATGCCTCGGGCAACAGCTTGTGATGCAAGGCGAAGTCGGACAGCCGGGCCGGCCATGGCAAAGGGGGGGCCGCGAGCATTCGTTCGAGCTGCCGATTCTGTGCGGGCGTCAGGATATCTCGTTTGACGGCTCCAAACGTCTCCATGCGCAGAGGCGTCCAGCTGCCGGATTCAATTTGCGGATTCGCCTGTCGGACTTGCTGGAAGGCCCGCGTCTGCTCCCCGTTCAGAGGCAATTGTTCAACGAGGGCGAGCGGGTCCGGTTTCCCCAACACCACCTCCCATCGGCAAACCAGCGACCCCTGTCCCTGCGCATCCTGAGAGAGTGTTGAGAACCGGAATCCATAGCATCCCCAAACGAGCGCCCAGGATCCGATCAGATGGATGAGCGCCACGACGCCAATGACCGCCAATTGGCGGCTGCGCCGATCGGCCATCCAGCGCCACCATCCGATCTCCACCGGCAGCGGCCTGCCCGAGGCCAGCCGGAATCCAACCAGCAGCACCGCCACCGGCACGATGAGCGGCGCCGACATCTTCGAGACGAACAATCCACCCAACGCAGCGATGCTCGCGAGCACCCGCCATGTCGTCACCCGGTGGAGCACCGCCCAGATGCCTCCTGTCGATGCGAGGAAAAACAGCGCTCCGGCAGTGTCCGAAGTCATCAACGCCCCGTTTGCCAGGATGGCCGGGCAGAGCACAAACAGGAGCAGCGACAGAAAGCCCCCGCGCAAGCCGAACAAATGCCGCGACCACGCCCAGACAAGCGCACCCAAGGCAACCGCAAGGAGTCCGCACACCGCCCGTCCTCGGCGCGTCATGGCATCAGGGTCGTTGCCAAGTCCGTAGAACCACTGATAACCGAGGGTCCAAATATCGGATCGCCGCCAAGCCTCCTGATCAGTCGAAGGGAACCGATAACTGCTTCCCAGCAGGGGCAGGGCCATCAGCCTTTGCGGGAGGTTGCCGTTCTCCGGATCAAGCCGGTAATCGCCAAATCGCCAGTAAGTAAAACCAGCTGTCACATGCCCGATCTCATCATAAGTCAGGCATTTCTCCCGAAGGCCTGAGATCAGGCAGATCCAGAAAGCGGCCAGGATCAGACCGGCGATCAATGGAGCCATCACGCGCCATCGTCCCGATGCACAGAACACAGAACGGACGTCCGCTCTTGTGAAAGCGTGTGTCGGTTCTGCGTTTTGGCGATCAGGGCCAGCCATATCAAATGGAGGAGGGGCAGCCCAGGGGGTCTGCGGAACACCGAGATTTGCTGCAGGAGAGATATGCCTTATCGGCGGCTGAGCGGACAAGGCTTTTGGAGCGATCGCCCGTTCCCTATTGCCCGAGATACTTGCCCAAGAATTCGGCGATCCGCCTGAACTCAGCCGTCCGCGCCTCGGTGTGGAGGATCGTGTGATCCTCCTTCGGAATGACCAGCGTCTCCGGCGCATGCCCGGCCTTCTCAAGGGCCTCGATCATCGCCTTCGCCTGCACCAGCGGTACGCGGTCGTCCTCCTTGCACTGGATGATCAGCACCGGGGCCGTGATCCTGCCGGCAAACGACACCGGGGAGATCGATCTCAGCAGCGCCTGATCAGCGCCCGGGTCGCCGATCTCCCTCCGCCAGTAGGAGCGTGCGCGCCGATAATCGGTGTCCGCGTTGTCCTCGAACATCTCTGCCCAGTCGGTGACTCCGCCGATCGAAACGCCGCAGCGGTAGAGGTCGGGGTTGTTTCCGAGGGCAAACAGCGCCGAATAGCCGCCGTAGCCTGTCCCCACGATCGCGATGCGCTTTGCATCGGCGAGCCCCTGCGCGACCGCCCAGCGTACTCCGTCCTCGATGTCGTTCTGGATCGCCCGCCCGATCTCGTGCCGGCCCAGGCCCGAGAATTCATCGCCGAAGCCCGTCGAACCGCGATAGTTCGCCTGCAGCACCGCATAGCCCCGGCTCGCGAGCATCTGCACCAGCGGATCGAAGCCCCAGACGTCGCGCGCGCGCGGCTCGTCGTGGGGGAGCACCACCAACGGCAGATCCTTGCGAGGCTTCCCGGCGGGGAACGTGAGGTACGCCCCGATCGTCACTCCGTCGCGCGCCGCGTACTTCGCCGGGAACGTCTGGGCCATCTCCTCCGGCTTCAGCCAGCCCATCCTCGTGGCGATCGGCGTCAGGCTGTTGTCGGCAACATCGAAGAGGTAATAGGTGCCCGGATCCCGATCGGAGTACGAGAGGACAAGCAGCCGCCGTTCGTCGCGCGTCCAACCGACGATCAGGTTGAAGGTTCCGCGGAGCGCGCGGTCGATCGCCTTCTGCATCCCCGCATGCTCCGCGTCGAGCCAGCGCACTTGCGGAGTCTCGCCGGCGAAGTACACGCCAGCCAGCCCCAACTTCTTTTCCGAAAAGACCGCGCGCGCCAGCGGGCAGCCGTCCATGGCCGGCACGTGCCGCGGCGGCAGGATGTCGTAATTCGGGTTGGCGACCAGCACGTCGCCAAAGGTCCCGGTGTTCGGGTCGGCCGGGAAGATCGCCCAGCGTTTCTGAGCCGACAGCGCCGTCACCAGCACCTCACCGGTCGATTCGTCCAAGCCGACCAGCCCCATGTGCCCGTGTGCCATCTCGAGCGGCGCAAGCGCTTTCCAGGGGGCTTCGCTCGAGTCGCGCCGGATCACCCAGGACTTCATGTCCTCGACCGCGATGCCGAGCCGCACGTTCCCGCCGGAGTCGGCGGCCCAGGCCACCACGTTGCCCGGATTGTCGATCAGCTTCTGAAAGAGCCCTGTCACCGTGTCGACCTTGAGGACGTCCATGCCCTTTGGCTTTTCCCCGCGGGAATCGCTGTCGTCGAGCATCAGGATGCTCTCGCCGTCCTTGTCGGGCGGAGGCAGGATCCGCGTCGCATAAAGCCGGTTGTGCCCGGGATTGCGGGCATCGGAACCGGTGAAGGTCTTCGCCTGACTGCCGTCGACGTTGACGGCAGCCATCCCGGTGATCCCGCGGTTCCACGCTGCCGTGAGATAGGCGATCCGGCGGCTGCTGAGCCAGCTGAACGACACCGCCTCCTTGGGAGCGCTCGCGCCCCGCACATCGCCGGCGTCGATGATCGTGAGCGCCCGGCTCCTGAGGTTGGTCAGGAAAAGGCTGATCTTGCCCTCGTGCTCCCTGATGAAGGCAACGTGCTCGCCATCCGGCGAGAGCTGGGCGTTCGAGAACAGCGGGGTGCGGGCGAAATCCTCGACCGGGACGCTCCCGGCTGCGCCGGCCGCCGCCAGCAGGACCAATCCGACAATCCAAGGGGTCTTTCTCATGGGGGAGGTGGCAAATTCTCCCGCCGGCATTCCCCATGGCAATTCCATTTGCCGGAGGCCGGGTATCCCCGGTGGCATCGTCCGCGGCCCGACGTGCCCGCCCCTCTTCTCAGCCCGCCGGCGGGACCGGGCCGCGCCACTCGTCGATCGAATGGAATTCGCCGCAGTCAAGGCAGCGGGCCACGGTGTATTCGGTACCGCAATTGGGACAGACTCCCCGGCTTTCGAACGTATCGAACCCGGCGCCGCAGCGCTCGCACCGCCACCAGGCTCCGATCGGCGGATGCGTGTCGCAACTCGGGCACCGGAGGCCTTCGCGCCGCGGGAGTTTCGAGACGCGCACCAGCATGCGGGCGTGCTGCAGTCCGCTCCAGCAGTTCATCAGGATGAACACGCCGATCAGCGCCGTCCAAAACGACCGCTGCCACCAAGCCAGGAGGAAGATCACAGGGACGCCGATGAATCCGATGATCGTCGTGACATAAAGGCTCCGCGCGCGACCGACAGCGAACCACAGCAGCGCGCGCACGATCTGCCCACCGTCGAGCGGATAAACCGGAAAAAGGTTGAAGGCCAGAAGAAGGAGGTTGATCCACCAAAGCATCTCCGCGAATCGCAGCCAGTCCGGCGCGTTGACCATGCCCGAACCGTCGCCCAGGGCTCCGCCCGCCACCAGAATGCAGGAGAACACGAAGAACAGCACGACGTTGACGAGCGGACCCGCCGCGATGCTCCAGAGCACGGCACCCGGGCGCTGCGGCGGCGCGACGTAGGCCACGCCTCCGAGCGGCCAAAGGACGATCTCGTCCGCACGGCCGCCGACCGACCGGCACGCGAGCGCATGCCCCATCTCATGGATGAGCACGATCGCGAAGAGCGCCACGTACTCCAGCACGTTGAAGGTGAGCGAATGGTAGCTTCCCCGGCGGTTGGCGATCTCGATCAGGGCGACGAAGAACCACGACCAGTGCAGGTACAGGTCGACCCCGAACACTCGAAAAAGATGAATGGATCCGCTTCTGGTGGGCACCCCTGAGACCTACCTGCCGCGCCCTCCGGCACAAGCCATTTGAGGCCTCCGGGAATGAGGGACGCGGGGCTCGAACCCACCTAGCAGAGGCCGGAAATCGAGGCTTCCCTGCCCCGCCCGGAAGCTCCGTATCTGCCCTCTTTTTACTCGCTTGCGCAGCATCCCCGCCCATAATTCCGACCTGTCGGTTGCGCCTAGTTCCGAGCCTCTTTCCAAACCCCTATTTCTTGGAAGTTCTCCTGCGCGCCGTGACAGAAAATACTTCTCCTTCCCCTCCCCTCGCGACAGGGAATCCGCGGGTCATGCCCTCGGTGATTTTCGCCGAGGATCTGTGCAAAGGCTGCGAGCTGTGCGTGACGGTCTGCCCCTCCAAGATCATCAAGATCGACACGACCAGGGTGAACGTCCGCGGCTACTACCCGGCGATCGTCTACAACATCGTCGAATGCAGCGGCTGCGCCAGCTGCGCGAAGATCTGCCCCGATTCGGTCATCACTGTCCGCCGCTGAGGAGACTGCCATGGCACGCGAATTGATGAAGGGAAACGAGGCGATCGCCGCCGCAGCGATCAGCGCCGGCTGCCGTTACTTTTTCGGCTATCCCATCACCCCCCAGAACGAGATCCCGGAGTATATGTCGCGCGAGCTCCCGAAGGCCGGCGGCGTCTACGTCCAGGCCGAGTCGGAGGTTGCCGCGATCAACATGGTCTATGGCGCTGCCGGCGCAGGCGCCCGCGTCCTCACCTCCTCCTCGAGCCCCGGCATCAGCCTCATGCAGGAGGGAATCTCGTACATCGCCGGCGCCCAGCTCCCCTGCGTCCTCGTCAACATCATGCGGGCCGGCCCGGGGCTCGGCGGCGTGCAGCCGGCGCAGGCCGACTATTTCCAGGCGACCCGCGGCGGCGGCCACGGCGACTACCGGGTCATCGTCCTCGCCCCCTCGACGCTTCAGGAGGCCGTCGACCTCACCCAGCTTGCGTTCGATCTCGCCGACCGCTACCGCAACCCCGCCATGGTCCTCGCCGACGGCATGATCGGCCAGATCATGGAGCCCGTTGAGATCGAACCCCGCCGGCCCGCCGCCGATCTTCCCGCGAAAGACTGGGCCACGACCGGCACCGCCAGCAGCGGCGGAAGGCGCCGGATCATCAACTCGCTCTTCCTACACCCCGACGAACTTGAGCGGCACGTCCTCGCAATCTACAGGAAATACGAGGAGGTCGAGAAGAACGAGGTCCGCTGCGAACTCCATCTGTGCGACGACGCCGAGATCGTCATCGTCGCCTACGGCACAACGGCGCGCATCGCCCGCTCCGCGATCGCGAAGTGCCGCAGGTTCGGAATCCGCGTCGGCCTGCTGCGGCCGATCACGCTTTATCCGTATCCGTCCGGCGCGTTCACGCCGCTGCTCGAGCGGGTCCGCAACTTCCTCGTGGTCGAGATGAGCATGGGCCAGATGATCGACGACGTGAGGATCGCCGTGGCGGGCCGCAAGCCCATCGCGTTCTACGGCCGCACCGGCGGCATCGTCCCGACCGTCGAGGAGATCGTGCGGCAGGTGCAGGCCCTCGCCCAGGGAGGTGCCCAATGAAGACCGTCTACGAGCGCTCGCCGGGCCTCACCGAGGCCCCGATGCATTACTGCCCGGGCTGCACCCACGGCATCATCCACAAGCTCGTCGCCGAGTCGCTCGTCGAGCTCGGCGTCCTCGGCCGCACCGTGGCCGTCGCGCCGGTCGGCTGCGCCGTGTTCGCTTACGACTACTTCAACTGCGACGCCCAGGAGGCGGCCCACGGACGCGCGCCCGCCGTCGCCACGGGGATCAAGCGCGTGCACCCCGACGCGATCGTGTTCACCTACCAGGGCGACGGCGACCTGGCCTCCATCGGCATGGGCGAGATTGTCCACGCCGCCATGCGCGGAGAGAACATCACCGTCATCTTCGTCAACAACGCCATCTACGGGATGACTGGCGGCCAGATGGCCCCCACCACTCTCGTCGGCCAGCCCACGACCACCTCTCCCCAGGGCCGGGCCCGCGCCGGCCAGGGCGCTCCCCTGCGAGTCTGCGAGATGCTCGCCACCATCGAAGCCACCACCTTCATCACGCGGGTCTCGGTGCACAACATCCCCCGGCTCAACGCCGCGAAGCGCGCCATCCGCAAGGCTTTCCAGCTCCAGGTCGAGAACAAGGGCTTCAGCCTTGTCGAAGTGCTGTCGACCTGCCCGACCAACTGGGGCCTCTCGCCGGTCGACGCCATGCGCTGGGTCGAGCAGAACATGATACCGACCTACCCGCTCGGAGTCTTCCGCGACACCGAGGGAGGCACCTGACCATGGACGAGCATCGCATCATTATCGCAGGGTTCGGCGGCCAGGGCATCCTCATGATCGGCAAGCTCCTCGCGCACGCCGGCATGATGGAGGGCCGCGAGGTGACCTGGCTGCCCTCGTACGGGCCCGAGATGCGCGGGGGCACCGCCAACTGCAATGTCATCATTTCCGACGAGCCCATCGGGGCGCCGATCGTCAGCGAGGCCACCTGCGTCATCGCGATGAACCTGCCGTCGCTCGACCGCTTCGAATCGGCTCCGATCCCCGGCGGCTGGCTCCTTTACAACAGCTCGATCATCCCGCGGGCTCCCGTGCGCCACGATGTGCACACCCTCGCCGCCCCCCTCAGCGAGCTCGCCCAGAAGGTCGGGAGCCCGCGCGTCATCAATGTCGTCATGCTTGGCGCCTGCCTGGCCCTCACCCAGGCGGTCCGCCAGGAATCGATCGTCGCCGCCATCGAGCACGTTCTCGGGCCAAGCCGGCGCCACCTCCTCGAGATCAACCTGAACGCCCTCCAGGCGGGCCGCGCGTTCGCGTCGCAGGTGCCTGTGTAGCCATGGAAAAGGAAAAGATCGTCGTCGAAGTCCCCTCGAAAAAGCTCCATATCGAGCACGCGCAGTGTCCCACCGGGCACAGCCTGATGGACCCCACGGTGCTCATCAATGGCTTCCCCTCCATCAAGGTCACCGTCCAGTACGGGATCATCCGCGGCGACGTCCATCTCGACCCAGTCTACGGCAGCTTCCACAATCTCTTCGACGTGGACATCCCCGAGGGCGTGGTGGTCGACATGTTCTGCCCCACCTGCGGCAAGTCGCTCAAGGCCGAAGGCGACAAGTGCGAGTTCTGCTTCTCGCCGATGTTCGCCCTCTATCTCCCGAACGGAGGCATCCTGGAAGGCTGCCTGAAGGGCGGCTGCCACCAGCACAAAATGGTCCTGGTCGATATCCATGAGCAGCTCGGCTCGCTGCACGGCTACGACGAGATCCAGTTGCTCATGTGAAATGACGTCCGACCAGGAGATCTACAGGAGCCGCATCTGCACCGCCGAAGAGGCGGTCGCCTCGATCCGGCCCGGCAATCGCATCTTCATGACCGGGAACTGCTCGGTCCCGCAGGTCCTGATGGACGCGCTTGTGCGGCGGGCGCCCGACTTTTCCCCTCCGGTCGAGGTCGCCCATCTTTTCACTCTGGGCGCCGCCAACTACGTCGCCCCCGGACTCGAGAAGTATATCCGGGTGAACGCGCTCTTCATCGGGAGCAATGTCCGGCCTGCCATCAACGAAGGCCGCGCCGACTTCACCCCCTGCTTTCTCTCCGAGATACCCGGGCTCTTCCGTCACGGCGTCCTTCCTCTCGACGTCGCCTTCGTCCACCTGAGTCCCCCCGACCAACACGGATTCTGCAGCTACGGAGTCGAGGTCGGAGTCACCAAGACCGCCGCCGAGTCGGCGAAGATCGTGATCGCCGAAGTCAACGAGTGCATGCCTCGCACGCTTGGCGACAGCTTCATTCACGTCTCGAAGCTCACGCACGCCGTGCCGGTCAACTATCCGCTCCATGAGCACCGCATGGGCCGCTCAAGCGACCTCGAGCGCCAGATCGCGCGCTCCTGCGCCGGACTCATCGACAACGGCTCGACCCTCCAGATGGGCATCGGGGGAATCCCCGACGCCGTCATCTCTTTCCTCGGCGACCGGTGCAATCTCGGCATCCACAGCGAAATGTTCTCCGACGGCGTGCTCGACCTCGTCGAGCGCGGCATCATCAACGGCGAGCGCAAGTCGCTCCATCCGGGCAAGATCGTCGCCGGGTTCCTGATGGGCACCCGGAAGCTTTACGACTTCGTCCACAACAATCCGATGGTCGAGCTGCACCCGACCGAGTACGTCAACGACCCGTTCCTGATCGCGAAAAATGACCGCATGGTGGCCATCAATTCGGCGATCGAGGTAGACCTCACCGGCCAGGTCTGCGCCGACTCGATCGGCCCGCGGTTCTACAGCGGCGTCGGCGGCCAGGTGGACTTCATCTACGGGGCCAGCCGCTCACGCGGCGGCAAGCCGATCATCGCCCTGGCGAGTTCCGCCTCGGTCAACGGAGGCGTCGTCAGCAAGATCGTGCCCACGCTCAAGCCCGGCGCCGGTGTGGTGACCTCCCGCAACCATGTGCACTACGTAGTCACCGAGCACGGAGTCGCCGACCTCTACGGGAAATCCGTGCGCCAGCGCGCCAAGGCCCTGATCGCGCTCGCCGAGCCGCAGTTTCAGGAAGAGCTGGAGCGCGCCGCGCACGAGCTGCGCTATCTGTAGCCCGCCCGGGAGCCGGTCGCCCGCCCCAATCCGGTTTGTAACGCATTGCGTTACATCATGGGCGGGCATGCGGGCGGTGGGGACCGCAGGGGTTCTCCGCACTGGGCTACCGGCTGGAGTTCAGCCGGTCGATCATCGTCTGAGCGGGCTTCCAGCCCGGCCGCAACTTGAGCGCCGCCTCGAAATGCCGGAGGGCCGCAGCCCGGTTGCCGGGTTCCCGGAGCATGACGGATCCACAGTTGAGATGAGCCTCCGCGTAATCGGGCTTGAAGCGCAGCGCCGCCTCATATTCCGCGATTGCGGCCGGGGCCGGCCCTGGCCGCGCCGCCAGCGCGTTGCCCAGATTGAAATGCGCCTCGGCGAAATCCGGCCGTATCCGAAGCGCGATCTCGAGGTGGGCCATCGCCTCCGCCTGCCTGCCGGGCATCTTCCTGAGCGCAACGCCCAGGTTGTTGTGGGCTTCGGAAAACGCGGGATTCAGCCGCACGGCCTTCTCGAACTGCGCGGCAGCCGCAGATCGTCCCTCCGGGGCCTCTGAAAGAACCTTGCCCAGGTTGTTACAGGCCTCCGGGTAATCCCACCGCGCGCGCAGGGCCGCCTCGTAGTGGGCGATCGCCGCGGCCCGGCACCCGGGCATCGCCGCAAGCATGTTGGCCAGGTTGAAATGCGCTTCCGGAAAATCGGGGCGAAGCCGCAGCGCAGTCTCAAACTCCGCGACGGCCTCATTCAGGCGCCGGGGGTCGTCCGAGAGGATGTTTCCGAGGTTGTTGTGGGCCATCCAGCAGCCGGGATTCCGAGCCAATGTCTCCCGGTAGAGGCTTTCGCCATCCTTGTAGAATCCGCTCTGTCTCCAGCTCAGCAGGCCCAAGCCTGACAGGAACGCCGCCGCAAGCAACCCGCACACCCTCCGCTGCACCGCAGGCAGCGCCGACACCAATCCGGCGAGCGCCGCAGCCAGAGGCACGAGGATCCCGAGGCAGGCGAGATACTGGAAATGGTCGGCCACAAATGAGAACCGGAAGGGATACACATTCAGGAAACCCAGCACGGGGAAAAGAGTCCCTGCAAACAGAAGGAATCCGGCCAGCGGCCCGCGATTCTTCCGTGCGATCCAGGCGAGCACAGCGACCGCCAGCACAGCGACCGCGGGGGAAAGCAGCTGCCAACTCCACCCCGCGCCCAATTCCCATCGCGGATAGATGAACGACAGGTCAGCCGGCCACGCCAGCTTGCCCAAATAGAACCAGATCGCGCGCCCGGCGACCACGCAGCGCTGCGCTGCAGTCAGCGCAAAGCCTGCGCCCTGGGCTCCGATCATCACCCGCTCGGTCCAGGCCGAGAACAGGCCTGCGGCGGCCGCCGCCAGGAACCAGGGCGCCAACGGAAGCACATCCCGTCGCAGATCGAGCCTTCCCCGTTTCCACCAGAAGATCACCAGCAGCGCTGCCGGAAGTGTCGCCGTCACCGCCTTGCTCCCCAGGGCCAGCAGGAACAGCACGGACGCCAGATAGTAACGCAAGTTCCTCCGGTCGCGGTCGAAGCCCAGGTAGACGAACAACGCCCCCAGGCAGAACACCGCCGACAGCGTGTTCTTCTGCTCCGAGATCCACGCCACCGACTCGACGCACACCGGGTGAAGCGCGAACAGGAAACCTCCCCACCAGGCACCCGGCAGCGCCAGCCTGCGCATCACCGCCACGACCAGCAACGCCGCCACCACATGCAAAAGAACATTCGCCAGGTGATAGCCCAGCACCGCATCTCCCCACAACCGATGCTCAAGCCAGAACGCCGAATGGAGCAGCGGATAATACTGCTGGGTGGAGCCCGGATCCGCCCAGATCCGGCCCAGGCCGTGGGCCGTCCGAAGCTCCATCCTCGTCACATGCCCGTCATCGTCCCAGAGCTGTCTTCCTCTGAGCGCCGGCCAATAGACGGCGAGGGCCGAGCCAAGCAGCAGGATCGCCAGCCCCGTTGTTCGGAGGCGGTCACAGCAGCGGGGGCTCTCTCCAAGGACTGATTCCTGCACCACGGAGAGACTCACTAGCATTCCTCCTCCTCATCCTGCAACAGAAGTCGTTGCGGCCTCCCCCCGGGAAGATCCTCCTCCGGTACTCTCCGAAAATGATTCCTCTGCGCCCAGAAATCGTCATCAAGAGACCCGCGTTCACGAAACCCGCCGTACCCCTGTGGCAGCCTCGCCATCGATCCATCCAACCCCGCGGTACAACCTGCCAATTGCCGCTTCGAGATCGATTCAGATATTGATCCTGGTGATGGCCGGTTGGCGGGCTTTCTCGCCCGCGCTCGCCGGGGGATGGATATGGCACTCCGAATGATGTCCGATTCGGCTGATCTCCACAAGTGCTTCGCTGACGCCCTTAGCCGATCAGGCCGGGTTTCCGAGTCGATCATGCATTACCAGATGGCGCTCAGGCTCCGGCCCGACTACGCCGAGGCTGCGGAGTGCCTCGCCCGCCTTCGATCCAGGCAGAATCCGTAGCTCCATTTCCGAATGGCGCTCGCCTCCGAGAACATCAAAAAGGCGCTATAAAAGAGCGGGGCCTAAAGCCCGCCTGCAAGTTGCCGATTCACCCAATTACAATACAGTTAGTTGTCCGCTCCGCCGGACTTCCGACGAAGAAAACCACCATAGCCGTGGACACGGGCTCCGGCCCGAAACAGAATCCGCCGCCAGCTTGACTGGCGGCGGATGTTTTTCCGGAAAATGCCATCAACCCCGCTTCCCCGGGCCGGATGGCCCCTGTTTCCCAAAGCTCCAATCCCCTCAAAAATCGGGGAATTTTGGGTCGACGATTTTTTAAAAATAGAATTAAGTTCCGGACATCGGTGACCGATCACTGAATTGTTATCCCTGCCGAATTCATGCCTCGGCCTGCTTTCGACGAGGAGACACCGCCTGTGAGCGGTTCCGGGTTACCCCGGAGGAACGGAAACTCCGCCGCCAGCCCCTGCTGCGGCGGATTTCGTTTTGGGGTTCGGCGCTGCGGAGCCTTCAGCGCTGCTGCGTCTCCGCACCGCTTCCCGGCTCCGCCCTCAACGTGATCTTCAGGATCTCTCCCGGCCGCCAAAGGCGCATCCTTGGCCCCCACGTGCCGGTGCCACGGCTAACGATGACCGTCATCCCGGCAACCTCGTACCGCCCGGCGACGAAGGGCGTGCTCATCCGCACGAGAAGGCCGAACGGCCAGAGCTGGCCGCCATGGGTATGCCCCGAGAGCATCAATCCGGCGCCCCGCGCCGCCGCCTCCTCCGCTCCCGCGAACACCGGCGAATGCGATAGGAAAATCACCGCGCCGGGCGGTCGCGCTGTCAGCGCTTTCTCGATCGCATGGTCCCGCTGCCCGAACTGCCGACGCGCGCCCAGGTCGTCCACCCCGGCAAGCACCAACCCGGGCGCCACCTCGGCGGCACTGTCGCGCAGCACGGTATAGCCCGCAGCCTTCAGCAGTTCGACGCTCCTGCCGAGGCCCGCGAAATACTCGTGGTTGCCCGTCACCGCCCACACCCCCAGCGGCGCCTTCAGCGTGCGCAGCACGGGAAGCAATGACTCAAGCCTTCCCACCTCGGCGTCGACCAGGTCGCCCACGACGACGACGGCATCAGGCTTGAGCGCCTCAACGCGCCCGACCAACCGCTCCATCCAGCAGCCGCCGATCAGCGTGCCCAGGTGCAGGTCCGACACCGCGACAAGCACGAGGCCGTCGCGATCCTGCGGGAGTCCGGCGAGCCGCACCTCGTATTCGCGAAGCACCGGCGGACGCAGCCCCTGCACCAGCGCAGCAGCGCCCAGGAGGACCGCCGCCGCTGCGGCCCAGCCCCGGAGAAGAGGGACTTTCGCCACAAACACCAGGCCGCCGGCCGTGACGATGTCGACGGCAATCATCGAGGCGAAAAGCAGGAAGAGGAATCCCATCCATGTCGTCCCCGCGAATTCGAGCGGCATCCCCGCGGCATCCGCCTTGAGCGAGATGAGGACGCGGCCCAGCGGATACGCGGCCCAGAGCGCCACGATCCCGGCCACCGCCGGCGTCCCGAGGACCTGCGACAGGGCCGGCACCGTCGCCAGCCGCAGAAACACGTAGGCGTGGAGGAGCGTCCAGACGCTCAAAGCGATCACCAGGAATATCGTGATTCGGAGCGGCGTCATCGGATGGCGGCTCCATCCCAGCACGATTCCGCGGCCCAGGACGAGAACATTAGCGGAATGGCATGTCGGCTGCTATCCGGGCATTGCTCGGGCGTTGACACGGTTCTGCGTTCGTCGAACGTAGCCCAAGCTCACACCCCCCAAAAAAACAGGCAATCCTTACGACACATGAGCGACGCGCCCGCCCCCCGAAGAACAGCATCGGAAATGATCGTCGGTTACTTCAAGGACTTCGGGGTTCTGAAGGAAACGGGGCGGGAGTACTGGGGCATCCAGATCATCAACCTCCTGGACTGCACCTTCTACTTCGCGATGCTCACCATCGTGACGCTCTTCCTGTCGCATGACCTCGGGATGAGCGATGAGCGGGCCGGCTACGTTGTGGCTGTCTTCACCTCGGCCGTCACCCTCCTGCTGACCTTCTCAGGGGCGATGACCGACTGGATGGGCGTCAAGCTCTCGCTCCGGGTGTCGCTGAGCGGATCGCTGATTCTGCGGGCGCTGATCGTGTTTGTCGGAGTCACTCCATCGATCCCCCATCGCGGCTGGATCGCCGCCGGCCTCCTGGTGCTCTCGGCTCCGTTCATGGCGGCGATCCAGACGATCTTCCAGGCCGCCACCCAGCGCTACACGACCAAGCGCTCGCGCAGCGCGGGCTTCAATCTCTGGTATCTCTTCATGAACATCGGCGCGGCCGCGGGAGGCGCTGCCGTCGACATCGTCCGTCTGGAGCTCAAGATCGGCAACGTCCACATCTTCACGATGGGCGTCATCTGCGCGGTGCTCTCCCTGGTGGTCGGCGAACTGATGGTGCACCGCGAGGCGCAGCTCCGCGGCCCCGACGAGGAGCCGGAGCCGACCGCGGAGAAGGCGGCGCAGAAAAAGAGCCCTTGGCAGATCTTCGTCAGCGTCATCTCCGAACCCGCCTTCTTCCGTCTCGTCGTCCTGATCGCCCTCATCCTGGGCGTGCGCGCGGTCTACACCTACCTGTACCTGCTGATGCCGAAATACTGGGAGCGCACGATCGGCCCCGACGCGGCGATCGGCGTGCTGAACATGATCAACCCGATCGGAATCGTGGTGGGCATCATCCTGTTCATCCCCTTCGCCAACAAGTTCAAGGTCTACAGCCTGCTCGTCTACGGCGCGATGGTCTCGGCGTTCGCGCTGTTTCCGATGGCGCTGCCCTGGCAGGTCTACGGGGGCGACATCGCCAAGGCCCACTACATGATGGCCGTCCTCTGCATGATCATCGTGACCGTCGGCGAGGTGCTCTGGTCGCAGAAGCTCAATGAATACACCGCGGCGATCGCGCCGATCGGGCAGGAGGGCACCTATCTCGGCCTCTCGATGATCCCCTGGTTCCTCGCCAAGACGCTCGTGAGCGCCTTCTCGGGCCACATGCTCAGCCGCTGGTCGCCGGAAACGGTCCAGGTGAACGGGACAGCCGTCCCGCTGCAGCAGGCGATGATCCACAACCAGGTTTCCTACTGGGACAGCCCCGCGGCGATGTGGCTCTGGCTGGGCCTTTATGCGTTCGCCGGATGCGTGCTCGCCCTGATGCTGCGCGGCTGGCTCACCCGCGGCGCCCACTGGAAAAGGGAAGCGTCCGCGTAGGAGCCAGGCAGGCTTCGTCCGCCTGGCTCCGGTTGGAAAGCGCTTCCCGCGCGCTTGCGCGGCTCAACGTCGGCCGTGTGCGTCGGGCCTGCCATGGTCCTGTCGCGGCTCGTCGCGCCCGGCAGGGGGCAGCGTACGGATCTGCTCGCGGAATTCCGCCTCCGAAAGCTCCCTCTCGCGCACGAATCGCACGTACCGTTCGAAGGTTCCCGGGTCGGGATCGCGATGGAACACGTCACGGCACACGCGCCGCACGATGTCTCCCACCGGCCGGTCCCTGAACTCCTGCGAACGGCGCAGGTCGTTCTCGACGTCGTGTTCGGTCCAGCCCTGGTCGACGAGCCGCTTGCGGTAGCCCTCGATCCCGCGGGGGTCGGCCGGCCGGCCCAGGATCCTCTGATAGGCCCGCCGGGTCTTCGAATCGGGAAGATCCACGCGGTACTCCACGCTTTCGCGGATGGCCGCGCGCAGCCTCGCCTCGTCCCAGCCGCGCTGCAGGAGCCGGCGATAATGCTCGCGCCCTTCCGGATCGGGAGCGCGCTCGAGCATCTCGCGGTAGACGCGCTCGATGAGAAGGTCGATCCGGCGCTCCAGGTACCGCGGGCTCTCCATGATGTCGTGGCGCACCGCGCCGGGAGTCCATCCCTGCTCGACCATGCAGCGCTCGTAGCGCCGCAGGCTGCGCCGGTCGGGCTCCTCGCCGAGAAGTTCCCTCCAGATGTGGCGGATGACCGCCTCCGGCGAAAGACGCCGGTATTCCTCGCTCCGGCGGAAATCCTCCCGCAGGGCGCGGGAGTCCCAGCCGAAGCGCCGGGCGCGCTCCGCGTGCATCCGGACTTCCTCAGGAGTCGGTGCCCTGTCGAAGATATCGCGATACACGACGATGATCTCGTCGTCGGTGAGCACCGCGACGCGCGGGGCGCCCGGAGGGCCCAGGGGCGGAGGAGGAGGCGTTGGCTGCGCGGACGCCAGCGCCGCGCCTGCGATCGCGATCGAAAGGACGGCGGTTATGCGGAAGCTATGCATGGAGATGAGGGGTTGAATACTGGATGGACCTTGAATTCTGGGCGGAGTTGCGGATGCCCGCGATCCAAAAGCGCCGTCCCATCCGGCTTGCCCCGCGCGAGGCGCGGCCCAGCATCAGCCTTCCGATGAAACGCTTTCCAATCCTCCTTCTCTTCTCGCTTCTGATCGCCTCCGCCTTTGCCGGCCAAGCCGACAGCGCCAAGACGGCCAGCCTCCGCTTCCCGATTCCTCCCACCGACGACGGGCTGCCCGGCGCCGGGCCGCTCCGCCGCGCCGACTGGTTCCAGAAGGTGTGGAGCGAGCGGCGCACGCTGTTTTCCGAACACGCGCGCCAGGACCAGCGCGCCCTCGTGTTTCTCGGCGACTCCATTACCCAGAAGTGGGGCATGAACCTCGGCGGATGCTTCACCGGAATCAAGACAGCCAACCGCGGCATCAGCGGCGACACCTCGCGAGGCGTCCTCTTCCGGCTCAGGGAGGACGTCCTCCTGCTGCACCCCGCCGGTATCGTCCTGCTGGTCGGCACGAACGACATCGCGGACAAAGCCTCCCCGGAGACGATCGCCGGCAACGTCAGGCTGATCCTCGACGCCCTGCGGCTCGCCGATCCAAAGATGCCCGTGGCGCTCTGCGAAGTGCTCCCGAGTTCGGCGTCGAAGGACCGCCCTGCCGAGACCATCCGCCAGCTCAATGCGCTCTACGCCGGGCTGGTCAAGGACTACCCGCAGGCGACGCTTGTCGCGACCTGGGCCGTGTTCGCCAATCCGGCCGGCGACGCCAAGTCGGAAGAGTTCCCCGACCTGTTGCATCCGAACGAGGCAGGCTACGCCAAATGGGCCGCGGCCCTGCGGCCGGTGCTCGCAAAGATGGGCTTTGCGCCGGCACCCTCCACTCCCTGAAGCCGGGCACGCGCCCGGGCGGCGGGCTCACTTGAGCCGGCCCGAGAGATTCGACTTCAGCTCCTGAGCGAAGGCGTGCGCCTGCGCCTCGAATTTGCGCAGATCGAAACTCGGGAAGACCTTGTCCTGAAGCACCCGCCAGGCCTCCGTCTCGGAGATCGGAGGGCAGTGGTCCTTCGGCGTGTCGCCGCAGTACCCGACATGGCTGTGCAGACAGATATCCCGCGCCAGCGAGACGACCGCCACTATCTCCTCGTTGTCGGTCGCCGTGGTGGGAGTCTCCACCCATCGGATGACGCTCGCGAACACCGCGGGCAGGCCCTGCTTGGTGGCAAAATAGTCGCCCATCATCCGCGTCGTGCAGCCGAGGTATTTCCGCTCCGCCTCATGCAGGGGAACGCCCTCCTTGCGGGCATATCCCGCGATTGCCTGGAAGGCGTAAGGATAGATCCGGAGCAGCAGGAGCTTGCCCACGTCGTGGAGCAGGCCCGCCGTGTACACGTTGCCGAGGAGCCCGCGGAAATTGAGGTACTTGGCGGTGAAATGCGACATCTGGGCGACCCCGACCTGGAACATCCAGAAATGGGGCCAGGTGATCGGGGGGATCCGCATGAAGCGCTCCTCCACCAGAGGCAGGGCCTTGCCCAGCGCGTTGAGCTTGATCTCTCCCAGCAGGCTCACCGCCTGGCGCGGATCATCGATGGTCGTCGGATCATCGCGCTCGAGATGGTTGACCGCGATCAGCACCTGTGTGCAAAGCCCCGGATCGCGCACGACCAGGTCCACGACGTGGTTGAGGCTCGAGG
>Ga0153915_10001337_pt1 | contig 22697 bp, 24 predicted proteins | sample Opewatmetagenome_2_FD_107003 | JGI IMG/M metagenome (GOLD analysis project Ga0153915, IMG submission 107003) | Freshwater wetland microbial communities from Ohio, USA - Open water 3 Core 3 Depth 3 metaG | ecosystem: Environmental > Aquatic > Freshwater > Wetlands | place: USA: Ohio, Lake Erie...
AATGCCGTGGGTTCTGTTAGGATAAACCATAAGAGAGAAAAGCTTATTGTTTTTAACAAGCTCATTAATCAGCCTTTCACATCCCTGATAATGCACATTATCATCGCCGGTGCCGTGAATAAGGAGAAGTTTACCTTTAAGGTTTTTAGCGTGGTTAATAGCCGAACCCTCTTTATAGCCTTCCGGATTTGACGAAGGAAGCCCCATATAGCGTTCCTGATAAATAGTGTCATACAAACTTTCATCAGGAACGGAAGCGACTGCAATACCGAGAGAATAAATATCGGGATAACGGAAGAGCATATTAAGAGTCATAGAACCGCCGCCGCTCCATCCCCAAATGCCTATTCTCGATGCATCAACAAAATCCCATTTACAGATTTCCATTGCAGCCGCAGCCTGGTCTTTAGAGGCAAGAATGCCTATCTGGCCGTAAATGCTCTTTCTCCATTCTCTTCCTTTCGGAGAAGGAGTTCCTCTGTTATCGATGCTGATTATTATATAACCCTGCTGAGTAAGATAATAATGCCACATCGAAATTCCCCACGAATCATTTACTGTCGTGCTTGCGGGTTCTCCATAAACGTTAAAGAAAACAGGATATTTTTTTGCCGGATCAAAATCGTACGGCTTAATCATATAACCATCAACAAACACTCCCTTTTCAACTTCAATCTTAAAAAATTCAGCCGGGCGGATTTTCAATTCGGCCATTTTATTCTTCAATGCGGCGTTGTCTTCAAGAAGCCTCACCTGCTTATGATCAGGCAGGCTTATCAATTCCGACACCGGCGGGGTATTGATATTAGAAAAAGTATGAAGCGCCCATTTATAATTTGTAGAAATTGAATAACGGTGCGTCCCGCTCTGGTTTGTCGGGGATAATCTTTCCGGTTTCTCCTCGCCGTTTAATTTTGAACGATATAAATAACGCTGAATAGGATTATCAGGAGAGGCAATATAATAGACATAACCGCCTTTTTCATCAATAGCTTGAACGCTTATTACATCGAAATTGCCCGGGGTAATATTTTTCACATCCGAGCCGTCTCTTGAAATTACATATATATTGTTCCACCCTTCTTTTTCGCTTACGAACGTAAATGCTTTGCCTCCGTTAAGCCACAAAATATTATCGCAGACTTCAACCCAGGCTTTGTCTTTATCGGTGAAAACTGTTTTAACGCTTCCATCGGCCGCTTTGCAGAGCATAAGCTCATTCGTATTCTGAAGACGGTTGAGATGCTGAATAAGCACTTCATCCGAAGAAGAAGCCCATTCCATTCTTGCAATGTAATTATTTCTCGGATCCCCCGGAACTTTCATCCAGGTTATTTTGCCGGTTGCAACATCAACCGAGCCCACTTTGCATGCCGAATTAGTTGTGCCTGCTTTCGGGTACTGGACAGGGATAATTTTAGAATAAATTGAATCGGTATTATTAATCAGGTTGAATACTCCTACGCCGGAGGCATCGAGCTGCCAGAATGCAATCTTTTTACTGTCGGGGCTCCACCGTATTCCGTTCCGGCAGTCAAATTCCTCTTCATAAACCCAGTCGAATGTACCGTTTATAATTGTTGTCGATCCGTCTTTTGTCAGTTTTGTAATCTTATGGCTTTTTAAATCCTCCATATAAATATTATTCTGCGAGACATAAGCAGCTTTCTTCTTATCGGGGGATATTGTAGCAAACATTAAAGATGACGCTTTAAGATTTTTCCCAAGCTGGAAAAGCTCTCCGGTCTTAATATTCAGAAGCCAGTAGTCCCCTCTTGTATTCTGCCTCCAGACTCTTTCCGAATTAGTAAAAATAAGCATCATATCTTTTTCACGTGTAATCTGGAAATTTTCCATTGCAATAGGAGTATCTTTCCCTTTCGGAATCATTTTATCCGCGGTTACAAGAACTTCTTTTGTTCCGGTCTGGACGTCGAACGTAACAATATCGCTTCCCCCTTTAACAGTCTGGGAGCGTTCGACTTTTGCATAACCGTCCCCTTCGCCAATCCATTGTACCTGCCCTGCCCCGCGGGCATAATATTCTCCGCTTGAGAATAATTTATTAAGGGATAAGAGCCCTTTTTCCTGAGCGGTGAGAGATATGGAACAGAGCAATATTACAAAAAATATTTTTACATAATTTTTCATATTTATTCCTTTTCTTTTAGACATTCAATTTCGATTTGAAATAATTTAGGGTAATCCGTAAGCCTTCTGACCTTGAAATCTTCGGTTCCCAATTCAGAATTGATTTTGCTTTTGAAATATCAGGCTGTCGGACTTTGGGGTCGTCAACAGGCAGTTCAGTATATATTATTCTGCTTTTTGAACCGGTTATTTTAATTATTTCCTTTGCAAAATCTTCAATAGTAATTTCCTCCGGGTTCCCGATGTTGACAGGCTCTATTTCATTTGACATCAGCAGCTTAAATATTCCATCTATCAAATCGCTTACAAAACAGAAACTTCTGGTCTGTTTTCCATCGCCGAAAACCGTAATATCCTCGCCTTTTAGGGCCTGAGCAATAAAAGCAGGCAACGCCCTTCCGTCGTTTAAACGCATCCTTGTTCCGTAAGTATTAAATATTCTTACAATTCTCGTTTCAACGCCATGGTAACGGTTATAAGCCATTGTAATTGCCTCGGCAAAACGTTTTGCTTCATCGTAAACGCCGCGCGGGCCAATAGGATTAACATTTCCCCAGTATTCTTCCTTCTGGGGATGAATTACAGGGTCGCCGTAAACTTCGGATGTGGAAGCAAGTAGGAAACGTGCATTTTTCTCTTTTGCAAGGCCGAGAGCTTTATGCGTACCGAGCGAACCCACTTTAAGGGTCTGGATTGGAAATTTGAGATAATCGATAGGGCTTGCCGGGGATGCAAAATGCAGTATGTAATCGACTGGACCGGGAACATGTATGAAGTTTGTAACATCGTGCTTAATAAAACGAAAATCTTCATTCCCTATCAGATGCTCAATGTTTTCGATATTTCCTGTAAGAAGGTTATCGATGCATATAACTTTAATGCCTTCTGCAATCAGTTTATCGCAGAGATGAGAACCGAGAAAACCGGCGCCTCCCGTTACAACAGCAGTTTTTTTCATTTAATATATTCCTTAAACTTTTAAATTAATTTTCCTTGTGGCAAGCAGGCTTCCAATAAGCCCGAATGAAACTCCTAGAATAAGGATAACAAGATTAAACATTATTAGCCCTTCCGTTATTTTGAACCCTTCGAATAACCGGGCGATCAGGTTCAATGCCGCCATATAAATTATTATGCAAAATACCGCCGAGATAAAACCTGCAAGTATTCCGTACAAGATGAGGGGAAACTTTATTGTAAATAAATTAGCCCCTACAAGTTTCATCGTATCGTACAATTCTTTTCTCGCATTAAGCTGAAGCTTATTGTTGGAATAGACAAGATAGATAGATAAGCATATCATAAGAAACGCGCCGGCGTATATGAAATTACGAACCGATCTAATAAAACGGAGTATCTGAAGCACAGTTCCGTAATCGAATAAGATGTCATCCACCCCCGGAATGTTTTTATATTTCTGCACTAACAATTCAAAATTATTTTCGTTGACATAATCGGGTTTAAAATTAAGAACGAATGACGCTGGAAGCGGATTTGATTCGATAACCGATTTGAAATCCTCCCCTGTTTCCTTTATAAAGTTGGCTTCGGCTTCATCTTTTGAAAGGAACTTGATCTCAGAAATCGAACTGTCGCCGTTTAGAATATTCCTTATCGAATCCTTCCCGGCAACTGAAAGAGAATCTTTAATAAAGAGGCTCATTTCAACTCTTCCTTTCACTTCCTCCGAAAAGGCGTTCGAAAGAAGAACTATCATAACCGAGAATGATGAAAGAAGAATTGCAATACTGGTAGTCATAATGATAATTAGTGTTGAGAGTTTGCCCCTTTTGAAATAATTCAGGGTTTCCGAGAAATAATAACTAATCATAAATCTCCTTAAAACTCCGATTCGTCAATCCAACCGGTAATTTTCCATTTATTATCTAAATCTTTTGCAAGAGAAAAATTAATCCTTCCTGTAACGGAAACAATATCAGTAGGATTAAAAGTAATTGTAAGGTTAAAACTACGTATAATATTTGTAGAATCATCGCTCGCCGAGACGATATTATTCCATATAAGATCCAGGCTTTGGGCGTTCTGAAAAAGGCCGTAAGTAACTTTCATTTCTTCGTCTCTTCCCCAGCTTATATCGGCGCCTACATCGTCGTAATCCCTGTATGAAAATGAAAAGCTCTGATCGAGTATCTGCCCGTAAATAAGAGTATCCTTAAAAGTATATGCATACTGGAAATTCTGGAACACCCCGTTAACCGATGAAAGATCGCTGATAAGCGAGCCGTCCTGTCCTGTGCTTGCATCGAACCGGGGGGCAAAGGGATTAATGCACCCTGCGGCCAATAAGACCGGTATAATATATGCTATAATTCTCTTAATAAAGGCTCCTTTTTAATTCGCTCCAACTGTAATAATCATCCTTTGTCATATCCTGCCAGTTTACAATTACCCATTGGTTCCTGCTGTCGAGATATGCATTGAACTGGAGAGACCCTTGATATTCCGAAGGGAAACTGCTGTCCTTAGGAGAAAAAGTAATCTTGTAATCCGCTGTAATTATGGAATTATCCCCTTGCGGACTGTACACAAGATTAGAGAATGTGAGAGTGACTGAGGTATTATCTTTAATTATAGTCTTCAGTTTATTAAAATATTGTTTTTCATCGTCAAGGCTCCAGCCGCTTATCTGGTACGCTGCCGCCGAAGGAGTAAAAGTAAATTCTTTGCTTAAATAAGTTTCATCAACAAAACATTCAAGATAATACTCGGTGTAACCGTCCGCAAAGGACTGTTTCAAATTGCTTATCAGCACATCGGTTGTAGTTGGGGTTGAATAATTATTATCTCTGTTTTCAGGTTCTTCCGGCGTCCGAGTAGTCAGAAGGTCGCATCCGCCGGTAAAAAGCAATAATATTAGAATTATTCTTTTCATTTCTTAAAAATGATTATTATCCTCTCGGAAGTATCGGGAATAAACCCGTCTAAGCTATAATTACCCCATACTTTCCGGGCGCTGAAACCGATTTCATTAAATTTTCTTATTATTTCGTCAAAACTATATAATTGGACAGATTCTTCATAATCTCTTCTTTCCCGGCCGTTTTCAATTGTAATTTTCTTCACAATCCGGTTTTTAATAATTTCTCTTTTTTCAAAAATCTTAAGCCCGTTTATATTTCTACCGCTTTCAGGAACAAGGTTTTTTCTTAAAAATTGTTCATTCAAATAATCGAAGACAAAGTATCCATCCTCTTTAAGCATTTCGTAAGCCGATTTAATAAAAGAGAAATTCTCTTCATCATTATTAAAATAACCGAAACTCGTAAAGAGATTCATTATGAGATCAAATCTCTCTTTTAAATGAATAAAGCGCAAATCCCCGTTAAAGAATTTAATATCTAAATTTAATTCTCTCCCCTTTTCAATCCCTTTATTAAGCAGAGGCAGGCTTAAATCAAAAGCGGTAACGTCAAATTTTTTCCTGGCCATAAAAAGCGAATGTCTTCCCGCACCGCAGGCGGCGTCAAGAATTTTAGCTCCTTTTGAAAGACTGATGAGTTCCAGCAGCCCGTTTAGAAATTTTTCCGCATCCTCATCGTTTCGATGGTTGTAAACAGATAAGTAAAAATCCGAAGCGAACCAATCTTTAAACCAGTCGGCCATTATAATATAATTCTTCCAATCACCGCCCTTCCGATAGTGGCTTCGTCGGCAAATTCAAGGTCCCCCCCAATGGGAAGCCCGCGGGCAATCCGGGTGATTTTTAATGATAAGGGTTTTAATAATTTTGCAAGGTAAAGTGAAGTGGCTTCTCCTTCGGTATCGGGATTAAGGGCAAGGATAATTTCCTTAACCGAATCGTCCTGAAGCCTTTGAAGGAGTTCCTTAATTTTAAGGGAATCAGCCCCCGTTCCGCTCAAGGGAGACAACACTCCCCCGAGAACGTGATAAAGGCCGTTATATTCATTTGTTTTTTCAATTGCAATAATATCGCTTGCTTCTTCAACTACGCATATCATCGACTTATCCCTTTTGGGACTTCTGCATATATCGCATGTATCTTCTACGGAAATATTAAAGCATACCGAACATAATCTAAGTTTCTGCTTTAATGCAGCAATTGCATTAATAAGGTTTTCCACTGTCTCGGGGTCCGATTTAACAAGATGCAGAGCGAGCCTTTGAGCCGTCTTGCGCCCGATTGAAGGAAGCTTTCCGAGCTCCTCTATTGCTGTTTGAAGAGGTTCTGCAATAAGCATTAGAATCCCGGTATGTTGAATCCCGGAGGGATCATTCCTTTGGTAATACTTCCGAGTTCATCCTCAGCCATTTTACCTGCCGATGAAAGCGCCTTGTTTACCGCCGCTACAATAAGGTCTTCGAGCATCTCTTTATCCCCCGAAGAAAGGATTTCATTATCAACGGAAATAGAAATAAGTTCTTTTTTACCGTTAACAGTGGCTTTAACCATACCTCCGCCGCTTTCCTCAGTTACAACTTTATTTGCAAGTTCATTCTGAGCTTTTTCCATATCCTGCTGCATTTTCTGAATCTGCTTCAGCATGCCCTGCATTCCGCCTTTTAACATTTTTCCTCCGTTTTCTTAATACTTTAACAGGAAAATTAGCAAAAAAAATGGTAGTGTCCCAATCTGAATTTTAATTCCGGGGATACTTTTTAGTTTTTTTAAAATATTATTTTTTTTCGAAATATTGACTGTTTGATGGATAAAAATTTAATAGAATTAGAATTTATATGTTCAATAATCATTTTTGAAAATCATTCATAAATTTTATTTCATTTTTAAATGCCCTATTTTCTCAAAAATGCCACAAAATATATGTTGACAAAGTTTAATACGACTGCTATTTTATATCAGCTAAAGAGAGAACATTCTTAATCGATAATAATTGAACTATAAGTTGTACAACTTACGTTATATAATATGAATAATAAAAAGAATACCGCCGTGCAATATGTAAAATTAACTCTCCGCTTTTTCAAAGAAGATAACCAATGGATTGGGGAATGCCTTGAAACAGGAATAACTACCTATGGAGACACAATTGACGAGGTACAAAAAGAGCTGCCCGAACTTATTACATTACATTTTAACTCTATTGAAGACATGGGTGATATGGAAGATTGCTTAAAAAAGAATGGTATTACACTGCTTTCTTCAAATACTCCAGAAAAAATAGATATCAGCGCGCCATATTTACCGGGCGCAATTTATGAACCATATTTTAAAGACATGGTTGAGGTATAATGTCTGAAGAAATTCCCTCTATATCCGGGAATGATTTAATTAAGATAATTTAAAAAAACGGCTGGACACAGAAACGCACAAGCACTCATGGCGAGACACTTTTCAAAGAAATAGATGGCAAAAACTTTTACACCACAATTCCCAAAAAGTATAAAAAAATTCCCCCCAGTGTTTTATTCCAAATTTTAGGGCCAAAGCAAACAAACATTGGCAGAGAGGGGTTAATCGCTATTTTAAAGAAAGAAAAGAGTAATTATTAAGCATTTCTGTGTAAGATTATAATATAAAATTCTTTCCAAAACTTGAGTTGAATACTTCTATTTATGCGGTTATATTTTGTAAGAGCACTCCGGCTTTTAAGAAAAATAAAATATACAGGAACTTATATTGTGTATCATATTCAGATTAGTAGAATTTTTCGGAAAAAAGAGTACAGAAACAAGCCGCATAATTAAAATTTTATTATCTTCATAGTGTTGAAACTACTCTAAATAAGTTCTTGAAAAAGGTTTACTGCACTACTGGTGGATGCCGGCAGGTCGGGGGTAGGAAGAGAACAACATCCCCCGGTCAACACTTGTTCTGTTGGCTGAATGGCAGAAGTCCTAAAACTCTTAAAAGGGTCGTTGAGGAAGAACCTGTCGAATATGAGATTCTAATGACGTCTTTGAATTTCAAAGTGGCAGCAACGCCACGATAAATAAGCTCATTCCATTAACGGATTGAGGCGCTTCAGTCCTTTTCGTAATGAGAAATCAAAATGAAAAAGATTGAAATTAAAGTAGAAGTCAAAATTAATGTAGCCTTGTTTATTTGGGCGTTAACAGGACTTTTGGCTTTTCTACTTCGTTAATTGAGGCATCGGGAGTTTCGGCTTCCCTGCTTTTTCAAATTTTTTTTTGTGTTTCTATCCCATCTGACATTTTAGATGGCAATCGGTCAAAATGCCGAAAAACTATTGTTTATCTCAAAAAAATTAAAACTTTTCAAATTATGGTTCTGCCTTAAAATATTCCCAAGAAATTAAATGAATAAAATATTAAATTAAGTGTTGCATTTTATAATTATTTCGCAGAATGTCTTAAAATGATTACTAAATACGGAATTGGCACATTTGTAATAACCTTCCTTTGCGGATTTGTATTGATTATTGCCGGAACAAAGATTAACAATATGTTCTTTAAGTATATAATAATAGCCGGAGGAGTGCTGCTGGCAGCTTTTGCAGCATATTTTTTCAGAGACCCGGAAAGGGCTATTCCCCGGAATGAAAACACAGTCATTTCGCCGGCCGACGGTAAAGTTCTATCGATAACCAAAGTTGAAGAAAACAGGTTCCTCAAATCATCTGCATGGAAAATATCCATTTTCATGTCCCCTTTAAATGTACACGTAAACAGAATACCTGTTAGCGGAAAGGTAAGCTACCTTAATTACATTAAAGGAGAATATTTAATGGCATTTTATGAAAAAGCCGATGAAAGAAACGAGAGGAATGAAGTAGGAATTGAATCAAAACAGGGAAAAGTGTTATTTGTTCAGATAGCGGGCTTTATTGCAAGAAGAATAGAAAGCACGCTAAAAATGAACCAGCAGGTTACAGCCGGAGAAAGATTCGGTATGATTAAATTCGGAAGCCGGGTTGATGTTTATGCTCCGGCTGATTGGGAACCAAAAGTAAAAAAGGACGATATTGTATTTTCAGGCGAATCAATTTTATTTGAGATGAATAAATGACAAAGCTTACAATTCCAAAATCCGCTTTTCCGAACAGCCTTACAGCGCTTAATTTATTCTGCGGTTATCTGTCGATTGTATATGCAGATAAATTAGAAATAAAGACGGCAGCTTTTTTAATTGTGGCGGCATCAATTTTCGATTCTCTGGACGGCATTGCAGCCCGCATGGTAAAAGTTGCCGGGCGTTTCGGCGTCGAACTCGATTCGCTTGCCGATGTGGTAAGTTTCGGCGCAGCTCCCTCTTTCCTCCTATATAAAGCATATTTTTATCAGTTCGGATGGGTAGGTATCGTTGTTTCGGCAATGCCTCTTATATTCGGAGCTTTCAGGCTTGCAAGATTTAATGTAAATCTTACCGATCTCGAAACAAAGGGGGATTTTTCGGGGCTTCCCATACCCCTTCAGGCAATTACAAATGCATTCTTCCTTGTTTCTTTTTATAGCGGGAATCAGGTTTCGGAACCTTATTCTTTTGCTGTTTTTCCGATTGTCATTCTTCTCTCGGTTCTTATGGTAAGCAAAATACGCTATAACGCGCTGCCAAAATTAAAGAATAAGAATCTTACGGCTAGGGCGCTTCTTCTGGCATCGCTTATCTGCGCGGTAATTCTGGCAGTAATCACCGATGGAATAATTGTTTTTTATTTTTTCGCCGCAATTGTTCTTTTCGGCATCATAAGAGAGTTTTTTACAAAATCTTTTGTATCTCACAAAGAAATAAATATTTTTACTTTATAAAAAAAATGAGAGTGTAAAGGTGTTTAAAGCAACTGTAATTATTAAAAGAAGGCCTACAATTGTCGATCCGCAGGGAAAAGCAGTTGAACAGGGAGCAAAACTTCTCGGATTCAATAATGTAAACCAGACAAGAATAGGAAAGTACATTGAGTTTTTTGTTAATACCAGCGATAAAAACAGCGCTAAACAGGAAGTTGAAGAATACAGCAATAAATTACTGGCAAACCCTATAATGGAAGATTATGAATATACTCTGGAAGAAGTGAAATGAAGATTAAATTCGGAGTAGTTGTATTCCCGGGCTCTAATTGCGATCATGACGCTTATTATTCTGTTAAGAAAGTTCTTAATTACGACGCCGAATTTTTATGGCATAAAACAACCAGCCTTAAGAACTGCGATGTAATTATTCTACCCGGAGGCTTTGCATACGGCGATTATCTTAGAACCGGAGCTATTGCGCGTTTTTCCCCAATTATGGAAAAAGTAATAGATTTTGCAGAAAATGGAGGAAAGGTAATAGGTATCTGCAATGGTTTTCAGGTGCTTCTCGAAGCGGCTCTTCTGCCCGGCGTTATGCTTAAAAATAAAAGCCTTAAATTCATCTGTAAAGATGTTTATCTTAAAGTAGAAAATAAAAACACAATTTTTACAAATAATATTGAAAAAAATGTAATTAAAGTACCTGTTGCGCATGGGTATGGAAATTACTATACCTATGAAATAACATTAAAATCACTTGCCGAAAATAATCAGATTGTTTTCAGATACTGCGGCGCAGATGGAAAAATTGATGCGACAAATAATCCGAACGGTTCACTCGATAATATTGCAGGAATAATTAATAAAAGGGGAAATGTCCTCGGTATGATGCCCCACCCGGAAAGATGCTGCGCCCCCGTTCTTAGAAAAACAGACGGCGCCTCAGTATTTCATTCTATTGCTAATAGTTTTTTAAATTAAGAAGAGGTTGAAATGGGTAATTTTGGATGGTCTGAAATATTAATAATAATGCTTGTATTATTATTATTGTTCGGCGCTAAGAAAATTCCTGAACTTGCTCAGGGAATAGGAAAAGGAATGCGCGAATTTAAAAAAGCGCTTCACGATGTTGAAGACGAAATTAAAAGTTCCGAAAAAACTGATAACTCAGACAAAAAAGCGTAATCCGCATTCAATATATTTTTAATAAATGCCGCGGTTTCCTCCGCGGCTTTATTAATTATCTCATTTATAATCCCTCCGGCTGAATTGTCCCGCTGTAATTTTTAATCCTCGCTTCCCCCTTCCGGTAAAGTATGCTTCTTTAAGCGCAAAATAAAATCAATAAAAGAAACGATATTTCCTTACAAGATTGTTATAATACCAGCGCCGGCAGAATATTTCCCGGCAGTTCTTTAGATGGATTTTCCGGGAGAAATATTTTAGATATTTTTTCTCTAAAAGTATTCCGGCGGGGGTATTATTATTGAATTATATTTATTAAGTTTAGAAAAATGAATAAACAATAAAAATAAACTAAAGGGAAAAAATGAGCATTTTACTTCACAAAAATACGAAGGTTGTTGTACAGGGAATCACAGGCAGCGAAGGTTCCTTTCACGCAAAACAAATGCTTGAATACGGGACAAAAGTTGTAGCCGGAGTAACTCCCGGTAAAGGTGGCGCAAATTTTGAAGGAATACCTATTTACAACACTGTAGCAGAAGCTGTAAGAGAACAAAAAGCTGAAGCTGCCGCTATATTTGTCCCTCCACAGTTTGCCGCCGATGCTATACTTGAATCGGCTAATGAAGGGATTAAACTGATCGTCTGCATCTCGGAAGGGATTCCGGCAAAGGATATGGTTTATGTTTATAATGCAATAAAAGGTAAAGATACAAGACTTATAGGACCAAACTGCCCCGGATTAATTTCCCCCGGGAAAGCTAAAATAGGGATTATGCCGGGCTTTATTCATAAATCAGGTAAAATAGGGGTTGTTTCGAGAAGCGGAACATTAACTTACGAGGCGGTAAAACAATTAACCGATCTCGGAATCGGGCAGTCAACCTGCGTCGGAATCGGAGGCGATCCGGTAATCGGTTCCCGCTTTATAGATATTATAAAACTCTTTAATGAAGACCCCGGCACCGAAGGAATTATAATGATAGGCGAAATCGGCGGTTCGGCTGAAGAGGAAGCAGCGGAATTTATTAAGAAATATGTTAAGAAACCGGTTGTCGGATTTATTGCAGGAAGGACAGCTCCTCCGGGAAGACGGATGGGGCACGCAGGGGCAATAATTTCGGGAGGCAAAGGAACGGCCGCCGAAAAAATGGCTGCAATGAAAAAAGCCGGCATTAATGTGGTTGAAAGCCCTGCCGAAATAGGCATTACAATGAAAAAAGCTCTCGATAAAATAAAAGCTAAAAAAAGTACTCCTGCAAAGAAACTTTTAAAAAAGAAAGTTGTCAAAAAGGCTAAACCGGCGGCTAAAAAAAATCAGGTTAAAAAGAAAGCTGTTAAGAGAACTAAATAAATATTATAATACCACCCCGCGCTATTATAGCGCGGGGCGCAATTTAAACCCGGGAGAATAATTTGAAAACAAGAACACTTGCAATTCTAAAACCGGACTGCGTAAAAAGGAGGCTTGCAGGAGAAGTGCTTTCCAAAATTCAGCAGGCAGGGTTTGAAATACTCGCATTGAAAATGGCGCGCCTTACCAGGGATACAGCAGAAGGCTTCTATGAAGTGCATAAAGGAAAACCCTTCTTTGAAAGTTTAATGAATTATATGACCGGCGGCCCGTGCATTCCTATGGTTATTGAAAAAGAGAATGCAGTTGAAGATTACAGGGCGCTTATGGGAGCTACCGACCCGCAGAAAGCCGCTGAAGGAACCATTAGAAAGCTTTTTGCCGAGAGTATGACTTGTAATATTGTACACGGTTCCGATTCGGAAGAAAATGCAGAAAAAGAAATTTCTTTCTTCTTCTCAAAACAAGAAATTATTGAAAATATAAGCTGATATTTCTCAGATGAAACAATTTTTAAACTTAGTCCTGTCAGTTTCCCTTCTGTTTTTTTCTTTTCAGAATAATTATCCGCAGAATAGGAAAGAATATCTTTCAGGTGCCGACGCGCTTCTCAGATTTAAACCTCTGCTGCTGAGGGGAAAAAATATTGGGGTTGTTGCCAACCATACGGCAATACTGAAGAACGGAACGCATCTTATCGATTCCCTGATTCACATGAAAGATGTGCATATTATAAAATTATTCTCCCCCGAACATGGAATAAGAGGCGATGCCGAAGCCGGTGCCTCAGTTAAAGACGGCGCCGATAAGAAAACAGGGTTGAAAATTATATCTTTGTACGGCAAAAGTTTCAAACCGAAAAAAGAGGATTTAAAAGGGATCAATCTCATCCTGTTCGATATTCAGGATATAGGCGCAAGGTATTATACTTATATTGCAACATTGTATTATGTAATTGAAGCATGCGCTGAAAATAATATTCCCATCTTCATACTCGACCGGCCAAACCCGATTTCGCCGGTTGAACCAGACGGCCCTGTTATAGTTAAAGGTTTTTCCTCCCCTGTTTCCATAGCGCCTCTCCCGATAATTCATAATATGACGATTGGCGAAATAGGAAAATACTTTAACTACTTATTCGAAAAAGAAAAGGGGCTGCACTGCCATCTTATGGTTATTCCTATGAAGGGATGGAACAGAAACAGATTTTTCGATGAATACTCCACAAACTGGGTGAGACCCTCCCCGAATATTACATCACTTGAAACAGCTCTCATTTACCCCGGAACATGCCTTATAGAGGGTACAAATATATCAGAAGGGAGAGGAACCGAATCCCCCTTTCTCTCTATCGGAGCTCCATTTATTAAAAGTTCCCTTTTGATGGACGAATTGAATAAACACAATATTCAGGGAATTGCAGTTGAGCCTTTTAATTTTACCCCGGAAGATATTCCCGGAACCGCCACAAATCCTAAGTACAAGAATGAATTATGCCGAGGCATTAAAATAACCATTACGGACAGGAAGAAAATCGAACCTCTGAAATTCGGAATAGCGCTGTTATATTCGCTGAAAAAACAATTCGCCGAATTTAAATTCAAAGATAAAACAATCGATATGCTATTCGGGAATGATTTCCTTAGAAAAATGATTAATGCAGGGGAAAAACCGGAAAAAATATATTTAAAATGGCAGAAAGAATTAAATAATTTCATAAACTTACGTAATAAATTTTTACTTTATAATAAATAGGATTAAAAATGAGAAAATTATTACTTCTTTTTACAATGCTGTTAATGATAACGGCATGCAGTTCAAAGAAAAAAGACAGTTACCTTTTCAAATACGCTTATAAGAACGGGGACGAATTAAAGTATAAACTGACGACCATTAATGAAGGCGGCGAAACAATTATCTCTGATTCTACCGCTACTACCGATGTAAAAGAAACTGCAAATTATTATATGACCCTTAATACTCTTGAAGTAGATAAAGATTCCATCGCCGAATTTAATGTAAGCGTAACAGCAATCGATTTGACTTCACGACTCAACGGCAAAGAAGTAAAATATGATTCTAAGAATACAGCCAATCAGGAGGCAAAACAGGCATTTATTCAATATGACGCCATTCTGAACAATCCTTTCAGAATCAGAGTAAACGGAAAAGGAGAGGTTCTTGAAGTAACCCGCGTAGATAAAATTGTTGATAAACTTTTAACTCTTCAACCCCCGCCGAAACCTTTAACTGTTGACGAAAGGAACCTGCTTGCAAAGAATCTGAGTGAACGCGCTATTCAGCCTCTTGTTCAGCAGTTATTCCGCCTTCTCCCGGCTAAAAAAGTAAAACCAGATTCTACATGGGATTATTCATATCCTAACGTAATCGGACAATTGCAGATAAATAATAAAGTTGTATTTACATTTAAAGAAATTGTTGAACAGGGAGGAAAAAGCCTGGCTAAGGTTAATGCCGAACTTAAAACTTCTCTTCAGGGGAACAAAAATATGACCGAAGGGAATATTACCGCAGTATTCGATGACCCGGTGATTACCGGAGGCGGCTACATTCTGTTCGATACCGATAAAGGGCTTTTAGAGAAATCGGAGACTTTTACAAACCAGAAGTACAGAGTTGTGCTTACTTCAAAAGATGCCGCTAAAGGAAGCAAAAAAGTGGATAGACAACAATCTTCAAAAAATACTTTGATAGTAGAGTTACTGAAATAAAGAGAGGAGAAGATTATTTCTTCTCCTCTACAACAACTTTCGAACCCTGAATAAAATTAACCACAATTATTGCCCCGTTTTTAATATATTCACCGTCCGTTACCACATCAACTCTTTTATTGTTTATTATCGCTGTTCCCGAAGGCCTAAGGTCTGTTAATGCAACTCCTTCGGCTCCTATTAAAGCCGTCAAATCCAGATTGGAAGCATAACCGGAAGTAGATGATATATTGGTCTGCAAAATAAGGTTATTCCAGACTTTAGTCTTAGGCAGGAATTTAGATAAAACAAACACAGCCGCTCCTGTCATTACAAAAGAAGACGCAAGCTGTATTATTGCATTCGAAAGATCATTTGTATCGGTAATCGAAAAATCCCCTATCAATCCGAGGAAAAGCCCGGCTATAATCATTATAATCCCGAGTACGCCCACAATGCCGAAACCCGGAATTACAAATATCTCAAGCAGAAGTAAAATTACCCCCACGACAAATATTACAATTTCAAATGCAGAAGCAAGTTCCAGTATATAAGAAGAACCGAAGAACAATACAAGGGCTACAACAGCCACAGTACCCGGCCACCCCCATCCTCCTGTCTTTATTTCCGTAAAAAGCCCCAGTAATCCTATCATTATAAGAACTGAGGAAACAATAGGCAGATTAAGGAAACGCACCAGGTTTTCGGCAAAATTAGATTCCTCTTTTATAACCTGCGCGCCTGCCAGGCCGTATTCCCTTTCAACTTCTGCAAGAGAAGTAAGAATCTTATCCGCCATTCCGTATTTAAGAGCTTCTTCCGAAGTAAGGGTTATCAGCTTAGTACTGTCATCAGCCAAGTCGTTTACAATAATTCTTTCGTCAACCATTCCTTCGGCAATATCAATCCTCCTTCCGTTTTTTTCGGCAGTAGCTCTCATCTCGGAGCGCATATAAGACTGGTATTTTTCCGACTGCTTCTGTCCTGACTGATCTACAACGGTAGTTGCTCCGATTGATGCTCCCGGAACCATCACAATTTTTTCACAGGAAAGCGCAATCAATGCTCCCGCCGAAATAGCGCGTTTATCTATAAAAGCAATTGTCTTCACTTTGGAATTGAGTATTGCATCTTTAATCTGAGTCGCTGCATCAACCCTTCCGCCGAAAGTATTTATGTATATTATGACGGCCTGAGCAGAATTCTTTTCTGCATCGCTAATTACTCTTTTTACATAGGGAGCCATGCCAAGATCAATTTCTCCATTAATTCTGGCAATGTAAACCTTTTTATCGGAAGCACTTACGCTAATCAGTGCAACAAAAGAAATAAGCATAAAAATAAAACGTTTCATCTTTGCCCCTCTATAAAGCAAGTTAATTAAATCCTGTAACTACTTATTTTGAAATGCGTAATTGAGAATTTTATAAACTAATTTAGCTGCTATATAATTCGATTCCGGTTTTGTTTTTTCCGGTGCTAGTTCAACCAGGTCAAAACCGACTATATTTTTCTTACTCCCTACAAGTTTAAGAATATCCATAGTTTCATCCCAGAAAAGCCCTCCCGGTTCAGGTGTCCCCGTAGCGCTTACAATGGAAGGATCGAAACAGTCAATATCAAATGAAATATAAACATTATCTGTAAGTTTACTCAAAACTTCATTCTGCCACCCTTTCGGAAATGCTCCCGTTCTGATAGCGCGGGCATAAAAGGTAGATATCCCCTGCTCCTTAATAAATCTCGATTCTTCAATGCACTGCGCCCTGATGCCTACCTGTACAATCTTCTTATTAAATTCAGCCACCCGCGCCATCACGCTTGCATGCGAGTATTCGCTTCCTTCGTAAGATTCTCTCAAATCAGAATGAGCGTCGAAATGAAGAATTGAAAGATTTTCAAATTTTTCATTAAATGCCCTGGCGGGGGCAGAGGTAATTGAATGCTCCCCTCCGAGCACTACTGGAAATTTATTATCGTCTAATGTTTTCTTTACCCTTTTATAAATGACAGAAAGAGCCGATTTGGGGGATAACTTCGAAATTTCCAATGGTTCAAGCGTACAAATACCTTTCTCAAAGCATAATTCCCTATCGAGTTCTTCATCGTAAAACTCTACGTAATGAGAAGCATCAAGAATTTCCTTAGGACCGTTTTTTGTGCCTTTGCCGTAGCTGACAGTCTTTTCATACGGCGCTGAAATAATAACAATTTCCGATGTTTTGTATGAGGAGTATTCCTTCTCTATAGCAAGAAAATTCTTTTTAATTCCAAGTTCTTTCATTATAAACCCTTAGTAGTGAATATTTAAGAGCGAAATATGGATGCCCCAAAGAGGGGCATCCATATTTGAATAAGACGTTATAAAAGGGAGAAAAGTGCCCTTACTTTGTAATCACACTTATTGCCTGTCTTTCCAGTTTTAATTTAATGTTATTACCGCAGTCAACCAGAACAGTTTTTTCTTCAATTCCTATAATAACTCCGTGAATGCCTCCGGTTGTTACGATCTTATCCCCTTTTTCAATATTTGAAAGCATTTTTTCTCTTTCTTTGGCTCTCTTCTGCTGAGGCCTGATAATCATAAAATAGAAAATGACGAAAATACCGCCGAGCATAACAATATTCAGTATCATGCTTGTGCCGGCCGAACCGCTGCCCTGTGCCTGCTGTAAAGCTAAAATAACTTCCACTTAATCCTCCGTTTGAGTATTTATGTTGATAGATAATTTATTTACAACTGAGTTTTTCCATTCGGTAAAAGTACCGTCAAGGATTCTTTTTCTTGATTCACGTACTAAATTTAAGTAAAATGTTAGATTATGTATAGTAGATAATTCCAAAGCAAGAATTTCTTTTGCGTTAAAAAGATGCCTTAGATAAGCCTTTGTAAAATTACGGCAGGCATAGCAGGAGCAATTTTCATCAAGAGGGGTAAAATCTTCTTTATAGAGAGCGTTACGCATCGATACTACCCCTTTTGAAGTGAACAGATAGGCATTCCTGGCGTTCCTGGTGGGCATTACGCAATCGAACATATCCACACCTCTTGAAATGGCTTCAAGGATGTTCTCAGGCCTTCCTACGCCCATCAAATAACGGGGTTTGTCCTCCGGCATAAAGCCGGTAGTAAAATCCACAAGGTCGTACATTTGCTCTATCGGTTCCCCTACGGCGAGGCCTCCGATAGCATAGCCGTCAAAATCGAGCTTTGCAAGATCGTTGGCAGACGATTCCCTTAAATCTTTATAAACGCTCCCCTGAATTATTCCGAACAGATATTGTTCATACCCGTATAAAGGAACAGATTTATCAAAGGCTTCTTTGTTCAGAATCGCCCATTTGGAAGTAAGTTCTTTCGACTTCTTTGCGTATTCATATTCACATGGGTAAGGAGTGCATTCATCAAGAGGCATCATAATATCGGAACCGATACTTCTTTCAATCTGAATCACTTTTTCAGGTGTAAAATAATGCTTCGACCCATCGAGGTGCGAACGGAATTCAACGCCGTCGTTCTTAATTTTTCTAAGATCAGATAAACTGTAAACCTGAAAACCGCCGCTATCGGTAAGAATGGGGCGGTCCCAATTCATCATTTTATGCAGCCCTCCGGCTTTTTCAAGAATATCAACGCCGGGGCGCAGATAAAGATGATATGTGTTAGAAAGGATTATCTGCGCTTTAATTTCATCCTGCAGAATCCTTTGAGTAACGGCTTTAACGCTGCCCTGAGTGCCTACAGGCATAAAAATAGGGGTTTCTACCTCACCGCGCCCTGTTTTTAAAATACCCGCCCTTGCTTTAGAATTTGGGTCTTTACTTAGAACTTTAAAATTCATATTTATTTTTTTATGCAAAAATAAGAGAATTTCCCGATATGTTCTAATTTATTCAACGTTCAATGGCCCCTTTCCAGCCGCATATTCCCCCCGATAAATTATAAACCTTTTCAAAACCGGCCTGCTTTAGAATATTGCATGCAGACCTGCTTCTGGCTCCGCTTGCACAATAAACCAAAAGATTTTTATTTTTATCCAGCTTGCCTATCTCATCTTTAAAATGAATACTGGAAATATCTATCAATTTTGCACCCGGAATATGATATGCTTTATATTCTTCTTTTGTTCTCACATCAAGAAGGAATGCATTTTTTTCTTCCGCAAGCATTTTATCAAATTCTTCCGGCGACAGGTTTTCAAAATTACTTTTAGCGAAAAAAGAGAATAAAGGATTCATGTTTTTCCTGATTATGTTAAATTTATTAGATGATTAAGGGAGAAAAAAGATTCCGGTTTTATATTAATCGGGCAGCATTGCAATCTTAATAAGGTTTATTCTTGTTTTTTCAGCCCGCAATATTGTTATATTGAACTTTCCTATTTTTATAGTTTCCCCTTTCGGCGGTATCCTTCCCAGATTGCAGGTTATAAATCCCGAAACCGTTGTATAATCCCCCGCCGGAATATTAAGATCAAATTCATCGTTAAGAAAATCAATTTCTATTTTACCTGAACTGATATAAGTATTCTCGTCAATTTTTTTAAATATTTCCTCTTCGGTATCATATTCATCCCTAATTTCTCCGAACATCTCTTCAATTATATCTTCAACGGTAATTAAGCCGGCAGTGCCGCCAAATTCATCGACAACTATAGCAATCGATATGCCTTTCTGAAGAAATTCATTAAGCATATCGAGGCTTTTTTTTGTCTCGGGAACGAAAATAATATTCCTTATAATGCTCTTCAGATCGGATGGATTATTAAACATATCATATGCAATAATAAAACCTTTAACGTTATCGAGGTTCTCATCATACACAATCAGTTTCGAGTAGCCGGAATCGACAAAAGTATTAAGGGCTTCCTCAAGAACGCCGTTTATATCGATACCCGCTATTGCGGTACGGGGAGTCATAGCATCGTAAACTTTCTGCTCTCTCATTTCAATTATTTTATTTATAGCATCGGAATCGGTTTCCTGAACTTTCCCCGCTTCGCTGCTTTCGGTAATCAGATCCTTAATATCATCTTTGTCAAAGAAACGGGCGGTTTCCTCTTCTTCGAACTTCTTCGAGAAACTGAAAAGATTAGAAACCATTGAAACCAGTTTAACCGCCGGATAAAGGAGAAAGGACAAAATCCTTAAAGGAATAACAGCCAGAACAATCAGGCTGTCGGAAAGTTCGCGAGCAATATATTTAGGAATAAGCTCTCCGAAAAGGAGTATAATTGCAGTTGAAACAATAAGTATCTGCCAGTCTTTAAGGTGATAAAGCGATTCGAAAAATACCGTGATAATTGACGCGAAAGCAATATTTGCAATTGTATTGAAAATGAGTATAGTTGAAAAAAACAACTGGGGATTCTTGACAAAATACAGGGCATTCTTTGCGGCAAAATTATTCTTACGCGCTCTTATTTCTATTTTTATTTTATTGGATAATATAAATGCAAGCTCAGTTGCTGAGAAATATGCGCTCAACACAACAAGCAGGGTTAGTATTATGATCATTCCGGTCATTTCAGCTAAAATAGATTATAATTGTTACTGTAATTATATATAAAAGCAGATTAATTAGCATAGGCTTATCTTTTATAATTACTTCAGCCACATTTTCGGTATTTTCTTTTTTCTGTGCAAGATACATATACCTGAAAATGCCGAATATTACAAATACCGTGGTGTAAATAAGGCGTTCAGTGCTGAATTTACTTATTGTCTGTTCTGCGACAGTATAGAGCGCGTAACAAATAACGACTCCAGTGGAAGCGACAATTGAAATCTGGTTAATAATCTCCGGGTTATAATCGGCAAGAACCTTTCTGGAATTGTTATTTCCGTTTACAGAAAGAAGTTCGGCTCTTCTTTTCATTGCGGCAAGAAAAAGAGAAATAAAAAGGGTTGTAAGAAGAAGCCATTTTGAAATTGCAACGTCAACAGCCGCCGCCCCCGCCGCAATCCTAAGCACAAAACCTCCGGCAATTGAAAATATATCCACAAGAACAATATTCTTCAGAATCCATGAATAAAAATAATTTAATGCTGTATAAACAATAAGAACTAAAATGAATTTTAAATTGAGAAAAAACGAAAAGCCGTAAGAAACAATCAGAAGAATAGCCATAATCAGATTTGCTTCTGTAATTCCTATCTGTCCCGAAGCAATCGGCCGCAGTTTTTTTACCGGATGCCGCCTGTCGCTTTCAATATCAAAGCGGTCGTTAAGCACATAAATAAAACTGGAAATAAAACAGAATGAAATAAAGGCTGTAATTATTTTAACTGTGGAAACCTGATTAAAAGCCTGCTTTGCAAACAGCCATGGAACAAATACAAACAGGTTCTTTATCCAGTCCGAAACTCTCATCAAACGGAAATAGACTGCAATTTTAGAAAACAACCGACTCTTCATATATTCCAAAATGTTTTTTTAATTCTTCAACCATTTCCCCCAAAGTTACATAATTTTCTGCAGCTTCAATAAACGCCGGCATAAGATTTTTTCCATCTGCAGCGGCGCTGCTTATGTTTTTGAGTGATTGCTTTACAGAATTATCATTTCTCTCTCTTTTTAATAATGCAAGCCTTTCTTTCTGTAAAGCTTCAACATCAGGCGATACTGTAAGAATAGGAATTTCTATCTTTTCCGATTCTTCAATAAAATCATTCACACCTACAACAATCTTAGTCTTTTTTTCAAGTTCTTTCTGATAACGGTAAGCCGAATCGGCAATCTCCTTCTGGAAATATCCCGATTCAATTGCAGATACAACGCCGCCGAAGGAATCAATTTCCCTGAATATTTTCATCGCATCGGCTTCCATTTCATCAGTTAGCGATTCTACAAAATAGCTTCCGCCTAAAGGGTCTACAGTGTTGATAACCCCGGTTTCAAATGCAATAAGCTGCTGGGTGCGGAGTGCAATTTTTACGGCTTTTTCGCTCGGCAGGGCAAGCGTCTCATCCATAGAATTGGTATGAAGGGACTGCGTTCCCCCCAAAACCCCCGCAAGAGCCTGTAAAGCTGTTCTTACAATATTATTTTCAGGCTGCTGGGCTGTTAAAGTGCATCCGGCTGTCTGAGTATGAAACCGCATCCATAAAGAGCGGGGATTCTTAGCTCCGTATTTATCTTTCATTCTTTTTGCATAAATTCTTCTTGCCGCGCGGAATTTAGCAATCTCTTCAAAGAAATCGAGATGTGAATTGAAAAAGAATGAAATTCTCGGTGCAAATGAATCGACATCCATTCCTCTTTCCATACAAGCTTCAATATAAGCGAAACCGTCGGCGAGCGTATATGCAAGCTCCTGAGCCGCTGTTGAACCGGCCTCCCTAATATGGTATCCGCTTACGGAAACCGGATTCCACTGAGGGACTTCATTAGTACAGTATTCAATCATATCTGTTATAATGCGCATTGAAGGGCGCGGCGGAAAAATATATTCTTTCTGTGCAATGTATTCTTTCAATATATCATTCTGCAGGGTGCCGCGTAATTTATCGAATGTTACTCCCTGTTTTTTGGCAATTGCAAGGTAAAATGCAAAAATCATAGCCGCCGGTGAATTGATGGTCATTGAAGTCGAAACGCCGTCAAG
>Ga0153915_10001338_pt1 | contig 22665 bp, 18 predicted proteins | sample Opewatmetagenome_2_FD_107003 | JGI IMG/M metagenome (GOLD analysis project Ga0153915, IMG submission 107003) | Freshwater wetland microbial communities from Ohio, USA - Open water 3 Core 3 Depth 3 metaG | ecosystem: Environmental > Aquatic > Freshwater > Wetlands | place: USA: Ohio, Lake Erie...
GCCGCGTGGATACCCGCGCCTGGGGCCGCGTGGATACCCGCGCCTGGGGCCGCGTGGATACCCGCGCCTGGGGCCGCGTGGATACCCGCGCCTGGGGCCGCGTGGATACCCGCGCCTGGGGCCGCGTGAGTACCCGCGCCTGGGCTATTTCCCTTTTGCGGGTTTTTCCTTCTCCGGCAGGAGCTCCACTTTGTCCACGGGCTTGGGCGCCAGGTGCGTTCCGCGGGCTGGAAGACCGCAGGGCGGCACCTTGGAGAGGTCCACGTCCAGGTCCCGGAGCTTCATGCCCTTCTTGGGGGTGAATAAGAGGCGCAGGATGCCGGGCTTGCGGGCGTCCGTCAGGTATACGATGCCCAGGGAACCCTCCCTGCAGAGGGGGTAGACCTTGTCGGTGATGAACTTGGCGATGTGGACCTTCTTGGCCCACGCCGTCTTCTCCGCGTCGCGGTAGACGAAGGTGGCCGTCACGCCCTTGTCCGGATCGAAGACCGCGCAGTACAGGACGGGCCCGGGCAGCCACATGCGGTCCGGTGGGGCCATGATCCTGTAGGTGCCGTCGGCCGTGATGACCAGGATCCGGTCGTACTCCGTCACGTTCATCTGGTATTCGGCTCCGCGGACGTTGGCGCCGATGTAGTTGGATTCCCTGTCGTAGCTCAGGCGGATGTTGGCGCGGGCCACGGCCTTCTTGTCCACCGCCTGGAACGTCTCGATGGCCGTCCGGCGCGGGTACTGGTCGCGGTACTTGGAGATCATCTCCTTCAGCCAGTTGATCGTCGTCTTGGTGAGGTTCTTCAGCTTGGCGTTGCAGGACTTGAGGGCGACGAGCACCATGTCGATGTCGCCCCGGTTTTTCTTGATGTCGTAGGCGGAGATGCGCCGGATGCGCAGTTCCAGGAGCTTCTTCACGTCCTCGTCGTTCATGGGCCGCACGAACTTCCTGGAGAACGGCTTCATGCCCGCGTAGACCTCCCGCGTCACCGCCTCCTCCGTGGTGGCCTTCTCGATGGCCTTGTAGACGCGGTTCTCTATGAAGATCTGCTCCAGGGTGAGCCAGTGCTGCTTGTCCATCAGCTGGGCCAGCTCGTGCTCCAGCTCCGCCTTGATCTGCTTCTTGAGCGTGGCGGTGAACTCCTTCAGGTACTCGCTCACCGTGATCTCCACCGGGCGGTCCCCGCGGATGACCACGAAGTTGGAGGAGATGGAAACCTGGCAGTCGGTATAGGCGTACAGCTGGTCGATCACGGTGTCCGCCTCCGTGCCGCGGGAGACGTGCAGCTCGATTTCCACCTTGTCCGTCGTGAAGTCGTCGATGGAGTTGATGGCCACCTTGTTCTTCTGCGCGGCCGCTTCGATGGAGGCGATGAGGCTGGCGGTCGTGGTGGAGAAGGGGACCTCCCGGACCACCAGCTTGTGGGGGCCGGCCTGCTCGATGGTGGCGCGCACCCGCACCTTGCCGCGGCCGTCTTCGTACTCCGATACGTCGATGGAGCCGCCCTGGATGAAGTCCGGATACAGCGTGAACTCCTCGTCCTGGAGGATCTTCACCTGGGCCTCCAGGAGCTCGATGAAGTTGTGGGGCATGATGGTGGTGGACATGCCCACCGCGATGCCCTCCGCGCCCATCATCAGGAGCACGGGCACCTTGGCGGGCAGCTGCACAGGCTCGTCCCTGCGGCCGTCGTAGCTGGGCATGAACTCGGTGAGGGACTTGTTGAACAGCGTGTCCAGGGCGAGGGGCGTCAGGCGGCACTCCGTATAGCGGGGCGCCGCGGCCGAGTGGCCCGTGAGCACGTTGCCGAAGTTCCCCTGTCTCTCGATGAAGAACTCCTTGTTGGCCAGAACCACAAGGGCGTCCCCGATGGACGCGTCCCCGTGGGGGTGCAGCTTCATGCACTCCCCGATGACGTTGGCCACCTTGTGGAACTTCCCGTCGTGCATCTCGCGCAGCGTATAGAGGATCCGGCGCTGGACGGGCTTGCATCCGTCGCGAAGGTCCGGGATGGCGCGGTCGATGATGACGTAACTGGCGTACTCGAGGAAGTTCTTCTCCATCAGGGGCTTGATCTGGCTCATGGGAATCTCCTTGCGGGTCGGGCGGGGGCGCGGCGGCTCATGCGGCGGCGGTTCAGACGACGTCCGTCACGAGGTTGCCCACGATGAACTTTTTTCTCTCCGGCGTGTTCTTGCCCATGAGGAACTCCAGCGTCTTGTGCACGCCGCCCATGGACTGGATCTCCGCCGGGGTGAGGCGGATGTCTTCCCCGATGAACTGCTTGAACTCCCCCGGGTTGATCTCCCCGAGGCCCTTGAAGCGGGTGACCTCGGAATCCCTCAGGCGCTTGATCGCCGCATCCCGTTCCCCCTCGCTGTAGCAGTAGACGGTCTCCGCCTTGTTGCGCACGCGGAACAGGGGGGTCTCCAGGATGTACACGTGGCCCCGCAGCACCAGCTCCTCGAAGTAGTGCAGGAAGTAGGTGAGCAGGAGGTTGCGGATGTGCATGCCGTCCACGTCCGCGTCGGTGGCGATGATGACCTTGTTGTAGCGCAGGCTCTCCATGTCGTCCTCGATGCCGAGGGTGCGCATGATGTTGTACAGCTCCTCGTTCTTGTAGACGGTGTCTTTCTTCAGGCCGAACACGTTCAGCGGCTTGCCGCGGAGGCAGAAGATGGCCTGCGTCTGCACGTCCCGCGCCTGGATCATCGGCCCGCCGGCGGAGTCCCCCTCCGTGAGGAAGATGCTTGTCTCCTCCCGCCGTTCGTCCTTCAGGTCCGTGAAGTGGCGCTTGCAGTCGGTGAGCTTGGGAATGTGGATCTCCACCTTCTTGGCGAGCTCCCGGGCCTGCTTCTTGATGCTGGAAAGCTCCTTGCGGATCCTCTCGTTGGCGCGGACCTTCTCGATGAGCTTGGCGGCCTCCGGTTCGTTCCTGTGCAGCCACTGCAGCGTGGCTTCCTTCACCTGGTTGATCAGTTCCCCGCGGATCTCCGTGTTGCCCAGCTTGTTCTTGGTCTGGCTCTCGAAGACGGGATCCTTGATCTTGATGGCGACGGCGCCCATCATGCCCTCCCGCACGTCCTCCCCCGCGAAGGACTCCCCCGCGTATTCGTCCACCGCCTTCAGCACGCCGAGGCGGAATGCCATCTGGTGCGTCCCCCCGTCGATGGTGTACTGGCCGTTGACGAAGCTGAAGTAGTTCTCCCCGTAGTTGTGCGTGTGCGTGAAGGCGAACTCGAGCCTGTCGTCGATGTAGTGCGCCGTCTCGTAGTGTACGGTCTCCTCGCCGATCTCCTCCAGCAGCAGGTCCTTCAGGCCCTCGCCGCTCGTGAACTTCTCTCCATTATAGACGATCGTGAGGCCGTTGTTGAGGTAGCCGTAGTAGCGCAGGCGCTTCTTGATGAACTCGTCGTTCCACCCGTACGCGTGGAACACCTTGGGATCCGGGGTGAAGCGGAAGAAGGAGCCGGTCTTGGCCTTGGGATCCTTGCCGTGCTTCTGGCTGATGAGTTTCCCTTCCCGGAACAGGCCCTGCACGAACTGCCCGTCGCGCCAGCTCACCACCTCGAACTCGCGGCTCAAGGCGTTGACCGCCTTGGTGCCGACTCCGTTCAAGCCCACGGAGAACTGGAACACGTCGTCATTGTACTTGCCGCCCGTGTTGATCTTGCTCACGCAGTCGATGACCTTGCCCAGGGGGATGCCGCGGCCATAGTCGCGGACGCTGACGGTGTCCTTCTCGCGCACGATCTCAATGGTTTTCCCGGCGCCCATGATGAACTCGTCGATGCTGTTGTCGATGATTTCCTTCAATAATATGTAGATGCCGTCCGCCGGATTGGATCCGTCCCCGAGACGGCCGACGTACATGCCCGTCCGCAGGCGGATGTGTTCCAGGGCGTCCAGAGTCTTGATTGTCTTCTCGTCGTAGGCGACCGAAGTCTTTGTCAGAAGTCCCATAGGCCTTTCTTTCTTCCGTGCCGCTCTCTAAGAGGAGGAGTTTTTCTTTCTACTTGAGGAATTCGGCGTGGAAGCAGCCTAAAAATAGCGCCCCGATCCGCGAGAGTCAAGGCGCGGGAGACCGGGTCTCGGACCGCGCCTTGAAAATGACACTACGCGGCCGCGTCCCGCAGCAGCGCGTCGATGTTCAGGAGCAGGATGAAACGGCCGCTATGGCGGCCGATGCCGTGCAGGACCCCGGACCTCAGCCCCTGTCCGATGGAGGGAGGAGGTTCCACGGACGTGTCTTCGAACTCGATGACCTCCTGCACCGCGTCCACCAGGAGCCCCACGACCAAGACGGCTCCCGCGTCCTTGTGTTCCGTGACGATGATCGAGGTGTTCTGGGTGGCCTTGGCCGGTTCCATGCCCAGCTTCACCCTGAGGTCGATCACGGGAACCACGGCGCCCCGTACGTTGATGATGCCCCCGATGTAGGCGGGGGAATCCGGCATCCGCGTCATGGGTACGGCTTCCAGGATCTCCCGCACGTGACTGACCTCCACGGCGAATGTCTCCTCGCCCAGCGTGAAGGTGAGGCTCTGGGCGATGCCGACAACCATCGATTCCGCCATGTCAGTACGCCTCGAAATCCGAGTCGGAACCCGGGCCGGCCTTGGCCGCCACCGGCTCCGCCTTGAGCTGCGGTTGTACAGGCTTCGCCTTGCCGTTTCCGTTGCCTCCGGCCGGCGTCCGGGGCGCCGGGGCGATGGCGACAGTGGCGGGGCGCGGGGCGGACAGGAAGCGCCGCGGTCCCTGCTCCTCGCGCATCTTGAAGAAGGCCACCGCGTTCTTCAGCTGCTCCGCCTGTCCGGCCAGTTCCTCCGCCGTGGCGGCCATCTCCTCGGAGGCCGCGGCATTGGACTGGATCACCTGATCGAGCTGCATGATGGCCTGGTTGATCTGCACCGCGCCCGTGCTCTGCTCCGAGCTTGAGGCGTTGATCTCCTGGACCAGCTCCGCGGTCTTCCGGATGTCCGGGATGATGACCTGCAGGAGCCGGCCGGCCTTCTCCGCCACCTCCATGCTGGAGCCCGACTGGGCGCCGATCTCCGTGGCCGCCGTCTGGCTGCGTTCCGCCAGCTTGCGCACCTCGGAGGCCACGACGGCGAAGCCCTTGCCGTACTCCCCGGCGCGGGCCGCCTCGATGGCCGCGTTGAGGGCCAGGAGGTTGGTCTGCCTGGCGATCTCGTTGATGATCGTGATCTTGCCCGCGATCTCCTTCATGGCCGTGACGGAGTCGGAGACCGCCTTGCCTCCCTCCTGGGCGTCGTCGGCGGTCTTGGCCGCGATCTTGTCGGTCTGCATGGCGTTGTCGGCGTTCTGCTTGATGTTGGCGCTCATCTGTTCCATGGAGGAGGAGACCTCCTCGACGGAGGTGGCCTGTTCCGTGGCGCCCTGGGACAGCTTCTGGGCCGTCTCGTTCATCTGGTGGCTGCCCGTGAGCACGTTGTCGGCCCCGGACTGCACGGAAGCCACGGCTTCGGTGAGCTTTTCCACCATCCGGGCCATGGCCCTCTGCAGCTTGGCGATCTCATCGGTTCCGACGGCGGTCACCTCCGCGGTGAGGTCCCCTTCGGCCAGGCGGTCGGCGATGGCCGTGGCCTGGGCGAGGAACTTCATCCGCCGGCTCAGGTACAGGAAGATCGCGCCGAAGGCGATCAGGGTGCCGACCACGCCGACGAGGATCAGCTCCTGCAGGAGCTGCATCGCATCCGTGGTGATGTCGACCATGCCGAGGGAAGTCATCGTGATGATGCCATTGGCCTCGTCCTTGGTGATCTGCAGGACCTTGTCTTCCCCATTGAAGTTGTAGTCGATGGAAGTGCCCGACGGGGCCGCCAGGGCCTCCTTGCCCCAGTCGTAGGAGTTCATGTTCATCTTGAAGATGTAGTCCTTGTTCTTGTGCGCTACGACGAGGCCGTTCTTGTCCGTGATGACCGCGTATCCGGTCTTGCCCACCTTCACGTTGGTCACCAGGGGCGTCGTGAACGTCGCCAGGTCCACGGAAAGGCAGAGGAATCCGATCACCTTGTCCCCGTCCTTGACCGGTGCGGAAGCCAGGATGACGGGAAGCCCGGTGACCGCGGACTTGGTGAAGTCGCTGATCCAGGCCTTTCCGGCGAGGTTGTTCGTGATGTTGTCGTCAAACCCGGTGCCTTTCCATTTTTTGCCTATGGATGCCTCGTTTCCGGCCGCGAGGATCACCGTGTCCTGCTCCGCGGAGGAAAGGAAGACGTTCCCGTACAATGGGTTGTTCTTCATCAGGTTCTTGGCCAGTTGCGTCGCTTCCTTGTAGTCCCTGGTACGGGCCGCGTTCCTGATCGAATCGAGGTCCGCGAGGAAACTGGCATTGGCGCGCAGATCCACGTAGAACGTGTCCACCTGCTGGCTGATGGCGCGGTTCACGTTCATCATGCCGTCAAGGTACGTCTTCTCCACCGCGCCATAGGCGGACCGGTAGGCGATGAAGCAGATCGTGCCCGACAGGGCGATCATGAGTGCCGCGATCAGCACCGTCAGGACCAGCCTCAGGCTCACGAACCTCTCGGATCGTTTCATGGGACTCCTCCTTTTACCACGGGGGAGTCTGCGGGCTGCGCGGCGGGGAGCAAAGTAGGCCTTTGGTAGTAGGGGATCGGCCGTAAGTCCTATTGATACGAACATGTGTTTGTCGACTTGGACGGGAATCCGACGGGGCCGCCATTGACGCGTGTCCGCGTTTTTCACTATTCTCTTCGTGTCCATCGCATACGGCCGACATGGCCCGACGGGAAGGGGAAAAATGGTCGCGCGGTCCGCTTCCCTCCTCTCGCGGAGACACCGAAACGCAGCATGAGCGGGAACGGACGAAAGGGAACGCCGCGCCGGGACGGCCGCGTGGCAGCCCTGGAGGCGCTTTCCGCGCTTGGTAAAAGCTGGCAGTGGAAGATCATCCCCTGGAGCCCGGAGACGGTGCATCGGTTCGAGACCGGGCAGGCGGCGGGGCCCGCGTCCCGTCCCGCCTCCCCCGGCGGATTCTGCATCTGGGAGTACCGCTATGAGGAGCGGCAACTCAGCCTTTCCCGCGGTTTCCTCCGGTTGTTCGACATCTCCTCCCCCGACCTGGTCCTCGACGCGGCGGAATTCCGTTCCTGCGTCCCCCCGAAGGTCTACCGGTCCTTCCATGCCCTCACGACGCGGTTGCGCGTCGAGGGGGGGGCCGTACGCCGTCTCCTGTTGATGACGAAACCCGGAGGCGGGCAGCGTTTGCAGTTCCATGCGGCGCAGACCCTGTCCGACGGGCGGGGGAACGTGGTCAAGGCCTTCGGATTCGCCAGGGAGATCAGAAGCCGCAAGCGGCCGCGCCCCGAGCCGAAGATGGCCGACGCGACGTTCCACCTGATGGAGAGCATGCCGGTCGCCATGGCCGCCTTCAATGAAAAAGACGAGGCGGTCTTCTGGAACGGGGAGGCGGAAAGGATCCTGGAGCGTTCCCTGGGGAGTGGATGCGGATCCTGGGTGAGGGAGCCCGTGGACGTCGGAGAGTGCCTGCGCCGCCAGATCCGCGCCTACAGGGATCGGTGCCGCGGCGACGACTGGAACCGGCGGGTCGCCATGACGACGGAGCGTGGAGTCCGCAAGGATCTCCTGGTTTCCCATGTCGCGGGAGGGATTCCCATTTTCGGCTGGAGCTACCAGCTCTTCGCCCTCGACATCAGCGAGCACGTGAAGGCGGGCCTGCGGCGGGACGCGGTCCTGGAGCGGATCCGCGGCCTGATGGCGGATCTGCCCCCGGTGTCCACGCTGGAACAGCCGCAGGTCAGGCAGGGGAGGAGCCTGCGGGACTTCCGGATCACGGAGAAGGAGGCCGATGTCGTCAAGCACCTGATCAAGGGAAAGCCGAACAAGGAGATCGCCGCCGCCTGCGGCATCTCGGTCTCCACGGTCAAGGTGCACGTCTATTCGATCTACAGGAAGCTCAAGGTGGGAAACCGACTGGAGCTCTACCGGTTCATCGTGGACAAGGGGATCCCGGTCTGACGGCGGTCCCCTTGTTTCCGCCGACAGGGCGGCTTGACAGGAGGTTTCCTCCCGGCATATCTTCGGTCCACATCTTCGCGAGAGAGGGAGGCGTTCATGTCGAATACCGTGGGAGCACCGATGCAGAAACTTGCCCTCAACTTGGGGATCTCGCGGAGGTAACCGCCCCGTTTTTCCGGCCGGTTCCTCCGGGAGGCGCATCGTGTTTCCGGACGGAGGAACTCATCCTTGTCGAGATTCCAAGAACCGGCTGCGGAAGCGGCCGGATCCCCTTTCCATTGCATCCATTGCGGACGGCTCGTCGTGGACCCCGAGGGGGGCACGGAGCAGCGCAACCACTGTCCCCATTGCCTCTGGAGCCTTCACGTGGACCACAAGACGGGTGACCGACGGTCCCTGTGCCGGTCCGCGATGGAACCCATCTCCGTATGGGCGAAACCGAACGGCGAATGGGCGCTTGTCCACCGCTGCGGCGCCTGCGGCGCCGTGCGGGCCAACAGGATCGCCGGGGACGACAACGAGGGGGCGCTGCTGTCCCTGGCGCTCAGGCCCCTGGCGAAGCCCGCGTTCCCGCTGGACGACCTGGGCAGCCGCGCGGGCGGGAAGGGATGAATCGGACCGGCGGCGCCCCCGCGGGGGCGCCGCGGCCGTTTCATGAGTCCGCGTGCTTCCTGTGGACTTCCTCGAACAGGCCGATGTTCTCCAGCATGAGCCCGGCCATGAAGGGGTCGAAGAACGTGCCCGCCGACCTGCGGATCTCCTCCCGGGTCGCCTCGTAGCTCATGGACGGCTTGTAGACGCGCTTGGACAGCAGCGCGTCGTAGACGTCGGCCATGGACATGATCCGCGCCTCGACAGGGATGGCGTCCCCCGCCAGGCGCTTCGGGTATCCTGTGCCGTCCCATTTCTCGTGGTGGTGCAGGCAGATCCGATGGGCCATCCGGAACAGTTCCGTGTCGCATTGTCCGAGCACCTTCTCGAATGCCGCGGCGCCCGCCGTGGTGTGGGTCTTCATGACCTCGTATTCCTCGGGCGTGAGGCGGGCGGGCTTCAACAGGACCGCGTCCGGGATGGCGACCTTGCCGATGTCGTGCAGCGGGGAGACGTTGTAGATCTCGTCGATGAATCCGGGGCGGAGGAGCTTCGAATAATGCGCGTCCTTGGTGCACTTCTCCGCCAGAAGCGCGCAATAATTCCGCGTGCGTTCCAGGTGCGCACCCGTCTCCGGGTCCCTGGAATCCGTGAGGTCCGCCAGGGCGAACATGAGGGCCCGGTAGGCGCCCAGGAGCTCGTCCGAAGTCCTGCGGCCGAGGGCCGAAAGGCGTTTGGTGACCACCTTGGCCAACCTCTGCGCGAAGTGCGAGTCCTCGTCGAGGAGCGTGGACATCCCCTCGTAGTCCAGCCGCAGGCATTCCGTCGGCTCCACGGCCTTCACAGTGGCGGAGCGGGGTTCCTGGGTGAGAAGGGCCATCTCCCCGACTGCCTCCCCGGGGCCGGATTGCCGCAGCTCCCTCTGGCCCCAGGCCATGGTCTTCAGGACCGACACCCGGCCGGACACGATGATGTACATGCTGTCCCCCGGATCGTCCTCGCGGCAGATGACCTGATCCGAGGCGAAGGACTCGCGTTTCAGGTGGCGGATGACCCTGTCCAGGGATGCACCGGTCAGCCCGTGGAAAAGCTCGCTTTGTTTGACGACTTCGCGCAGGTCGGACATGCCCCGTCCTTTCGCCTTAGGGGAACCGATTGGGAGCCGCATGTCAAGGCCACGGCTTCCGTCGACGCCCGCGCCATTGTAAGCGGTGCGGCATACGAAGTATACTCCCGCGCATCATCGGTTTCATGGAGGTTTTCATGGCGGATTCCATACCCCTGGGCGTGCAGAGCTACTGTTTCCGCGGCTTCCAGGACGGCGCGTCCGTCGCGGCGAAGGTGAAGGAGATCGGCCTTTCCAGGATCGAGCTCTGCGTCCGGCATGCCGACTTCTGGACACCGGCCGCGTTCCCGGCCGTCCTGGAGGCCTACCGCGCGGCGGGAGTCGAGGCCGTCAGCATCGGGGTGAATCCCGTCACCGGCGACGAGGCGAAGGACCGGAGCCTCTTCGAGTTCTGCAGGGCCGCGGGCGCGCGGCACATGAGCGTGGACTTCGCGCCCGACGACCTGGCGGCCCGCCTGCGCACCGCGGAGAAGCTTTCTGAGGAGTACGGCGTCCTGTGCGGGATCCACGTGCACGGCGGCCGGCACTGGCTGGGAAGCGGCCAGGCGCTCCGCTGGGTGTTCTCGCAATGCTCGAAACGCATCGGCCTCTGCCTGGACACGGCCTGGGCGATGGACGCGGGCGAGGATCCGGTGAAGATGATCGGCGAGTTCGGGGACCGGCTGCACCTCCTGCACCTGAAGGACTTCATCTTCGACCGCGCGGGCAGGCCGGACGACGTCGTGGTCGGCACCGGGAACCTGGATCTTCAGGCCCTGCAGAAGGCGCTGCGGCAGTCCGGCTTCCGGGGCCTGGCGATCCTCGAATACGAAGGCGACGTGAACGATCCGGTGCCCGCGCTGAAGGAGTGCGTGAACAAGCTCCTGGCCGGCATGACGGACCTGAAGGCGTAGGGAAGCGCAATGGCGGAAACCAACGGGGACGTCGCGGTCCTCCGCGACCTGGCGCGAAGGTACCTGGAGGCCTGCCAAAAGCCCGTCCAGGCGGAGCGGCGCAGGCTCTGGCGGATGCACAACAGCCTGCGGCGCACGCGGCCGCTGATCTACGTGCGCGCCTTCGCCTGGCAGGAGATGCCCGAGTCGCGCTGCGTCTGTTCGGACCCGTTCCTCCGCGGCTTCGAAGACGTCCTCCGCTACCGGCTCTTCTGGGACGGCATGGACGACGACTCGGTCTTCGAGCCGTGGCTCCCGCTTCCCGCCGTCCACCGCTGCACGGGCTGGGGGATCGCCGGGGAGCGGCACAGGAGCGGGGAGGGGCGCGGATCGTTCAAGATCGACTATCCCCTCAAGGAGGAGTCGGACTTCGCGAAACTGCGCGCCCCGTGGCATGGGATCGACGAGGAGGAAACCGCGCGGCAGGCGGACAGGCTGCGCGGGGCGCTGGGCGGCATCCTCGAGGTCGACGTGGACCGGCAGCCCGCCTATCACATGTGGAGCGCCGACATCTCCTCCGACCTCGGGTACCTGCGCGGCATCGAGAACTTCATGATGGACATGACGGACCGGCCCGAGTGGCTCCACCGCGTGGTCGCCTTCATGCGCGACGGGATCCTGCGCGCCCAGGAGCAGGCGGAGGCGGCGGGGGACTGGGGCCTTTCCGCGCACCAGAACCAGGCCATGCCCTACGCGGAGGAGCTCGAGGACCCGGCGCCCAATGTGCGCGGGGTTCCGCGGAGGAAGCTGTGGGCCTTCATGGCGGCGCAGGAGTTCACCCTGGTCTCCCCCGCGATGCACGAGGAGTTCCTGCTCGCCTACCAGCTTCCCATCCTCTCCGCCTTCGGCCTCACGGCCTACGGCTGCTGCGAGGACCTGTCGCGCAAGATCGGCATGCTGCGGAAGATCCCCAACCTGCGCCGCATCGCCGTATCGCCGTTTGCCGACGTACGGCGCTCCGCGGAGCAGATCGGGACCGACTATGTCCTGAGCTACCGGCCCAGCCCGTCGGACATGGTGGGCTACGGGTACGACGAGGGCCGCATCCGCTCCATTCTGGAGCGCGACCTGACGCTCTGCAGGGACAGCCACGTCGACGTCACGCTGAAGGACGTGGAGACGGTGCAGTCCGATCCCACCCGCGTGCGCCGCTGGGTGGAGCTGACGCGGAAGGTGATCGACAAGGTGTGGGGGTAGGGGCGGTTCACCGCAGCACCGCGGGGATCAGCGTCCTTTCGATGAAGCCGAAGGAATCCGGGATCTCCTCCTCGGGATCCGCGGCGGACGTGGTCACCACGACGGCGTCCAGCTCCGGGATGACGTGGATCCTCTGGCCGCCGTAGCCGAGGGCGGAATAGACGGAGATCCCCCGGATGCGCACGACCCACCAGTAGTAGCCGTAGGCGAAGCTCGCGTCGTAGCCGGTGATGCGCGGGGAGAGCCACCAGGCGGCATCCTCGTCGAACTCGGAGGCCCGCGGAACGCGCACGCGCGGCCTGAGGGACGCGTCCACCCATTCGGCGGGCACCAGCTGCACCCCGTTCCACCGCCCGCGGTGCAGATACAGCAGGCCGAAGACGGCCATCTCCCTCGGGGTGAGGTACAGGCCGCCCGCGCCATTGTCCAGCCCCTGCGGGTCCGTGTTCCATCGCCCTTCCGGGATTCCCAGGGGGCCGAAGAGCGTGCGTTGGGCGAAGTCATTGGCGCTCAGGCCGCCCGCGCGGGAGATCAGGTCGGAGACGATGTGGGGAAGGCCCGAGTTGTACCAGAAGTAGGAGCCCGGAAGCGTTTCCATGGGCATGTCCAGCGTCTCGCCCACCCAGTCGTCCGTGTCGAACGGCGGGGGCCTGAGGCCCGCCGTCATGGTCAGCGCGTCCTCCAACCGGATGCTCCATTTCAGCGGGTCGTCCTGCCCGCGGAAGCGCTCCGGAAGGAGGTCGGAGAGCTTCTGGTCGACGCCCTGGAGCAGGCCCTTGTGGATGGCGATCCCCGTCAGGGCGGAAATGACGCTCTTGGTGACCGATGCCACCTCTTCCCGGCCGCCGCGGTCTCCGCCGTTGTAGTAGCGCTCCGTCACCAGCACGTCGTGGCGCAGGACCAGGAAGCCGTGCACGGCCCGCGAGGAGTCCAGGGCCGCGAGGCCTTTTTCCAATACGGACTCGTTCAAGCCCTGTTCCTTGGGCCGGGATATTTCCAGCCGGTCCGCGGCGGAGCCGTCGACGGCCGTCGGGGCCGCCCCCGCGTGCGTCGCGGTGGACATCAGGAACATGAGCAGCGCCGGCAGGCCCTTGGGGATTCCCATGATGATTGGAAATATAGGTTCGGGCCGTCGCTGCGGTCAAGGAAAAGCCGACGTGGCGGCCCGGCCTACAGGCTTGAGGCCAGGAGGATGGCCGCCTGGGCGGCCAGCACGGAAGCCAGCGCGGTGAAGAGCTTGCCGCGCGCCGTGCGCAGGTCCAGTCCGGCCTGTTCGAGATCGAAGGCCGTGTCCTCGCCGTTTTCCACCAGCACCCCGGTTTCGGCGACCGTCCGTTCCGCCTGGCGCAGGTCCGACCTGCGGCCTTCCAATTCCTGGCGCGCGACCTCCAGCGCCCGCGTCAGGATGCGCGCCTGGTAGCTGGCGTTGATGCGCTCCAGCTCGACGGCCGCCTGCTTGTACGCGATCGACCTCCGGATGCTCGCCCGATCGTCGGTCTTGATGTCGGACGGGGAGAAGTCCATGGAGAGGCTGCCCGTGGCGCTCGGCAGGGAGCCTCCGGTCAGGGATGCGCTCACCTGGCCGCCCAGGCTCAGGCTGGGCCTGTAGAGCGGCGTGGCCTCGAGCTGCTCCCGCAGCTCGTCCAGGCCGATCTCGGCGGTGCGCAAGGCGAGCGTGGCGGGCGTCCTGGATGCCGTTTCGGCCAGTTTCCCGTCGCGCGCCGCGATGAACCCCTCCAGCTCCTCCACCGTCACGGCGCGGACGGCCGCCTCCGTCTCGGAGGGCGCAAGGAGCGACTGCAGCGTCACGCGCGCGGAAAGCAGCGTCTTCTGGGCGTCGAAGTCCTCCTGGCGCGCCGTGTAGAGGTCCTCCAGATCGTCCTGCAGTTCGTCGAAGGTGATCTCCCCCATCTCGTAGGTCTTCCGCGACACGGCGGTGATGCGCTCCTCCAGGTCCACGGCATCGCGTTTCACGGCGCGGTCCTCCTCCGCCGCAAGGAGGGCGAGGGCGGCGGCCTCCACGTCGAAGGCCACCTTCCGCGTGTCGTAGTCCAGGTTCAGCTGCGCGGTCCGCCAGGCCGCCTTCTCGGCGTATGTCGTCGTGCCGGCGGCGAAGGGGGAGACCGTGACCGTGGCGCCCGCGGATCCCTCGGCGCTCACGACGGCCCCCACCTTGAGCTGGGGCAGCAGGGGGATGGTCAGGGTGGCGGATCCCGTCGCGGTGTCCTTCTGGGATCCGGAAAGCAGGCGGGTGTAGTCGCCGCTCACGCTGAGGACGCTTTCCAGGAGGAGGCTGGTGCCCGCCAGGTCGATGCGGGCCTCCTCGAGGGTCTGGCGGTCCTTCATGAGGTCGATGTTCCCGGACTGCGCGGCGGCCGCCAGGTCTCCGAGGCCCAGGGGTTTCTCCGTGGCCCCGGAGGATGCCGCTTCCCGCCCGTCTCCCCCGCCTCCCTCGGGCCCGTCCCCCCCGCCCCGCCGTCCCCCGTCGGCAAAAGCCGTCGCGGCGGCCAGGAGGGCCAGGACCATGGCGGCCGCGGTCCGCATCCTCATCCCTCCCTCATTCCCTCGGCGATGTTGGCGCGCAGGGTGGGGATCACCGGAAAGACGCCGAAGAGTCCGCCGACCACGAGGGCCGTGCCCACCCCGACGGCCACCGCCGCGGGGGAAACGACGCCGCCCAGGTCCGCGGCGCTCACCCCCTGGAAGATGGGCAGCACGAGGCGCTCCAACGGCCGGGAAAAGACGAGGGCGAGGACGACGCCCACCAGGGCGCTCAGGCCGGAAAGGACCAGGGAGCGGGCGAGGTATTCCCGGCCGATGGCGGATCGTGAAGCGCCCAGCGCACGTTCCACGGCGATCTCCCGCGTGCGGGCCAGGACCTCCACCAGCATGATGCTGAGGATGCCGATGGACCCCGTGACCAGGAGCACGAAGCCGAGGAGGTTCACCACGAGGGAGAAGACGGCCACCGTGGCGCGCGCCTCGGCCAGCTCCGTGTTGCCCCCATTGGCCGTCCCCTCCCACACCTCCACCTTCACGTCCTCCCCGTACTGCCGGGTCAGCGCCTGGCGGATGCGGGTCTCCGCGGCCTCCAGGCTGAGGCCCTGCACCCGGAGGGCCACCGTCGTGAGCGCCTCGCGGCGGGCCATCTGGCTGTTCATGCCGCGCGTGAAGAGGGCCGTGTAGGGCAGGACCATGTCCCCCACGCCGTAGACATTGCGCGTGAGCTCCGGCACGTCCCGGAAGACCCCCGCCACGGTGAAGGTGGGCATCACCGGCCCGCGGTTGCGGATGCCCGTGAAGCCCGCGTCCGCCGTCGGCGCCGGCGGCTGCATGGAGGCCCCCAGGGCCTTCTCCACGGAACCGTAGAGGATCTCCGCCAGGGACCGGGAGATCAGGGCCTTGCGGGCGCCCGTGGCCACGTCCTCCGCCGTGAAGGAGGAGCCGGCGAGGAGCTCCAGGTGCATCAGGGACGCGTATTCCTCCCCGGCGGGCACCACGGTGCGCAGGCGGTAGACGGTGCCCGCCGCGGCCATTTCGTCGAACATCCCGCGGCCGATGGGGCTGATGGCCCGGATGCCCGGCACGTCGGAGCGCAGGACGGAAAGCACGTTCTCGTCGAACTGGGAGGGCCGCACCGGCTCCAGTTCCCCCGTGGAGTCGTCCCGCGTGAGGTTGCCCACCATGACCACCAGGCCGTCCTTCTCCAGCTGGTCCCGGATCAGGCGGCTGAAGGCGCCGCTGATGCTCAGCGTGAAGATCAGGACCCCCACCCCGAGGCCCACGGTGAGCAGCGTGAGGGTGGACTTCAGGGGGGAGCGGGCCAGGCCGGCCCATACGGATCGCAGCGTCCTCATCCTCGACTCCTCATTCGTAGCGGATGGCTTCCGCCGCCGGCACGCGCGCCGCCTGCAGGGCGGGGAAGACCTCCAGGGCGGTCACCAGGACCGTGGCTCCCGCGACGCCCAGCGCCAGGAACCCGGCCGCCAGGCCGCCGAAGCCCATGGTCCTCTGCATGAGCAGGGAAAGGACCACGGAAAGGACGGTGCCGGCCACGGCGCCTCCCGCGCCGATCAGGGCCGCCTCCAGGAAGAAGAGGCGGAACACCGCCGCATCGGAGGCTCCCAGGGCCTTGAGGATCCCGACGGAGCGCCGCTTGCGCAGGGCGCGGCCGAAGAGGATGTTGGTCACGTTGGCGGCGGCGATCAGGAGCGCGGAGACGGCCAGGAACAGGATGACGGTCACCAGGCGGCCGTTGCGGTCCCGCGTGGCTTCCGCCTCCGCGCGGGGAACGGTGATGACCACCTTTCCTTCGCCGTACTTCGCGTCGAACCAGGACTCCAGCTGGGAGCGGGCCTGCTCCAGGCGGGTGGAGTCCGCCACGGCGAAGTGCAGGGTCGTATTGAACCTCTCGAACCGCCGGGCGAAGGCGTCGCGGCCCGAGAGCTCCGCCATGACGGCGGGCACGAAGGCCATGGAGTCGTAATCGGTCCCCGTGGGCTCCAGGATGCCGGTGATGCGGTACAGCTGCCTGCGCGACAGGATCTGGCGGCCCAGCGGCTTGCCGTCCTCGTAGATCGTGACGGCCAGCTTCGATCCCAGGACAAGGAGCGGTTCCCCCTTGGCGATGTCCTGAATGGTGAAGAGGCTGCCTTGCGCGGCGGCCATGTTCCATGCGCTGAAGAACTCGGGCGACACCTGGTAGCCGCGCGCCTCCTCGATGGCCGGAGTCGGGGTGCCTTCCGGGAGGGCGACCTCCTCGAAGCGGCCTTCCATGCCGGGCGGCCTCTGACCGTCAGGCCCCCCCTGGCCTTCCGGCATGCCTCCGGGCGGGCCGTCCCCATCCGGCGGCATCATGCCTCCATCGTCGGGAGGCGCGAAGTCGGATGCTCCTTGCGTGCCCGAGGCTGCGGCTAAAGCCGCCCCAGGGGCTGCGGCTTCAGCCGTCCCAGGGGCGGCGGCGGTGGCCGATGTCGACGCCCCGCCGGGGGCCGCGCCGGGGCCACCGCCAGGCCCCCCGCCAGGGCCGCCGAAATCGGGCGTGTTGCCGAAGGGCAGGTTGGTCATGTCCGCCACGTAGGCATTGCGGACGTCGGGCACCTCGCCCCGGGCCGCGAGGTCCGCCGTGGTGAGGATGACGTTGGTGTTCGTGAGGCGCACGACGGCGGGCCTGTCCATCTCCTCCGCGTTCTCGCGGACGGTGACCACGATCTCCCTGTAGCGCGTCGAGGAGAGGATCTTCCCGGATTCCTCCGCGGCGCGGCCGGCCAGCGCGATTCCAGCCGCGGTGGACCCGATGCCCAGCGATATGCCGAAGACAAGGAGGAGCGTCTCGACGGGACGGCCCGCAATCCAGCGCAGCACCATCCGTTTGTCTTCGCCCCAGCTCATCGGTCGGCCCCGGGCGCACTCTGTACGGCCCCGGGCGCACTCAATGCGGCCCCGGTATCTTCCGTAATTTTTCCGTCGATCAGCCGGAGGCGGCGCGGCGCGCGCCGTCCCTGCTCGTCGTTGTGCGTGACCATGACCACCGTCGTTCCCTGGCGGTTGAGGTCCTCCAGGATCCCCAGGATCTGCTCGCCCTTCTCGCTGGGAAGGTTTCCCGTGGGCTCGTCGGCCAGGATCAGGTCCGGCTGGTTGGCCAGGGCCCGCGCGATGGCCACGCGCTGCTGCTCCCCCCCGCTCATCATGGCGGGCAGGTGGTGGAGGCGCTCCTTGAGGCCCAGCCGGTCCAGGAGCTCCATGGCCCGCCTGCGCCGCTGCGCGAACGGCGCGCCGGTGTAGCCCATGGGAAGCATCACGTTCTCCAGCGCGGAGAGCTCCCCGAACAGGTTGAAGCTCTGGAACACGAACCCGAAATGCCGGTTGCGGATGCGCGCCTGTTCCTTGTCGGGAAGCTGCGTGATGTCGTGGTCCTCCAGCAGGTATTTCCCGGAAGACGGCTTCTCCAGGATGCCCAGGACATTGAGGAGCGTGGATTTTCCGGAGCCTGAAGGCCCCATGACGGAGACGTATTCGCCCCGTTCGATGGTCAAGGATACGTCCTCCAATGCGGCGACCTGGACCGTTCCCAGATCGTAGCTCTTGCCGATGCCCGAAAGCCGGATCATTTCCTGCCTCCCCCCTGGAGCTGTACCGTCCCGTAATCGATGAAGTTCTGGTATCCGCTCACGACCACCGTGTCCCCGGCCTTCACGCCCTCCAGGATCTCCACGACGTTGCCTTCCGTGGTCCCGAAGGTGACCGACGACCTTCGGGCCGTGTTTCCTTCCACTTTATACAGGTAGCGCTGGTTGCCCGTGGTGAGGTACGGTCCCCGGGCCAGCTGCAGGACGCCCTTCCTGGTTCCCAGCACCAGTTCCCCCACGGCCGTGTTGCCCAGGAGCAGCTTGTCGTTCTGCGCCTCCGGCTTCACCTTCACCACCACCGTGGCGCCCAGGCCGTCCGAGGACTGCGTGGCCACCTTGCCGATGTTAGTCACGCGGCCCGTGAAGGTGGAGCTTCCCACCGTGAGCTTCACCGACTGCCCCACCGAGAGGAGGCTGGAGTACTGTTCCAGCACCTCCAGCTCCACGATGGCGCTGGTGGGGTCGGCGATCGTGAACAGGGAGGTGCCGTCCTCGATGAGGCTTCCGGTCACCGCCAGCTCGTCGGTCACAGACAGGATCTGGCCTCCCATGGGACTCGCGACGGTGGCCGCGAGGATCCTCTCCTCCAGCCTGGCGATCAGGGTTTTGTCGTTCTCCACGGTGGCCATGAGCGCGCGCTCCTCCAGCGCGTACAGGGTCCTGTTCTCCTCCAGCTGCAGCGTCTTTTCCTTCTTGGAACGCAGCGACGCGTCCAGGGTCTCCTGCGCGGTCTCCAGCTCGCTCTTCTTGCTGGCGCTGATCTCCACCAGTTTGGCCAGGCGGTCCCGTTCCTTGGTTTCCGTGGCGATCGTGACGTCCAGGGTGTCGATCTCCCTCTGGGCGCGGGCGACGTAGATCCTGTTCTGCGCCACGGCCTTCTCGTAGGCGTCCTTGGCGTCCTTGAGCGCCGTCCTGTCGTCTTCCAGGTCCTCCTCCAGGGACGTGACCTTGAGGCGCGCCAGGACCTGGCCCTTTGTCACCGTGTCCCCTTCGGCCACGTAGAGCCCCGCCGCGTATCCCTCCTCGGGGCTGGCGATGCTGATCTGAAGGGGGAGGGCCACCGTACCGCTCGCCTGGGTGGTCTGTACCAGATCCGCGTTCTTCACTACGGCCGTCTCGTAGTTGGAGAGCGTGTAGACCTTCTCGCGCGGACTCATCATGGAGTAGGCGACGGCCGCGATCCCGGCCACCAGGACCACGACGACGAAGGCGATGATCCATTGTCTGCGCTGTTTCGGGGATCGATAGGGTTTCACGCTGTCCGCATCGACGATGGGAGCCATACGGGATAATTTAGTGTTCCGGATGCCCTATGTCTTTCCAGGGCGGGGAAATACCGGTAAAAATGGGGTAAAATGTCCGTTAATTGCGCAAAAATTGCGCCTGATCACCGATTAATCCTTTGCCGGAAACACCAAGGGTGATACATTGGTTTCCATGCGACGTTTGGTTCTCATCCTGCCCGCCCTTTTCCTGGCGGGAAGCCTCTCCGCCCTTTCCGTCGGGCTTGGCGGCCTCGGTTCGGCCCAATTCGGGGCGAGCGAGGGGTTCGATCCCAAGTTCCAGTTCGGCGGCGGCGGATCCCTCATGGTGGCTTTTCCCGTCCTGGGCTGGCTGGACGTACGGGCGGATCTGGATTTCTTCGGCCTGATGTCGTCGGATGCAGCGGGCGGGTACCTGTACCGGGGTTACGGCTGCAGCGCACTGGCCCTGGGCGCCTACGCGAGCGTTCCTTTCGATACGCTGAAGGGAATCGGGAAGCTCGAGTATGGCGGCGGCCTCGCCGTTGCCGGCGATTTCGCGGGGACCACCTACACGACCCTGTACTGGTTCTATCCCGAGGTCCGCGCGGAGGGATTCCTCGATTTCCGCCCGGACTTCCTCGCCAACACGCATTGCATCCTGTATGTTCCGCTGCGCTGGCAGCTTCGCGCGGACATGAGCTATTGCTTCTCCACGGGCCTCGGCCTCCGCGTGGCCTATTCGTTTGGGGAGGACTGAGGCATGGGAAAGCTTTTCCGCTTCGCGATCGTCTCCGCGTGCGTGCTGGCCGCGGTTTCCTGCACCCTCTACGACGCATCCACCTCTGATGTGAAGCGTTATGCCCTGGTGTACGGCATGACCAATTACGTGGTCTATGATTCGAGCACCGACTACAACGACCCCAACCTCACCTATCCCAGCGCGGATGCCAAGTCCATGGCGGAACTCCTTGCCGGCTGGGGATACACGGTGAAGAGCCGCTGGGTGGATGCCGGCAGCAACGTGTATGTCGACGGCACCGCGGTCGGTACCCTGTCCGACGCTTCGGCCCAGGCGCCGTCCGAGGACGTGCTGAAGTCGGATATGCAGGCCATCGGCTCCCAGATGGATTCGAACGACCTGTTCTACTTCTACTTTTCCGGCCATGGCACGTACGACGACTCGGGTAGCGAGTATTTCATCCCGTACGGCGGCATCGTCGGGGAAAAGATCTCTTCCGGCGTCTACGCAGGCCTGAATTACTACTACGCCAATGCCGACACCTGCGTGAGCGACACGGAGCTGGGGAACTACCTCACCACATACATTCCCACCTCCAAACGTGTCGTCACCCTGGACACCTGCTACTCGGGCGGCTTCATCGGCGATACCCTGGAGGTGGATATCGTAGCTGACGACACCAACACCTCGTCCAAAAAAACCTCCTACTCGGTCTCGGCGTCCACGATCGCCAGCGCCATCGCCAATTACGCGGGCTACACGTCCTATTCCTCGGACGGGATCTCTCCCGGCAAGGCCCTTGTCGTTTCCGCCTGCGGGGCGGGCGAATACTCCACCGAGACCGACGGCTACGGCCATGGCGTGATGACCTATTTCCTGCTGAACACGCTTTCCAAGGCGGACCTGAACGGGGACGGCAGCGTAACCGTCCTGGAGTGGTACTCCCTGGCCAAGGCGGGGGTCGACGAGGACTGGAACAGTCTCAGCTGGGTGAAATACTACGGCTACTGCATGGAGCCCCGCGTGTCCGGCGGACCCGTGGACTACGTGCTGTTCTAGCCCCCGGTGCGCACGCGGACGCTCTCCGCGTGGGCGTCCAGCTGCTCCTCCTCCGCCAGCGTGACGATGGCCTCCGCGTCCGCCGCAAGCCCTTCCGCCGTATAGCGCTCCACGCTGGAGCGCTTCAGGAACTCGTAGACGCTGATCCCGCTTCCAAAGCGCGCCGTGGTGTTCGTCGGCAGGCAGTGGCTGGGCCCGGCCACGTAGTCCCCCGCGGCCACCGGGGAGTACGGCCCGAGGAACACGGCGCCCCCGTGGCGCAGGCGGGAGAGCACCGCGCGGTCGTCGCGAGTCTGGATGTTCACGTGCTCCGCGGCGAAACGGTTGGCAAGCTCGATCAGGCGATCGAGGGATCCGTCCACGATGATGGCGCCGCGCGCGGAGAGGGCCTTGTCGATGGCGGGCAGGCGCTTCAATCCCCCGCGCTGCTTTTCCAGCTCCAGCGTCACCGCTTCGGCCAGGCCGCGCGAGGTGGTGAGCAGGAAGCAGCTTCCCGGATCGTGCTCCGCCTGCGCCAGCAGGTCCGAGGCGATGAAGGCGGGCACCCCCGTCTCGTAGGCGATCGTCACGATCTCGCTGGGCCCGAGGAACCCGTCGATGCCGACGCACCCGGCCAGGGCGCGCTTGGCCAGCTGCACGTAGAGGTTCCCCGGGCCCACGATCTTGTCCACCGCGGGGATGGTCGCGGTGCCGAAGGCCATGGCCGCGATGGCCGCGGCCCCCCCGGCGCGGAACACGTCCGTCAGGCCCAGCTCCAGGCAGGCGGCCAGCACGAGGTCGCTGCGGCCGTAGCGGCTGGGCGCCGTGCAGACGGCCAGGCGCTTCACGCCGGCCACCTGGGCCGGGACGGCCAGCATGATGAGGCTGGAAGGGTAGGAGGCCCTGCCGGCCGGGAAGTAGATGCCCGCGCTGTCGAGGGGCGTGAAGCGCAGGCCCAGCTCCACGCCGGGACGGCGCAGCGGCGCCGGGTCCCGGGGCATGATGTGCTCCTGGTATTCCCTCACCTGGGCGATGGAGCGGCGGATGGCGCGCATGGCGCCCTGCGGCACGCGGGCGGAAGCCTCCCGCATCTCCTCCGGCGCGACGCGGATCTGGGCCCCGGTGAAGCCCGGGTCGTCGAACTTGCGTGCGGTGTCCACCACCGCCGCGTCGCCCCGGAGGGCCACGTCGGAGAGGATCTCCTGCACGGCGGCGGCCGCCCTGGCCCGCTCCCCCCGCTGTAGCGCCAGGTCCGCGGGGTCCAGGCGCAGCGCGGCCAGGAGCTCCTCCACGCGCTTCTTGTCGGCCTCCACGCCGAGGTCCAATAGGGGAATCAATGGGGCAGCCATGGGCGTCTCCTCCGCGGCGGGAGTATAGGTTGGCCCCGGCCGCGCGGTCAAGGACGGTCATCCGGGAGGGCGCATCCCTTGCGGGGCGCCGTCCCCCGTTGTATCTTTGCCTGAGGAAACCCATGGGGGAGGAATTCGACATCGCCGCCGCGGTCTCCACATTCGTCGCGCGGGAGCGCGAGCGCAAGGGGATGCGTCTGCGCCTTCACGAAAAGGCAAGTGGAGACTGCGCGCGCATCCTGGAGATGGCGGTCCGCGAGTTCGGGCCCAAACGGGTCTACCAGTGGGGCTCCCTTCTGAACCA
>Ga0153915_10001339_pt1 | contig 22661 bp, 14 predicted proteins | sample Opewatmetagenome_2_FD_107003 | JGI IMG/M metagenome (GOLD analysis project Ga0153915, IMG submission 107003) | Freshwater wetland microbial communities from Ohio, USA - Open water 3 Core 3 Depth 3 metaG | ecosystem: Environmental > Aquatic > Freshwater > Wetlands | place: USA: Ohio, Lake Erie...
CGATTACGGCTGAAATGTTCTCTATTTTATTCATTATGTGCGTAATGGAGGATTATTTGTTTTCAACGTTGGGACACTACTGAATAAAAATATATAATCGTGACGATAAATCTACCTGAAGCCATTGCAGTTCTGGCGAGCAAGGGTTGTCTTAGTGACACTCGTTGAGGATAAAACATTACGATGTTTGCTGAACGACCTCGTTGATTCGTTAATGGAAGGGCCGGCTCCCCAAGCGCTTGCGCGCCCGGGAAGCCGGCCCTCCGATGAGTCAAAAACGTTGCGGTCCGGCTATTTCACCGGCGCGACGGGGTTGCCGTCGGCGTCGATGAGGGTGATGTCGGTGTAGCCGAGCTCGCGGATCTTGGGCTCGATCTGGGCCCTGTCGCCGACGACGACCCAGACGACGCTCTCCGGATGAACGGTTTTCGCCGCGGCCTTGGCGACGTCGGCGATGGTCAGCTTGCGGACGAGAGCCGTGTACTTCTGGTAATAATCGTCGGGCAGGCCGTACTGAACGATATTTGAGAGGGAATTCATGACTGCTGCCATGGTCTCCCAGCTGCCGGGCAGGCTCAGGACGCGGCTGGTCTTGACGTTATTGAATTCGTCGCCGGTGATCGGCTTCTTGCCGAGGATGCCTTCGAGCTCGCCCTTGATCTCGGCCATGGTCTCCTTGGTCTTGTCCGACTGGACGGGAGCGAGGACGACGAACATCCTCTGGCCCCGGGCGTTGGGGATGGCCGACTGGGCGCCGTAGCTCCAGTGCTTGTTCTCGCGGATGTTCATGTTGATGCGGGAAACGAAGTCGCCGCCGAGGATGGTGTTCATCGTTTCGATGGCGACGGCATCGGGGTCGGCCGAGGCGGGCGCGGCGTGGCCGCAGACGACCAGCGACTGGGGCGCGCCGGGTTTGTCGATGATGTAGACGGGGGATTTCGGCTTCAGGGCCACCGCGGCGACGTTCTTCGCCGGGACCTTGCCGCCCTGCCAGGACTTGAAGAGCGCCTCAATCTTCGGCCTGATCTCGGCCATGGTCGTGTCGCCGACGACGAGCAGGGTGGCGTTTCCGGGCTTGAACCACGTCTTGTGGTAATCGACGAGGGCGGCCCGGGTGATGCCGGCGACGCCGGCCTCGTAGCCGGAGCCGGTCAGGGGAACGCTGTAGGCGTGCCCGGTCCCGAAGATGAGCTTCGGCAGGACCCGCAAGGCCATGTACGTCGGCGAATTCTTTTCCTGGGCGATGCGGGCGATCTGGATCTTCTGCGTCCTCTGGAATTCGGCCTCCGGGAAGGAGGGGTGCAGGATGACGTCGGCGAAGATGTCGAGGGCGGGGTCGAGCTTGTCCTTCAGGGTCGTCAACGAAACGGTCGAGGTGTCCAGGTTCGAGCCGGTGCCGAGGCTCGCGCCCAGCATGGCCAGCTCTTCGCTGATGTCGAGGGCCGTCCGTTTCGCCGTCCCCTCGTCGAGCATGGACATCGCCAGCGTCGAAGTGCCGGGGACCCCGGCCTGGTCCGCCGCGTAGCCGGCGTCAACCATGAGGGAAAGGCGCACGACGGGGATGGAATGCCGCTCGGCCAGCAGGATCTTCAGGCCGTTCGACAGCGTCGCCCGCTCCACGGCCGGGAACTTGGCGTCGGGGGGCGTCCCCGCGCCCGGCATGGTCTTGCGATCGACGTCGCTCTTGCCGGCCGCGAGCTGGGGATAGGGACGAACTTCGAGGATGTAGACGCCGTCGGAGAGCCAGCGGACGGCGGTTTCCTTGACGCTCTCCACCGTCGCTTCCTCGACGTGCTTCCAAGTCGTCTTGTAGGCGTCCGGACTGCCGCCGTACACCATGCTCGTGGCCAGGATGTCGGACTTGCCGCCGAAGCCGCCGATGCGCTCGATGCCCCGGATGAACTGGGAACGGGACTGGATCTTGACCCGCTCGAGCTCCTTGGCCGTCGGGCCCTCGGCCAGGAACTTGGCCAGCTCCTCGTCGATGGCCTTTTCGATCTTGGCCAGCTCGACGCCCGGCTTGGCGTCGGCCCGGATGACGAACAGGCCGGCGATCTCGCGGACGTCGACATACGCCGAGACGGCGGTCGCGATCTGATCGTCATAGACGAGGCGCTTGTAGAGCCGCGACGTCTTGCCGTCGGCGAGGACCGAGCCGGCCAGGTCGAGCTTGTCGGCGCAGCCCGTTCCCCAACCGGGGATGTTCCACATCTTGTAGATCCGGGACTGGGCGACGCGGTCCTGCATGCTCTCGCGGTGCGAGCCCGTTCTCTTGGCGATCCAGGAGGTGGGCCGGGCGATGGGCGGCGAGGGCGGGATGTCGCCGAAATATCTCTTGACCTTATCGAGGGCCGTCTTGGCGTCGATGTCGCCGGCGATGACGACCACGGCGTTGTTCGGCCCGTAGTAGTCGGCGAACCACTGCTGGAAGTCCTCGAGCTTGGCGCCGGTGAGGTCCTCGATCGAGCCGCCGACCGACCAGGAGTAAGGATGGCCGGGCGGGAAGGTGCCCTTGACGATGAGGTCCTCGGTCCGGCCGAAGGGCTCGTTGTAGCCCTGGCGGAGCTCGTTCTGGACGACGCCGCGCTGCTCGTCGAGCTTGGCCTGGGTGATGGCGCCCTTGAGATGGCCCATCCGGTCGGATTCCATCCACAGGACGAGGTCGAGGGCCGAGGTCGGCACGTTCTCGAAATAGTTGGTCCGGTCCTCGTTGGTCGTGCCGTTGAGGTCCGTCGCCCCGACCTTCTGCATGGGCTTGAAGTAATCGTCGTCGTAGTTCTCGCTGCCGTTGAACATCAGGTGCTCGAAGAGGTGGGCGAAGCCGGTCTTGCCGGGCTTCTCGTTCTTCGAGCCGACGTGGTACCAGACGTTGAAGGCGACGATCGGGGCCTTGTGGTCCTCATGGACGATCAGGGTCAGCCCGTTGTCGAGGACGAACTTCTGGTAGGGGATGTCGATCTTGTCCTGCGCGGCGGCGGGAACGGCCGCGGCCCAGAGGCCGGCGGCGAGAACCAGGATGACCGCGAGCGCGGATGGAACGGATGTCAAGTAACGCATCTTTTTTACCTCCAATGACCGGGGGAACCGGCGAAAATGGCTGAACTTCATACTCAGCATACAATAATACGGAAAAAAATGCTCCAGGGTTCAGAGCCAGGCTGAAAAACCGGGTGCCCCTGCCTTCGCCGCGCCCGCCGGTCCGCCGTTTTTCGCCGGCCGGTTCAGCTCTCGGCGGCTTTCTCGAGGAGGCCCATCTTGACCAGGGCCTGGTCGCCCCGGCTCATCTGGGGCCCGTCCTCCGGCAGGTAGAGCATGACGCCGCCCTTGACCGGCCTCAGGGTGAGCTTGCCCTGGCGGGCCAGTTCCCCGGTCACCTCGATGGGATTGACGCCCTCGAAGTAGACCTTGAAGGCCTCGTTGAAGCCGCTGTAGACCGAATGGATCCCCTTGTAGTTGGCCAGCCTCAGCTTGGCGATGGCCAGCCGCACGAATTCCTCGTGGCCGATCTTGCCTTTCATCCGGACCTCCTGTCGCGAATCTTCACCGATAAAGACGGTCCGGAGAGGCCTCCGATTCTCAGCCGCGCGATCCCCGTGCCTATTCCCGCTTGGCCGCCGGCACGATGCGGAAGGTCTCGACGGCGTGGTGGCCGACCTTGAGGATCGGGCCGTCCTTGGCAAGCTTCAGCGGCTTGGGATCGTCCTCGATGAGGCTGACCGCCTCCAGCGACCGGACCGGGAAGAACAGGCTGAAGCGCGCCTCGACCGTCCGGCCCTCGATGTCATAGACGCGGAGAATGAGGCTGTCGTCGTCCTCCGCTTTCTTGAACGTGCTGACGACGATATTCCCGGCCCCGGTCGAGATGAAATCCATCTCGTCGGGCAGGAATGCCCCCGGCGAAGAGGCAGGGTTGGCGACCGTCACGAACGGATTGTTGGCCTGGATGCCCGCCCGCCAGCCGTTGCGCCAGCCCGGCCGGTGGGAGACCATGGAGAAGCGGTAATGGTGGTCCCCCTCCTGGAGGTACCAGTTGCCCTGGCCGTGGCAGCTCCGCCTCGAGGCGAGGAGGATGGGCTGGAGGATGGGGTAGTCCGCGGGCGAGGGAGTCGGATCCTTGTAGTCGCAAACGGCGACGCTGGTGCTCAAGGTGACGCCCACGGCGTCGTCGCCGGCGCTGAGGAAGTTCTGGACCTCGCGCGGCCGGATGTCGGAGCACTCTTCATCGTAGACGAGCTTGCCGTAGGCCGGGCCGCCCGTGCCCTTGATCTCGCTCGAGCCGACCTCGACGACGCCCAGGGGCGCCTCGCAGGCGACGCGCCCCGCCGGCGCGTTGACGGGGAGCGCGAGCCGGAACTCTCGGTACGGGTCGCCGTCCCAGTCCAGAAGATCGACCTCGCAGTCGATTCGCTTGAGGTCGTTCCGGATGATGAGCCTTTCCCGGACGGTGCAGTTCCGGAGCGGCTGTTCCAGGGCGTAGACCGTTTGCCCCGGGCCGGACCGGGCCCGGTCGAGCTTCCAGGCGGTCCCGTGGGCGCCGAGGCGGTCGAATCCTTCCATGGTCGGCTGCTGGACCCGGCCGAATTCGCCGGCGCCGTTGCCGACCGACTGCATGGTGAACACCTCGAAGCCGAGGAATTTCCCGGCGGCCAGGATCTCCCGGCCGAGCTCCTTGTCGAAGATGCTCTTGACGCCGCCCGGGACGAGCTCGATCTTATAAAATGCGTTCTCGACGACGTTTCCGCTCGCCGCGGCCGATTTCGGGATCGGCGCCGGCCGTCCCTTGGCCATGTACCACGTCTTGTATCCCAGGGCGGGCACGCCGGCGGCGAGGAATTCGATCCGGACGGCGCCCTCGGCCTGGCCGGGCAGAGCGGGCAGGCGCTGGAAGGCCGTTTCCCCGCCGTCGCCGTCGACGAGGAGAAAATCTCCGGCGGGCGGCACGACCAGGCAGGCGACGGGATCCGTCCTCTGCCACGAGAGCGTGTTGAAGACGATGAGGGGAAGGCCGCGCTGCGACTGCGTCGTGATGTGCGAAGCGATCCCGGCCAGGGCCGTGTAGAGCATGTCGCGCCCCTCGTCGCGGGCGAACTCGTACTTTTTCCGGAAGAGGCGGTCGGTGATCTGGCCTTCCTTTCCGCCCCAGCCGTGGTCGGGATAGATCGCGGCCTGCCAGGCCTCTTCGAGCCGGCCGGCCGGGTAGCTCTTGAAATCGTCCTCGAGGAGGGCCCGGACGGCGCTGAAGGTCTCGGCCGCGGGCAGGAGCGAGGCCGCCTCGCGGGCCGCGCTGACGGCCCAGTGGTGCGTCGGGCCGTGGATGTAGAGCCACAGGTCGGGCCGCTCGCCCGTGATCGTCGGCAGGTCGGCGGTCTTGACGTCGATCGACTCGAAGAACCGGCGGGCCGATGAATAGGCCATGGTCAGGGGAGCGGCGCCGGCCGCCTTGCCGTCGGCGTTCCAGGCGGCGACGAGCGGGCCGAAATCGGTCGGCTGGGAGAAATCGACGGAATTGAGCAGGGGATAATAAGGCGGCAGGCGATGGGCGGCGTAATAATCCCGCCAGCCTTTGACCTTGGCGGCGACGGCCTTGACCGCCTCGGCCGGGGCGGCGCCTAGGATCGCCGCCGCGTTGCCGTAATGGCCGGGCGAGTAGGCGAGGACGGACGTCCCGTCGGGGCTGGCCCAGCGGTAGAAGCCCTCGTGGTAGCGGCTCATGAGCATGTAGGGGATACCCGCCTTGGCCAGGATCTGGGGCATCTGCATGGCCCGGGCCGGCACGTCGGGATTGAAGTAGACGCGGGCGTCGCAGCCGGGGAAGTTCTTCCTGAGCCAGCGCCGGCCGAAATAGGTCTCGCGGATGAGCTGCTCGCCGCTGAGGAGGGATTCGTAGGGCTGGTTGAAGGTCGCGCCCCATTCCATCCGGCCCTCGCGCGTGTATCGGGCGATCTCGTCCTTCCGGTCGGGGTGGCGCTCCAGGTACTCCATGAGGTTGAGCATGTTTTCCATGGTGAAGGCGTAGGCGCCGTTCCCGGCCAGCATGGCCAGGGCCGGGGTGATGACGTTCTTGTCCCGGAACTCCCGGCATTTCTCCGGCGAGTCCATCCAGGCGATATCCTGGTGGCTGGACGAGATGATGGGCAGGTTGGCGGGGATTTTCTTGTCCGCCGCCGCCCGCGGCAGGGCGGCCGCGGGTCCGATGACCGCGGCCAGCAGGACGGCCAGGCTGAAACGTCGAAGGGATGTCATGGGCGCCTCCTTGGTTTTCCCAAACGCGGCCCGTCCGCCGTCACTTCGCGTCGCGGAGGACGGCGAGGTCGGGCGAGAGGAGCCTCCGGATGGCAGGCTCGTTCATGTTGTCGGGCGTGGCCAGGGCGACCGCCGTCGCGACGCTTTTTTCGATGGGCTCGCCCCGCAGCCGGGCGACGGCCGTCTTCACGCTCCTGTAGCCCATGTCGAAGGGGTCCTGGAGGACCAGGCCCTGGATCTCCTTCCGGGCCAAGGCCTCGATCAGCTTCGCCGACGAATCGAAGCCGACGTGGATGACTTTTCCGGCCAGGCCGTGATCCGCGAGGGCCCGCATGGCGCCGAACGTCGTCGATTCGTTGGGCGTGAAGATGGCGTCCACGGTCGAGAAGCGGGACAGGAGATTCTCCATCATCTGATAGGCCGTTTCCGTCGAGGCCCCGCCGTACTGGTTGTCGGAGAGGATCGTGAAGCCGGGATAGTCCCGATGGATCGTGTCGAGAAAACCGTCCTCGCGCTGGCGGGTTCCCTCGACCCCCTCGGTCACCCGGAGAAGGATGAGCCGGCCGCGGCCCCCCGCCAGCCGGCCGACGAGCCCGGCGGCGAGAACGCCGCCCTTGTAATTGTCGGTCGAGATCAGGGAGATCGGGCAGTCGCTGGAGAGACGCGTGTTGAACGTGACCGTGGGGATGCCCGCCGCCGCGGCCTCTTCGACGGGGCGGACCAGGGCCCGGTCGTCGATGGGCGAGAGGACGAGGGCGTCGATGCCCGCGCCTGTCAGGGTCTCCACGATCTGGACCTGCTCGTTCCGGTCCGTCTCCTTGAGCGGGCCCTTCCAGATGATCCGGACGCCGAGCTCGCGGGCCGCGGTCTGGACCCCGGCGTGGATCGACTTCCAGAATTCATGGGTCGTGCCCATGGGAACGACGGCGATGGTGTAGGTCTTCGCGGCTCCCGGCGTCCGCCCGTGCGAACCGCAGGCGGCGAAGAAAACGGCCAGGGCCGCGCAGAGGCAGGCGGCGGCTTTCTCGAGGCGGTTATTTTGCGCTGGCTTCATTTTCGGCCTGGATTGCGACCAGCTCCTTGTCGAGGTCGATCGGAGGCTTGGTCCGGAAATATTCGTCGATCTCGGGCACGGTCAGCGAACGGGAATTGACGCGGCTGTATTTTCCGCGGGTCAAGGCGTAGTCGAAGACGACGGACATCTCCGGGCCCTGCTTCCAATAGCTTTCGAGCCGGGTGAAACCTTCGTCGGCGTCCCGCTCGACGAAGATGATGCTGCCGATGATCACGCCGCGGCTGGCGTTGGCCGTCGTGTCCCAGACGAGCCACTGCCTTCCGCCCGACTTCGAGGGGACGCCGCTGAGGAAGAGCTTCTCCTCGGTGCCGTCGCCGTTGAGGTCGATGGCCACGGCCCGGAGGGGACGCCCGTCGTCGTCCTCGAACTCCTCGCGGGCCTCTTCCGGCAGGGAGTCGTCGGGCTTGGCCGAATGGGTGGTGAAGAACGTCCGGAGCGCTCCGGCGGGGGGCGTCGGGGGGGGCTCCTGGGACGCGGCGGAGAGGGAGAGTGCCAGGAGGAGGAGAAACATGCCGGCCCGACCGGCCGCGCCTTTGGAAAACATCAGGGACAAGTATAGCCGCGGGCCGGGAAATGTCAATCCGGCGGGCCGCTCTTCCTCCGGTAGGCCTTGATCGGATCGAAGGTGTCCGCGTGGCTGTTCGAGTAGCGGAACCGGAGCGGCGAGAAGTCGTGGGCGAGCTCGTAATTCTCGGCCACGAACTCCCGGAAACGGGCCATCTGCCACGCCAGCCTTTCGGGCCTCGCGTCCTCGTTGAACCGGCTGAAATTCCCCGACATGTCCAGGATGTAGAGCGGCCGGTCCCGGCGGAGCTGGCGGAAGAACTGGTCCCAGATAAAATCGATGTCCCGGTCCTTCATCTTCTTATAGATGGGCGGGTAGTCGAGGTGCTGGCCGCAGGAGAAGAAGCCCGTCGCCATATCCCTGCCCGCGGCGAAATAGAACTCGTACCCTTCGTACCAGACGAAGATCTTCTCGTCCCGCGGCGTGTTCTCCGCGAGCCAGGCGCCGACCTCGCGGCGCTCCGTCATACCCCGGTCGAACGGAAAAGCGGCGGCCCAGGCGCCGTTGGCGACATAGGCGGCGAGGCCGAACCAGACGCAGGCCTGGACGAGGCCCTTCTTGAGGCGCGGGAAATCGACGAAGGCCAGGAAGACGACGAAGACGGGCAGGAGATAGGGATTGTACCTCGGGCTCATGCGGCCGAGCGGCAGGCGGGCCAGCACGGTCAGGCTGAGGAATATGGTCAGAAAAACGAAGGCCGGCTTTTCGAACCGGCTCCGGTTCCTGAAAAAGGCGATGATGCCCAGGATGCCCAGGACGTAGAGCGGCGCCCATGGCCAGGACCGGAAGAGCGTCAGGAAGGCGCCCGAAATCTTGACGAAAAGGGATCTTTCCGCCGAGTAATAGCCTGCCCAGTGGACGTTCCAGAAGAACCAGTCCCCGAGCGCGCCGCGGAGGGCGAAATAGCCGGCGCAGGCCGCCGCGGGCACGAGAAAAGCGAGGCCGAAAACGATATTCTTGCCGAAAAATTCCCCGAGGCGCGGTCGCCGCCCGGACGTCAGGAGAAGGAGCGGGAGCGCCGCGAGGAAGACGGCGAAATTCGTCGTGAACAGGACGGCGACGCCGAGCGACAGGCCGGCCGCGACGAGGTGGCGGGCTTTCAAGCGGAAGCCGTCGCAGGCCATGAAATAGAGGTAGGCCCCGAACGGCACGAGCGACAGGATCATGACATTGAGCGGCCAGGAGGCCGCGTCCGAGGCCAGGGCGGCGATGAACAGGGAGCCCGCCAGGCAGGCCCGGGACCGGCCGGCGAATTTCTCCGTGAAGCGGAAGAAGGCGTAGCCGCCGAGGGTCTGGACGAGGATGTTGACGAGCTTGATGCCCCAGAGGGCCTTGGCGTAGCCGAAAAGCGAGGCGATCGCGGCGTAGAGAAAGAAAATGAGCGGCGGCTTGATGTCCGCGAAATCCCGGTAGAGGACCTGGCCTTCCAGGATGCGGCGGCCGCCCTCGAGGTACAGGAATTCGTCGTTCATCCAGGCGCGGGAAGCCAGGAGGTAGACGAGCTTGAGAAGGACGCCGCCGGCGAGAAAGAACAGGAGGACGCTTCCATCGTTGGCCATGGCCTGCTTCAAGAAGGCGTCGTAGGCGAGAGTCGCTTTTTTCATCCGGCACACCTTGCCCCGGTGCCATGCGGGGCCAGCCGGGTTCGCATCCTTTCTGCGAGTAAAACTATTGTACCGGAAGGGACGTTGCACGACAACGTGAAGGGCGTGAGGGCGCCAGGGGAGAGGAAAAGAAAACACTTGACAAATGATATCACGGCAATATTATATAGCTATCAAGGAGGAATCCATGAAAGACATTCAGGAAAAGGAAGTTTTCCAGGTCAACGGCTGGCTCATGGTTTTGATCGACCTCGTGGTCGGCGGCGCGGCCGTCTGGTACCTGTTGACGCACGCCGTTCCCAACCGGCTCACGCTCGACATGGCCGCGGCCCTGGTCGTTCTCGCCCTCGTCTGCCTGACCTTCGGCGGCTTTTTCCTCATTCAGCCGAACGCGTCCAAGGTTTTCACCTTCGTCGGCAAGTACATCGGCAGCGCCCGGCAGGCGGGCTTCTACTGGGCCAATCCCTTCGCCGTGAAGAAAAAAATCACGCTCCGGATCTCCAATTTCAACAGCGAGACGATCAAGGTCAACGACGCCATGGGCAACCCGATCGAGATCGCCGCCGTCGTCGTCTGGCACGTCGTCGATTCCGCCAAGGCGCTCTTCAACGTTGAAAGCTGCCAGAATTTCGTCGCCATCCAGAGCGAGACGGCCATCCGCCAGCTGGCGACGCATTATCCTTACGACGCCCATGACAAGGACACGGAGTCGCTCCGGGCCAACCCGGACGAGATCGCCGGCAAGCTCCAGGTCCAGGTCCAGAACCGGCTGGAAATCGCCGGCGTCCACGTCGACGAGGCCCGGCTCTCGCATCTGGCCTACGCGCCCGAGATCGCCCAGGCCATGCTGCGGCGCCAGCAGGCCGAGGCCATCATCGCCGCCCGGGCCAAGATCGTCGAGGGCGCGGTCGGCATGGTCGACATGGCGCTGAAAAGCCTGGAGGCCCAGGGAGTCGTCCGGCTGGACGAGGAGAAGAAGGCCGCCATGGTCAACAACCTCCTCGTCGCCCTGGTCTCGGAGACCGAAATGCATCCCATCGTCAACACGGGGACGCTCTATACGTGAAGTGAGAGAGCGTGAGCGATAAAAAGAAGTTCCTTCTCCGGCTCGACGCCGAGCTCTACGACGCCCTGGAAAAGTGGGCGGCCGACGAGCTGCGGAGCGTCAACGCCCAGATGGAATACGTCCTCAAGGAGGCGGTCCGGAAGGCCGGCCGCCTGAGGGGGAAAGAGGAGATTGACCGATGAAGACGCTGTTCATTCTCGTGATCCTGACCGTGGTTCTCATCGTGGCCTGGATCTGGCTCGCCTAGCGAAACCCGCGCCCGGATCAGTTTCCGCTTTTCGATCCGCGATTTATTCTGGCGAGCCCGGGCGCGAGGCCAGGCCAAAGAATTGTTTGACAAATATTCTCTCCCTGCTTGATAATCAAATTCAGGGTGATGGCGCAATATTCCGCGGGACGGACAAGTTGTTTTGTCAAACGGATGATGGCCGAGCGTTTTGCCGGGCAAAAAATGCCGGGGGGAGAGGTTCGATGAATAACGTGAATAAAAGGGCCGCCGCGATCGCGCTTGCGTTTTTTGCTTATTTGCCCGGCCTCAGGGGAGCGGACAGGATTTCCGTGAAGCTCACGGGCGGCCTGAACTACGCCGCTTTCGGCGACGTCAACGCCGGGACCAGGGGCTACCTCGATTATTGGAAGGATGCCGCGCTCGAGGCGGGAGGGGTCGGCACGGACAGGACGAAATCCCTCCACACGGGCGCCCTGGGCGCGATCGACGTGATCTATAAGATCGACGCATCCTACAGCCTCGGGCTGGGCGTGGGCTATGTCCGGGCCCGCAACACCAGCTCGATGATCATCAGCTATCCCGATGAGCCGGGCGCGACCATCGGCTCCGTTTCGCCGGACGTCAGGGCCGTTCCCGTGCGGCTCAGCGTTTTCAATTTCATCCCCATCCATCCGGGGATCCGCGCCTCCTTCGTCCTCGGGCTCGACACATATTTCGCCGAGTTCAGGTCCTCCTGTGTGCCGGCCGGCGACGGAGATTCGTTCCGCCAGAAAGCCCATGCCGTCGGCGTGGGCGTGAGATACGGCGCGGGCCTGGAGATCAAGCTGGCTTCTCATCTGGACTTCGTCGTGGAAGGGCAGGGCTGCTATGCGAGAGTCCGGGGCTTCAAGGGGACCCTGGAAGCGGGGGAGATCTCGTCGCCGGACGCGGCGAACGGCTCTCTCTATTATTGGGATGAGACGGCCGGCTCGGTCATCTCGAAATCCTATCCGACGGTCATGGTCCAGGCGACGGAGCCGTCCGGGGAAGACATTTCGAACGTGAGAAAAGCCAGGGTCGATTTCAGCGGCTTCAGCGTCCTGGCGGGGTTCAAGATCCGACTCTGAAGTCCAACAACCGCGGCCTCTTCTCTCTTGACTCTCCCGGCGACCTGATTTAATTTGGAGCCAACGAAAGAAGGTGCCCCCATGACCCGTATCCTCCGTCAACGCCGTTTCGCGCTGATCGTTTTCCTCCTCTGCCTCGGCGCCGCGGCCGCCGGCCCCCTCGGCGCCCAGGCCAAGGCCCTGACGCCCAAGCCCTCGCCGGCGCCGCGCCTCAACGGGCCGTCGATTTACGGCTGCCGCCCGGGCTCGCCGTTCGCCTACACGATTCCGGCGACCGGCGACCGGCCGATGGAGTTCTCGGCCGCCGGCCTGCCCTCGGGCCTCAAGCTCGACAAGAAGACCGGCCGGATCACGGGCGTCCTGGCCCGCAAGGGCACCTATCAGGTCAAGCTCCGGGCCAAGAACGCCCTCGGCGCCGCCGAGAAATCGTTCCGCATCGTCGCCGGCGACCGCCTCGCCCTGACGCCGCCCATGGGCTGGTCGAGCTGGTACATGGCCTACACGAATATCAGCGACAAGATGATCCGGGCCCAGGCCGAGGCCATGGCCTCTTCCGGCCTCATCAATCACGGCTACACCTATGTCAACATCGACGACGGCTGGAACATCAAGCTCGATTCGACCGATCCCGCGATCGGCGGCGAGCTTCGCGACGCGGCCGGGAACCTCCGCTCGAACGCGAATTTCCCCGACATGAAGGCCCTCTGCGACGCCGTCCACTCGCTCGGGCTCAAGATCGGCATTTACATCTCCCCGGGGCCCTCGACCTGCGCCGGCTATGCCGGAAGCTACGGTCACGAAGAGCAGGACGCGCGTCAATTCGCCGCCTGGGGCTTCGATTTCCTGAAGTACGACTGGTGCAATTACTCGAAAGTCGCCCCCGACAAGAGCCTTGAATCGCTCAAGAAGCCCTACATCCTGATGCGGGCGGCCCTGGACAAGGTCAAGCGAGACATGGTCTACAACCTCTGCCAATACGGCATGGGCAGCGTCTGGGAGTGGGGCCGGGAAGTCGGCGGCAACTACTGGCGCACGACCGGCGACCTGGGCATCCCGCCCGAGGACAAGAGCCTCTGGACGTCCATGTCGCGGATCGGCTTCGGCCAGGCCGGCAAGGAGAAGTTCGCCGGCCCCGGCGGCTGGAACGATCCCGACAATATCCTTCTCGGCTCCATCCTCTGGGACGACAAGCTCGTGCCCGCGCCCCTGACGCCGGACGAGCAATACACGTACATGTCGCTCTGGGCCCTGCTCTCCGCGCCGCTCATTTTCGGCGGCGACATGACCCAGCTCGACGATTTCACGCTCGGCCTGCTCGGCAACGACGAGGTCATCGAGGTCAACCAGGACGCCCTCGGCAAGCAGGCCGCGCCGGTCTCCAAGATCAACGATTGCGAGGTCTGGGTCAAGGACATGGAGGACGGTTCCAAGGCCGTCGGCCTCTTCAACCGCGGCGGGAGCGTGACGACGGTCACGGCCCGCTGGCAGGATCTGGGCATCACGGGCAAGTGGATGGTCCGCGACGCCTGGCGGCAGTACGACTGGGGAGTCTTCGAGAACTGGTTCACGCAGAAGGTCAACAAGCACGGCGCCGTTCTCCTGCGCCTCCGGCCGGCCGCTCCGGCGCCGGCCCCGAAGTGAGTCCGCTGAGAGCGATTGACGGGGGCACGCGCCCGAGGGACATGCCTCCGTCCTTTTCATATCAGGCCGAGGGTGGATTTTGGGAATGTCCGTAGGAAAAAATCTTCTCCGCGCGGCGGGGCTCGCCCTCCTGGCCGCCCTGGCCTTCTTCCTCCTCCGGCCCCCGGCCAAGGTCGCGAACCGCGTTGTCCTCGACGAACGGCGGTCGCTGCCGGCCGCCTTCGCGGAGGAGACCACCGTCCGCAACGTCACCAGGAAGGACTTGTCCTATACGATCGCCGGCGACGGCTCCGGGCGCCGGGCCGTCACCCGGACGCTCAAGGTCGGCGCCGTGGACAGGATCCCGACCGCGGCACCCCTCGAAATCACGTTCAACAACGGGGCCCGGACGGCTTCCCACACGCTTTTTCCGGGCAAGCCCTATTCGTTCCGCTATGACGAAGGCGGGCTGATCAGGGTCTATCCCGGCTCCCACGGCCGGGAGGACGCCGCCGACCTGGCACCCTACGTGCCGACGCCCGCGCCGGTCGTCGAGAAGATGCTGGCCTTGGCCGGCGTGGGGCGGAACGACGTCGTCTACGACATCGGCTGCGGCGACGGCCGGATGGTCATCGCCGCCGCGAAGACGTACCTGGCCCGGGGCGTCGGCATCGACATCGATCCGGAGCGCATCGAGGAGAGCCGGGCGAACGCGAAGAAGGAAGGCGTCGAGGGCCTGACCCGTTTCATCTGCATGGACGCGACCAAGGCCCATATCGCAGCGGCCACGGTCGTCGCCGTCTACCTCCTGCCCGAGTCGCTCGAGAGCCTGAAGCCGCTCTTTGTGCGGGAGCTGCGGCCGGGGACGCGCATCATTTCCCATAACTATCGCATCCCGGGCTGGGACGAGCGGATCGCGGTCAGCGAAGTCGTCCCGGTCGGCGAGGGCCGGCCGCACAGGATCATCCTCTATGTCATGCGGGGGGCCAAGTGACCGTCCGGAGCGCGTCCCCCAACGCCATGATCCGGTTCCTGGCCGGCTTCTGCCGGGACCATCCGCTCGACGAGAAGATCTTCGTCGTCCCGTCTTTCATCGTCGGGCGCCAGATCGGCCAGGCGCTGGCCGGGGCGGGGGAGGGCTGGGTCAACCTGCGCTTCCTGACGCCGGCCGCGCTGGCCCAGGAGATCGTCGAGAGAAACGGCGGGACCGCCTCCCGCAAGACCGTGAGCTCCTCGGCCCAGCTGACCCTGGCGGACGGCGTCTTCCGGAAACTCCTGGCCGCCGGCGCGCTCGAGTACTTCGGACGCGCCGAGGCCTCTCCCGGGCTCGTCCGGGCGCTTTTCCGGGCCATCCGGGACTTGAGATGCGACGGCCTGGCGGGCGCGGACCTCCGGCCGGAACAATTTCTCGTCGAGCGGAAAGGCCGGGAGATCGCCCTCCTCGTCGAGGACTATGAGCGCGTCCTCGAAGAGAAGGGCCTGATCGATACGGCCGGTCTCCTGTCGACGGCCGTTCGGATCTCGGCCGCGGGCCCGGCCTCGTCCGCCTGGCATCTTTGCCTGGCGAATGTCCCCCTGAGGCGCCTCGAATCCGAGCTCATCAGGACGGCGGCCGGAGAGCGCCTGGTTCTCGTCCCGGGCGATCCCGTCTTCGGTCTCCGGCGCCCCCGGAGTTGCTGGCCGGCTTCCGAAGGAACGCCTCCCGACACCGCCGGAGGCGCCGGCGAGCCCTCCCGCCTGTCGTGGCTCTTCGCTCCCAGAGAGGCGCCGGTTCAGGCCGAGGCCGCCGGCCCGGACATCTTCAGGGCCCTCGGTCCCTGGAACGAATGCCGGGAGATCATCCGCCGCATCCAGGCGAAAAAACGACGCTTTGACGAAGCGGAAGTCCTCTCTCCGCCGGGCTCGCCCCATCCGGTCCTGTTCCATCTTCTCTCCGTGACGATGGGACTGCCCGTGACCCTGGAGAGCGGAATTCCCGTGTCCTTCACTTCTCCCGGCCGCCTCTTTTTCGGGCTGGCCGATTGGCTGGCCGACGACTTTTCCGCCGACAAGCTCTGTCAGCTTCTCGAAAGCGGCGACCTTGTCCTTCCGCCGGGCGGCGGCGGACGGGCGCTCTCCGGACGAACCGCCTCCCGTCACCTGAGGCGGGCGATGATCGGCTGGGGCCGCGACCGCTACCTTGAGCGCCTCGCCGCCTTGCGCGCCGGTCTTGAGACGGGTCTGGCCGAGACCGAGACCGCCGCGAACGACGAGACCGGCGAGTCATCGGCCGAGCGCCGGGCGAGCATCCGCGAAGACATCGCCGAAATCGGCGCGCTCTCGACCGGCCTGGCCGGGCTCCTCGAGCTCATCCCGGCCCCGGACCCCTCGGGCGGCTGGGACTTCGGGGCTCTCTGCGGCGCATTCCGGCAGGCGCTGAGAAGATTCGGGCGGAGCGCCTCCGAGCTCGATCTCAAGCTCGAGACCGAGGCCCGGGAGGCCCTGCTCGTCCGCCTGGAAGAGATGTCGACCGAAGGGCCTTCGCCGCGGCTGCCGCTCAAGGAAGCGCTGGACCTGCTGCGCGAGACCGGCGCGTCCCTCGGCACCGGCGCCTCGCCGCCCCGGCCCGGGCATCTCCACGTCGCCGATTGTCTCACCGGCGGCTGGTCCGGCCGGCCGTTGACCTTCGTCGCCGGGCTCGACGAGGCCTCGTTTCCCGGGCGGGGCCTGCAGGATCCGATCCTGCTCGACGAGGAGCGCGGCCGCGTCTCCGTCTCGCTCCCGACGTCGGCCGATGCCCTTCACTCGAATCTTTTCGCGGCGGCCTCCGTCCTGGCCTCGCTGCGGGGGGACGTGACGCTGAGCTACTCGTCCTTCGACATCATCGAGGAGCGGGCGTCCTTCCCCTCGTCCGTCGTCCTCCAGGCTTTCCGGCTCGGACGAGGCGACGCCGACCTCGACTATACGGCCCTCGAACGCGAGCTCCCGGAAGCCGTCGGCTTCGTTCCTGCATCGGCCGAGCTCGCCTGCGACGACCTCGACTGGTGGCTGGCCCGGCTCGTTCCGGCTGACAGGCCGCCGGGCGGCGCGGCCGCCGTCGCCGCCAACTTCGCCGACCTGGCCGCGGGAATCGCCGCCGCCGCGGCCCGGGCCGGCGCCGAACTGACGGCGTACGAGGGGATCGTCGATATTGCGTCCGTCCGCGACACGATCGATCCCGTGGCCGGGCGGACGGCGGTCATGTCCGCGACCCGCATGGAGTTTCTGGCCCGCTGTCCCTTCGGCTACTTCCTGCGCTACGTTCTGGGCGTCAAGCCGCCCGAGGAGATCGCCTTCGACCGCTCCCGCTGGCTCGACCCGCGTCGCCGCGGCACGCTCATCCACGCCGTGCTGTGCGATTTCATGACCGCGGTCACGGCGAAGAAAGAGCGCGTCGAGGTCCGCCGCGACCGTCCGCTCATGATGGACATCGCCGGGCGGCTCATCGAAGAGGAGAAGATCAAGATCCCCCCGCCGTCCGAGACGGTCTTCGCCGGCGAGCGCCGGGACATCCTGGAGTCCCTGGACGTCTTCCTCAACGTCGAGGAGAAGCGCGGCGCGGAGGTCGAGCCCCAGGCCTTCGAAAAGGCGTTCGAGGCCGAGACGATCGAGCTCGGCGGCGGACGCTCTTTCCGTCTCGGCGGCTTCATCGACCGCCTGGACCGGATCGGGCCGGCCTTGTTCCGCATCCTGGACTACAAGACCGGGAGCTATGCGCCCTACGAGAACCTGGCCGAGTTCGGCCGCGGCCGCATGATCCAGCACGCCCTCTACGCCGTGGCCGTCGAGCGGATCCTGGAGCGGGAGAGCCCCGGCTCGAAGCCGCATGTCGCGGAGAGCGGCTATTTCTTCCCGACGCGCAAGGGCGAGGGCAGGGAGATCATGGTCCGCGGCTTCGATCGCGAGCGCCTGCGCGGCCTGCTCGATGATCTTCTCCGTCTCATTGAGGACGGGAATTTCTTCGCCGGCGGCGGGGCCAAGTGCGATTACTGCGATTTCGCCTCCGTCTGCGGCGGCGCGCCCGAAGGAATCCGGGCCAAGGAAAAGCTCCTGCGGGAGATGATGGAGCAGACGGCGAGCGGGAAGGCAAAACGGAAAATCCAGGCCAGCCTCGACCGATTCGAGGCCTACGGAAAGCTTGACGAATATGAATAAAGAGGCGCTCCACGACCAGCCCGCCCGCGACCGGATCGCGGCCGATCTCGGCACGACCTTCCTGGTCGAGGCCGGGGCCGGGTCGGGCAAGACGCAGAGCCTCGTCGCGCGGCTCGTCGCCGTCCTCGGCTCGGGCCGGGCGACGATCGACACGCTGGCCGCGGTCACCTTCACCCGCAAGGCCGCGGCCGAGCTGCGGGGCCGCTTCCAGGTCGGGCTCGAAGCGGCCCGCCTCCGCGAGAAGGACCCGGCTCGCCGGGCCCGGCTCGACGAGGCCCTTCAGAACCTCGAGCGCGCCTTCATCGGCACCATCCATTCGTTCTGCTCGCGCCTGCTCCGCGAACGGCCGATCGAGGCGGGCCTCGATCCGGAATTCCGGGAGCTCGAGGAGCACGAGGACCGCCTCTTTCTCGAAAAAGCCTGGGATGAATACCTGGTCAAGGCGCGCCTGGAGAACAGCGAGGCCCTCCGCGGCCTCGAGGAAGCCGGGCTCGAGCCCGAGGATCTCGAAGAGGCCTTCGGAACGATGGCGGGCTTTCCCGACGTCGAGGCCGTCGCCGGTCGGCGGGACGCGCCCGATCTCGCGGCGGTCCGCGCCGGGCTGGAAGAACTGCTCGACCGGATCGGACCGCTCGTTTCCGGCACGCGGCCGGAAAAGGGTTATGACGGCCTCCAGGCCCTGATCATCCGAGGCCTCGTCAGGCGGCGGAACATCGGCTTCGCCGCGCCCCGGGCGCTGATGGAGACGGTCGGGCTCTTCGAGAAGAAGCTCGGCGTGACCAAGAACCGCTGGAGCTCCAAGGAAGACGCCGAGAAGGCCCTGGCCGCGGCCGAGTCCTTCCGCGACGGCCCGGCGGCAACCGCCCTGCGCGAGTGGCGCGAGTTCCGGCACGGCCGGGCGCTCGATTTCCTCCTGCCCGCCGTCGCCTTCGCGGCGGACAGGCGCCGGGCCGAGGGCCGTCTCAATTTCCAGGACCAGCTCATGCTGGCCGCCGGGCTCCTCCGGGACAATCCCGAGGTCCGGCGGTATTTCCGCGGCCGCTTCCATCCCGTGCTTGTCGACGAGTTCCAGGACACCGATCCCATCCAGGCCGAGATCATGTTTTTCCTGACGGGGACCGACGACGCCGAGCGCGACTGGACGCAGCTCGCGCCGGCGCCCGGATCGCTCTTCCTCGTCGGCGATCCGAAGCAGTCGATCTACCGCTTCCGGCGGGCCGATATCGACATCTACAACCTCGTCAAGGACAGGATCAAGGCGAGCGGCGGCGCGGTCCTCGAGCTCAGCGCCAACTTCCGCTCGCTGCCGTGCCTGGCCGAGTGGATCAATCCGCTGTTCCGCGGCATCTTCCCGGCCGCGGCCGACGAATACCAGGCGGGCTTCATGCGCCTCGAAACTGTCCGGGAAGGCTCGAGCCGGGCGGCCTCGGGCGTCTTCAAGGCCGTGGTGCCGGCGGTGAAGCGCAACACCAAGGCGGCCATCGCCGATCTCGACTCGCGCCGCATCGCCGCGTACGTGGCCTGGGCCTGCGCCGGAAACCTCCGGCTCTCCGGCGCGGTCGGGACGGCCAGGCCGGCCGAGCCGGGCGATTTCCTCCTCCTTTTCCGCTACAAGGAGTCGATGAACCTCTATGCCCGCCGTCTCGAGGCGCTCGGCGTTCCCTTCGAGATCGCCGGCAGCGACGCCTTCACGGACAACGGCGAGGTCGGCGAGATCCTGAACGTCCTCCGCGCCCTCGACGACCCCGACAATCCCGTCTATTCCGTGGCCGTCCTCCGGGGCCTGTTCTTCGGGCTGAGCGACCAGGCGCTCCTGGAGCACCGGGCGGCGGGCGGGGCCTTCTCCTGTCTCGGGCCGGAAGGACGCGGCTCGGCCAAGGTCGGCCGGGCCCTCGGCATTCTTCGGCACTGGCACGATCTCGCCTCCCGGATGCCTCCGTCGGCGGCGGTGGAGGCGATCCTCCGAGAGTCGGGCCTCTTCGGCCACCTCGTGACCTCCGAGATGGGCGGCAGCCGGGCCGGGAACGTTTTCAAATTGCTGGCGGCCCTCCGCGGCCGCGAGGGCGAGGAGATGTCGACGTTCGCCGCGGCGGTCGAGTTCATGGAGGAGTGGGTCGGCGTCCAGCCGGTCGAGGAGATGAGCCTGAGCCCCGGCCGTCGGAACGTCGTGCGGCTGATGAACCTGCACAAGGCCAAGGGGCTCGAGGCGCCGGTTGTCATCCTGGCCAATCCCGCCGGCGTCGGGGATTTCGAGCCCGACAAGCACATCCGCCGGACCGGGGGAACGCCCCGCGGCCATTTCCGCTTCAGGAAGACCGTCGGCTTCACGGCGCGGACGATCTCCCAGCCGCCCGGCTGGCAGGCGAGCGCCGGCGAGGAGCGCAAGTACGAAGAGGCGGAGGAGAACCGCCTGATGTACGTGGCGGCGACGCGGGCCAGGGATGTGCTGGTCGTCAGCGCTTACGAGGGCGACCTCGGCGCGCGCAGCTCGTGGGGGGCGCTCGAGAAAGCGCTGGCGGATGTTGAGGAACTCCCGGCCGTCCCGGCTCAGGCGGCCGGGCCGGCCGAAGCGACGGGGAGGGGCCGGGCGCCCGCAGCTGCGTTGAAACCGCACGCGGCCGCTCTCACGCCGGACGCGGTGAGGAAAGGGCAAAACGCGATCCGACTGAGGATGGGCGAAGCGTCCCGGGCCGGCGAGGTCCAGGTCAGCGTGACCTCCGTAGCCAAGCGAGACCGGGAACAGCCGGAGTGGGCCAAGGACGGCCTGGGCTTGTGGGGCTCCGAGGTCCACGCCATGCTCAAGACGCTGGGCGAAGCGCGGCGTGCCGCGGCGGGGCCGGCGGCCGCGGCAAAGCCGCAGGGAGATGGAGACGCCGAGTTCGTCGCTATGGCCCGAAACATCCTCGCCGCTGCGGACCGCGACGCGACGAAGGCGGGCGAGCTGGCGGGGCTCGTCGCCGACATCCTGCGTTCGGACCTCTGGCAGAGAGCCATGACGGCCCGCCGGTGCCTGTTCGAAACGCCTTTCGCGGTCAAGGTAGGTCTTGAAGACCCGGAATACGAAAGGCTGGCCGCCCTGACCGGGTTGGCGCCTTCGGCGGGCGGCCGGCCGACGGCCCCCGTTCCCGGAGCGCCGGTCGTCTTTTCCGGCGCCGTCGACCTCCTGTTCGAGGAGGACGACGCCTGGGTCATCGCCGACTACAAGACCGACCGCCTGCCGGAGGAGATCAAAGCGCTCGGCGCCGAAAGCTCGGAGAGGGCCCTGGGCGCGCTGGTGGAATATTATCGCCCGCAGGTCGAGCTCTACCGGCGCTTCTGGGAAAAAATCACCGGCGGGCACGTCAAGGAATCGGGCTTGTACTTCACATCGCTCCGCCGCTGGATCAAGCTCGGCTGAGGCCGGCAAGCCGCTAATTTCCCCTTCTCCTATAGAATATTCTTACAGATTCGCGCTTCTCCCCATGAGGCGCGAATCCGCGACGGTTATGGAGCGTTATCTATCCTCGCGGCCGCGGCTGACAGCCGGCCCGGGCGACGGTGCCTCGGTATATACCGGTATGACGAGCTAGAACAGCCCGATCTTCAGCCCGATCCTGAAGGTGAAGCCGCTCAGGTCGAGGAAGGCTTTACGAACATCTGCCGGGAGATCCGTACCAATCCAAGGGGGAGGGAAGTCATTTACGAGCAGCTTTTCATGCCGCACGCCCCCAACAATAAGATCCTCTCCGCTATAGTGATACAGGATGCCTTGATAAATATCAGTGTCGTACGTCCCCGTTAAGTATCCGTTTTCGTCATAAGCATCTGCATGTGTTGTGATAGAACCCTTCAATGTACGTATCTTCGCCAACCTCCATAGTCCTTCGGCAAACAAAGAAACTCTCTCGGTGTACTTGTACTCGAAGCCGATTCCGCCGTGAAACCCGATCTGATTGCCGGTCACATTAAAAAGATCATACCCGACGACGCTAGCACCCGTTGGATCAATGTATTGCCACTGGGACCTATTGAGTATTCGCGCATGATAATATCCTATTCCGCCGCTCACGTTGAGATGAAAGCGAGACAGTATGGGAAAAGAATAATGGAGATTGAGCTTGACAGGAGCGGCTGCGTGAATCTCCGATGTCCAAATAAAATTGTCAACCTGCGTCCCAATATCTGTGTCGAATGAATAGGTCAAAGGACTCGTCTGGGAGAAGTGCGTCGGGCCTGACACGGAAAGGCCCACACTCAGGCCGCGCCAAAATTGCCATGTGAGTTCCGCTTCCCAATCTCTGAAGTTGTTTGGAAGGGGAAAGAACTCTCCAATGCAATTCCCCGGATACACTTCCCTGATGGTATCATATGATGAATTGGTCGAGGAACGCGTCGTATTAACATCTCCAATCTTAATGGAGCCGAATCCTTCCTTGATAACGAGACTGAATTTGCGATCGCCAGAATGAGCTTCCGCAAAAGAAAGAGCGCATATGGCGACCAAGGCCAAGCGCAGGAACGACGATAAACCCCCTTTTTTACATCGTCTCATTAAGTTCTCCGGTTCTCTTCCATTTACTGTGGGCAGCCGAAGGTTAATCGTCCGGTGACGAGATAAATGATGGTCCGGAGATAGCCGACTTGCTTGAACCCGTAGGCTCGCTTCATGGCCGTCTTGATCTTCGAGTTCAAGCCTTCCACCATCCCGTTTGTCACCCGGGCGTCGAGGAAGTTGACGACACCCTGCCAATAGTTTTTGATCGTCCGGGCCGCGTGTATCACGGGCTGAAGCCGACTGTGCGTCGCCCAAAAGTACCAACGTTTCAGGTAGGATATCGCTTCCGCCGGATTGGCGATCTCCCAAAAGCGCGCCAACGCCAGCTTGATCTGATAAGCCCGTGCCGTCCTCAGGTCCAACCTCTTCAGCGCCTGAAGCCGGGCTGCCTGTTCGGCCGTCAGGTTCTTCGGGTTCTTCAACCACAGGAACCGGCTCCTCGTCAG
>Ga0153915_10001340_pt1 | contig 22659 bp, 21 predicted proteins | sample Opewatmetagenome_2_FD_107003 | JGI IMG/M metagenome (GOLD analysis project Ga0153915, IMG submission 107003) | Freshwater wetland microbial communities from Ohio, USA - Open water 3 Core 3 Depth 3 metaG | ecosystem: Environmental > Aquatic > Freshwater > Wetlands | place: USA: Ohio, Lake Erie...
AGCTCCAGCCTGCGCCGCGTCCCCTCCAGGGCGCGCCCCACCGCGTCGGCGAGCTCGGCGTTCCGCGTCAGCTCGAGCGGCGTGAGCCCGGCGGCCCGCCCTCCCGCGGCGAGGCGGTCGAAGGCGGTGTTGGCGATGCGGACGCACCCGTCCCGCCCGACGAGCGCACAGGCGTCCGGGATGGCCGCGAGCAGCTCGCGCTCCGGCTGCTCCCGCTCGGCCGCGAGCGCCCGCGCCTCGCGCTCGAGGAGCATGGCGCCCAGGGTCTCGACCTGGGGGGTGAGCTCGGCCCGCGGGCCGCCGTCCAGCTCGGCCTGAAGGGCCCGGATCGCGGCCGGCACCGGATCGCGGCCGATGAGGGCCATCGGCGTCACCTCTTATCAGAGGGATCGACGAGCCGGTAGCCCACCCCGCGTACGGTCTCCAGGAGGTCGCGGGCCGGGCCCAGCTTCTCGCGGAGCCGCTTCACGTGCGTGTCCACGGTGCGGGTCTCCAGCTCGCCCGACATCTCCCAGACGTCCTCGAGCAGCCGGTCGCGCGATTGCACGCGGCCGAGCCGCGTCATGAAGGTGCCGAGCAGCTTGAACTCGATGGGGGTGAGCTCGACCTCCGCCCCGGCCACCCAGCACCGGTGCGCCTCCACGTCCACGCGGATGGGGCCCACCGCCTCCGGCGGCCGCTCGGGCGCGGGCCCCGCAGCCCGGCGGAGCACCGCCTGTACCCGCAGCACCAGCTCCCGGACGCTGAAGGGCTTCACGACGTAGTCGTCGGCGCCGAGCTCGAAGCCCACCACCCGGTCGAGCTCGTCGCCCTTGGCGGTGAGCATCACCACCGGGACGTGCCGGGTGCGGGCGTCGGCCTTGAGCTGGCGGCAGACCTCGGTGCCCGGGAGGTCGGGGAGCATGAGGTCGAGGAGGACCATGTCGGGGACGCGCCGGCGCGCCTGGGCGAGCGCCTCCGCCCCGGTCGAGGCCAGGAGGGTCTCGAAGCCGGCCTGCCGCAGGTTGAAGTCGAGCAGGCTCGCGAGGTCCCGCTCGTCGTCCACGACGAGGATGGTCGCCACGGGATTGTCATAATGCACCCTGCAGTGACGGGCCCGTGACGAGGGCGCGACGGATCGGCGAATCCCGCGATATCGGGCGTCCGGGGCGCGGACGAGACCCCCCGCTCGAGGCGCGGTACCATCGGGGGCGATGCGCGTTCTCTCCCCCGGCCTCTGCGTCCTCGCTGCCTGCGCGACGGTCCCCCCGGTGTCCGAGTCCCCCGAGACCGGCGCGGTGCGGGCGGCCGAGCTGGCGCGCGTGCGGTGCCTGCTCGTGGCGCCGCTCGACAACGCTTCCGACCTGCCGCTCGCCGCCGAGGCGGCCACGGGCGTGCTCATCTCCGGAATCGACCCCGGCCGGGCCCGCGTCTACCCGATCCACGAGTTGCGCGGGCTCTTCCGGAACACGCCCCTCGAGCTGCCGGAGGGAGTGCCGCCGAGCCTCGCCCTCGAGCTGGCGGAGATCCTCGGTGCCGACGCCGCCCTCTACGGCACGGTCGAGGGGCGCGGCCGCGGTGGAGAGACCTCGCTGGTGGTGACGCTGCGCCTCGCGCTGGTGGGCGAGCGGGACCTGCTCTTCGCCGCCTCGCGGCCGGTCTTGCCCGAGCCGGGCGAGACGCCGGACTCCGCCGTGCGCCGCACCGTCGGAGATATGGCGCGGCCGGTGCTCGATCGCCTCGGCGGCTCCCCTCCGGACGCGGGCTGCTTCGACCCCGCCCGCACCGCCCGCCTCCGCGCGCTCGCCACGGGTCATGCCGCGGCCGTGCGTCCGCCGGTCCCTTCCCCTGCCGAGGGGTCGACGCCCGGCCCGCCCCCGTCCGCTCCCGCCGCCAGGGCCACCCTCCCGAAGAACGCGCGCCAGGCCGACTGGGCGAAGCGGCTCTCGTCGTGGGAGCACTTCGTCCTCGACGGGGTCGCCTTCGAGGGCCGGACCGCCAGGCTCGCCAAGGCGGCGGGCCTCGCCGACCTCGCCGGCGCGCTGGCCGCGACCCCCGACGTGGGCGTGCGCATCGAGGGCTTCGTGGATGCCACCGCCGACCCGGACAAGGACGCGCAACTCTCCATGGCCATGGCCCAGGCGGCCGGCCGGAAGCTCGTCGAGCTGGGCGTCGCCAGGGACCGCATCACCTGGGCGGGGCGTGGAGGCGAGAAGCCGCTCCTCCCCAACTTCACCGCCCGTGGCCGCGCCGCCAACCGGCGCATCGAGGTGGTGGGACGTCGCTAGCCGGTGACCGCGCGCCCTTGACAGGGGTCCACCTCCTGAAGCCAGGATGGGTCTTCCGGGCGCTTCGGGCCCCATCCACGGGAGGCCGGCACGCGCGGCCAAAGGCAGAGCTCCGGTGGCGCGGAGCCGCGGCCGGACGCCAGCGGCGGCGAGCCGTTTGCCGACGTCCGCGTGGAAGCCTCCCAGCCGTTCCACGGCTTCTCTCGCAAGGGGGCGCTCGCCATCGCCCTCGGCATGGTGCTGTGCGTCGGGCTCGGGGACTACCTGACGGGCCCCGCGATCTTCACCCTCCTCTACCTCGGCCCCATCGGCTTCGGGACGTGGTTCGCGGGGCTGCGCGGTGGCGTGGCGCTGTCGATCCTCTCGACGGTGGTCTCCTTCGTCACCGACCTCGACGACCGGAACGGCGGCGTCCACCTCAGGCTCTCGCCCGTCGTCGAGGGCTGGAACCTCTTCGTCCAGCTCGGCGTCTTCCTGGCGCTCGCCATCCTCCTCGACGCCTTCCGGAGCCGGCTCGTCCTGGAGCAGCAGCTCGCCCGGACGGACCCCCTCACGCAGGTCGCGAACCGGCGCGCCTTCCTCGAGGCCGCGGAGGTGGAGCTGGCGCGGTCCCTCCGTCACGGCCGCCCGCTCACGGTCGCCTACATGGACTGCGACGACTTCAAGAGCGTGAACGATCGCTTCGGCCACGAGGGCGGGGACGCGCTCCTCGCCACCACCGGGGCCACCCTGCGCGCGGCCACGCGCGTGCTCGACACCGTGGCCCGGCTGGGCGGCGACGAGTTCGGGCTCCTCCTGCCCGAGGCCGACGGGCCGACCGCCGAGACGCTGATCGGGCGGCTCCGCGCCACGCTGGCTCGGGCCCTCGAGGATGGGGGCTGGCCGGCCACCTTCAGCATGGGCGCGGTCACCTTCCTCTCCCCGCCCGACTCGGTGGACGAGATGCTGGGTCTCGCCGACCAGCTCATGTACGAGGCGAAGCGCAGTGGCAAGGACCATGTGCGCTTCGCGGTGGTGGACTCCCGCCCTCCGCTCCGCACGGCGCCGGCCGGCCCGGGGTAGAGTCCCGGCGTGCGGTTCTTCGCCACCTGCGCCAAGGGAACCGAGGGCGCGCTGCGCCGGGAGCTCTCCGACCTCAGGCTGCCGGCGGTGACCGGCGGACGGGGCGGCGTGTCCTTCGAGGGGCGCCTGGAGCACGCGCTGCGCGCCTGCCTCTGGTCGCGGACCGCCATGCGCGTGCTGCTCGAGCTCGGCCGCTTCCCCGCGGCCTCCGCGGAGGCCCTCTACGCCGGCACGCGCTCGCTGGACTGGTCCACGTGGCTCACGACGCGGACCACGTTGGCCGTCGAGTCCACCGTGACCTCCTCGGCCATCACCCACTCGCAGTTCGCCGCGCTCAAGGTGAAGGACGCGGTGGTGGACGCGCTCCGCGAGAAGCTGGGTGCCCGTCCCGACGTGGACCCGAAGGACCCCGACGTGCGCATCGTGCTCCACCTGTCGCGCGACGAGGCCGCGCTCTCCCTCGACCTCGCCGGCGAGCCGCTCCACCGGCGCGGCTACCGCGCCGCCATGACCGTCGCGCCGCTCAAGGAGACGCTGGCGGCGGCGGTGCTCGCGCTCGGGCGCGTCCCGGCCGGGCTCCCCTTCGTGGACCCCATGTGCGGCTCGGGGACGCTCGCCATCGAGCAGGCCCTCGCCGCGCGCCGCATGGCGCCCGGCCTGTCGCGGGCCTTCGGCTTCCAGCGCTGGCCGGGCTACCGGGGCGCGGTGCAGGCGGCCTGGGATCGCATGAAGGAGCAGGCGCGCGCCCTGGCGCTGCCGCGCGCACCGGCCCCCATCGTGGCGCGCGACCGCAACGCCAAGGCGCTCGACGCGGCCCGCCGGAACGCCGCCGCCGCCGGCGTCGGCCTCGACGTGATCGTCGAGGAGGGAGATGCCCGGCGCATGGAGCCGCGCTGGCCCGAGGGGACCCTCTGCACCAATCCGCCCTACGGCGAGCGGCTCGGGCGCCCGCAGGCCGACGGGGGCGAGGCGCGCGACGGCGGGAAGCGGCGCGGGCGGGAGCGCCAGGAGGGCGCCGGCGGCCGGCTCCAGCTCCAGGGGCTCTATCGTGGCCTCGGCGAGACCTTCCGCCGCTTCCACGGCTGGCACGCGGTGATCCTGTCCGGGAACCCGCTGCTCGAGCGCGAGATGGGAATGAAGCCGGAGATCTCCCACCGCCTCTGGAACGGCCCCATCGAGGCGAGGCTCCTCCGCTACCGCATCCCGTGACGGGGCGACGGGACCTTCACTCCCATCGCCAGCCCCTCCTCGGTCGGGATCATGGTCGCCCGGAAGCGCCCCCCTCGCGCCAGACGGTCGGCGAAGCGGCGAAGCGGCTCGACCGCGGCCGCGTCCTCGCCGCGATATCCGGCGTCGTGGACGTGGCCGAAGCCGAAGGCGTTGTCGGCCAAGACGACGCCGCCCTCGCGCAGGTGCTCCTCCGCCCAGGCGAGGTAGGCGGGGTAGCCGCCCTTGTCCGCGTCGATGAAGACGAGGTCGAAGGGCCCCTCCCCCTCGACATCGCGGAGCCGCTCCAGCGCCGGGCCGACGTGGATCCGGACCTGGCCCGCGAGACCGGCCCGCCGGAACGACTCCCGCGCCACCTCGGCGTGCCGCGGTTCCCTCTCGAAGGTTTCGAGCCGCCCCGCCGGGCCCATGCCCCGGAGCAGGCACACCCCGCTGTAGCCGCCCAGCGTCCCGATCTCGACCGCACGGAGCGCCCCGGCGGCGCGCGCCAGGACCTCGAGGTGGAGCCCGTCGAAGCGCCCGACCTCGATGCCCGGCAGGCCGGCCCTGGCGCTTCGCTCGCGGATCTCCCGGAGGACCTCGTCCTCCGGCGCGAAGACGCCCTCCGCCCAGCGCGCCAGCTCCGAGCTGGCCTGGCCGAAGCCCTTCTCCGGAGGCGATCCCATGCCCCTACTCCGCGCCTGTGGCCCGCGTCTGCATGCTCTCCACGAGCCGCGTGGGCCGTTGCGACGCCGGAAGGGTCGCGGCATAGGCGATGCCCTCCTCGAGCGCGCTCCGCGCCGCGGCCCGATCGCCCTTCTGCTCCAGGATCTGGGCCCGCAGCTCGAACAGGCGCAGCTTGCGCGGCCCGTAGGCGCGGGCGAGGGCCCGCCCCGACGCGGCCAGGGCCTCGTCGAACCGTCCCATCTCGCGATACAGCGTCGCGAGCCGCGCCGGCGGGTTGTAGTCCTTCGGAAGGTCCCGCTCCGAGGCCTGGAGCGCCGGCACGGCGCGGGCCGGCTCGCCGAGCTCCAGGGCGCACTCCACCCGCCACGGGTCGAGCGCCGCCCGGGCCTCGGGCGTCCGGGCGCGCCGCCCCTCGGCGGCGAGGAATCCCCACCACGCCTCGGCGAGCTTGCGCGCCCCTTCGCCGTCCCCGGCCTCGCGCCGCGCCCCGACGAGCCCCTGGAAGAGGCCGGCCCGGTCGTCGGCGAGGACGCCGCGGAGCGCGACCGCCTCCCGCGCGAGCGGCTCGAGGGCGGCAACGGCGGCGGGGCCCCACTCCGAACCGGCGGGCGCGTCGAGCGCGCAGGAGAGGCCGCAGGAGACGACGTTCGCGAAGGACTGCCCGCGCGGCAGGCCGGGAGCCTCGGAGCGGGCCGCCGCCGCGCAGCCCTCGCCGTCGCCCGCGGCCTGCAGGGCGAGGACGAGCGACTCGGCAGCGCGCGGCCGCCGCGTCCATCCCGGCCCGCCGCTGCCGAGCGCCTCGCGGTACCCCTTCGCGGCCTCCTCGGCTCGGCCGGTGGCGTTGGCCCGGTCGGCGCGAGCGAGGACGGCCTCGGCCGACTTGCCCGCGCCGCCGCGCACGGCCCGCTCCCCGTCGAGGAGGAGCTTCTGGATCTGGGCGGCGGTGGCGGTCCCGAGCCACTTCAGCGCCGGCATCTCCGTCGCGGGGTCGAGGACGAGGAACGTGGGCCAGGTCTCGATGGGATGCTTCTCGAGGAAGGCGGCGTTCTCGGGCCTCTCGGTGTCCACGTCCAGCCAGACGAACCGTCCGGCCAGCCTCACGAGCGCCGGGTCCGCGAGGACCGAGGCGCGCATGAAGCGGCAGGTGTGTCACCAGGGCGCCCAGGCATCGACGAAGATCGGGACGTTCCGGGCGCGGGCCGCGGCGAGCGCGCCGGCCCAGTCGTCCGAGAAGCGGTTCGGGTCCTTCGCCACCGCGGCGGCCGCGAGCGGCGCCGCGGCGAGGAGCGCGAGGGCGAGGCGTTTCGCGGTGGGGGCCACGGCCGTGGGTATAGCGCCGGACGGCCCGGGCGTCACTTGCGCTTGAGCGACAGGCCGAGCGTGAAGCGGGCCACTGGCTCGTCGCCGTCCTTTCGCCCCGGGACATGGGCAGCGAGGCGAGCGCCGGGTTTCCGCCGGCGGCGGGGGAGCGGAGTATGCTGGCCGGGGCATGGGCGGCCGGACAGGGCGCTCCAGGCGAGGGATCTCGGGCATGTCCTACACGTCGGGCGCGAGATTGCTGGGGCTTCCCCTGTTGAACGTCGCGATCGGGCGGATGGAGGGCGGCGTCCACAGGCGCGGGATCGCCCGCGGCTGGATCGCCGTCGGAGACGTGGCCTTCGGCGTCCTGCTGTCCGTCGGCGGCATCGCGGTGGGAGGCGTCAGCCTCGGCGGCGTCGCGGTGGGCGTCCTGTCGCTCGCCGGGCTGTCGGTCGGGTTCTTCTCGATCGGCGGGCTCGCGGTGGGCCTCGTCTCGGTCGGGGGCGTTGCCGTCGGCCTGTGGGGCGCGCTCGGGGGACTCGCCGTCGCCCGCGATTTCGCGCTGGGCGGCCTCGCGTCGGGGCGCCATGCGGGCGACGCCGAGGCGGCCGAGTTCTTCCGTGAACACCCGTTTTTCCGCACGGCGGCCGCGATGATGCAGCACGCGCGGTGGCTGGTCTTGCTGGTCCTCGTGCCGCTCGTGGTCCGGCTCGTCCGGGGAAGGGCTCGATCCAGCCCGCCGCCCGGTTAAGAGGATCTGGATGCTGCACGGGTTCCATCCGCTCGTCTCGGGCTGGTTCGAGGGTCGCTTCGGCACGCCCACCGAGCCGCAGGCGGCCGGCTGGCCGGAAATCCAGGCAGGCCGCGACGCGCTCCTCTGCGCGCCCACCGGCTCCGGGAAGACCTTCGCCGCCTTCCTCGCCTGCCTCGACCGCCTCCTCGTCGAGGGGCTCGCCGGCCGGCTCGGGGACGAGACCGAGGTGCTGTACGTCTCGCCGCTCAAGGCGCTCGGCAACGACATCGAGAAGAACCTGCGCGAGCCCCTGGCGGCGCTGCGCGCGTCGGCCCGGGCGGCGGGGCTCGACCTCCCGGAGATCCGAGCGGCGGTCCGGACCGGCGACACGCCGTCGTCCCGGCGGCAGGCGCTGCTCCGGCGGCCGCCGCACGTCCTCGTCACCACGCCCGAGTCGCTGTACCTCCTCCTCACGAGCGAGAAGGGGCGCCGGAGCCTCGCCACCGTCCGCACCGTGATCGTCGACGAGATCCACGCGGTGGCGCGCGACAAGCGCGGCGCGCACCTCGCGCTGTCGCTCGAGCGGCTCGAAGACCTCTGCCCCCGGCGGCCGCAGCGCATCGGCCTGTCGGCCACCCAGAACCCGGTCGAGGAGATCGCCCGCTTTCTCGTGGGGAGCGCCCGCGTCGATCGGGACGGGCATCCGGCCTGCTCGATCGTGGACCTCGGCCGGAGCCGCCCGCTCGATCTGGCCATCGAGATCCCGAGGGACGAGCTGTCCAGCGTGGCGTCGAAGGAGCTGTGGGCCGAGACCTACGACCGGATCGCGGACCTCATCCGGGAGCACCGCACCACCCTCGTCTTCGCCAACACCCGGCGGCTCGTCGAGCGCGCCAGCCACGCCCTCGCCGAGCGGCTCGGCGAGGCGGCGGTGGCCGCCCACCACGGCAGCCTCTCGCGCGCGCGGCGGCTCGACGCCGAGGAGCGGCTCAAGGCCGGGGCGCTCCAGGCCATGGTGGCGACCGCCTCGCTCGAGCTGGGCATCGACATCGGCACCGTGGACCTCGTCTGCCAGCTGGAGTCCCCGGGCGCCCTCGGCGTGGGGCTGCAGCGGGTCGGGCGCTCCGGCCACTGGCGCGGCGCCGTCCCGAAGGCCCGCTTCTTCCCGGTGAGCCGCGACGAGCTCGTCGAGTGCGCCGCGCTGGTGCGGGGCATCCGCGAAGGGAGGCTGGAGCGCACCGCGGTCCCGGACCACCCGCTCGACGTCCTCTCGCAGCAGATCGTCGCCGAGGCGGCCTGCGGCCCGCGCGGAGAGGACGAGCTCTTCCGCCTCGTCCGCAGGGCCTGGCCCTACCGCGCGCTTGCCCGCTCCAGCTTCGACGCGGTCGTGGCCATGCTCTCCGACGGCATCGCCACCCGGCGCGGCAGGGCCGGCGCCCTGCTCCACCGCGACGCGGTCCACGGGCGGGTGAAGGGCCGGCGCGGCGCGCGCATCGCCGCCCTGACCGGCGGCGGCGCCATCCCCGACAACGCCCAGTTCGCCGTCCTGGTCGAGCCGGAGGGCGTGCAGGTCGGCCAGGTGGACGAGGACTTCGCCGCGGAGAGCATGGCCGGCGACGTCTTCCTCCTCGGCAACGCGTCCTGGCGCATCCGCCGCATCGAGGCCGGCGTGGTCCGCGTCGAGGACGCCGGGGCCGTCCCGCCCGGCATCCCCTTCTGGCGCGGCGAGGCACCCGGGCGGAGCGCCGAGCTCTCGGAGGAGGTGTCCCGCCTGCGGGCCGACGTCGAGGTCCGGCTCGGTGACCGGGAGGGGGCGGTGCGCTGGCTCGCGGCGGAGGGCTCCATGCCCGAGGCCGGGGCGCGGCAGGTCGTGGACTACCTGGCGGCGGGGCGCGACGTCCTCGGCGCCGTCCCCACCCAGCAGACGCTCGTCGCGGAGCGCTTCTTCGACGAGGCCGGCGGGATGCAGCTCGTCGTCCACGCCCCCTTCGGCGCGCGCACCAACCGGGCGCTCGGCCTCGCGCTCCGCAAGCGCTTCTGCCGCACCTTCGACTTCGAGCTGCAGGCGTCGGCGAACGACGACGGGGTCCTGCTCTCGCTCGGGCCCCAGCACAGCTTCCCGCTCGAGTCGATCTTCGAGCTCCTCTCCACGGCCACGCTCGACGAGGTGCTGACGCAGGCCGCGCTCCAGTCGCCCATGTTCCCGGTGCGCTGGCGCTGGGACGCGACGCGGGCGCTGGCGTTGCCGCGCATGCTCGGCGGCCGCAAGGTGCCGCCGCCCATCGCCCGCATGCGGGCCGACGACCTCCTCGCGGCGGTCTTCCCGGCGGCCGTCGCCTGCCAGGACAACGCCGACCTCCGGGCCGGCCCCGTCGAGCTACCCGACCACCCGCTCGTCGCGGAGGCGCTGCGGGATTGCCTCACCGAGGCCATGGATCTGGAGGGACTCCGGCGGCTCGTCGGCCGCATCGAGCGCGGCGAGGTGCGGCTCGTCGCCCGCGACCTCCCCGAGCCCTCGCCGCTCTGCCACGAGATCGTGGGCGCCAAGCCCTGGTCCTTCCTCGACGACGCGCCGCTGGAGGAGCGGCGGGCCCGCGCCGTGGTCCTGCGCCGCGCGCTGCCCCGGGCCGAGGCCGGGGAGCTCGGCGCCCTCGATCCCGCCGCCATCCGCGAGGTGTCGGAGCAGGTCTGGCCCGACCCCCGCGACGCCGACGAGGTCCACGACGCGCTCCTCGACCTCGGCCTCCTCCCGGCGCGCGGGCTCGAGGCCTGGGTCCCATGGCTCGAGGCGCTCGCGAGCGATGGCCGGGCCGCACGCGTCCGCCTCGGCTCGGGCGAGGCCTGGGTCGCGGCCGAGCGCGTCGGCCTCTTCTCCGCCCTCGTGCCGGTCCTGGCCGGGGCCGCGTCCCTCGATCCCGACCTCCGCCCGCTTCCCTCCGAGCGCGTCCCCGCTGGCCCCGAGGAGGCCGCGGCCCAGGTCCTCCGCGGCTGGATGCCCTGCCTGGGACCGACCACCGTCCCCGCCCTCGCGGAGCGGCTGGGCCTTCCTCCGGGGCTCGCGAACCAGGCGCTGCACGCCCTCGAGGCCGAGGGGCTCGTGCTTCGCGGCGAGTTCCTGCCGGGCGAGCCCTTCGACCCGGACGCGCCCCAGTGGTGCGACCGGGGCGTGCTCGCCCGCATCCATCGACTCACGCTGGGGCGGCTGCGCCGCGAGATCGAGCCCGTCTCCGCCGCCGACCTCCTGCGCTTTCTCCTCCGCTGGCAGCATGCCGCCCCGGGCGCGAAGCTGCACGGGACCCGCGGCGTCGCCGAGGTCGTGGGACAGCTCCAGGGATTCCATGCCCCTGCCGGCGCCTGGGAGCGCGAGGTCCTCCCGGCCCGCATCGCCGGCTACGAGCCGGGCCTGCTCGACGCGCTCTGCCTCTCGGGCGAGGTGGCCTGGGGCCGGCTCGTCACCGGCGAGGACCCCGAGGAGGGGCCGCGCCGGCGCAGCGCCCCGACGCGCAACGCCCCGGTGACGCTCGCACTGCGCCAGGACCTTCGCTGGCTTCTCGCCGCATCCAACGGACCGGGGCCGGCGCTCGGCCCCTCGGCGCGGGCGCTCGTGGACGTCCTCGGGCGCTGCGGCGCCTGCTTCCTCGGCGACCTCGCCGCCATGACCGGCCGCCTGCCGGGCGAGGTGGAGCAGGCCCTGTGGGAGCTGGTGTCCGCTGGCGCCGTCACCTGCGACGGCTTCTCGGGCCTGCGCGCGCTCATCGAGCCCGCGCCGCGGCATCGCGCGCGCCGCCCCTTCGCGGGCGGCCGCTGGGCCCTTCTGCGTCCGCCCTCCGCCCCTCCGGACGCTCCCGCCCCGGCCGCCGCGGCGCAGCCCGTCGATCGGCTCGCCGAGCAGTTCCTGCGCCGCTACGGGGTGGTGCTGCGCGACCTCCTCGCCCGGGAGGCCGGCGCGCCGCCGTGGCGCGAGCTGCTCCTCGTCTACCGCCGGCTGGAGGCGCGCGGGACGCTCCGCGGCGGGCGCTTCGTCGCCGGCTTCTCGGGCGAGCAGTTCGCGCTCCCCGAGGCGGTGGACGCCCTTCGCGCGGTCCGGCGCTCGCCCCGGCCGGGCGAGCGGGTCGAGCTCTCGGCCGCCGATCCCCTGAACCTCGTCGGGGTCCTCACGCCGGGCGAGCGCGTCCCGGCGACGCTCGCGAACCGCGTGGCCTTCGTGGACGGGGTGCCCGCTCCTGCGGAGGCGGCGCGGGCGACGGCGCTGTGAAGGGGCCCGGCCGCGCGCCGGATCAGGCGGCTGCGCCCGCCCCGGGCGCCTGATCCGCGGATGGGTCCCAGGGGCGATAGCGCCTCGCCACCAGGGCGAAGGCGATCGCGGCCACGAACACCAGCGCCGCGAAGAAGGCGAAGAAGGCCGCCCCCTGGAAGCGGTTCAGCTCGCTCACCCAGGCGGTGAGCAGGTTCCCCGCGGCGATGGTGAGGAACCAGAAGCTCATGATGGTGCTCTTCATGGTCCGCGGCGCCTGGGTGTAGGCGAACTCGAGGCCGGTCACCGAGACGAGGACCTCTCCCGCCGTGAGGAAGAGGTACGGGACGATCTGCCAGAGCCCGTGCGGCCTGCCCCCGACGTCGATCTGGTGCTGCAGGACCGCCGCCGCCACGAAGGAGAGCGTGGTGACGAACATCCCCGCCCCGATCTTCCGGAGCGGCGTCACCCGCACGCCCCGCCGCTCGAGCCACGGGTAGAGGCCCAACTGGAAGAGGGGGATGATGCCGAGGACCATGATCGGGTTCAGCGCCGAGAGCTGCGAGGCCTGGAGCTCCCACCTCCAGATCCGGAGGTCCATCTGGCGAGCCTGGAGCACCCAGGACGAGCCGTGCTGGTCGAAGAGGGCCCAGAAGCCGGTGATGGCCGCGAAGACTCCCATGACGCGGAGCACCGCCTTCGCGCCCTCCACGGCCTCGTCCGGGAACCGGCCGCGAGCGGCGTCGAGCCAGTGGCCGCCGGGCGGCCGCGCCGCGCGCCGGAGGAGGGCGTGGGCCACCACGCGCATGAAGCCGTTCGGGTTGGGGCCAGTGGGCGGCACGTTCACGTACCGCTCGCGCCCGGCCCAGAAGACGGCGAGTGCGATCGCCATGAGTACGCCGGGGACGGCGAAGGCGACCCGCGGCCCGAAGCGGGCGAGCAGCTCGGGGATGAGCAGCGTGGAGGTGAAGGAGCCGAGGTTGATCATCCAGTAGAAGAGGGCGTACACGCGCTCGACGAGCTTCTTCTGCGCGGGCCGGAACTGATCGCCGACGTAGGCCGAGACGCAGGGCTTGATCCCGCCGGACCCGGCGGCGATGAGGGCGAGGCCGGCGTAGAGCCCCCCACGGCTGTCGGACATCGCGATGACCGCGTGGCCAGCGACGTATCCGAGGGAGAGCCAGAGGATGGTGCGGTAGCGCCCCCAGAAGCGGTCGGCGATCCACCCGCCCACGAGCGGCGTGAGGTAGCAGGCCATGACGAAGCGGTGGTAGTTGGCGGTGGCCTCGTGCCCCGCGAGGAACAGGTACTGGGCCATGTACACGGTGAGGATGGAGCGCATCCCGTAGAAGGAGAAGCGCTCGCACCCCTCGTTCCAGACGATGAACTTCACTTGAGGTGGATACCGCTCGGTTGCCTCGCGGGCCATGGCGCGACTCTGCCACAGGCCCAAGGCGGCCGCGAGGAGGCGGCCAGCTCTAGCCGGCCGCGGCGGGGGCGGCCGCCTCGGCCAGCTCCACGGGCCGGTAGCGCCAGGCCACGAGCGCGAACGCCACCGCCGCGGCGAGCATGAGCGCCGCGAAGAAGGCGAAGTAGGCGACGCCGTGGAAGCGATTCAGGCCGGCCACGACGGCGGTGAGCAGCTGCCCCGCCGAGATGGTGAGGTACCAGAGCGCCATGACGACGCTCTTCATCCGCCGGGGAGCCTGGCCGTAGGCGAACTCGAGGGCCGTCACCGACACCAGCACCTCGCCCACGGCGAGGAAGAGGTACTGCGGGACCTGCCAGCCGACGTGCGGCCGGAGCCCCGACCGGAGCGCCGCCTCCAGCGCGGCCGCGGCCACGAAGGAGAGGGTCATGACGAACATGCCCGCCGCCATCTTGCGCAGCGGCGTCACCCGCACGCCGGCCCGCTCGACGGCCGGATAGACGGCGAAGGCGAAGGCCGGGATGAGCGCGAGCACGAGGCCGGCGTCGAGGTTCTGAGGCCACTCGGGCGGCATCGTCCACCCGAAGAGGTCGCGGCGCAGCTGCTCCGCCTGCACCGTCCAGGAGGACGCATACTGGAAGAAGAGCGCCCAGAAGACGGCCACCGCGGCGAAGACCCCGGCGATGCGGAGCACCGCCTTCACCCCGGCGACCGCCTCCGCCGGCTGGCCGCCCGCGGCGCCGTCGAGCCAGTGAGCCCCGGCGCGCCGCCGCGGGAGCGCAGCGAGCGCGCTCCCGACCACCCGGAAGAACCCGCTCGACCCCGGGTCGGTGGGCGCGGCGAACACGTAGGCCCGCCGCCCCGACCAGAAGACGAGAAGCGCGAAGGCCATGGCGACGCCGGGGACGCCGAAGGCGATCCGCGGGCCGGCGTACTGGTTGAGGAGCGGGATCGCGAACGTGGACGCGAGCGAGCCGAGGTTGATCATCCAGTAGTAGAGGTCGTAGACGCGCCCCACCAGCCGGTCGTTCCCCGCCGGGATCTGGTCGCCGGCGAACGCCGAGGCACACGGCTTGATGCCGCCCGCCCCGAGCGCGATGAGCGCCATGCCCGTGTAGAGGCCGGCCGCGCTCTCCCAGAGCGCGATGGTGGCGTGACCCGCCACGTACCCGAAGGAGAGCCAGAGGATGGTGCGGTAGCGGCCCCAGAAGCGGTCGGCGATCCAGGCTCCGAAGAGCGGCGTGAGGTAGACCGCGAAGCCGAACAGGTGGAAGTTCCGCTCCGCGACCGCCGGCGGGAGGCCGAGCCGGTTCACCATGTGGAGCGTCAGGATCGAGCTCATCCCGTAATACGAGAAGCGCTCGGCCGCCTCGTTCCAGGCGATGAACCTGATCTGCGGCGGCAGGCGGTCGGCGCGCGATCCCGGCATGGCGTGATGGGCGGGTCGAGCTCGCCCTAGCCCCGCACCGCGGCCCAGGCGAGCGCGAGCCAGCCGGCGAGGAAGGCGAGGCCGCCGACCGGCGTCACCGCGCCGAGACATCGGGCGCTCGTGAGGGCGAGGAGGTACAGGCTGCCGGAGAAGATGACGGTCCCGGCCACGAAGAGCCAGCCCGAGAAGGCCGCGGCCGGGCCCGGCCAGCGCGTCGAGACCCACGCCGCCGCGAGGAGGCCGAGGGCGTGGGCCATCTGGTACCGCGCCCCGGTCTCGAAGACGGCGAGCAGGTCCGGCGCGAGTCTCGAGCGGAGGGCGTGCGCGCCAAAGGCGCCGGCCGCCACCGAGACGAAGGCCGAGAGGGCCCCCAGCGCGACGAAGGTCCGTTCCATGGGGGGTGGAGCATATCCCCCGGGGTCGTGGCGCGCACGGCCGCGCCGCTTACAAGAGCGGAATGGACTGGACGAAGAAGAGGTGCGTGCCGTGCGAGGGCGGCGTCCGAAGGCTCGAGCGCTCCCAGGTCGAGGAGTGGCTCGGCACGGTGGACGGCTGGAGCCACCACGACGATCGGCTGCACAAGCGCTTCGGGTTCCGGGATTTCGTCGCGGCGATGCGCTTCGTGAACGCCATGGCCGCCCTCGCCGAGGAGGAGGGCCACCACCCGGACTTCTCGGTGCAATACGCCACCGTGGAAGTGACGCTGTGGACGCACGCCGCCGGCGGCCTGACGGAGAACGATTTCGTCCTGGCCGCCAAGATCGACGCGCTGCCGAGGGACCCGTCGCCTCGCTGAGAACGCACGTCCGCGGCCCGCCGCCGCGGGCCTCGCGCGTGCCGCTGGCGGCCGGTGGCCCGTCCGGTTACCTTCCCGGCGGTGTCCCGCGCCCTCTCCTTCGCCGTCTTCCTCGCGCTCGCGCTCGCCGTCCTCGGCGGCATGCACTACTACCTGTGGGCCCGGCTGGTCCGGGACCCGGCCCTCGCCGAGCCGTGGCGGCGCGGCCTGACGGTGCTCTTCGTGCTGCTCGCCGCCAGCATCCCGGCGGGCCTGTTCACCTCGCGGCTCCTGCCGCGCCCCCTGCCGAAGGCCGTGCCCATGGCGGTCTTCGCCTGGATGGGCGTCTCCTTCCTGCTCTTCTGCGCGCTGCTCGCGGTGGACCTCGCGAGATGGGTCGCGACGGGGGCATCCTGGATCGAGGCCGCGATGCGCCACCAGCCCGAGGCGCCCGCCGATCCCGAGCGGCGCCTCTTCGTCGCGCGCGCGGTGGCCGGCGGAGCGGCGCTGGCGGCCGGGGCGGCATCGCTCCAGGGGCTTCGCAGCGCCATGGGCGCCCCCGAGATCACCGAGGTGCCGGTCCGGCTCGAGCGCCTTCCCCGAGCCCTGTCCGGCCTAGCCATCGCCCATATCTCCGACCTGCACGTGGGTCCCACCATCGGCGCGAGGGAGGTGCGGCGCGTGGTGGACGAGACGAATGCGCTGCGCCCCGACGTGGTCGCCGTCACCGGCGACCTCGTGGACGGGACGGTGGCCGAGCTCCGCGAGGCCGTCTCGGAGATGGCGCGCCTCCAGGCCCGCTACGGCGTCTACTTCGTCACCGGGAACCACGAGTACTACACGCGCGACGGCGTCGAGGCGTGGCTCGCCGAGATCCGGCGGCTCGGCATGTGCGTCCTCCGGAACGAGCGGGTCCGGGTGGGCGACGCGGCTCCCGGCGGCGCGTCCATCGACCTCGCCGGCCTCGACGACTGGCGCTCGCGTGGCATGGCGGCCGGCCACGCCCCCGACCTCGCCGCGGCGCTCGCCGGGCGCGATCCCGAGCGGTCGCTCGTGCTGCTCGAGCACCAGCCGCTCGGGGTGCCGGAGGCGGTGCGCTCCGGCGTGGAGCTGCAGCTCTCCGGGCACACCCACGGCGGGCAGATCTTCCCCTTCAGCCTGCTCGTGAGCGCCGTCTACCGCTACCCCAAGGGGCTCCACCGGTGCGAGGAGGATGGGCGGAGCGGCCACGTCTTCGTCTCGCGCGGCACCGGCTTCTGGGGCCCGCCCATGCGGCTCCTCAACCCGCCGGAGATCGCGAAGATCGTCCTCACCTGAGGGCCGGGGGCGGCGCCATCAGGCACCGAGGGCGGCCGCGATCGCGGGCAGGCGCTCGCAGCCGGTCCCCTTGGCGAAGAACCCGCGGGGCGACGACTCGGCGAGCTCCGCGAACGGGTTGTACTCCGGGTTCACGTCCACCATGGCGATGCCGCGCCGCCAGGCGATCTGCCCGATCTGCATGGGGAGGTTGGTGGCACCGCTCGTGCCCACGACGAGGAGCAGCTGCGCCGCGCCGGCCGCGCGCAGCGTCGAGTCCATGCGGTAGTTCTCCTCGTCGTAGTACTCGTCGAACCAGAGCACGTGCGGGCGGAGCCAGCCGCCGCAGCGCGGGCAGGTGAGCCTCTTGCGGTCCTCGGGGGTGAAGGGCGCGTCCTTCGGCCGGGCCACCGGAAATTCCGGAAGCGGGAGCTTGCCCGCGCCGCAGTCCATCGCGCAGCGCACCCAGGCGGCGTCGCCGTGGATGCAGTAGGTGCGCTCCTCGGAGCTTCCCGCGCGCCGGTGCAGGCCGTCGATGTTCTGGGTGACGAGCGTGAAGCGGTCGCCGAGGGCTTTCTCGAGCTCGACGAGGGCGAGGTGGGCGGCGTTGGGTCGGGCCTCACGGCAGGCGCCGAAGCGGTACAGGTACCAGCGCCAGACCTCCTCGGGGCGCGACTCGAACATCTCCCGGGTGGCCATCTCCTGCGGCATGTAGTTCCGGGAGCCGACCACCCAGTACCCCTCCTTGCCGCGGAAGGTGGGGATTCCGCTCTCGGCCGAGATGCCGGCGCCGGTGAGGACCACCACTCGCCCCTTCTCCCGCCGGACCTCCTTCAGGATTCCCTCGAGCCTGGCTTCCATGCCCTCCTCCTCGGCGATGGTTATAACGACTGTGCGTGTCCATCGCCTTCACCGACGGCATCCGCGTGAGCGTGCGGAGCGAGTTCCGCCCGGACCGCTCCGCCCCGGCGCAGGGCCGGTTCCTCTTCACGTACACGGTCCGGATCGCCAACGAGGGGCGCGCGGCCGCCAAGCTCGTCTCCCGCCACTGGATCATCACCGACGCCAACGGCAGGAAGGAGGAGGTCGTCGGCGACGGCGTGGTGGGCCAGCAGCCGCACCTCGACCCGGGCGAGCAGTTCGAGTACACGAGCTTCTGCGTTCTCGCGACGCCGCTCGGCTCGATGCGGGGAACCTACACGATGGTGCGGGACGACGGCGACCCCTTCGAGGCGCGGATCGCTCCCTTCTCGCTGGTCGTCCCCGGCTCGCTGAACTGACGGCCGGCGCACCGCGGCTACCTCTTGCCGAACTCCTCGACCAGCTCCTCGATGGTGATCACCTTCTTGCGGATGAGCAGGCGAACCAGCGTCGCCGCGAGCTGCGAGGGCTTCACCAGCGCCGGCTCCACCAGCCCACCGCGCGCGATCTGATCCACGGCCTCCAGGACGGCGAGCGCCGGCTCCGTCTCCTCGCCGGGGCCCGCCTCCGGCCCGGGCGCGGCGGGGGCGGTCTGCGCGACTGGCCCCTGCCCCCACGGGTCGTCGGCCGCGGCCTCCGGCGGGATCTCGGCGTCGAGAGGCAGATCCAGGGTCCCGGTCCGCTCGGCGGGCTCCTCCGGGCCCGCGTCCCGCCCCGCCATCGGGGCGGGCGGCACGGCCGCGACCTGGAGCGCGGGCGGCGGCGATCCGGCGGGAGCGGGAGGCGGCCGCGCCGGACCGGGCGCCGGGACCGCCGGTGCGCCCGCGTGCAGCAGCTTCAGCTCCTCGAGCTCCAGCATGCGCGGCTGGGCGAGGGGCGTGGCCAGCGCTCGAGCGAGCGGCGGCGCCGCGGCGGCCGGGGCGATCTCCGGCGGGGGCGCGGCCGGCGCCGCCGGCGCGCGGGAGAAGAAGTCGTCGAGCGCCTCGGTGGAGCCGCCGCCGAACTGGGTGCTGATGGCCTCGACCGGCGCGTCGCCGCCCTCGAAGTCGAGGTCGATGGCCTCCACCCGGTCGTCGCCGGCGTAGTAGTGCCGGCGGACGGCGTCGGCGATCTCCCGGTCCCCCGCGAGCGCGACCTTGACCTTCCGTCCGGTGCGGAAGCGGATCTCGTCCACCACCGCGATGTTCGCCGGGTCGGCCATGGCGACGGAGACGCTGGAGGTGTCCGAGGCGTACGGGAGGAGGTTGTGCCGGGAGGCGAACTCCCGCGGGACGAGATTCAGGGCCGAGTCGAGGGCCGGCCCCGGCTGGATGGCCCCGGTCTTCACCACGTCGTAGCCGAACTTCCTGGCCAGCGCCTCGACGATCCGGGCCTCGGAGACGAGCTTCAGGTCCACGAGGGCCTGGCCGAGGCGGCCGCCCCACTTGCGCTGGTGGCCGAGCGCGGCCTGGAGCTGGTTCTGGTCGATGACCCCCGCCTCGAGGAGCAGCTCCCCGAGTCGCTTGCGGACCGCCATGGCTCGACTTTACAGCGCCACCCGAGCACGGTCGAGGGAGCGGCCCTGCGCGGGGCCATCCCCCGGAGCCGGTCACTCTCCCTCGGCGCGCGTGGCGATCGCGAGTCGGGGCAGCCCCTGCCTGCGCGCCTGGTCCATCACGGCGACCACCCGTCCGTGGGCCACGCCCTCGTCGGCCTGCACCAGCACCAGGGTGTCGGGATTCTGCGCGTGAGCCTTCTGGAGCACGTCCTTCAGGGTGCCCTCGTCCACCACCTTGCCGCCCACCACGACCCGGCCGTCGGCCAGGATCGCGATCGCGAGGTCGTGCACCTCCTTCACCGCCTTGGCCTGTCCGCCCTTCGGGAGCGTGACCTTGATGCCGCCGTTCTGGCCTCCGGCCTCGGCGATGGCCGTGGTGGTGACCATGAAGATGATGAGCAGGACGAGGAAGATGTCGGTGAGGGGCGTGATGTTGATCTCGGAGAAGATCCCGCCATCCGCCTCCTCGGGAGCGTCGGCGTTGCCGGGGGTCGAGAGGGCCATGCGCTACGCTCCCTGCCGCTGCTCGGCGGCGGCCGGCGCGGCGGCGCGCGCGGGGAGGACCTCCTTCACGATCTCGAGGTACTCCTCCGTGAGCAGCCGCAGCTGCAACGCCAGCTTCTGGACGTGGGTGTTGAGGAAGTTGTAGATGATCACGGCCTCGACCGCCACGGCGATGCCGCCGGCGGTGGTCACGAGCGCCTCGGAGATGCCCGCCGCCACCACGGTGAAGCCTCCCTGGCCGGTGGCCGCCATCTGGTGGAAGGCGCGCATGATGCCGACGACCGTGCCGAAGAGACCGATGAAGGGCGCGGTGGCCCCGATGGTTCCGAGCATCCAGAGGTTCTGGCGCAGCTTCAAGTTCACCTGCTGGCGCTGCCGCTCCGCCGCGGCGGCGACCTTCTCCTGCGACGGCACCGCCCCCGACCGGCCGGCTGGCACGCTCGCCACCAGCGCAGCGAGGAAGACCTCCGCGGCAGGCGACGCCGACCGCTCGCACTGGGCGCGGCCGTCCTCGAGGTCGCCACGGAACAGGGCGCGGGTCACCGCGTCGGCGAGGCTCCGCGCCTTGTCGACGAAGCGCCACAGGGCGATCGTGCGCTCGACCGCCACGGCCACCGCCGCCACCGAGCAGAGCCCGATGATCCACATGGCGATGCCGCCGGTCTTGATGAGGGAGAAGAGCTCGGTGTCCAAGGAGGGCTCCTGTTCGCGCGCCGGAGGCCCTAACCTAGCCTATCGCGCCCCGGGTTCAAGCCGAAGCCGCGGCCTCCGGAGGCAAACGTCCGGCGCGCGGGCTCATTCCCCGGACGGCCGGAAGGGAAGGGGCGCCGCTGGCGCCGCTCCTCCGGGCGGGAGGTCCACCACCCTCGCTCCCCTCGGGGGCTCGAGACGGAAGAGCCCGCCCTCGGCGGCGCCGTTCACCTCCAGGTCGTCCTTCCAGCGGAGCGCCACGCGCACCCGGGCCGAGGGGGCGCGCAACTCCACCTCGGTCGGGAAGCGCGCTCCGCCGCGGTGGCGGAAGACGTCGAAGGCGAGGTCGTAGTCCGGCGCCACGCCGAGAGCGGGACCCGGCGCGGCGGCGCGGCGAAGGCGAGACCACTCGACGGCGGCCTCGGCGCCGACGCCGAGGCGCTGACCGGCCCCGGTGGAGCCGAGGGCGAGCACGAGCAGCGCCCCGTCGGGCTCGGCCGAGATCGGCGCGGAGGGGGAGAGGGGCGCCGACCCGCAGAGCACGGTCGCGATCTCCTCCGCGGACAGCGTGAGCGGCAGGAGCCGGGACACGTTCTCCGGCTTGGCGTCGCCCCGGTAGAGGACCCGGTCCCGGGCGTCGTAGAGGGCGAAGCGCTTCCCGTCCGCCACCAGCACCGTCGCCACGTTCCCGAAGAAGTCGAGCGTCTCGAGCCGGAGCCGGTCCGGCTTCTCGGCGGCGACCAGCTCGTCCACGGTGCCGCTCGCGCCGGGGGACTCCACCCGGACGCGCGCGCTCCCCTTCACCCGCAGCACCCGTCCCTGGGCGGTGCGCACGGCCTCGAGGAGCTGGGCCGGATCGCGCGAGAGGTCCGGCGGCGGCGCGCGCGCACAGCCGGCGAGCGCCGCGGCGAGCGCGGCCGCGGCGAGCCGGCGGCGAGGCCTCACGCCCGCTCCAGCGCCTGGACCAGGTCCCCGGCGATGTCGTCCGGGTCCTCGAGACCCACCGAGATGCGGATGAGCCCGCGGTCGATGCCCTGCGCGGCCAGCTCGGCGTCGGTGGCCTGCCGGTGGGACGAGATCGCGGGGATGGAGGCCAGGCTCTCGACGCCGCCCAGGCTGGAGGCGCGGGCCACGAGCCGCAGGGCGTCGTGCATCCGCGCCACCGCCTCGTATCCCCCCCTGACGCTGAAGGAGAGGACGCCGCCCCCGCCGTGCAGGAGCCGCCGCGCGATGGCGTGATCCGGGTGCGATTCCAGGAACGGGTAGAGGACCCGCTCCACCTTGGGGTGGCGCTCCAGGATGCGCGCCACGTGCAGAGCGGTCTCGTTCTGGCGGAGCACCCGGACCTCGAGCGTCTTCATCCCGCGCAGGAGGTCGTAGGCCGCGGCGGGATCCAGGTTGCCGCCCGTGCTCCTGCGCACGCCCACCACCGCGTCCACGAGCGCGCGGCTGCCGGCGACGGCTCCGGCGAGGTGGTCGCAGTGGCCGTTCAGGAACTTGGTGGCGCTGTGGATGACGAGGTCCACGCCGTGCTCGATGGGCCGGAGATTGACGGGCGTCGCGAAGGTGGCGTCCAGGATGGAGGCGAGCCCGCGACCGCGGCAGGCGGCGGCGACGGCGGGGACGTCCACCACCCGCAGCGTCGGGTTGGTCGGGGTCTCGAAGAGGAGCGCCTTCGCGTTCGGCGGCGCCGAGGGCGGCGCCTCGGCGAGCCGCGCGAGCGGAACGCTCACCACCTGCACGCCGAAGCGGGCGAGGATGGAGCGGCACAGGAGCGTCGTCTCGCCATACACCGTGTCCGAGAGCAGGAGCGCGTCGCCGGCCCTCAGGACGGACAGCAGGGTCGCGGTGATCGCCGCCATGCCGCTCCCGAAGCAGGCGGCCGCCTCGGCCCCCTCCAGCGCCGCCACCTTCCGCTCCGCGGCGACCACGGTCGGGTTCTCCAGCCTCGAATAGAGCCACTTGCCCTGCGGCCGGTCGAGGTAGGCGGCGGCCGCGGCGGCGTCGGGGAAGCGGTAGGTGGTGGTCTGATAGACGGGGGTGGTGACCGACGGGACCGCGAGCGCCTCGTCCTCGCCGGCATGCACCGCGAGCGTGCCCAGCTTCGGCTCTTGCATGGGGCCGGACTCTAGACCATCCCGTCGTTTCTCAGAACAGCCGATCGCGGCGCGCGAGGAGCTCGCCGGCGAGCCGCTTCGCGAGCCGGTTCTCCGGCGCCATCTCCGGAGCCCCGGCCGCGTCGAAGTCCCGCACCGCCGCGAGCAGCGCGTCGAAGAGCTTCCGGTCCTGTACCAGGACGGCGTACGTCTCGGCCATCGCGACGTTCGCGAGCTGGAACGCCGGGAAGAGCTCGCGCGCCCGGTCGAAGCGCGCGCGCGCCGCCACCGCTCCGCCGCCGGCCCCTCCCGGCAGGCCGGCCCGCCAGGCTCCGAGGGCTCGCAGCGGCCCGGCGAAGTCCACGCGCTCGTCGAGGGCCGCGGCCCGCTCCATCATGGCGAGGGCTGCGTCCTTCACCGCCAGCACCGCCGCGAATCCACGGGCCTGCGCGCCCGAGTAGCTGGCGAGGGCGAGCCAGTAGAGCGCCTCGGCC
>Ga0153915_10001341_pt1 | contig 22656 bp, 14 predicted proteins | sample Opewatmetagenome_2_FD_107003 | JGI IMG/M metagenome (GOLD analysis project Ga0153915, IMG submission 107003) | Freshwater wetland microbial communities from Ohio, USA - Open water 3 Core 3 Depth 3 metaG | ecosystem: Environmental > Aquatic > Freshwater > Wetlands | place: USA: Ohio, Lake Erie...
CGAAAGATGCAATACAACTGTAATTCAAAAGAATTTAACTCAATGGTTTTTTAAGATTACCGATTATGCCGAAGAGCTTCTTTCCGGGCTGAATACAATTGACTGGCCTGAAAAAACAAAACTGATGCAGAAAAACTGGATTGGTAAAAGCATTGGCGCCGAAGTTGATTTTAAAATTGAAGGTTCCGATGAGAAAATGACGGTCTATACAACGCGTCCCGATACTTTATTCGGCGTTACGTATGTTGTTATCGCCCCGGAACATTCTCTCGTTAAAAAAATTGCCAGGCCGGAGTATATTGAAGGAATAAATAAATATATTGAACAGGCGCGCACTTTAACCGAAGTTGAAAGAACTTCAACAGTTAAAGAAAAAACCGGAGCGCCTACAGGCGCTTATGCGGTAAACCCGGTTAACGGAGAAAAAATTCCAGTGTGGGTTGCCGATTACGTGCTTGCTACATACGGAACAGGATGTGTTATGGCTGTTCCGGGACACGATGAAAGAGATTTTGAATTTGCTAAGAAATTTAATCTCCCTATTCGCAAAGTAATTCTTCAAGATGGAACAAATCCGGAAGAAGAACTGAAAGAGGCATTCACCGAAATAGGGAAGATGATTAATTCAGGCAAATATAACGGAATGCAGAGCGATCTCGGAATTAAGGCAATTATTAAAGATCTTGAAACAGGAAATTCAGGCAAGGGAAAAATTAACTACCGTCTGCGCGACTGGCTTATTTCACGTCAGCGTTATTGGGGAACCCCTATTCCTATTGTTCATTGCGATAAATGCGGCGAACTCCCCGTTCCCGAAGAGCATCTTCCCGTTATGCTTCCTTATAATGTGGATTTTAAACCCGATGGAGGTTCGCCTCTTGCAGGGAATGCAGAATTTATAAATACAAAATGCCCTAAATGCGGAGGCGCTGCAAAAAGAGACGCCGACACAATGGATACTTTTGTGGATTCATCCTGGTACTACCTCCGTTATATGGACCCGAAATTCGATAAAGGAATGTTCGATGCAGGGCTTGCAAATAACTGGGCTCCGGTTGATATGTATGTAGGAGGCGCTGAACATGCAACAATGCATCTTCTTTATGCAAGGTTCATTCATAAATTTTTGCGGGATATTGGGCTTGTAAACAGCGATGAACCATTTAAGAAATTAATTCATCAGGGCACAATTACAAATCAGGGCGCTAAGATGTCTAAATCGAAAGGGAATGTTGTTAACCCTGATGATTTTATTGTAAACTGCGGCGCAGATGTTTTCAGAATGTACCTTATGTTCATGGGGCCTTATGAACTCGGAGGCGACTGGAGCGATAAAGGCATTGTAGGCGTTGACCGTTTCGTTCAAAGAACTTATGCTCTTATTACTTCCTACGCGGGAATTGTTAAAGAAAATCCTTCAAAGGATAAATATAATTTGGATGATTTAACCGAAGCCGAAAAAAACATTTATAGAAAAGTAAACCAGACTCTTGAAAAGATTTCTGTCGAAACTGAACATTTCAGATTCAATACTTCGGTTGCCGCTTTAATGGAACTGCTGAATGAAATGTTAAAGAATCTGGCAAACTGCAGAAGGGATTTAATCTCCTATACTCTCGAAAGAATGATTGTAATGCTTGCCCCTCTTGCCCCGCATCTCGGGGAAGAATGCTGGCAGGTGATTGGAAAGGAGAAATCGATATTCGCCGCTCCTGTCTGGTTTTACCCCGATAAAGAAGCTCTCTCTGCCGATAAAATGACAATTGCGGTGCAGGTGAGCGGTAAACTCCGTTCGACAATTGATCTTCCAGCCGGAGCTTCAGAAGCAGAAGTAAAGAATGCCGCCTGGAATGATGACAAGATTAAAGCGCATACAGAAGGAAAAACTGTTGTTAAAGAAATTTATGTGCCGAAAAGAATATATAATATAGTTGTAAAATAGAACACGGTTTACCGCAGATTCGTCCGTGTTTAGTGAAAATTAAAGAGAATATAAAAATATAGAGAGTCAGATATGTTAGACATTAAATTCATCCGCGAAAATCCCGGTGCAGTAAAAGCGGGATTAAAAAATAAAAATGCCGAAGACGTAGTAGATCAAATTCTTGCTTTAGATGAGGAACGAAGATCTATTATTTCAAAAGTTGAAGACTTGAAAGCGAAGAAAAATCAGGTTTCGGCCCAGATACCCGCATTGAAAAAAGCAGGGCAGGATACATCGGCTATTTTTGCAGAAATGAAACGGGTCGGCGATGAAGTTGCAATGCTTGACGGACAATTGAATGATGCGGAAGAAAAAATCGAGTATATTCTCCGCCGGACTCCAAACATTGCCCATTCCTCGGTTCCGGTAGGAAAAAGCGCTGAAGATAATGTTGAAGCCAGAAGATGGCTTCCGGAAGGATTCTCTTTTACAACTGAATTTAAAGTCCTTGACCATATTGAACTCGGCAAAAAACTTTCCATTCTCGATTTTGAAAGAGGCACTAAAATATCGGGTTCGGGATTTCCTCTTTATACCGGGAAAGGAGCAACGCTTGAACGCGCATTAATTAATTATATGCTCGATTTCCATCTTCAACATCATGGATATAAAGAAATTATGCCTCCGATACTTGTAAACAGGGAATCGATGAAAGGCACCGGGCAGATACCCAAGATGGAAGAAGATATGTACTTTATTGAGAAAGACGGATTATATCCTATTCCTACGGCAGAAGTGCCTATTACGAATATACACAGAGATGAAATTCTTGCAGAGAAAGAGCTTACAATTAAGTATGTCGGTTATTCCCCATGTTTCAGAAGGGAGGCCGGTTCTTACGGAAAAGACTCAAAAGGTTTCTTAAGAGTGCATCAGTTCAACAAAGTTGAAATGGTGAAATTCTCGAAGCCGGATAATTCCTATGAGGAATTGGAGTTGATGGTTAAAGACGCCGAAGATATTCTGCAGGCTCTTAAAATTCCATACAGAATTCTTTCATTATGCACAGGCGATTTAAGCTTTTCAGCCGCAAAATGCTATGATATCGAAACATGGTCGCCTGCCGAAAATAAATGGCTTGAAGCTTCTTCATGCAGTAATTTTGAAACCTTTCAGGCAAGAAGGGCGAATATACGGTATAGAAAGGAAGATAAGAAAATTGAATTTGTTCACACTCTCAACGGTTCCGGCCTTGCAACAAGCAGGTTAATGGTTTCTCTGCTTGAAAATTACCAGACTCCCGAAGGGAAAATTATCGTTCCTCTTCCTCTTCAGAAATATACCGGATTTAATATTATTGAATAATACGGAATCTTTTACGTTAAGTTGTTTTAACGGCAAGAATAAATAATGTCGTTTTTTGAACTTTAATAGGCAGTCCGCTATTATACAGATGTGATTGCTTTATTTTCTTTAGTAAAAAGAAAGAAGTCCTTAATGGGCAGTTTAAAAGAGCTTACTAAATATTTTGCCAAATATAAAAAGAAACTGCTGGCCGGAATTGTTTTTATAATTCTTTCCAATGTATCCGCCATATATGTGCCTATTCTTCTAAGGGGCGCAATAAATGAATTACAGATGAAAATTTCTTCCGGCGTACTTTTAAAGTACGGCCTTCTTATCATAGGCGCAACCGCCGTAAGCGGTATATTCAGATTTTATATAAGACAGACAATAATCGTTATATCGCGCGAAATAGAATACGACCTAAGAATGGATTTCTGGGCGCATATTCAAAAGCTTCCATTAAGATATTTTCAGAATAATTCCACCGGGAATATAATGGCGCTTGCAACCAACGATATAGGCGCCGTAAGAATGTTTATCGGTCCGGCCGTAATGTATTCTATTGATACCGGCGTTACGCTGATTATTGTAATTAGCTTAATGATTGCTATAAGCCCGGCTTTAACTCTTTATTCTCTTCTTCCGCTTCCTTTCCTTTCGTACTTTGTTTACAAAGTAAGCAAGAAAATACATAAGAAGTTTACTCTCATTCAGGAAAAGTTTTCTGAAATTACCGCCAAAGCTCAGGAAAATTTTTCGGGCATCAGAGTTGTAAAATCTTATGTAAGAGAGGAGTATGAAATTGAACAATTTAAAAAATTAAGTGGCGAATACCTTTTCAGGCAGATGGATAAAGTTAAAATACAGGCTTTATTTCATCCCATACTCTTTGTTATTGCCGGTATTTCTATAATAATTGTCATAAGCGCCGGCGGGTTTATGGTTATAAACGGAAAGCTGACCATAGGCGATATATCGGCGTTTGTCATTTATCTCGGGCTTATGATCTGGCCTGTTATTGCCTTCGGATGGGTTGCGAATATTGTTCAGCAGTCGGAAGCAAGCATGAAACGTTTAAAAGCAATTTTAAATGAAAAACCGGATATTGAAGATAACGGCGGAACAGATAATTCAATTGAAAATATTGAAGGTAAAATAGAATTTAAAAATGTCTGCTTCAGATACAAGGACGATCTCCCCGATGTTTTAAAAGATATAAATATTAAAATTGAAAAAGGTTCTTCCGTTGCTTTTATCGGGCACACGGGGGTGGGAAAAAGTTCTCTTATAAATCTTATTCCCCGCCTGTACGATGTTACTTCAGGAGAAGTTCTTATTGATGGAAAGAATGTAAAAGAAATACCTGTTAAAGTATTAAGGAAAGGAATAGGGCTTGTTCCTCAGGAAACATTTCTTTTCTCTGATACTCTTACTAACAATATCCTCTACGGCCTTGACGGCGGAGACGGCGGTATATCCAATTATACGGCTGAAATTGCCGGCCTTAAGAAAGACGTTGAAGGTTTTCCAAATGGTTTCAACACCATTCTCGGAGAAAGGGGCATTACATTGTCGGGGGGGCAGAAACAAAGGACAACGCTTGCCCGCGCCTTAGCTGTCAACCCTAAAATACTTATTCTCGACGATTCTTTTTCGGCAGTTGATACTCATACGGAAGAAGGCATTCTTCAGAACCTGAAAACATTTATGAATGGAAGAACGAGCATTATCATAAGCCATAGAATAAGCACGGTAAAAGATGCCGATAAAATATTCGTGCTTGATAAAGGGAAAATTGCAGAAGAAGGAACTCATTCAGAACTTATAGAACTTAACGGTATTTATGCCGATATATATAAGAAACAGTTATTAGAAGAGGAATTGAAAGAAATCTGATATGCAGGAACAGCGCGACGAAGAAGTATTAGGCAAAGCCTACGATTCCAAATTAATGAAACGTCTTCTTAGTTTTGTTAAGCCTTACAGCAAATATGTGGTTGTTGCAATTCTGCTGAATGTAATAGTTGCCGCGCTTGGCCCGCTTCGCCCCTATCTTACTAAAATTGCCATTGATGATAATATTGCCCATAAAGATTACAACGGCCTTGTTGTAAATGCGCTTGCGCTTATCGGGGCGCTTCTTTTCCAGTCGGTAATGCAGTATTTTCTTACTTATTATACCCAGTTGATGGGGCAGAAAATAATTTACGATCTCAGGACGAGAATATTCACCCATGTTCAGAAGCTTGCTCTTAAATATTTCGACAAAACCCCAATCGGCAGAATAGTTACGCGCGTAACGAATGATGTCGATTCTCTCGATCAGATGTATTCGTCCGGAATTGTGATGGTGTTCAGCGATGTGTTCATCATAATGTGGATTCTCGTTTTTATGTTTGCAATGTCATGGGACCTGTCGCTGGTTTCTTTATCTGTACTTCCCGTTTTAATATGGGGTACATTCATGTTCAGGAAAAAAGTGCGCGAAACCTACCGCGATGTCAGGTATCATCTTGCAAGGCTGAATTCCTATATGCAGGAGCATATAACAGGGATGAATGTTGTTCAGATTTTTTCGAAAGAAAAAGAAGAACTCGATAGATTCTCAAAAATTAACGACGCGCACAGAGACGCGAATGTTAAATCTATATTTTATTATGCAATATTTTATCCGAGTATAGAATTTATAAGCTCGGCCGCTCTTGCGCTTATTGTATGGTACGGCGGAGGGGAAATTATACAGAGCAGAATGACGATAGGCATCCTTTTCGCATTTATTCAATACACCGAAATGTTTTTCCGCCCCATAAGGGATTTGTCCGAAAAGTACGATATACTTCAGAGCGCTATGGCTTCTTCAGAGAGAATATTCAAGCTCCTTGATGATGAAACATTCATCAAGAATCCTGAGAATCCCGTAAAGATTTCAAAACCGAACGGTTCCATTGAATTTAAGGAAGTATGGTTTGCATATAATCCCGGAGAGTACGTGCTGAAAAATGTTTCATTTAAAATAAATCCGGGGGAGACAATTGCGGTGGTAGGCGCTACGGGAGCCGGTAAAACCAGCATAATAAATATTTTCACCCGGTTTTACGATATTGATAAAGGCTCTATTCTTTTAGACGGGATTGATATCCGGACGCTCGATAAAAGAGATTTGAGGAAACATATTTCAATAGTTCTGCAGGATGTATTTTTGTTTTCAGGAACTATTAAATCGAATATAAGCCTCGGCTCGGAGGATATAACCGATGAAATTGTAATAGAAGCGGCAAAAACAGTGGGGGCTCATAAATTTATTTCGCGTCTTCCTAACGGATATGATGAGGAAGTTAAGGAAAAGGGGGCTACTTTAAGCGTGGGGCAGAAACAGCTTATTTCTTTTGCCCGCGCCCTTGCATATAATCCCCAAATATTGATTCTTGATGAAGCTACTTCAAGCGTCGATACGGAAACAGAACTTCTTATTCAGAATGCCATTGAAAAACTCCTCGTCGGGCGGACTTCCATAGTTATTGCCCACCGTCTTTCTACAATTCAGAATGCCGATAAAATAATTGTAATGCACAAAGGAGAAATAAGGGAATCGGGCACTCACCAGGAACTGCTTGCTAATAAGGGAATTTATTATAAATTATATCAGCTTCAATATAAGGATCAGGAAAAAAACAGGAATTAATACGGAGACAATATGGCAAAGAAAAGATTTATGACATTATCGAGACATATCCTTGAAGGCGAAAGGATGCACCCGGAAGCAACAGGAGAACTTTCCGCTCTGCTCGATCAGCTCGGGCTGGCGGCTAAACTTATTTCTCTTGAGGTTAATAAAGCGGGACTTGTAGATATACTCGGTTTAACAGGAGAGGAAAATATACATGGCGATCAGGTTAAAAAACTTGATATGTTTGCACACGATATTATGATTCGCGCAATGGATCATGGCGGGCATTTCTGCGTTATGGCCTCGGAAGAGGAAGAGGATATTATTCATATTCCGGCAAAACATAAAGTCGGCAAATATGTCCTTCTTTTCGATCCCCTCGACGGCTCTTCAAACATTGACGCAAACATAAGTATCGGGACAATATTCTCGATTTACAAAAGGATTTCACCCGACGATACTCCGGGAACTCTTGAAGACTGTCTTCAGCCGGGCTACAAGCAGGAAGCTGCCGGTTACATTGTTTACGGTTCAAGCACTATTCTTGTCTATACTACCGGGCATCACGGCGTTCATGGCTTTACTCTCGATCCCGCATTCGGAGAATTTATTCTTTCGCATGAAGATATAAGAATCCCTTCGAAAGGAAGAATTTACAGCGCAAATGAAGGGAATTATCTGAAATGGCCTCAGGGGCTAAAAAATTATATTAAATATTTACAAGCTCATACTTTCGATGAAAAACCGTATCAGGCGCGTTATGTCGGCTCAATGGTTGCGGATGTGCACAGGACTCTTCTTTACGGGGGAATCTTCATGTATCCCGGGGATATGAGAAACCCGAAAGGGAAACTGCGGCTTATGTACGAATGCAATCCAATGGCTTTTATTATGGAGGCTGCGGGCGGAAGGGCGACCGACGGTATTAGTAGAATACTTGAAATAAAACCGGAAAAACTTCACGAAAAAACTCCCGTTTATATGGGAAGCGAAGAAGATGTGCTGCTGCTTGAAAAGTTTTTAAGAGAGGCAGAATAAAATCAGGAAAAGGGGCATTACGGCCCCTTTATTTTTGTATGTTTTTTAATCCTTCGTTCAATTTTACTGCCAGTTCGGCGCCGGTTATCCCTTTTATTTTCATTTTCTGGGTCTTAATCAATACTTCCGGTTTATCTCCTTCGCCATTTAAATATTTAAACAGACAATAACTAAGGCGGTAGCGGTCGCTGGTGATAGGAATAAATTCGGAAAAAGAATCGACCATATTATAAATCTGTTTTTCAAGTGAGTTTGCAGGAAACTCTTTTACAGGAGAAGGAGTAAGCGTTGTCATAAAAACCTCATTTTTTCTATTATAAAATAATCAACCTTGCGCTTTTACACAAATAATAATGATTGTAAGGTACAGGTTAATTAAGTAAATTACACATTGTAAATTTCGATTTTTTGATTGAAAAACGACATAAAACAAATACTTGTAATACGGTTAAGCTCATTAGGCGATATTCTTCTTACAACGCCGGTTCTTAGAAGCCTTAAATACTTATATAGTGACTGCCAAATTACCTTTCTTTGCAAAAATGAATATTTAAATGCAGTTATTAACAATCCTAATATTAATAACTTTATTGCTCTTAAAGCCGGGATTAATGAACAGGAAGTAATAGAAAAAATTTCAAAAGAAAAATTCGACCTGATTTTAGACTTTCAGAATAATCTAAGAAGCAGGCAGATTATAAAAGGGATTAAAATCCCGTTACTGAGATTTAAAAAGCCCACTTTAAAAAAGTTTTTACTTGTGAACTTAAAACTGAATTTATTCGGAAGATATTTAAGCATACCGGAATTGTATGCGCATACGCTTCCGGGGCTTGCCCTTGATGATTACGGCGTTGATCTGTTTGTTCCGCAGGAATATATAACTCTTCTTAATAAAGACGAGAAATATATCGGTTTTATACCCGGTTCAAAACATTTCAGCAAAAGATGGCCTGATGAATATTTTATTCAGCTCGGCAAACTGTTGAATAAGTATGGTTATACTATTGTATTGTTCGGCGGAAAAGATGATAAGAATATCTGCGGCAAAATAAACGCGGAAATAACAAAATCGAAAAACCTGTGCAACGATAACAATCTGTATCAGACAGTAACGGATATGAGACAATGCAGTATAATAATCGGGAACGATTCAGGGCTTATTCATGCGGCATCCTCCCTCCCCGTTCCTTTAATTGTCCTTTTCGGTTCCTCGGTTGAAGAATTTGGTTTTGCCCCTTATAGAAAAGAAGCGGTAATTATTCAGAACGAGGCTCTTAAATGCCGCCCCTGCAGCCATTTCGGCAGGAATGAATGCCCTAAAAAACATTTTGACTGCATGAACGGCATAACCCCTAATATTGTATTTGAAAAAATAAAAAAAACACTGGCTCTATGAGAACATTCTGGTATTCTCTGTACAATCTTCTGGCGCTTCCTTTGCTGACCTTTTTTTTCTTCGTAGCCCGGTTCTTTAATGAAAAGGTTAAAACCGGAATTGAAGGGAGAAAAAATTTATTCGCAGACCTTGATGCCGGCATTAAAAAACTTGATCCTTCAAAAAAGCTTGTCTGGTTTCATTCCTCTTCTCTCGGCGAGTTTGAACAGGCAAAACCTATTATTGAAAAATTAAAGAAAGAAAACAGCGTAAACATACTCATAACCTTTTTCTCTCCTTCGGGCTACAAAAATTCGGTTAAATATCCTTATGCCGACATAATTTCTTATCTTCCTTTCGATACCAAGAAATTTGCGTCGGAATTTGTTTCCGCTGTAAAACCGGGACTTGTTATTTTTATGAGGTACGATTTCTGGCCTAATTTTGTAAAGGCGCTAAAAGATAAGAATATACCGGTTTTTATAGTTGACGCGACAATGAGAAGCGATTCCAAACGGCTCTTTCCGTTCTCAAAAGCATTTCATAAAACTTTATTTAAGGATATTACCGGAATATTGACGGTAAGCGGCGATGATGCGGAAAATTTCAAACTCTTCGGCATTCAACCCGATAAAATTACTTCTGTAGGCGATACCCGCTTTGACAGGGTTTACCAAAAAAGCCTTGAAGCAAAGAATAAAAAATTATTTCCCGATCATTTTTTTGAGGGAAAAAAAGTATTTGTTTTCGGCAGCTCGTGGGATGCCGATGAAGAAATAGTTCTTCCGGCAATCGAAAAAGTATTCGAATATGATAAAAATGCAATAATGATTATTGCCCCTCATGAACCCACCATTCCTCACCTCGAAAAACTCGAACAGACCTTTCTCGGGAAAATACCCGCCATCCGGTTTTCTTTCCTGAATAACTATAAAAATGAAAGGATAATAATTATCGATTCAATCGGTATTTTATTAACTTTGTACCATTATGCCGATCTGGTTTATGTCGGGGGAAGTTTCAAACAAGGAATACATAATGTTCTTGAGCCTGCTGTTTACGGCGTACCTGTGCTTTTCGGGCCGAAAATAAATAATAGCCGCGAAGCCCTTAAGATGGTTGAACTTGGTAATGGCATAATAGTTAAAGATAAAAAAGAAGCATACCGCTGTTTAAGAAGGCTTCTTGAAGATGAAAAAGAAAGAAAAAGACTTGGGCTTATATCTTCCGGTTTCGTTATTAAAAATACCGGCGCTACCGATAAAATTATAAGCGAAGTTTTGAAAAAAATATAGTTTTTCCTTTCCTCTACCCGGAGATTTTGAACCCACCTTTTCTCTTCTGAACCGGGTAATCCGGCATTCGGCAATTGTTTTGTTTAATATTAAAATAATTAAAAATAGCGCAATTATTGTCGATTATATGTTGATAATGCCCGAAAATGGAGATTGTAGCCAATTACAATTTAAAAAAATGCGAAATTTAAGAACGCTCATACACTGTATCGGATTCCTTTTTTTAACAGTCTTGATTAATGATGCTTTAGCCCAGGAATTGAATATAAAGAGCTATACTGTAATGGAGGGACTGCCCAGCTCTTTTGTACATAAAATTGTTCAGGATGGCGAAGGAAGGATATGGATTGCTTCGAGGAATGGAATCTCTGCCTATAATGGAAAATTCTGGAAAAATTACACAAAACGGGAAGGACTGGGAGTTGATGAATTTGTATCTATTGCAAAAGATAATTCTGGAAATATATGGGGAATGGCAAAAACATATTATATTCAGCTTGTCCATTTTCACAATGATGAATTTAAATTATTAAGAAGTCCCGCTTTTTCTCAACTGACCGAAGATGTTTCTCAGAATAAATGCTTTGCAATATATACCGATTCAAAAGATACTATAGTGCTGATTGGCACCGGGCAGGCTGGCCTGATTGTATATAAAAACGGCAGATGGTTTGCGCTTACCGCAGATCAGGGGCTTCCTTCTAATCAGATAAAAGATATTGCAGAGAATAATGGCTCGTTTTACATTGTTACAGGGAACGGAATAATTCAACTGGAAAAAGATTTATCAATTAAAAATCCGTTTGTTATAATTCCTCCTGAGGATATTAAGAAATTTTGGAGTATAAAATTTGAAAACAAAGGAAGTAAAATATGGCTTCTTGGCGAATCTTTCATCAGTTCAGTTGAAAATGGCCGGTATGCTAAAGCGATAAATAATTTTAATATGGGGGAAATAACCAAACTGGATTATCCCCGGTTTTTTCCCGATTACCATGGCTATTTCTTTTTCGGAACCCAGAGAGAGCTTTTTATTGATGATGAATATTCAAAGACTGTTTCAAAACTGACAGGAAGGAATGGTTCTGTATTCCGGGGCATTACCTCTGCTATGAAAGACAGAGAAGACAATCTGTGGATTACAAGCCACCGGGGCGTTTATAAAATAAGCATTCCTAAGTTCAAAACATTTAACGCCCAATCAGGACTTCACCGCAATGAGGTTACTGCAATCCAGCAGACCGGGAATACAATTGTATTTGGCCACGAAGAAGGAATTTCATTTTACACGAACGGAAAATATGAAATTAGAAAATTTAATGATCCGTCGGTTCAAAAAGCTGATTACCGCATAATGCAGTTTGCAAAAGGAAAAGATGAAAAAATATGGATTGCCGCAGCTAAAAAAGGCCTCGGATATATTGGTAAGAACAAAGAATTAAAATGGTTTAAAATTCCGGGAGAAATTGATTACAATGTTGTTTCGGTTGCTATAGATAACGATGGAATTCTTTACGCGGCTACCAACAGCGCCGTATATAAATTCAGGAATAACAGATTCGAAAAAATGAGTCTGCAAGATATTTTTGGGGGCAATGGAATAAGAAGAATTTATATAAATGATGAAAGCGAATTATTAATCTGCACTATGGGAAGCGGGGTTATTCACAAAAGAAATACCGGAGGCTGGAAAATATATTCGAGCAAAGCCGATCTTAACGCAAACAACGTTTATGCTGTTTGCTCGCAAAAAGGGGAAATATTGGTTGGCACAGTTACGGGCTTATTTCTTGTCAAAGGGGATTCACTTATTCGACATCCTGTAATAAAAATTGAACGCCCTATCTTCTTTATAGGAAGAGAAAAGAATAATTACTGGTTCGGAACCGACTGCGGGGCTGCCAAATGGGATGGCAAAGAATTAGTGAACTATACTCCGCATGATAATCTGGCCGGGCTTGAAACAAACAGGGGCGGATTTCTGGTTGATAACCGGGGAAACGTTTGGATCGGGACAGACAAAGGCGTTTCTAAATTTGTTCAGGCGGATGATTCCGGGAAGAATATAAAACCTACCATAGTATTTGATTTAGCAGGAAGAGATGGCCGACGAATACAATTTGAAAATAAGCTTGAGATAGATTACTCAAATAATGAACTGGCAGCCAATGTGTTTGTCCTTTCGTTTTTAAATGAAGAACAGAATGTTTACATAGCAAAATTGGAAAATTATGATAACGAATGGCTTCAGGAAGTTAAAAGCGGCGAAAGATTAAGATATACCAACCTTCCTCCGGGTGTTTACAGATTAAGAATTAAAGGGAAAAACGCGCTTGGAATTTGGGGAGACGAATATGTTTCTCCCGATATAATAATTCTTTCGCCGTTTTATAGAAAATGGTGGTTCATTTTATTTGTAATTGCCATATCGGCGGCTATCATTTATTTTATTGTTAACTATTTAAGCAACGCGAAATATACTCTGAAACTGAAAAAAGAAGTGGAGGAAAGGACTTTCCAACTGAAAGAATCGGAATCAAAATACAAAAATCTTGTAAACAGCTTACAGGACGGCGTTTACGTCATAAGAGATGAAAAGATTATATTTTTGAATTGGGCGTTGGCTGAAATAATCGGCTGCAAAACCACAGCTGAAATTTTAGGAAGTAAATGGTCTGATTTTACGCTCGAAGAGGATATACCAATGGTTGCCGAAAGATACAGAAAGAGAATGGCGGGGGAAGAAGTTAGTCCTTTAATTGAATTTAGAATGAAACACAAGTCGGGAAAAATTTTAAATGTCGTTTCTAATGCGAGCCTTATTATTTATGAAAATGCTCCAGCGGTATTCGGAACGATGAAAGATATAACAAAGCAGAAGGAACGGGAGGTTGAACTTCTTAAATTATCGGCCGCGGTTCAGCAAAGCCCCCACTCGGTAATTGTTACGAATCCTGAAAAAATTGTTGAATATGTTAACCCGTTTTTCGAAAAACTTTCGGGATATAAAAGCGCTGAAATTACGGGTAAAAATGTGGATATACTTAAATCGGGTTTAATGCCGGAGACTGTATATGATGATATTTTGAGTACCGTAAACCGGGGTGAAATTTGGAGAGGCGAACTGCTGAATCAGAAAAATAATAAAGAGCTATTCTGGGTAAGGACATCAATAGCTCCCATCAAAAATGTAAACGGGGAGATTATTAATCTTATTTCGCTTGAAGAGGATATTACATTTGAAAAATATGCGCGTCAGGAAATTGAAAGAAAAGAAAAATTATTGACGGCTACACTGGAAAAAGTGCCGGTAATTATTTTTTTCCTGAATAAAGAAAAGCAGATAACATTCATAAAGGGAAACGGGCTTGATCTTCTTGGATTTCCCGATGAAAAAGAATTGTTAGGCAAACAGATAAGCTGTTTGTTCGGCAATGAGGAAACTTTGGAGTCGGATTTAAACAAAGCCGCGGCAAATAAATCGTTTATGACTTTAACCTTCGTTAAAGAGCATGTATTTGAAATCCATTATTCTCTGATGAATCAGGATGCGCGTGACGATTCTTTAATAATAGGCCTTGCAGTAGATATAACCGATTATTATAACGCCGAGCTCGCCGTAAAAGAAGGGGAATCGAAAATAAACGCCCTATTCAAAGCTCTTCCCGATTATATTATTGAAGTTGATAAAAACAGAATCATCACGTCATTCCACCAGCCGCTGGAAAAACAGCTTTCATTTTCACCTGAAAGTTTTGTGGGCGTAAGCCTTGGATCGGCTCTCCCGGCTTCATTTACCGAAATAAACCGGATACTGGCTTCGGTCTTTGGAACCGGCGAATCTGAGACCGCCGTTTTCCCCGCAGCAGCCGGAAACGTTCAAACTTATTATGAAGCCCGCTTTGTGTTAAGAGATGAAAATCATATTCTTGCAATTGTACGCGATGTAACGGAAAAAATTATTGCCGAAGGGGAGCTTATTAAAGCTAAAGAGGTTGCTGAAAGATCCGACAGACTTAAATCCGAGTTCCTTGCCCACATGTCCCATGAAATAAGAACCCCGGTCAATACCATATTAAACTATACATCGTTAATGGAAGAAGAATTAATAGATAAATTATCTTCGGAACTAAAAGACGGATTCAAAGTTATCCGCGATGGCGGAATGAGGCTGATAAGAACTATTGACCTGATTCTTAATATGTCGCAAATGCAGACCGGAACCTATTCGCCGAATTACCAGTATATCGATATCGACAGGCAGGTTCTTCAAAGAATAATTACGGAATTTAGTTATAGGGCAAAAAGACATAATCTTGAGCTGACATATAAAGTTTCCTGCGATAGCTCGGTTATATACGCCGATGATTACACAATAGGGCAGATATTTGCAAATCTTATTGATAATGCAATAAAATATACGAAAGAGGGAAAAATAGAAGTATCTCTTTATAACAGCGGCAAAAAACTTGTTGCCGAGATAGCCGATACCGGAATAGGCATATCAAGCGAATATCTGCCGAATTTATTTGCTCCTTTCACTCAGGAAGAAATGGGATATACCAGAAGATTCGACGGAACAGGGCTTGGGCTGGCGCTTGTAAAAAAATATGTAGAGATAAATAATGCCGAAATATTTGTGGAAAGCGAAAAAGGGGTCGGATCAAAATTTATTCTTAAATTCAGAATGAATTCCGAAAACGATCTGGACGTTTAATTTGTTTTCTGCCCGCTGCTGTTATATAGCGTTTCCTCAGTCATTCCGCCGTTTTTGTAAACCGCGTTTCTTTTAATTTTACCTGAAGAATAATAAGAAATGCATTTGCCGTCCAGAAGATTCCGCTTAAATGATAATTCTTCAATTAAAACGCCTTTATCGCTATAATATTTAGAAATTCCGTTTTTATAATTGTTTTCATACATTTCTTCAGAACTAAGAATGCCGTTCTTTCCATAGAATTTTTGCACTCCATTCAAAAGGCTGTCTTTATATGAATATTCAGCATATACTGAACCCTCTTCATAGAACAACTTTGACGCTCCTTCAAGTTTGTTGTCTTTATAGAACAATTCTTTGCACAAAGCCCCTTCTTTTGTGTATTCATAGCATGTTCCGTTTAATTTACCGTCGGAATATACCCTTACGGCGGCAAGAGCGCCTCCGTCATGATAGAAAGTGGAAATGCTGTCTAATACGTCATCTTTAAAATTCTGCGCCGATTGAAGGCATCCGCTCGGGTAATAAAAATAATTTCTGCCGGTCTTTTTCCCGTCTTTAAAGTACAACTGCGATTTGAAAGTTCCTTCATCGTAAAATTCCGAAAAATTTTCCTCTTTTTTCTCGAACTTACCCATCAGGTCGAATCTTTCCCGTTTAATCAGCTGCCCGCTTACATAAGTATCAATTACCTTTATTTTGCCGTCGGCATAAAATATTTTTGTTTCTCCTTCCAGTTTATCGTTTTTATAATTGGCTTCGAGCGATTTTGTACCGAAATCATAATAAACAGTCGATTTGCCTTCAAGTTTATCATCAATGTAGCTGCGTTCCACCTCAACTTTCCCGCTTTCAAAAAAAATTGTTGAAAGGCCGTTTAATTTACCGTTTTTATATTTCCATATTGCAAGAGGTTTCCCGCTTTTATAGTAAGTTCTGTTCTCCCCTTCGAGCTTATTATCCGCATAAACCGGTTCAGCCCATAATTCTCCCGTTTCGTAGAACCATTGCGATTTGCCTTCGAGCTTTCCCCCCGAATAATTCCACAGCATGCTTATTTTGCCCTCTTCAAAATACCAGTTGGAAATACCCTCTTCTTTTCCGTTAACATAATTCCATTCTTTCCATAATTTACCGCTTTCGTAATATTCTTTGTATAATCCGTTTTTTCCGCCGTTTAGATATGTGCCTTCCGATTTCAGCTTTCCACTTGCGTAATATTCTTTCTTTATTTCCTGCCCGGAGCATAAAGAAGCGAAAAGCCCTAAAAATAATACAAGTATAGATAGTTTTTTCATTCTCATAAGATTATTTCCTGATGCCAAACATACCAAGAGATTCCAAAATAAAAAAGGAAAGTGTTTTAATAATTTTTAATATTTTTATGCAATAAATATGGAGAAATATGTTCGAGACAAGAGTAAAAGTGTATTTTTACGACGCCGATCCGGCTGGAATTATTTTTTATGCAAGCATATTCAAATTTGCTCATTATGCTTATGAAGATTTAATTAGAAGCTTCAATCTTGATAAGAATTATTTTTTCGATGATGAAATTATACTTCCCATTATTCATACTCAGGCAGATTATTTCAGCCCTATTAAAGTAGGGGAGGATCTGCTGATATCGGTTACGGCGTCGCAGCTTCGCGATAATTCGTTTGAGCTGAGTTATAAGTTTACCGATATTAGCGATAAAATAAGAGCATCGGCTAAGACTGTTCACGTGTGCGTAAATAAGAAAGATTTTAAAAAAAATAAATTGCCCGATCAGTTAATTGAGAAACTTAAAAAAGTATAACAACTTTTAATCAAAGGGAAGATTTTTAAACATTTCAATCAAGCTGCTTCGGTCTGTTTTGCCAAGCCCTGTACGTGGAAATTCTTTAAGGAAAAGAGTCTTTTTGGGTATTTTGTATGGCGCAATCATACCGGTAAGAAAGGTTTTAATTTTTTCCGGCGTCAATAATGCCTTATCTTTTAATATAACGGCGGCGCAGACAATCTGCCCCCATTTTACATCAGGAACCGGAACTACGCAGACATCAAATACCGATTCATTCCATTTAATTGCAGTTTCAACTTCAGACGCGCTTATATTCTCTCCCCCCGAAACAATAAAATCTTCCCTTCTTGATTCGATAAAAAGAGCCCCTTCTTCGTCAATGCCCGCGTAATCGCCGGTATGGTAAAATCCGTCTATAACTTTCTTTTCGGTTCCATGTTTATCCTTGTAATACTCTTTAAACAGTGAGGGGGATTTAATGATCAATTCTTCTCCCTTAATGCAAAATTCAACTCCGTTCAGCTTTCTTCCGGCAGAGGCGGGTTTTTCTTTTAATTCATCCCCTGTAATTGCCGTTATCATCGAACAGGTCTCAGTTGAGCCGTACACTTTAACCAGAGGCCACCCCTTTTCAATTCCGGCGGTAATTAACCCCGTATCAGCCGGGCCTCCTCCCAGGAATACGCATTTCAGGCTTCCGTTTGGCGAAATATTATTTTCCAGCAAACGGAGCAGGGTGGTTGGGACTATAGAAATTATAGAGGGATTTAATTCTGCCATTGCGGAGCAGATGTCTTCAAATTGCAGTGATTCAGGAAATAAAGCTGCAGAACCGGACAGAAGGCATCTTACTAAAATCATAAATCCCCCTATGTGGTTAAAGGGAAGAGAAGCAAGCATAGTGTCTTTTTCCGAAAAATGACAAACCGAATCGGTCAGTTTTACGCTTTCGCTTAGCGATTTGAATGTATGCACTGCCGCTTTTGGTTTTCCGCTGCTGCCCGATGTGTACATTATAAGAGCAGTTTTATCTTCGCTGAAGGATTTTGTTTTTGGAGGAAGTTCCTGGCTTTCGCAGTGAAGAGAGAATACAACGCGCGGCACTTCATCGAAAGAGGCAAAAGAACTGTCGTTATAATCATCCATTATCAAAAGTTTAATATCGCAACCGGCGCATCTTACCGAAAGTTCCGGCTGGGAAAGTTTTATATCGAGAGGAACGGGAACAGCGCCCAAAATCCAAAGCGCATTTATAATTACGTAAAAACTGTGGGTATGCCTTAAAAGAATTCCGATGTTATCATTTTCCTGAATTTCAAATTCGCTTAAATATCCTGCCGCTTTTACCGATTGAGCAAGCAGTTCTTTGAATGTAATTGCGCCTTCCCACGTAATTGCCGCGGGATTAAGAGGCATGTGCGCCGCTTTATCCGAAAGCCAGTTATATGTTTTATTTCCGCTCAATAGACTTCCCCTTTTTATAATGCTATTAAATTCACAGAGCTTAATGCGCAGGCCGTATATTTAATGCCCGCGGAATTCATAATAATATTCCCAATGAAAAAAGAAGAGCATATAATCCTGAAAGTTTGGCAGTTAGTTCGAGGGTTTTATTAAGTTCTTTCCCCTTTAATGTAAAAATCATTTTTACAAGCTTATATGAAAGAGGAACGCTCAATAAAGGCAGAAAGACGAAAAGGCTTTTTTTAAATGTGAAATACACTATAAAAAGCACGAAGTAAGAAATGAACATAAAAATTATATATTGCAGTCTTGCAAATCCCGGGCCTAACATAACAGCAAGAGTATTTTTTCCGTTTTGTCTGTCTTCTTCAAAATCCCTGTAATTATTTACTACAAGTATGTTTGTAATTAATGCGCCGACCGGAACAGACGCCCAGAATACGAAAGAGGACACTTCCTTTGCCTGCACATAATAGGTGCCTACAGTGCCTACAAATCCGAAAAAGAGAAACACAAAAATATCCCCCAGGCCGTTATAAGCGAGAGGAAAAGGTCCTGCGGTATATGCTATGCCGGCAAGTATTGAAGCTATGCCGATTAATAAAACATTCCATCCGCCGATGTAAACTAGATATAACCCGAGTATAAAACTTAATCCAAATGTGAAAACAATCCCGGATTTCATTTCAGCCGGAGATATAAGCCCTGAAACAACAACCCTTACCGGGCCGCTTCTGTCTTTTTTATCGGCGCCTTTAAGAAAATCGAAAAGATCATTTACAAAGTTAGTGCCTATTTGAATTAATAGTGAGCAAAGGAGCGCGACAAATGACGCGGTAAATTTAAATTTATGGTCGTTATATGCAATTGCTGTTCCAATAACTACGGGGGCTATTGCGGCAATCAGAGTTCTCGGCCTTGATGCTATTATCCAAGCGTCAAATTTCGAAATTCCGTTTGCTTTAATATCTGCCATATAAATAAATTAATTATGGTACTCTTGGAAATTTTTTAAAATCGGGTTTACGTTTTTCAATATAAGCGTTTTTTCCTTCCTGCGCTTCATCGCTCATATAATAAAGCAAAGTAGCGTTTCCTGCAAGTTCCTGAATTCCGGCTTGTCCGTCAAGCTCTGCATTAAACGCCGATTTGAGAAGCCTTATAGCAAGGGGGCTCATCTCAAGTATTTCTTTTGCCCATTGAATTCCTTCGGCTTCGAGCCGGCTGACAGGCACTACTTTATTAACCAATCCCATATTAAGAGCTTCCTGGGCATTATACTGCCTGCAAAGGTACCAGATTTCCCTCGCTTTTTTCTGTCCGACTATTCTTGCAAGAAAACCGGCTCCGAAACCCCCGTCGAAACTTCCGACTTTCGGGCCTGTCTGGCCGAATATTGCATTATCTGCAGCAATGGTCAAATCGCATACAACATGAAGAACGTGCCCTCCGCCGATTGCATATCCTGCAACAAGGGCAATAACGGGTTTAGGAATAGAGCGTATCTGTTTCTGAACATCAAGAATATTAAGGCGCGGAACGCCGTCTTTGCCTACGTAACCTTTATTGCCTCTTATAGATTGATCTCCACCGGAGCAGAAAGCGTATTTTCCGTCTTTTGAGGGGCCGGCTCCGGTTAATAATATTACGCCCGTATTGCTGTCTTCGCGCGCATCGGCAAATGCATCATATAATTCAAGTGTGGTTTCAGGGCGGAATGCATTCCTTTTTTCAGGACGGTTAATTGTAATTTTGGCAATTCCATCCATCTTTTCATAAATAACATCTTCATATTTTTTAGCAGTTTCCCACTTATTATTCATCTGCCGCTCAGAAAAAATTATCGTTTAAATATTTATTCACTAAGTTAATAAATTCTTCAGGTTTTTCTAAATGAATATTATGGCCGCATTCAGATACAATCCGGTGGCTTGATTTTAATATCTCCCCAGCCATTCTTTTGTTAATTCCGGTAAATTTATGGTCGTATTCCCCTGTAATAAGCAGAACAGGGAAATTCATATTACGCAGGACATTCCAAATATGGGGCATTGTTCCTGTGCCGAATCCTTTAAGGGAGTTTATCAGTCCTGTTGGATTATTATCCTTTTTTGAGTTGAGAATCTGTTCATATTTCTCATCGGGAAGCGATTTAAGGCTTTCAAATAAAGGAAGGTTCATCCAATGACTGCCGAATTTCTCAATTCCGCCTGTTTCAATTTTACGCGCAAGAAGTTCGTCGCTTTCAATTCTTTCTTCCCTAAGCTGCTTTTCTTCGATGCCCGGAGTTGCACTTTCAAGTATTAAGCCTCTAATATTGGCAGGATAGGCAGAATAATAAGAAAGCGCCGCTCTGCCCCCCATCGAATAACCGCATATTATTACATTTTGCAATTTCAAAGCCGTCAAAACATCATCGATTTGTTTTGAAATTGATTGGGCTGTATAATATTCAACTTCCCCGGAAGCGCTGCTTTTTCCATGCCCGATAAGATCTATTGATAAGAGGAGAAATCTTTTATCAAGTTTCCCGGCTGTGAATTTCCAGTCTGATGAAGATCCGGTAAAACCATGCAAAAAAAGGATAGGGATTAAATTCCCCCCAAGGAGGCTTTCATCAACTTCTGCATTTATAAATATATTCCCTGATTCTATTTTCATACGGCTATTTAATTAATGCTGAAATTATATGCCAATAGTTTTTTCTTGCTAAAAAGGATTCGGCTGCATCAGTTTTAATCTCAATTACCTCAATGGCTTTATTGTCTGAACCTTTAATCCTTTTAACAAGTTCATTCCAGTTTTTTACAGAATGGAAAGAAGCCCCGAAAGATTTAATAATTTGTGAAAAATTTATGTTTGGAGGGGTTTTGAAGAAGTCGTTAAACACTTTTTTCTGTTTAGCAATCGGCAGATGCTCAAAGATGCCCCCGCCGTTGTTATTGATAAGAATTATCTTTAACGGAACCCGCAATTTAATTCCGGTAATAATGGAATTCATATCATAATAGAATGCAAGGTCGCCTATAAGAAGAAAAGACTGAAGAGGGGAGGGGCGCGCAATTCCGAGCGCGGTCGAAATGATTCCGTCAATTCCGCTTGCCCCTCTGTTTGTAAAAACATTTATTTCTTTTTCAGAAACTTCAGCAAAAGAATCAAAATCGCGTATAGGCAGTGAGTTGGAAATAATAAGATTGGATTTATCGGGAAGCGAAGAGATTACTTCCTTAATTATTCTTCCTTCAAACGGAAATGGCTTCTGATTTATTTCGGTTTCTTTAATTACCGATGCAGTCAAGTCAAGAATCTTCATTTCATTAAACCATTCATAAGAGGGTTTAAATCCTTTTATCCGGCAGGTTATTTCTTTGCAAAAATCATCGGGATTAATGCTTATTGCTTTTTTTGCAGTCAACGAAGGATCGAGCCAGTCTCCGTATTTATTTACCAGGATTTTTATTCCTTTTGAATTTTGGAAGAAAGCGAGCAATGAAGCAGAAGTGGGGGCTGCCCCGAATTGTATTATAATTTCAGGGCTGTACTGGTATAAAAATTTTTTATCTCTGCATAAAGAGGCATAGTTCTCAATTATATAACCGGATAAAATTTTACCGGATCTTAAGCCGGAAGCTCCGTCGGCGGCAATGGGATACCCTGTCTTCACGGATAAGGTCTGCAAGGTTTTGCAGAAACTTTTCCCGTAATCGCCGGCTCCGCATAATATAATTCCTCTTTTCCTTTTCATAATCATTTTTGCGGTATAATCAATGAAGGAAGAATCTGCCTTTTTAACGGGCTGAATTACTCTTTCCGGCTTGGCGAATATCTTGGTGATATTTTTAAAATCGGCAATAGAGATGGTATCGGTATGGAAAGCGGGTTCTAACGGTTTTTCAAACGGGAAATTAAAATGTACCGGTCCTCTGCCGGTATAAAATGCAATTTCAAAGGCAATAATTGTTTCTTTTTTTAACTTCGAAAATGCTTCTGCAGTTACGGAAGGAAGAGGAAATTCTTTTGAATAACGAATATGATTATTA
>Ga0153915_10001342_pt1 | contig 22652 bp, 23 predicted proteins | sample Opewatmetagenome_2_FD_107003 | JGI IMG/M metagenome (GOLD analysis project Ga0153915, IMG submission 107003) | Freshwater wetland microbial communities from Ohio, USA - Open water 3 Core 3 Depth 3 metaG | ecosystem: Environmental > Aquatic > Freshwater > Wetlands | place: USA: Ohio, Lake Erie...
AGGTAGCTGCGGCCGTTGAGCGAGAAGCCGAGCGCGGGGTCCTGGGCTTCCGGGTAGCCCGACATGAACACGACCCGCGTCTCCGGCCGTCGCGCCGTGAGGCGGTCGGCGAGCTGGGGACCGGACAGCCCGGGCATTACCACGTCGGTGAGCAGCAGATCGATGCGGCCCGGGTGCTTGTCCACCAGGGCAAGCGCTTCTTCCGCGTTGCCCACCACCAGCACTTCGTAGCCCAGGCGCGGCAGGCCCTTCGACACCACGGTGCGGACTTGGTCGTCGTCTTCGACGACGAGGATCACCTCACCGCCGCTGCGCGGCGGGCCCTGGGCGTCGACCGCTTCCTCCCGCGCCGGCACGGGGGGCGCGGCCGGCAGCGTGATGGTGAACGTGGTGCCGCGGTTGATCTCGCTCTGGACGTCGATCTGGCCGCCGCTCTGCTTGATGATCCCGTACACCGTGGAGAGCCCGAGGCCGCTCCCTTCACCCTGCGGCTTGGTGGTGAAGAAAGGATCGAAGATGAGCGGCAGGACTTTGGGATCGATGCCGGTGCCGGTATCGGACACGATGAGCTGGGCGTGCGGCCCGCCTCCGTTGCCGTCGTCCGCCAACGGCGCATCGGCGACCGTGGTCCGGATGCCGAGCGTACCGCCGTTGGGCATCGCGTCGCGCGAGTTCAGCGCCAGGTTCATCACCACCTGGAGCATGTGGCCGGGGTCGACCAGCACGTCGGGCAATTTGGGGTCGAGCGCCAGCCGCAGCTCGATGTTCTCCGGCATGAGGCGCCGCAGCATCCCGCTCGCTTCCCCCAGCAGCAGGTTCAGACTGACGGCGACCGGCTGCAGCATCTGGCGGCGGCTGTAGGCGAGAATCTGTTGCGTGAGCTCGGCGGCGCGGAACACGGCACGCCGGATCTGCGCCACGTCATCGCGCGAGGTCGGGGAGATCGACGGGTCCTGGAGGACCAGCTCGGTGTAGCCCGAGATCGCCATCATCAGGTTGTTGAAGTCGTGCGCGATCCCGCCCGCGAGCCGTCCCAGGGCCTCCATCTTCTGCGCGTGCAGCAGCTGCTCCTGGCTCTGGCGCAGCGCTTCTTCCATCGCCCGCCGCTCCGTGAGGTCGCGCAGGTTGAGCACGATGCCCTTCACAGCCTGGTCGGCGAGGAGGTTCGTGGCCACGACTTCGAGAAAGCGCGGGGCGCCGCCGTCGGTGAGCTGCAGCTCCTGGACGCGCGGCCGGCCGGGTTCGCGCTGCGTCGCTTCGAGCAGCACCAGCATGGCGGGGCGCAGGCCCGGAGGCAGGGCGGAGAGCACCGAATCTCCCAGTCCGCCGGGCGGCAGGCCGAGCACGCGATCGGCGTTGGGGGACGCATACCCGACGGCACCCGTCGGATCGACGACCAGGATGGCGTCCTCGCCGTTGAGGATCAGGGCGCGCCAGCGCGCTTCGCTGGCCGCCAGCGTGCGCCGCTCGGTCGTCAGGGCCTGGGTTTCGGTGCGCTGGCGTGCGGCGCGACCCAACAGACCCCAGATGAGGCTCATGGCGATGAGCACGCCGGCCAGGGAGGCGATGTTCGCCAACCGGATGGCGCGCTGCCCGGCGGTGGCGTAATAATCGCGCGCGCCGGCGAGCGAGATCCGCAGATTCTCGAAGGCGGGATCCACGGTCTGCTCGGCGAGGTCCTGCACCGGTCGATTGCGGGCGATCAGCTTGAACATCGAGTCGACCGCCACCAGGTAGCGGCCCACGTCCAATTCCACCTGCTGGAGGCTGGTCGCCCGGGGGCCAGGGGTCGCCGGTGCCGGCGAGGCGATCGGGTGCGCTCCCGTCCGCTGCCGCAGCTCGGCCAGAATTGCCCGCAGATGCTCCTGGCTCTGGGCTACGTCGTTGTGGTGCTCGGAGCTGATCACCCCGGTGCGCGCCTCCCATTCGCGCGCATTCAGCAGGTTGATCGCCCCTTCCATCTCGGCCAGCCCGACCTGAATGCGCTGGTTGCGCGCGATCACGCCCTGCAACGAGTAGATGAGGCCGGCCACCGTCAGACCGATCAGGACGACATAAATGGCGCTGCGCAGCGGCGCGCGCAGCGGCATGGACGATCCCGCCGCGGTGAGCGTCGGGGGCGTCCAGCGCCGCATCTGTCGCGGGTCGTCGGGCAGGGGCGTGAGTCGGCGGTCAGCCATGCAGGTCCATCAATGATCGCACGGCCGTTCGCGTTCTGCCACGGGCGTGCGTTCCCGCTTCATGTTGCGGCGGTACCGCACTCCGAGTGCGCCTTCACGATTCGATGATCCCGAGCGGGGGGGTGGACTGCCAGCGGCCCCGCGTGAAGTCCGGCACATCCTGGGGACGGCCGCGCGCCGCGACGGACCGCTCCGTCAGGTCCACCAGAGAGCTCCAGGCGGCGGCATCGTACACGTTCTGGTCGGTGGGCAGCCCCGCGCGGAGGCACGCGATCAGTCGCCAGTCTTCGAGGAAGTCCATCCCGCCGTGGCCGTTCGTCGCGTCGCGCACACGCGCCGACTTCCATAGCGGGTGCTCGAACTCGTCGTAGTAGCGGTCCAATGTCTCCCAGCGGTCCTCCGGGCTCCGGCCTTCGATGTAGACGCGGTCGGGCCACCCCTGAATGATCCCCTGGGTCCCCTGCACGAGGTTGATGCGGCTGTAGGGCCGGGCGTTGTTCGTGTTGTGGCCCACGCTGATGGTTTGTCCCTTGAGCGTGCGGATCAGCGTGACGTTGACGTCGCCCAGCTTGTAGGCCTCGTGGCGGCGCGGATCGGTTTCGGCGAAATGGTCGGCGGCGTACTGCTCCAGCCCGCGATGGTTCGAGCTCATCGACACCAGGAAGTCGAACCGGTTGCCGCGGTTGACGTTCATGCACTGGGCGATCGGGCCCAGCCCGTGTGTCGGATAGAGATTGCCGTCGTGCGTTTGCGACCAGGCCCGCCGCCACAGCCCTTCGCCTTCCTTCGCGAACTTGATCTCACGCAGGTCGTGGAGATAGCCGCACTCGCCATGCAGGATCTCCCCCAGCATCCCCAGCCGCACGAGGTGCAACGCCAGCATCTCGCGCCGGTCGTAGCAGCAGTTTTCCATCATGAGGCAGTGCTTCTGGAGCTTCTCGGCTGCCTCCACGAGCTGCCAGCAGTCGTCCACCGTCATGGCCGCGGGGACCTCGGTCGCGGCGTGCTTCCCGTTGCGCATGGCGGCGAGCAGCACGGGAACGTGCCACTCCCACGGCGTCGCGGTGAAGACGAGGTCCAGCTCCTGCTCGGCGCACATGCGCTCGAAATCGCGTGGGCCGCGCGAGTAGCCCGCGGGCTTCGGCTGGTCGGCGGCCACCACCGCGTCCTGCGCGCGTGCCACCTTCCACTCGACGATGTCGCAGATCGCGCGGATCTCGACGCCCTCGATCATCAGCAGGTTGTCGACGTGCACGCTGCCCTGGCCGCCCACGCCGACGAATCCGATCCGCACCCGGTCCATGGGTGGCGCGGCGAAGAGCGTGCTTTGCTGGGCCGCCTCGACGGGGACGCCGGCGAGGGCCGTGGCCGCGCCGGCCGCGGCAGTGGCTGCGATGAATTCGCGGCGTGTGGGCATACGCTCACTCCCTGGCGCGGAGCACGCCGACGGCCCCTTTGGTCGCGTCGGCGAAGGCATGGGAAACGAAGGGGTAGTCGCCGGGCTCGGCGAGGTGCACTTCGAAGATCGCCCCGCCACCCACGGTCACGCCGTTGGTCTGCACGCCGGAGAGGGACGGCGTGACGGAGGAGTCGAGATACACGTGGTCGAAGATCGCCCCCACCACGTGAAACGCGGAGATGCGGTTCGGGCCCGCGTTCACGACGTACAGCCGGAGCAGCGCGTGCGGTGGGACGACGATGGGCGCGGCGGCATACTGCGCCGAGCGGCCGTTGAAAGTGACGTAGTCGGGCGCCTGCCCCAGCAGCTTCTGCCAGTCGAGCGCGAGGACCGTGGAATCCGGGCCACCCGCCTTCTGCGTGTAGAACTCGCTCTGCACCAGCACGAATTCGCGCGCCGGCGGTCGCGGCCGCTTCGGATCCACGATGAGCGCCCCGTACATGCCGTTGGCGATGTGCATGGCGACGGGCGCCGTGCCGCAGTGATAGAGGAAGGCGCCGGCCACCCGGGCCACGTAGCGGTAGTGCAGGGAGTCGCCGGGCATCACGTTGACGTACGCGCGGCTGGGGGCGATCTCGGCGGCGTGGAAGTCCATGCTGTGCGGCATGGGAGCGTGGTTCACCAGCGTGAAGTCGATCGTGTCGCCGACCGTGGCGCGGAGCATGGGACCGGGCACGTGACCGTCGAACGTCCAGGCGTTGTAGCTCACACCGTTGGCGATCGTCACCTTGACGTGCCGGATCTCGATGCGGATGCGGCGCAGCGTCCCGGCGGTCCGCGCCGGCGCCTGTGGGTCGACGGGCGCCGTGTCCGCCGATCCGATCGCGGCTTCCCCGTGCGAGACGTCGGCCGCGGGCGTCGTGGACGGCGCGCGCTCCTGGCCCGCGCTAGAGGGGGGCGCCTGGCGCTCACGGCTGCATGCCAGGACCGCCAGGGAGACAGACATCATCATGATCACGACCCGCGCCATGCTGAAACACTCCGATGATTGGACAGCGCAAATTACCTGAGACGCTTCCGTCCGGCTGCCCCCGCGCCGACATTCCCTGGCATGCGTGAAGCGATCCGCCGCCCCGTGCTCCTGCTGGGGCTCGTGGCATGCGCCCCGGGTGGGCACTCCGCCGCGCCCGCACCGACCGCGCTGAGCCGCGGCGAATCGGTGTATGCCGCGGTGCGCACGCTGAAGGACCGGCTGGACATCGCGACGATGCGCGCCCTTCCCGAGTCCGCCGCCGCCCTGCGACCGCACTATCTGGCGCTGCGGGCCGAGCTGGTACGCGCGCTGGCCATCGACTCCGCGACGCTGCGCGACACCATGGACCGCCGCGCCCTGGCCACGATGCGCCGCACGCTCACCGAGGAGCTGACGGACGCCCCGCAACCGCCCGGCGGGGCGTCCCCCGCCGATTCCGGGCGCTGTGCCTACGCCGCGCGCGCGGTGACCGATGCGGATTCCCTCCAGGCGCGGCTGTACGACTGCTACGGCGCCGCGACGCGCGACATCGTCGTCGACGGGGCTCGGCTCGACCGGCTCACGGTGCTCGGTCTCCTCGGCGTCACCGCCGACCCGGCCCGACGACGGCGTCTCTTCCTCGGGCTCGACCGCGTATGGCGCAGCGTGAACGGCGCCGACGACGACGCGAGTCCCTGGCGCGAGCTGCTGCGGCGCCGGGCACGGCAGTGGGGCGCGGGCGCGACGCCGTTCGCCCGCCGCGTGACCGAGCTTGGGTTCGTCCCCGACTCCGTGGAGGCGTGGCTCGAGCGATTGCTCGAAACCTGGCGTGGCGCCCTGCCGGATTCGACGCTGGAGCCTTGGGACCTCTACTATGCGATGGGCGCCGCGAGCCGGCGGCTGTCGCCGCGCATTCCGCGCGATTCGCTGCGCGCCGTGAGCGGGCGATTCTATCGGTCGCTGGGCGCCGATCCCGCCGCCCTGCGCGTGCACTTCGACCTCGACCCCCGCGCGGGCAAGGACCCGGTGGCGTTCACGACCTTCGGGGCCCGTCCCGGTCTGGTGGATGGGACCTGGCAACCGGGCGAGCCGTGGGTGTTCGCCTCGTATGCGACGGGCGGATTCGACAACCTGGGCGAGCTGCTGCACGAGACCGGACACGCGGTGCACATCGCCGGCATCCGCACCCGTCCCGCGTTCAGCGACTGGCCGGACGCCGATCTCTTCACGGAGGCGATCGCCGACCTGGCGGACGAGGCGGCGTACGACGGACGCTGGCAGGCGCGCTACCTGGGTGACTCCGCGACGCCCGCCGAAAACCTGCGTGCCGCCTTCTTCGGCGTGATGATGGATGCCTGCTGGTCGCTGTTCGAGGCGCGCCTCCAGCGCGACACCACACTCGATCCCAACCTCGTGTGGGCGGAGCTCACCGGCCGCTACCTGCACGTCGTGCCGCACCCGGAGCTCTCCTGGTGGGCGATGCGCGGCCAGTTGATCGACGTGCCCGGATATCTCGTCAACTACGCGCTCGGGGCGTTCATCGCCGCCGACCTGCGGGAGCGGATTACGGCATCCCACGGCGACTTCGTGCTGGGGGACACCACCTGGTATGGATTCGTGCGCGAGCGGATCTACCGCTTCGGACTGGAGCGCTCGTCCCGCCGAGTGATGGAGGACGTGCTGGGGCGGCCGGTCACGGCCCAAGCCCTCCTGTCCGAGCTCACCAGAAGCCGCCGTCCAGGGCGTTGAGACACGCCTTCACGTCGAACCCGGTGGCGTTCGTCATGACGACGCTCGCCACGCGCGGCGCCGCATAGATCCGCATCTCACAATGGAAGCCGCCCCCGCCCCCTTCCTTGTAGTAGAAGGGACGGCCGGCCAGATCGCCGATGTGCCAGCCCAGCGTCATGGGCACCGCAGCGCCCGCCGTCGTGCGCTGCTCCTCCATGAACAGCGCCTGTGCGGTCCGGTCGAGTACGAGCGACTGCGGCTGCAGCTGATCCCGCAGGAACCTGCCGAAGCCTCGGGCAGTGCCGACCAGCCCGCCGAACGCCGGCCCATTGAGATAGTGCGGCTCGATACGCAGCCAGGGTCCCTCGTAGTCGCCGATCAGCTCGCGGTCGATCAACAAGCGTTTCGCGAGGTTCATGAGCGAGTATTTCTTGAGGTAGCCGTGCGCGTGGCGGGCGGCGTCGGGAATCGCATACCCCAGCTCTGGCGGTGCAATGCCGAGCGGTGTGAGGAGGTTATCGGTGACGTAGGCGGTGAACGATTCGCCGCTCGCTCGTTCCACCACGCGCCCCAGCAGCCAGTACCCGATGTTGGAGTAGCGGTACGCGGTGCCGGGCGCCGACGTCCGCTTCGGGTGCGCCGCCAGGACTGCGGCCAGCGCGGCGTGCTCGTCGAACGACGCGTGCCGAGCCGCGGGATGGACCCAGCGCAGCGGAATCGGATTGGGGAGCCCCGCCAGGTGAGCCAGCAGCCGGCGCACGGTGACGCCGGGCCCATACGGCGTCCGAATCGAGCCGTCGATCTCGTCGTCCAGGCGTGCGCGACCGGTCGCAACGAGTTGCAGCACCGCGGCGGCGGTGATCGTCTTGCTCATCGAGTAGGCCATCATCGTGGTGGCCGGCGTCATCGCGACGCGGTGGCGGATGTCCGCCCAGCCGCCGTCGTATTCGAACAGCGGGCCGCCCGCGCCGAGCACCAGGTATTGCAGCCCCGGCGTGCGCGACCGGGCGACGAGTGCGTCGAGATACGCGCGCGGGTCGCGCGCCGAAGGAGGCGTATCCATGGCGGGTGCCCAATTTGCCCCGCTTCCGCCAGGTGACGCCAGCGGCGACAATTCAGGTCCGATGACCGCCGTCCCCGTTCCTCCGCTCATCGATCTCGGCGCCGTGCTGGTCGGCGGCCTGAGCGGCACCCTGCTCGCCGTGCGCAAGCAGTTCGATCTGGTGGGGTGCGTCTCGCTCGCCATCGTCGCGGGTGTCGGCGGCGGCGTCATCCGTGACGTGCTGCTGCAGCAAGGGCCGCCCGCCGCGCTGCAGGACTCCCGCTACCTGTTGACGGGGTTGGTCGCCGCCGTTGTGGGGTTCTACCGCAGCGGCTCCGTGGTCCGCATCGGCCGCATCCTGATCGCCATCGACGCTCTGTACCTCGCCGTGTATACGGTGGTGGGTGCGCTCAAAGCGCTCGGCGCCGGCCTCGCCCCGGTGCCGGCGGTGTTCCTGGGAATCGTGACCGCCGTCGGGGGCGGCATCCTGCGCGACGTGCTGGCGGGGGAAGCTCCGACGTTGTTTCGAACCGGGGAGCTGTATGCCACGGTGTCCGCTACCGGGAGCGCGCTGTTCGTCGCCTTGTGGGAGTCGTCCCTGGTGTCGCGCGCCGCCGCCGGCATCGTCGCCGGACTCGTCATGGTGGTCCTGCGACTACTCGCCGTGCACTACGGCTGGAAGGCGCCGCTGCCTCCCGCCGATGCACCCGGCACAGGGCTTGCTTGAGCCGCGGGACCGATACAGCTTCGGCGGCGAACCGCCGTTCACCCTGAGGACCTATGATCGACGCCATCGTGAAGACGCTCGGCGACAAGGCCGACCATTTCCTGAAATTCGACACCCCGAAAATCCCGAAGCAGCGCCTGCACCTCCCCGGTCCCGACTGGGTGGATCGCATCTTCCTCCAGAGCGACCGCGGCGCGCGCGTACTCGTGAACCTGCAGCGCCTGTACGGGACCGGACGGTTGGCGGGGACCGGGTACCTCTCGATCCTGCCCGTGGACCAGGGCATCGAGCACTCGGCCGGGGCCAGCTTCGCGAAGAACCCCGACTACTTCGATCCCGAGAACATCGTGAAGCTCGCGATCGAGGGCGGCTGCAACGCGGTGGCCTCGACCTTCGGCGTCCTGGGAATCGTGGCGCGGAAGTACGCGCACAAGATCCCGTTCATCGTCAAGATCAACCACAACGAGCTGCTCACCTATCCGAACAAGTTCGATCAGATCCTGTTCGGGACGGTGCAGCAGGCGGTGGACATGGGGGCGGCGGCCGTGGGCGCCACGATCTACTTCGGCTCGTCCGAGAGTGGCCGCCAGATCACGGAGATCAGCCAGGCGTTCGCGGAAGCCCACCGGCACGGCCTCGCCACCATCCTGTGGTGCTACATGCGCAACAGCGCGTTCAAGAAGGACAAGGACTATCACGTCGCCGCCGACCTCACTGGCCAAGCCGATCACCTGGGCGTGACCATCGAGGCGGACATCGTCAAGCAGAAGCTCCCGGAGAACAACGGCGGCTACAAGGCGCTGAACATGGGGGAGTCGAGCTACGGCAAGTTCGACGAGCGGATCTACACCGAGCTCGCGAGCGATCACCCGATCGACTTGTGCCGCTACCAGGTGGCCAACGGCTACATGGGGCGGATCGGGCTGATCAATTCAGGGGGCGCGGCGGGGAAGAACGACCTGTTCGACGCCGTCATGACCGCCGTGATCAACAAGCGCGCCGGCGGGATGGGGCTGATCTCCGGGCGCAAGACGTTCCAGAAGCCGCTGAAGGACGGGGTGGCGCTGTTCCACGCGATTCAGGACGTGTACCTGTGCAAGGAGGTGACGGTCGCCTAGGCGTTGAATCGGTAACACCACGCCTCACCCTCGAGCACCGTCTCGCCTGTCTGGCGAGACACTCGCACGCGCAGCTGGCACACCGGCTTCGTGGCGTGCACGCTCAAGACCTCCGCGTCCGCGGTGATCGTGTCGCCGATGTAGACGGGGGCGGTGAACTTCCAGTTCTGGCTCAAGAAGACGGTGCCGGGTCCCGGGAGATCGGTGGCCACGAGAGCGTGCAGGAGCCCTGTCGTCAGGCCGCCTTGCACGATCAGACCATCGAGTTTGCCGGTCCGCTGCGTGAAGTCCAGGTCGAAGTGCAGCGGATTCCTGTCGCCGCTGAGCTCGGCGTATAGAGCCACATGACGGGCAGTGAGAGTCAGGCTGCGGCGGGCTTTCTGACCGACAGAGAGAGCCATGTGTTCGACTCCTGAGATGGACAGATGGTCAGACAGGGGCTCAGGGGCTAAGTCGCATAGCGGTTGTCAGTCGTCGGCTTATCAGAACACCTACACACTCATTCCTAGAAACGCTATGCGTCTTGGCCCCTGAGCCCCTGTCTGTCCACCTGCGAACTACGGCTGTTCTGCTAGGGGCCTGATCCAAATATTCCGGTATCGAACTGCGTTGCCGTGATTCTGCAGCAGCAACGGCAGCGTGTCCGGGTGCACGGCATACGGGGGCCTTTTCTGATGCGCTGTGGGCCCTGACAGCACCACGTCGTCCTGTACGAGGACCCCGTTGTGGAACACGGTCACGCGCGCCGGCCGTTCGACTTTCCCCCGCGCGCTGAAGTGCGGTCGGTGGAACACGATGTCGTAGGTCTGCCACTCGCCCGGCGGCCTGCTCGCGTTTACCAGCGGGGGGTACTGCCCGTACACCGCGGCAGCCTGCCCGTCGGGGTAGGTGCGGTTGTCGTAGGAATCGAGCACCTGCACCTCGTACGTGCTCATGAGGTACACGCCGCTGTTGCCGCGCTCCTGGCCCTCGCCCTGCGGTGTGCGCGGCGCTGCCCACTCGACGTGCAGCTGGCAGTCGCCGAAGCCGCGCCGCGTGTGGATGCTGCCGCTCCCCGGCACGACCTCGGCATAGCCGTTCTCGACCCTCCAGGGCGCCGCCTGGCCCGAGTCGCCCACCCAGGAAGAAAGGTCGCTGCCGTCGAACAACACGATGGCGTCGGTGGGCGGCGCCTCGGGCCGCTCGGCCGGCGCCGGCCCCACCACCGGTGGCTGCGGGCGGTCCAGAGAATGAATCGGCCAGCGGGTGGACACCTGGGCTGCGGCGGGGACGGCGGCCAGCAGCGTGGCGATCCCCGCGAGACGGACGGTGTGGTTCATCGAGCGCATCTCACTTCCGGAGCAGCTTGAAGGCGTGGCTCCAGGTGTTGGTCTTGAACCCGTAGACGATCCAGATCATGGCGAGCGGTTCCAGGTAACGCGACATCTCGATGCCACCGAGGTCGATAACGGGCGGCCAGCCGAACGCCGCGCAGATCTCGCTGACCGTCTGTTTCGCCGCCGCATCGTTGCCGCACAGGAACATGTCCGGCACGCCGTCGGGGAACCTGGGCTGCACCATGAGCGCGTTGCCCACGATGTTGAATGCTTTCACGATGCGCGCCTTGGGCAGCCATCGTTGCACCTGCTCCCCGGCGGAATCGGTGTAACCGAGGGCCAGCCTGGGCGGGGGGCCCTGGCTGAAATCGAGGGCGTTCGTGGTGTCGATCACGACTTTGCCGGCGAGCCGGTCCGGCCCGGCGAGTCTCAGCGCATTCTCGGTTCCCGCCCAGAGCGTCGCCAGGATAGCGACGTCGGCGAACAGCGCGGCGTCGGCGAACGTGCCGGCGGACGCCGTGGGGCCGATCGCGGCAACCAGGGCCTTGGCCTTCTCGCTGGACGGATCGCGGGTCCCGAACTTCACCGCGTGCCCGGTCTGTGTGAATCCCCTCGCCAGCGCCCTGGCGACCTCTCCCGTACCGAGGATTCCGACGTTCATGGGGTGCTCCGTGGCTGCCCGTTAGTGAAAGAACCTTACACTTTTTCTGGTGCCGGCCGTGGAGTCATGGGCCTAGCGTTTCGCCCAACAACAGATCGCCTCGGGGGAGGGTTCCATGACGATGCAGCGGGCGCTACAGGCCATTCTGACGGTGGCGGTAATCGGGCTCGTATTCTCAGGTGTGCTGACCTACCGAGAGCTCTTCGGGAGCGGGGCGATCGCCAGCTGCCCCAGTCCCGGAGCGCCCGGGACGGTGTTCGGCTATCCGGCTTGCGTGTACGGGTTCTTCATGTATGCGATCATCACCGTCCTCGCCGTAGTGGGGTTACGGGCGAAGGCGTAAGCTCAGCCCTGCTCCGGGGGCGCCTTCTTGGTCTTGTTGCGCTTCTTCTTCAGCCGGGTCCTGCCGTAGGTCCCCCGGTAAATCTTGCCGCGGCGCGACCGTCTGTCGCCTTTACCCATTGAGACTCCTCGGTTCAGGTGGGTGGGTGAATGTAGCACGTGCGACGCCGGCGTGCTGTCGGGGTGCGCCGTAAGGCGCGTGCCCCACTCCCACGTCGGGGGCACGCACAGCATCCTCGTCCTGCTGAGCGTCGTCGGCGCTGTCTCAGGTGCGCCGGGCGGCGTCCCGCGTGGCGGCCGGGGCGCCGCGGACGAACGCGATGTAATCGGTCGGCATCGGCACGCCGCCGCCGTGGCGCTGCGCCCACGCGATCTGTCCGCGATGGTAGCACCCATGCAGGCACACGTGCAGCAGGATGTCCTCGACGCTGGATGTGAACGTCTGCCCGGCACTGTTCGTGTAGGTGACGTCGCGCGGCAGGTCGGCGGGCGCGAGCGCCGCCACGAACGCGGAGAGCTCACGCTGGTTCGCCTGCACCAGCCCCGCGCACTGCTCCAGCGACAACGATGGCCACACTGGATGGTGCGGGACCGCGCCCTTGAGCCGGGCGAGCCAGACGTGCTCCGCCGCCAGCACGTGCGCGAACAGATCGAGACAATCCGGGTCCGGCGCCGTGGCGCTGCGCAGCGCCGCGAGCACCCGGTCGTCGGCCCAGGCGAGATGGGAGATCAGCTTGCTGAGGTGCTGCATCACCGCTCCAGGCGTCGCATCGTAAGCCGTGCCCTCCTGCGTCCCGAGTAGCATAGCGGGGGAACCGGAACCGCGCCCGGGCCAGTCCCGGCGCCCCGGGGCTCGCGGGACGCGCCGCCCTCTGGTTATGGTTCTCCGTTCGCGCCCGACACACCGCCGCTCACCAGGGGGACGCATAGCCGCCGTCACGCAGACTCCGGAATCACCCCTGCTCGTTTCCCGGCTGCCCGCGACCGCGTTCCAGGCGGACTTGCCGTCGAGCGAGTTCGGGCTCGCGATGGGATTCCTGATCGGTCACTACTTCCTGAACATGCAGGACCTCCACTACGGCTACTGGCCGCAGGGCCTGGCGGTGGAGCCGCGCAACCTCTATCAGGCGCAGGCGCACTACACCGAGTTCCTGATGGAGCACATCCCCGCGGGGGTCCATTCCATCCTGGACGTGGGGTGCGGGGCGGGGAACACGGCGCGTAAGCTGCTCGACCGCGGCTACCAGGTCGACTGCGTGTCCCCGAACGGGGTCCTCTCGGGTGTGGCGCGGGCGGTGCTGACCGGGCGCGCCACGATCTTCGAGTCCCGCTTCCAGGATGTCCAGACCGACCGGCGCTACGACCTGATCCTGTTCAGCGAGAGCCTGCTGTTCATCCCGCTGGAGGAGGCGTTCACCAAGGCGTTGGCGCTGCTGAACCCGGGCGGGCACATCCTGATCACGGATATTTTCCGGGTCCCCGCCGAGGGGAAGAGCCCGATCGGCGGGGGCCACGAGCTGCCCCGGTTCCGCGAGACGATCGCCCGCTTCCCGCTGCAACCGGTGACCGATCGGGACATGACCGACGGGATCGCCCCGACTTTCGACGTGTTGGACGGCGCCTATCGCGAGGCGATCGAGCCGGCGTACCGGCTGATTCTCGCCCGGCTCACGCTCAAGTATCCCTGGGTGATGCGGCTGGTGCGCTGGAAGTTCCGGAAGTCGATGCGGCGTTACGAGGACAAGCATTTCAGTGGCCGGCGCAACGGCGCCAACTTCAAGAAGTACAAATCCTACCGACTGCTGCTGTACCGCCGGGCCTAGCGCAGCACCCCGCCGTCGATCGGCACCGCCTGTCCGGTGACGAACGACGCTTCGTCCGACAACAGGTACAGCACCAGGGCCGCGACCTCCACCGGCTTGCCCATTCGCCCCATCGGCTGATACGCGGAGAGCTTCGCGAACATCTCCGCCTCGCGGCCGGGGTAGTTACGCGCCAGAAAGCCGTCCACGAACGGCGTGTGGATGCGCGACGGGCAGACGCAATTGCAGCGGATGCCGCGCTTGACGTAGTCCACGGCCACGGATTTCGTCATCGCGAGCACCGCGCCTTTGCTCATGCCGTAGGCGAAGCGCTCGTCCTCGCCCACCAGCGACGCGATCGAGCCCATGTTGACGATCGCGCCGCCGCCGCCCGGCAGCATGTGGCGGATCGCCGCCTGGAGGCAGTGGAACATCCCCCGCACGTTCACGCGATACAGCCGGTCCAGCGTGTCGGCGGTCGTCGTCTCGACGGTGCCGACGTGCGAAATGCCCGCGTTGTTCACCAGCAGCTGGATACCGCCGTGGTCGGCGGCGATCTGGTCGAACGTGCGGCGCACCTGCGCCTCGTCGGTCACGTCGCACACGAACGCGTGCGCCGCCCCGCCCGCAGCGCGAATACCGGCCGCCGCCTCCTCCGCCGGACCGCCGTCGAGATCGAGCACCATCACGTTGGCGCAGTGCTCGGCCAGAATCCACGCGATGCTCCGGCCGATGCCGAGGCCGGCACCGGTCACGATCGCGGTCTTGCCTTCGAGACTGAATCGCAAGGGACGCTTGGTTCCTTCGCCGAGCTCGAAGCGCGGCTGCACCACCGGCCCGCTGCGAGAGCGACGGGGCGCGATGGGCGTCGCCGGCGCGGCTGTCGTCTCGGCGGGTGGTGTGTCGGACATGCCGGAAATCTGCTGCCGAACGCGCGAGAGTCTAGGCGTGCGGGGTGTTGCACGTGCCCCTCAGGCGGTGCGCGTGCGCGACGCCACACGAGCGCGCGATCTTCACGATGTGCGCTCGCCGAACAGCCCGTGCTCGATCGCAAACCGCGTGAGTCCCGCCACGGTGTGAATGCGCAGCTTGCGCATCAGGCTGTCGCGATGGGCTTCGACCGTGCGCACACTGATGCCGAGCTCGCCGGCCGCCTCACGATTCGTGAGCCCGCGCGCGATCCGGGCCAGGACGTCGCGCTCGCGGCTCGTGAGCTCCTCCAGCGCTCCGGGCGGGGCGCCGTCCTGCACCGCCGCCGCCAGATGGCGGGCCACCTGGGGGCTGAAGAAAGAATCGCCGCCGTACACGGCGCGGACCGCCTGCCGGATGTCGGCGGGACTCGAGTCCTTGCGCAAGTACCCGTGCGCGCCCGCCCGCACGCTCTCGAGCACGTACTCCCGGTCGTCGTGCACGCTGAGGATGAGGATGCGGGCCTCGGCGACCTTCTCCCGCAGCGCTCGGACGATGTCGAGCCCCGTGGCGCCCGGCATGGTGAGATCGAGCAGCACGACATCGGGGCGCTCCCGTGCCGCGCGCTCCAGCACCTCGCCGCCCGTGGCGGCCTCGGCGACCACCTGCAGTCCGGCATCCTCCTCCAGCACGTGCCGGATACCCTGACGCACGACCGCGTGGTCGTCGGCCACCAGGACGCGAATTGGCTGGGGAGCGGTCACGACACCTCCGTGGATTCGAGGGGGACGTCGAGGCGGACCCGCACGCCGGCGCCGGGCGCCCCGGCGATATCCGCCGTCCCGCCCAGCGCGCCGATGCGCTCGCGCATCCCGGCGAGTCCCAGGTGACCGTCCAGCTCGGCCCGGGCGAGATCGAATCCGGCCGGAAGCCCCTTGCCGTCGTCGGCGATCTCGAGCGTGATCCGGCCCGCGCCGTTCGTGAGGCGGACCCGGACGCTGCGGGCGGCGGCATGCCGCGCGACGTTGGCGAGCGCCTCCTGGGTGGCGCGAAACAGGGCGAGCTCGGTGTCCCGGCCAAGGTCCGGCAGCTCGGGCGGGGCGTCGAGCGTCACGGCGATGCCCGCCCGCTCTTCAAACGATTCCGTGAGCGAGCGCAACGCCGGCACGAGCCCCAGATCGTCGAGCAGCGAGGGACGCAGCTGCTCGGTCACCCGCCGCACGCTCTGCATCCCCGTGTCGATCAGTTCGACCGTATGCGCCACCCGTCCCGCCAGCTCCGGATCGAGCCGCTCGGCGAGGAGGCCGAGCTGCAGCTTCACGGCGGCCAGCACCTGCGCCGTTTCGTCGTGCAGCTCGAGCGACAGGCGCCGCCGCTCGGCCTCCTGCTGCTCCACGATGCCGCTCGAGAGCCGGGCGAGCTCCGCGGTGCGCGCTTCCAGGCGCCGGTACAGGTCCGCGTTCTCCAGCGCGGCGCCGATCTGGCTCCCGAGCGCGCGCAGGAAGGTCTCGTCGAGCGCGGTGAATGGATCGCGCGCGTCCCCCACCAGGAGCAGCGCACCGGTTGCGGCGCCGGCCCGCCACACGGGCAACAGCGCGGCGTAGGGGAAGCTGGTGCCCCCCGGTCGCGGGTCCGGCCAGTCGCGCAGGAACGTGGGCCGCCCGCTCCGGATCGCGGCGACGGCCGCCTCGGCTGCACGGGCCGGCAGCGGCTCGTTCTCCCACCCGGCGCACGCGCCCGCGCCGGCACGGCACCGCGCTCCGCCGTCGTCCAGGGCGATCATCGCGCTGCCGCCCACCGACGGGAGCCCGAGCGGCCGCTCGAGCAGCGTGCCGAGGCTGTCGGTGGCATCGCGCCGCGGCTGCAGGTCGCCCGACAGGGCCGACAGGGCGGCCACCCCCCGGCGCAGCTCGTCCTGCACCAGCATCAGGATCCCCGCCCCGGTGGCGAACAGAAAGAGGATATCGAGGTAGTATCCCCACGGACTCCAAGCACCCCGGGCGCGCAGGAACGGGTAATCGAGGTGGTGCAGACCCCACAGCAGCAGGGCGCCCGACAGCAACGCCGCCCCGGTCGCTCGCACGCGGCGGTAGTAGCGCAGAAAGGTCCCGCCGGTCCACAGGGTGACGAGGCTGAGGAACAGCACGGCGGGGCCGGCCGCCAACAGAAAATTGTCGAGCCGATAGATTGCCACGTACGACCAGGCGGGCGGAAACAGCACGACCAGGGCATAGCGGCGGCGCCATTCGAGCTGGCGGGAGAAGACGAGCGCCGCCCACAGCAGGGCGAGCGCGGTCCAGCCGGTCAGGACCTGGTGCCAATAGAGCCACGACCGTTGATGCGTCGCCAGGAAGCTCACGATCGCGACGACGCGCAGCAGGTACAATAGCCACGCGACGGCCAGCCAGCCGAGGTACGGCTTGCGGTAGCGGCGATACAACAGGCCGCAGACGAGGGCCAGGCCCAGGGTGATCGCCGCGAGCAGCACGGCGGCGTGCAGCTCCGTGGGTGCGGGAAACGTCGTCTGATTCACGATGCTGGATTGTAGCGCCGCCGCCGGAGGCGGCCAAGGCGCGAGGTCTTCCACCGAAGGGGGATATGATGCGACGTGCAGTTCTTGCCGGTGCCGTCTCGCTGGGACTCGTGTGGAGCGGGCTCCAGCCGCGGGTGGCGGCGGCGCAGGCGACTCAAGGGATGATCCGCTTCACGGTCCACGACCAAGACGGCCGCACCACGGAGATCACCCAGCTCTCGAGGCCCGGGAAGACGAGCTTCCTGGCGGCGCAGAGCGGCAAACCGGGCGGTGGGATGATCGTCGATTCCACCGCGGGGACGATGACCATTATCAACGGCGAGGAGAAGACCTACACCGTCATCAACCTGGCGATGATGCAGCAGATGATGTCGGGGATGGAGGGCATGGCGCGGGGGATGACCCATCGCGGCGGCGATACCACGGCGCAGTCGGCAGCACGCAAAGGGACGATCACCCCCACCGGGCGCTCCGAGGTCGTGGCGGGCGTCACCTGCCAGGTCTATGCCTACGACGGCACGGATGAGGGCAAACACCAGACGGGCGAGGTCTGCCTCGCCAGGGGGGCTGGGCTGATGGTCTCGGGCAGCATGAACATGCCCGGCATCTTCGGGATGCAGCAGCGCCAATCGATGCAGCAGCGGCTGCAAGAGTGGGGGCCGCTCGGCACGATGCTCGCCCAGGGGTACGGGCTCCTCAAGGCCACCAACTACGAGAACGGCACGCTCAAGGGAACCCTGGAGGTAACGGCTTTGCAGCGCGGGCCGGCTCCCGAGGCGGCGTTTCAGCCGCCCGCGGGGTTCACCGAGAAATCGATGGGAGACATGATGGGCGGGCGGCGGCACTAGGAGCAGCGATCGGCGCACCCGGGTCGCGCCGGCCTGCTCGGCGGCGCGACCCGGTCGTGCGTTCAGGGGCTCCGCGCCGCGTCGAGGGCGGCCGCCAGACCGGCCAGCACGTCCGCCGGAGGCCCGTCGGCCCAGAAGTGAACGTAGTAGAGCGCCGGGGCCTCGCCGATCAGGTGGTTGTGCACGCTCGTCACCGTGATGCCGTGCGACGCGAGGGCGCCGGTGAGCGGGGCGACGCGGTCACCTGTGACCGCGAAGTCGCCCGTCGCCACGAGCCGGTCGGGCGACACCGCCTGGACGTTCACCGGGCTGCCCGCCGCGAGAGCGGGGGGGAGCGCCTGCCCGTGCAGCGAGATCGGCCCGGTCACGAGGACGGCGCTCGCCTGGGCGACGTTGCCGCTCGCCGTGCCGTGGAGTTTCAGGGTCCCGAACACCAGGGCGGTGTCGATGGTCACCGGCGCGGACGCGGGAGCGGCGACGCCGCGGGGCGTCGTGGTGCGGGCCAGGACGCGATCGAGGCGCCGCGCCAGATCCACCGCCGGTCCCTCACCGTGAAAGTGGACGTACATGATGCGCGGGGACTCGCCCACCAGGTGATTGTGCACGGCGGTGATGGCGAGGTGCTGGGAGTCGATGGCGATCTGCACCGGCAGCAGCTCGGTTTCGGTGACCACCAGATCCCCCATCACCATCGCGCGCGGGCCCGCGCCGGTGAACCCGGCCCAGGCCCCGAGGGCGAGACGCGGCGAGACCGCGACATCCCCCACGCGCAGCGACAGGTCGCGACGCGGGAAGTTGAAGCGCACGTATCCGCCGACCGGAGTCGGGGATGCCTGCAGCACCCGGCCGACCGAATCCCACACGGCGGCCTGCTGTGCTGGGGCGGGTCGAGGGGCGAGCAGGAGCGCCAAGCTCAACGGCAACGATCGATGCATGCGGTCAGGGTCCTCGTTGGGGATTCCAGGTGTGCGTCTCGTGCCGGCGCTGCGTCAGCCAGGCGTACAGCGCGTCATACACCACGAAGCCGTGTCGCAGCATCTCGTGATCGTCGGGGTAGTTGTGCGACAGGCCGAGCGAGATGGCGAGCAGGCCGGCGCACTGCGGCGCGAGGTCGAGCCGCGCGGTGTCGGCGCCGCGAACGACGACGGCCAGGTCCTCGAGTCCCGGGTCCGTGAGCCGGTACGCGGTCAAAAACGCGTCGAAGCTGCACCGCGGCCCGTCGTGGGACAGCTCCACGCCGTCAACGTCGAACGGCGTCGCGCCGCGCTCGCGGGCGAGGCGAACGACGTCGGCCGGCGGCGCGAACAGGAACTCCGCCTCGCGATCGATGAAGCGCGCGATCAACCAGGGGCAGGCCACGCGGTCGATCTTCGGGTGCTCGCGCGTGATCCATTTCATGTCTGTAATCTAGAGCGGCCCAGCGGGCCGCGCGTCACACCCCGTCGGCCGCATCCTGCATGCGGCGCCACAGGGCCGCGATGTGGGCGCGCTCGGTCGATTCGGTGCCGATGGAGATCCGCACGGCCCAACGGCCCGCCAGCACGGCGGCGTGGAGGAAGGCGGCTCCGGACTCGTTCACGCGCGCCATCCACTCCAGCGTATGGCGGTCGAGCGCCTCGCCCTCGAGGCCCGGTGGATGGTGGCGTACGCACACCGTCTGCAACGGCACCGGCGCCACCCGCTCCCACGGGGGTGTCGCGTCCACCTGGGCGGCGAGCCACCGCGCATTCGCGAGATCGCGGCGCAACCGGGCCTGCAATCCGACCACGCCCTCGGCCCGGATCAAAGTCCACAACTTCAGCGCGCGAAAGCGCCGCCCCAGCGGGATGGTCCAGTCGCGCAGATTGACCGTCTGCGCATCGGCCGCAGTGCGGAGGTAGCTCGGATTCGTGGACATTACCCGCACCAGGTGCTCGACATCGCGGACGTAGTAGAGCGAGCAGTCGAATGCCGCGCCGAGCCACTTGTGGGCGTTGATGACGATCGAGTCGGCCGCTTCGATCCCGGTCCACAGGTGGCGGCACTCGGGCAGGATCATGGCCGAGCCCGCCATCGCCGCGTCCACGTGCAGCCAGCATCCGTACTCGCGCGCCAGTGCCGCGATCGGCTCGAGCGGATCGCACGCCGTAACCCCCGTCGTGCCGATGGTGGCGACGATGGCGCAGGGGACGCGGCCCTGGGCCCGGTCGGCGGCGAGCTCGGCCTGCAACGCATCGGGGCGCAGTGCGAACGCGTCGTCCACGGGAATCATACGAAAATGATCCCGGCCGAATCCCGCGAGCAGCGCGGCCTTCTCGACCGAGCTGTTGCTCTGTGCCGTGGTGTACACGACGAGTGGGTGGGAAACCGCCTGCAGGCCGCCGGCGTGCAGGCTGAAACCGCTGGCGCGCTCCCGCGCGCAGATCAGGGCGACGAGCGTGGCGGTCGAGGCGGTGTCGTGAATCGCGCCGTGCCAGGCAGGAGAGAGGCCCACCATCTGCCGCACCCAGTCCGTCGTGAGCTGCTCCAGCTCCGTCAGGGCGGGGGAGGCCTGCCAGTTGAGGCCGATCACGCCGAGCCCGGTCGAGAGAAGATCGCCCAGGACGCTCGCGAGCGAGCGGTTGGAGGGGAAATACGCGAAGAACGAGGGGTGTTGCCAATGCGTGATGCCCGGCACAATGACGTCACCCAGATCGCGCAGCACCGAGTCGAACGGCTCGGGCTCCCGCGGCGGCTCGGCCGGAAGCCGTCCGCGCACCTCGCCCGGGGCCACCCGGGCGAGCACCGGGAAGGAGGCGATGCGCGTCTGGTAGTCGGCGATCCAGTCCACGACCCGGTGACCCTGGCGGCGGAACTCCTCGGGCGTCATCGGCGACCGCGCCACAACCGCTTGAGCATGGATATCTGTCCGCCGTGATACACGTCGTGCGCCACGATGCCGACGATCATCTCACCGAACGTCCACTTCTTCCCTTCAGGCGGGATGCGCGACCAGCGGTGTTCCGGAAATCGTTTGATCGCGCGCACCAGCGCCGCGTGCTCGGCCGCGAGCAGCGCCCGGTCCCGCGCCCAGGCGCGCTCGTCCGGACGCTCGGGGAGGGCGGGCCAGTTGGCGGGCGCGCGCGGGAAGCGTGGCACATCGGGCTCCAGGTGGCGGCGCACGGCGTAGTTCCAATAGGCGATGTGCAGCACCAGCTCCCAGATGCTGTGCCGGCCCCGGCCCGGCGCCCAGCGCGCCTGGGCCGCGGTGACCCCGCGCAGCGCGCCCTTCACGGTGGGACCGTGCCACGCCTGGCCGCGACGAGGATCGAGCGTGGCGAGCAGCGCGTCGAGCATGAGCAGTGTGTCCTCAGGGTGGGTGCAGAATCAGGTGGTCCAGCTCGAACCTGACGGCGTTCTCGTTGTTGGGCAAGGGGTTAGGCTGGGGCTTGCCAGCGGAGATATCTAGGTGATATCATATTGCAAGCTCCTTCCTCCACGAGGGTAATGCAGTGATCCGTGAGACCAAGATTCGCGCCCTGCCCGGCATCCTGATGATCGTCGTGTTGCTCGGGTTGTCGATCTTCACCGCCTGGCAGCTCACGGAGGCCGCGCTGGCGCGCGCCGCGTGGACCGCGGCCGCCTGGGCGCTCGCGGTCGCGTTCGTCGCGGTCCTGTGGTTCGGGTTCTTCGTGGTACAGCCCAACTACGCTCAGGTGCTGCAGCTGTTCGGGCGCTACGTGGGCACGGCGAAGGACGCCGGTCTGTGGTGGGCGAATCCGTTCTTCACCAAGCGGCGCGCCTCGCTGCGGGTCCGCAACTTCGAGACCGCGAAGCTCAAAGTGAACGACCACAGCTCCAACCCGATCGAGATCGCCGCCGTGGTCGTGTGGCAGGTCGTGGATACAGCCGAGGCGGTGTTCGAGGTGGACGACTACGACAACTACGTCCATGTACAGAGCGAGTCAGCGCTGCGCGGACTGGCCAACCAGTATCCCTATGACGCACACGAGGAAGGGCAGATGGCGCTCGCGAGCCACACCGCCGAGATCGCGGAGAAGCTCAAGGGCGAGATCCAGGAGCGGCTGGCGAAGGCGGGAGTGCGGGTGCTCGAGGCACGCATCAGCCACCTGGCCTACGCGCCCGAGATCGCGTCGGTGATGCTGCGTCGCCAGCAGGCGAGCGCCATCATCGCAGCACGCCGCAAGATCGTGGATGGCGCCGTGGGGATGGTGGAGCAGGCGCTGGCACAGCTGTCCGAGAAGCAGATCGTGCATCTGGACGAGGAACGCAAGGCGGCGATGGTGAGCAACCTGCTGGTCGTGCTGTGCTCCGAACAGGGGACGCAGCCCGTGGTCAACACCGGCACGCTGTACCACTAGGAGCGGCCGGACGTGGCGGAGCGTCGCGCCTTCCTGCTCCGGATCGACCCGGAGCTCTACGATACGCTGCAGCGCTGGGCGGGCGACGAGCTGCGCAGTCTCAACGGACAGATCGAATTCCTGCTGCGGCGCGCCGCCACGGACGCGGCACGCCTGCGCGGAGAGAGGGTTCGAGATGAACGCCATCGCAAGGGGTAGGGGACCCGGACTGCTCGCCGCGCTCATCCTGCTGGCGGGCCACTCCACCACCACCGCGGCGCAGCAGCCGCCGTTCACCGGGCTGTACCGCCTGCTCCAGGCGGGCGCCGAGGTCGGCCGCGAGCAGTTCCGGCGCGCGCCCGGGCTCGCGGAGATGTCGGTGGTCGTGCCCATGCTCGGCCTGAAGCTCGACAGCCGTACCGAGTTCGATTCCCTCGGCCGGTTCCGTCGTTTCGAGGCGAAGGCCTACGATGCGGCGGGCGACAGCCTGCGCGGTACGTATACCGTCACGGCGGACGGCGACACGCTGCGCAGTGTGAGCGTGAGCCAGCGCACCGGGCAGTCGCGGAGCGGCGCCGTCGTGGGCCCCGCCGCGGGCGTGATTCCCGCCCAATCGGTCGCGGTCATCGCGCTCCTGGCGCGCCGCTTCAGCCGGGACACGGTCGTGCGCATGCTCCCCATGGGCGCCGATTCGACCATCCCCGTCACGATCG
>Ga0153915_10001343_pt1 | contig 22652 bp, 35 predicted proteins | sample Opewatmetagenome_2_FD_107003 | JGI IMG/M metagenome (GOLD analysis project Ga0153915, IMG submission 107003) | Freshwater wetland microbial communities from Ohio, USA - Open water 3 Core 3 Depth 3 metaG | ecosystem: Environmental > Aquatic > Freshwater > Wetlands | place: USA: Ohio, Lake Erie...
GATCGGCGAACACCGTGGTCCTCGTGGGTACCGCAGAGGGTGCGTGGGCGAAGACGGCCGCCTCTGGTGGAGAGGGGCGCTGGTCCGTGCCGGCGGCGTGGCGGGCGGTGGTGGACGGTGAGGCAATCGCAGTCTGGCAGGTGTTCGTGAACCCCGAGCCGATCCGTGCAGCGATGGGCGGCGAATGAGGCAGCGCCGCCTAGCCGGCGCCTGCAGCGGCCGGGCGCTTTCGGTTCGATGGTCGGGTGGCTGGACAGTTGATCTGAGGCATCACAGGTGTTGAGTGGCTGGCGGGTCGCCTGCCGCTGTGGCGCGATCCACTCCGCCTTCGGCCGCAGCCTGTGCGCTGACCGTTCGCTGGACGGCATTCTGCGGAGGTCAATATGTGGCATTCAACCGCTCTTGCTACGAGCTTTCTCGGGCTCGCGTTTGTCGCCGGAATGACTTCCCGAGGCGTCCCGCCGGTGGAAGGAAACACTGCAGCGCCTCGATACCTGCGGGTATCCATCGCCCGCTGGAACATCAACCTTTACTCGGCGGAAGCGCAGCGCGTCTTCCGTCAGATCGAGACCGACGGCGTTGCCGTGTTCCGCGCGCAGCCTGGCTTCGTTCGCTACCGACTGATGCGTGCCGATAGCACCACGACGATCGCGGTGGCGGAGTGGGAGTCCGAGCAGCTCGGTCTAGCCGGCGCGGAGCGGTATCGCGAATGGATGCGCAGCGTGGGGATTATGGATCGGCTCACCCTTGAAACGCACGCTGGTGAGATCGTGGCCGGCTCCTAGACGCGTGCGCGGCGTTCGCGTTTGCCTGGTGGGTTGCCGGCCGCCGGGGCGCAATTCGTTAGAAAGCGACGGACAGCCATGGGCGCGACGCGGATAATCGCACTAGGTGCATTCAGTAGCGTCGTTGCGTGTACCGGTCCCCGGCGCCTCGAGCCGGCGCGAGGGGCGTGCCCAGCGCCGCGGCTGCCTACGGCCGGCTGGGTCTCGCTCGCGGACTCGGCGGGCGTGTCCTTTCGCCTGCCGGCCGCATACCAGGAGCGCGCCCCGCACTCCGGGATTCGCGAGTGGGATCTGGGCGGCGACAGCCAGCAGTATGTCCTGGTGGGGTACATCGCCTCCTCAAGTCCGCCGGCCACTCTGGGCCGAGTCGTGTCGCCGGGGATGCTGGAGATGACGCAATGCGTCGACTCCGCCGGGGGGCGAGAGGTGTTGGTCCAATCGTGGCGGACCCCGGCGGGCACGTTTCGGCAAGGTCGCCGCCTCGACCGCTACGACGTCTTTGCGGTGGTCCCGGTGCGCCCTGACCTGCGTTTCTATCTCGCCAGCGGCGGCTACGAGCGTCGCACGCAAGACATCGCGCTGGCTGCCGTTCGGACCATTGTCGTCGCAGCGTCGCCGCCTGACTAGCGGGCGCGCGGGCCTCATGGAGTTGTGTGGCCGATGAGGTTCAGGTAGGGCGGGTGTTGTGCGCCAGGCGAGCGGTATCCCGCTGCTGAGGTGCGACTGGTTGGGCGGAGCGTACGGCTTCGAGTCCATGCCGCTTCCCCGAGAGATTCTCGAGGTCCGCCACCCATGACCGAGCACCCAGTCGTTCGTGTCGCCACGGCATTCATCCCGCTCGCTCTCACACCGGCTCTTGCCTCAGCCATCGATGCCGGCATCCTCAACTTCGGAGGCGGCGACAAGGACATCATTCTCATTATCCCTTGGGTGCTTTGGTCGTTGACCTTTGCGGTGGCGGCGCTGGTGTACTGGCGGCGCCAGGTAAGACTGCCGTCCTCGCTTCTGTGGGCAGTCGCTTGGGCCACGGGCCTCACCCTCGCCCTGGCGCTCGTGGTGGGCCCACACGTCCTTGGAGTCAACGTGAAGTGACGTCCGGCTCCCGGCACCAATGTCATCGCTGGTGGGCTAGTGCTCAGACTGACGGTCTTCATCGCGCTCTCCGCTCTTGCTGTGTACGCCTCCAGAGCGTCCCTTGGGTCGTGGCATGCTCATGGGTTCTACCGATTCTTCGTGTGGGAATGCGTCATCTGTCTCATCCTGCTCAACTTCCGCAGCGGCACGCAGTGGTTTCGCGATCCCCTGTCAGCGCGCCAGCTTGCCTCGTGGGCCTTGCTGAGCCTCTCGCTGCTGCCACTTGGCCTCGGGGTGCACTTGCTGCGTCGCCTAGGCCAGCCCGACGCGCAAACCCGCCGGGATCGGAGGCTCTTCCCGATCGAGCAGACTACCCGCCTGGTTACCACGGGCGTCTACCGCTACATCCGTCACCCCATCTACACCTCGCTCCTGCTGCTGACCTGGGGCCTCTTTCTCAAGCACCCGTCCTGGGTCGCGGCGGGCCTCGCGACAGGGGCCAGTCTCCTCCTGGTGGCAACGGCGGTCGTTGAGGAGCGTGAGAATGTCCGGTATTGGGGCCCCAGCTACGAGGCCTATCGGCGCGAGACCAAGCGGTTCATCCCGTTCCTGTTCTAGGCACCTGGAGACCAGCATCCTGACCAGGCTCGGCCTCGGTCCGCGCCGCCTCACCAGCGCTGGCAGCATACGAGCGCGTGGGCCTCGTGGAGTCGATGGGATCTCGCTGAGCGCGCTGCCCGACCGGAGGCCGCCTCACCAGCGCCTGCAGCCCCCTCGCGAGGCTCGACCGGCTCGCGAGCCCCGTGCGCCCTGTCCAGTTGCCGCAGCCGGCGTTCGACGTCACCTTACCGAACCTCCCCTCGCCGAGCCGTCGCAAGCAGGCCGGGCAGGGGAGAAGTTCGAAGGAGGGGGATCGATGGCGCGGACTCGCTGGACACTGGCGCTGGCCACGCTGACCGCGGGGCTGGCCGCTTGCGCGACGCTCCGCCAGCTCACGGCGCTGCGCCAGGTCGACTTTTCCATCGCGGGCGTTCAGGACGGCCGCCTCGCGGGCGTGGAGCTGCGGCGCATCGCCTCGTACGGCGACCTCAGCGCGGTGGAGATCGGACGGATCGCACTGGCGGTGAGCCGCCGGGACATCCCGCTCGAGTTCCGGGTGATGATCCGGGCCGACAATCCCGCCGATAACCGCACGGCCGCCACGATGGTGCGGCTCGCCTGGACCCTGCTGCTCGACGACCGGGAGACGATCAGCGGCGTGCTCGACACGACCGTGACGATGCCGCCTGGCCAGACCGCGTACGTTCCGGTCCCGATGCGGCTCAACCTGCGCCAGTTCTTCGATGGGCCCGCGCAGAGCCTGGTGGACCTCGCCGCATCGGTGGCCGGCCTCAGCTCGCATCCCACCAGGATCACGATCCGCGCCGTGCCGACCATCAATACGCCGATCGGCCCGATCACCTACCCCAACGCGATCACGATCGTGAGCCACACGGTGGGGGGATCACCCTGAGCGGCGGCCCGTCGCCGAGACTCCGAACCGAGGAAAGATGCCCGTCCCACTGGTGTCGAAGCGCACCGAGGCCTTTCTGGTGGTCCTCGTGCTCCTGGCGGTCATCGGGCTACAAGTCGTGCACCCGATTCCGCTGTTGCTCCTCGCGATCGCGGTCGCCAGTGGTCTGATCGGCGGATTCATACCGCAGGTCGAAGGGTGGACGGCGCTTCGCGTGCTGGTGCACATCGTGCCCATTTGCTTCGCGGTCGCGACGCGGCTGAGTGCGGCATCATTGGGCTCGCAGTTGCTGGCCCTGGGGCAGTGCTTCCTGCTGGTGCTCTGTGCCTCGGGCACCGTCGCGGTCCTCTACTGGCACCGCCGCCAGGCTTCGCGTGCTCGCTAGCCTGTACCTGCGGCGGGCGGGCGCGTAGGGACTCACGCGTTCCTCACGGCCGGCGTTTGGGTTGGCCAGTGTGGCGCGCCTGGCGAGCGGGTCGCCCGCCGCGGAGGCGAGATTCGTCGGGCCGATGCGTGAGGCAGGCTGGCCGGGTCCACGGCGGCGGGGAAGCTCGACCGGGGGTCACATCATGGATGTCGAAGTCCGAGCCTCACCCATAGAGGGACTGGGGGTATTCGCTGCACGCCCGTTCCGGGCCGGCGACCGCATCAGGCGCGTTAACGTCCTGCGTGAGGTCACTGCCGACGCCCCTCTGCGCCAGGAGCTCGGTGAACGCCAGGACCACTGTGACTACCCGGATGGCCGGGTTGTGCTGTTGGGGTTCCCGGACCGTCACCTCAACCACAGCTGTGACCCCAGTGCCTATGTGCTGTACGAGAAGGACGCGGTTTGGCTCGTCGCGCGGCGGGATATCGTTCCGGGCGCTGAGATCACGTGCGACTACAACATCAACATTGCGGGCGGGACCTCCTGGCCGTGCCACTGCGGGGCGGCCAGATGCCGCGGCGAGACCATTGGGGACTTCTTCGCGCTGCCCGCGGAGATTCAGCAGGAGTACAGGCCGCTATTGGCGGACTGGTTCGTGCGACGTCATCCGGACCGCGTCCAAGCGCTTGACCGCGACGCGTCCGGTTGCCGGCGGTAGCTCCCGCACGGCCTCCGTGGTGCCCACCAATGCCGGGACGAGTCCATGGCTATTTCGCTTGCCCCCGACGCGAAGAAGCAGGCGATCGCGTCCATTCGACGGTACTTCGCCGAGAACTGGGACCAAGACATCGGCGACCTGAAGGCCGACCTGCTGCTCGACTTCGTGGTGCGAGAGATCGGGCCGTCGATCTACAACCAGGCGGTTGCGGATGCGCAGGTGTACCTGCGGGATCGTGTCGCCGATCTGGAGGCGACCTGCTACGAGAAGGAGTTCGGGTACTGGCCGCCGTCGCAGCGCCCCCGAGGTTAGCCACGAGGGCGGCACGGCCCAACCAGTGCGTGCAGCCTGAGGGCGCTCGCATCACTGGCGCCTTCCTCCCGGCTGGCGCTCAGGTTGTGCAAGCGTGGTGCGCCTGGCGGGGGGTCGCCCGCCGCTGAGGCGCGGTTCATCAGGCGGATCAGACTGGACGACCACCATGTATGCGCTGCTGTGTCGCAATCGTGTCGAGGACTTCCGACGCTGGAAGACAGTCTTCGATTCGCATGCCGGAGCTCACCGGGCGGCTGGTCTGCACCTTCAGAGCATCTGGCGCGGCCTCGAGCATCCAGACAACGTGTTCTTCGTCTTTGAGGTCACAGACATCGATAAGGCGCGCGCGTACCTCAATGCTCCCCAGGCCGCGCAGGCGGGGCGCAATTCCGGCGTCCTGGACGGAGAGGATCACTTCCTCGAGGCTTCCGGAGGCTACTGACCGCCCGAGGAGCACCTGCAGCGGGCGGGCGCGCGGTGGATCCGACCTTCGTCATCCGAAACCTCGCAGAGGTGTCGGCCGTCTTTGAGGCGAGCCGCCAGACAACTGACGAGGTACTTACCGAACGGAGGCAGGTTATGGTTTCGAGCACCAGACGCGCGCAACGCCGCCCTCACGCCGTTGTCACCATCGCGCTCCTCATCCTCATGGTCCCAGGTGCGAGGCTTGCCGCCCAGGGCCCGGCCGCTGGTTCCACCCCGGAGGATTCGGTGCGCGCCCTGGAGACGGGTCGAGGTCAGGCGCTTCTGCGAGCGGACACGGTAGCACTGTCCCGGATGGTTGCGGACGAGTTCACGGAGATATCACGACTCGGCACGGTGCGGACGAGGGTCGACAACATCCGGGACATAGCGAGCGGTGACCTGAGGCTCACGTCGGTGCGATACGACAGCCTCATGGTGCGGATCTACGGGAATACTGCCGTTCTTCAAGGCATTGCGGACAACACAGGGACATTTCGGGGCTTCCCGTTCAGCGGCCGGATCAGATACACGCGAGTCTTCGTGCGCCGTGACGGTCGCTGGCAAGCCGTCGCCATGCAGCAGACAACGATGCAATAGCCTCAGGAGGGCCTCTGGGGGCCGGTCGCGCGGCCCCGCCCCGGTCAGTTCCGATACAGCCGCGGGAACCGCCGACGCAGCGCCTCCAGCTTCGGCACGTCGTAGGCCACGATGTAGGGATCGGCGGGGTGGCGGGCGGCGTAGTCCTGCTGGGATTCCTCGACCACCTGAAACCCCCGCAGCGCGGCGATCTCGGTCACGATCGGCCGCGGAAAGACGCGGGACGCACTCAGCGAGTCAATGTAGGCCCGTACCACTTCCCGCTGGCGGTCGCCGTCCACGAATACCACGGACCGGTACTCGGCGCCCACGTCGGGGCCCTGCCGGTCAAGCTCGGTGGGATCGTGCACGACCGAGAAGAACACGTCGAGGATCTGCCGGTAAGAGATCTGAGACGGGTCGTAGACGATGCGCACCGCCTCGACGCGCTGCACGAAGATGCTGCCAGACCGCGCCGGAAGAGCGTACCCCGACGTGGCCGACCGGACCCCGCGGACGTGCCGGAACACCGATTCGACTCCCCAGTAGCATCCGCCAGCAAGCACCGCCACGGCGTGTGACTGCAGCGCCCCGGGGGAGTCCGCGGCCACCGGGTGGGGGCGAGCGATCAGGGCAGCGGTCACCACGAGCAACAGGCGCCACCGCTGGCGCAGTGCGGTCCGCCGAGTCATTGGAGATCCTCCAGCCGGGGAGCTGAGCGATTCATCGGGCAGCTTCTGCCCTCACACGTCCGCGCGCAAGGCCGACGCCGGGTCGATCGCGGCGGCCCGGCGCGCCGGCAGCCAGCTCGCGGCCACCGCCACGCCCGACATCAGGGCAACGGCGCCGAGCAGCGTCGCGGGGTCGGCCGGTGCGACGCCGAAGAGCAGCGCGGACAAGAAGCGCGTCAACACCGTCGCCGCCCCGAGCCCCAGGGCGATGCCGAAGGCGGCCACCGCCACGGCCTGCCTCAGGACCAGTCGTCGCAGCGCCCCGGGCTCCGCCCCCAGCGCGACGCGAACCGCCATCTCGCGCGCGCGCAGGCTCACCATGTAGGAGACCACGCCGTAGAGTCCCACTGCGCCGATCAGCAGCGCAGCGAGCGACGCGATCTCGAGCAGCTCCAGGGTGAAGGACGTCCGCGCCGTCGAGCGGGCCACGACGTCGGTCATCGCGCGGACGCCGTAGACGGGGAGCGTGGGTGTCAGGGCACGGATGGCGCGCTCCACCGGTGTGGCGACGTCGCGCGGGGCGGCGGAGCTCCGGACCACGAACGCCAGCTCGCGCGGCGTCCACCGCGCGTCGCCCGCGCCGCCGTCGGCCGCCGCCGGACCGGGCGCCGTCACGAGCGGGAGGTAGACCGTCTCGTCCGGGGGCTGATCCAGCCGGGTGCCCCGGATGTCGCCGGTGACGCCGACCACCGTGAAGAGCGGGCCCCCCCGGCGCTAGCCGGAGCCGCCGTCCGACGGGCCGCCCCTGGCCCCAATACCGTCTGGCAAGGGCGTGGGTGACGACGACCTTGAGCGGCGCGCGCCTCGGGTCCGGCGGCTCGAAGGCCTGCCCCTGCAGAAAGGGGATGCCCAGAGCTGCGAAGGCGCCCGGCGTCGCGTAGGCGACTTGGTGCACGTTGGGCATCGTGCCCATGGCGAGGGGCCGGTCTTCGACGAAGACCGCGGTGTCGGCACGCGCCTCATCGTCGAGGGGCAGCTTGGATACCACGCCGGCCGCCTGGACGCCCGGGCGCGCCGCCACCTCCTCCAAAGCCCGCATTACGAAGCCGACCGCGTCGCGCTCGGTGGGATAGGCCGCGTCGGGCAGCGCGACGCGAAACGCGTACGACCGTGCGGCGTCGAACCCCGGCGGGACCGACCGGAGGATTCGGAAGCTGCGGGCCATCAGCCCCGCGCCGGTGACCAGCACGAGGGCGAGCGCCACCTGGACGACCACGAACGCGCGCCGGGCACGATGCCGGCTCCTCCCCGCCGTGACCCCGCGGCCGGTCTGGATGAGGAAGAACACGACCTGCGGGCCGAAGGAACGGAGCGCGGGCACGACGCTCATCACGAGCGCGGTCAGCACGGTGACCCCAGCTGCGACCGCCAGGACCGCGCCGTTGAGCGTGACGCCGTCGAGCCGCGGAATGGCGATCCCCGACGCCAGGGACCGGAGCGCGCGGAGACCGGTCAGTGCCAGTGCGAGCCCGAGAGCGCCGCCGATCGTCGCCACCAGGAGCCCCTCGGCGAGGAACTCTGCGACGATCACGCCGTGGCCGGCGCCGAGCACGCGGCGCACCGCCAGGTCGTGCAGGCGCTCTTCCGCCCGGACCAGAAACAGATTGGCGACGTTCGCGCACGCGATGAGCAGGAGAAACGCACCGGCGCCGAACACGACCCACAACGCGCGCCCGACTCCGCCCACCACCACCTCGCTCAGCGAGCGCACCACGGGGCGCATGTGGGTCAGCCTGATGGCGGTGGCGGTGAGCCGCCCCGGGAACGCATCGGGCACATGGGGAAGGAGCGCCTGCAGGTCGGCGGCCGCCGCCTCGGGGGTGACCCCCGTGCGGAGCCGGGCGACGCCGCGGAAGTCGAAGGCCGCCGACTTGGTTCTTGCCGGGTCGATCCCGATGGGGAGCCACAGCGCCGTCCGCTCAGAAGGGAAGGCGAAGCGCTCGGGCATGACGCCGACCACCTCGTGAGCAACGCCGTCAATCACGAGGAGGCGGCCGATGATGCCGGGATCGGAGGCGTACCGGACCTTCCAGAGCCGCTCCCCGAGGATGGCGACCGGAGTGCCGCCGAGGTCCTCCTCCTCGTGCAGGACCCGCCCCCTGAGCGGGGCAATGCCGAGCATCCCGAACACGCTCGCGCTGGCGCGCGCGGCCTGGATCCGTTCGGCCCGCGCCCGGTCGCCCGTGCCGCCGTCGCTGAGGTTCACGGCGGCGTTCCGGTATGCGCCCACGGCCGTGAAGACGCGGTTCGCGCTGCGGTAGTAGAGATAGGTGGCGTCGGACTGGTCCACCTGACTGACGCCCTGCAGCACCATGGTGTGCGAGAGATCAACCAGTCGGGCCGGCTGCGCGAAGGGGAGCGGGCGGAGTAGAACACCATCGACCAGACTGAAGACTGCGGTGGTCGCGCCGATACCGAGCGTGAGCGTCAGGACGGCGGTGATGGAGAAGACCGGTGCCCGTGCGAGACGGCGGGCGGCCCGGCGCAGCTGCTGGGGGAACGCCTCGATCCATCCGATCGTGCGACGGCGATGGAACGCCTCCTGCGCGGGGCCCACGTTCCCGAACCGCCGGCGCGCCTCGTGGGTGGCGTCCGCCGGGGAGAGCCCCTCGGCGGTGAGCCGATCCGCCTCGAGGGCCAGGTGGGCCGCGATCTCGTCCGAGAAGTCCGCGTCCCGCCGTCGCCGACGTTTCAGGAACCACAGAAGCTCCCACATGCGTCAGCCCGCGGACGGCTCGGGACCGAGGACCAGGCCGATCGCCGCGGTGAGCGCCCGCCATTGGCGAGTCTCTGACGCCAGCTGGCGGCGGCCGGAACCGGTAAGCTCATAGAAACGGGCGCGGCGGTTGTTCTGTGAGCTGCCCCACGCCGCCCGGATCCAGCCCCGGTCCTCGAGCCGCTGCAGCGCGGGATAGAGCGAACCGTGGTCCACGAGGATGCTGTCGCGGGATGCCGCCTGTATGGCGCGCGCGACCCCCTGGCCGTGGGCGCGGCCGGAGGCGAGGGTGCGCAGGATCAGCAGGTCGAGCGTCCCCTGCAGCAGCGGCCGGCGGCCATGGGTCGACATTCTACCTGACGCCACCTGCTCTCGGGTAGGATGTCAACAGGAGTGGCGACCCGGGCGCGCGGCTCGCCGACATGCGTGCCTGCGCCGCTCCAGTGAGCGCCTGCAACGGACGGGCGCGTCCTTGTAGGTTTTGCACGGGTCGGGCGCCTGCCGGGCGGGGTGCTCGCCCCCGAGGCGCGATGCGTTGGGCGGCGGAGGCGCGTCAGGCAATCTCCGGTACGGATCGGTGACGGAGGCTCCATGGCTGCATCGGGTGTGTTCGGCAAGCTCCAGCTGAAGGACCAGACCGACATCGTGGTACTCGATGCGCCGGCGAGCTTCGACGCGGAGCTCAGGGCGCTCAGGGGCGTCCGCGTGCACCGGAAGCTGGATCTGCCAAGGGTCGAGTTCGCCATCGCCTTCGTCATTCGGCAGCCGGAGCTGGAAGCGCACGCTCGAGCGCTCGCCAAGCGTGCCGAGGGCGACGCGGTGATCTGGTTCGCCTACCCCAAGGGATCGTCGCAGCGCGACCCCCGTCCGCGTGGCGGTCTGCGGCATCACAGCCAGGTCCCTCGATGAGGCCCCATGCGTACATCTGGGAATTCGAGGTTCGGCCCGAGCGCGCAGCCGAGTTTGAGCTCTACTACGGCCCCAATGGATCCTGGGTCCAGCTGTTCCGTACCGCACGCGGCTATCTCGAGACCGTTCTCTTGCGCGACCTCGTCCGGCCGCATCGGTTTGTCACGATCGATCGGTGGGAAAGCGAGCGTGCCTACCAGGACTTCCGCGCGGCGAGAGAAGAGGAGTTCGCGGCGCTCGATTCACGCTGTGAGGCCTTCACGACCGCCGAGCGAGAGCTCGGAAGATTCGACATCGTCTCCTCGCAAGCTGCCTGACCAGGGCCTGCAGCATTCGGGCGCTTGCGTGACCGTGCACCCGACGCGCGCCGCCGTCACGCGGCACCATGGCGTACGGGTATATTGTTCGTCGTATGAACGAGTCAGACCTCGCCGGCCTGCTGGAGTTCCTGCGAGCGGCTGAGCGGCTCAAGACCGTCACACGCAGCGCCTACACCTCTGCCGGCCATGCCGAGAGCGTGGCCGAGCACACGTGGCGCCTCTCGCTCATGGCGCTCCTGCTCGCTTCGCAGCTGCCCGACGTGGACTTCGCCCGCCTGGTCAAGATCTGCCTCGTCCACGACCTGGGCGAAGCCATCGGCGGGGACGTTCCGGCCCCAGAGCAGGCTCGCCGGATCGCGGCGGGCGTGGCAACGGGGAAGGGCGCAGACGAGCGGCGCGACCTGGTGGCCCTCCTGCAGCCCCTGCCAGCGCCGCTGCAAACCGAGATCACGGCGCTGTGGGACGAGTACGCAGCGGCTCGCACGCCCGAGGCCCGCCTGGCGAAGGGGTTGGACAAGCTGGAGACCATTCTCCAGCACACGCAGGGCAAGAACCCGCCCGACTTCGACTACCGCTTCAATTTGACCTATGGGCGCGAGCACACCGCCGGCCCGCCATTGATCGCAGCGCTCCGCCGGCTGCTGGATCAAGCCACGGAGGACCGTGCTCGGGAATCAGCCGGAGAGTGAAGGGCGCACGGCCTGCGCCACCGACGGTCTGAGGTTGTGCGCCAGGGAGCGTTGACGAGCTGGCTGGCCGCGCTGGCGCGCCTCCAAGCCGGCTCGTATTGTCATCGCGGAGCCGGCGCGGCCAGAGCGCCGGCTCGCAGCTTAGGCTCTGGTGGTCAGGCGGGCTCGGGTAGCCGGCGCTGAACGGATAGCTCGCAGGAGGCAGCCACGTTCGTCCTTTTCGCGCGATACCCAATGTACCTCGGTGCCGGGCTCGCGCTCGGGGCTGCTTCACTCGTGTATGAGTCGCTCGCGCTGCTCGGTTTCACGGCGCTCTTCTTCGTGGCGAGTCACCTGTTCGTGGTTGGGTACGAGGAACCGACCTTGCGCCGGACGTTTGGCGATGGCTATCGCGCATACTGCGCGCAGGTGGGGCGGTGGTGGCCCAAGCGCTGAGTCAGCGGCCGATCTGCGGGCGGGCTGCCCGCCGCTGAGGCGCGATTCGTCACGTGGCGCGCTTGCTGTTGGGCGGCATGAGGAGGGATCGTTAGACCATGGCCGTGCGCATCGTTCGGCTCGGAAGCGAGAGGGTCCGCGGTGAGGGCATTCGTATCGGCACCGTGCGGCACCCGCCACGCGGCGTACCCAAGGACCAGCACGCGGCGCAGAACTGGTACGACGTCTGGCTTCCGGAGCTCGCGCCGAGCAGTCAGCTCGTCAGGCTCGCGCAGGCTGCAGACACGCCGCGCCAATGGGCCACGTTCGTGAAGCGGTATCGCTCGGAGATGGCCGCGCCAGATAAGATGCGCCTCCTTCGTCTGCTCGCAGTGATGTCCGGCGAATCCGACTTCTCGGTCGGCTGCTACTGTGCCGATGAAGCGCACTGCCACCGATCTGTGCTGCGCGCCCTGTTGAAGGAGCACGGTGCCAATCTCGCGTAGCCGCGGATGCGCCAACGGCAGCCTGTGCTCACGACGTCACGGCTCGACCTCATCCCAATGACCACGGCACTCGCGGCGGCGGAGCGCGCCGGAGCACCGATCCTGGCAGCTGCCCTTCACGCCCAGATCCCAGCGGACTGGCCGCCAGAGTTCCATGAAGCCGATGAGCTCGAGCGCATGGAGAGGCTGCTACGAGACCCGCAGAACGACGGCTGGGCTCTCTACTACCTGATCCGCCGCGCTCCGGCCCGAGCGCTCGTGGGCGTCGCCGGCCACAGCGGCCGGCCGACGGCTGACCGAGTCGTCGAGATAGGGTATTCGGTCGTCCGGTCGCATCGTCGCCTGGGCCTGGCCACGGAAGCCGTCACCGGCCTGCCCGAGCGGGCGGGTCGCCAGGAGCTGAGGTGATCGTCAGGCCGTGAGGACTCAGCGAGCATGATCAACAACCCGACGCCGGTTCTGGATGCGATCGGTAGTACGCCGCTGGTCGAGCTCCGACGCGTGGTGCCACCGGGTTCCGCCCGCCTCGTTGCCAAGCTCGAGTCCGCCAACCCCACTGGCAGCATGAAGGATCGCATGGCTCGCGCTCTCATCGAGCGCGCTGCCGCGGATGGCCGCCTCCTGCCCGGTGGTACCGTCGTTGAGTACACGGCCGGCACGACCGGCATCTCCCTCGCTCTGGTGTGCGCCGCACTCGGCTACCGAGCCCACATGGTGTTCTCGGACGCCTTCAGCGACGAAAAGCGGTACACGATGCGCGCGTATGGGGCGGAGATCACGGACGTCGCCAGCGACAACAAGCGAATCACCGAGCAGCTCATCAGGACGATGATCGCGACGGCTGGCGAGATCAGCCACCAGCCGAAGCACTGGTGGTGCGACCAGCTCACCAATCGTGACGGAGAGGTCGGCTACCTTCCGCTCGGCGAGGAGATCTGGCAACAGACGGGTGGACGGGTGGACGCCTTCGTGCACGCCGTGAGCACCGCACACTCGATTCACGGCACGGCGCGCGCACTGCGGCGCCACAACCCCCGAGTTCGGGTCCTGGCGGTCGAGCCTGCCGAGTCGGCCGTGCTGTCGGGCAAGCCCTCGGGGTCTCACCAGATCGAGGGGATCGGAATCGGGTTCATTCCCCCGCTCTGGAAGCCTGACGAGGTTGACCAGATTCTGACGGTGACGACCGAAGAAGCGAAGGCGATGGCTCGGCGTCTGGCGCGCGAGGAAGGCATCTTCGCGGGGACATCGAGCGGAGCAAACGTCGTTGCGGCACTGCGGGCAGCGGAACGACTCGGGGCCAAGGCCACCGTCGCCACGATCATCGTCGATTCCGGGCTGCGCTACGTCAGCACCGATGTATTCCGCGCCTGATGCATCCGTACCTCGCGGCTTGACCTGACGGATATGACACCTCCCATCAGCGCGTCGGTCTTCGTCGGCACGAGCCTCGACGGCTTCCTGGCTCGACCAAACGGCGATTTTGACTTCCTTCCGGCCGGGGGAGGGGAGGAGCATGGTTACGCGGCCTTCATGGCCACCGTGGACACCATTGTCATCGGCCGCAACACCTACGACCAGGTCCTGACCTTTGCTGAATGGCCGTACGGAGCCAAGCCGGTGATCGTGCTCAGCACGCGGCCGATCGACCTGCCCGCAGCTTCCGGCGCCGTGGTCGAGCGCATGGCGGGCAGCCCGCCGGACATCGTCGCACGGCTGGCCGCGCGTGGCGCCAAGCATCTCTACGTGGACGGCGGGATCACGATCCAGCGGTTCCTGCAGGCTGGTCTCATCCAACGCCTCGTCATCACGCGCGTGCCCGTGCTCATCGGTACGGGCATCCCGCTGTTCGGCGCGCTGCCTCGCGACCTGAAGCTCCACCATGTCACGACGCGCCAGTACCGGAGCGGCCTGGTGCAAAGCGAGTACATCGTCGCCGCCTGACCGGGGCGGCGTCACGTGGTGGCGTCCCGGAGGAACTGTGACCATGCGAATCGCCCGGATCCGGGCTCGCCGGCTTCTGCAGCTGACGCTGCTCGCGGGTGTGGGCTGCGCCGTGCCGCGGCCCGAACCAGCGATATCGCCTGCCGGCCTCCAGCCAAGGCTGGAATCGCATCCCCGGCGTGCAGGGCACCGGCTGTGCCGCGGACTCGACGTTCGCCTTCTTCGGGCACGCCGGCCACGATCACCGGCTGACCCTCTACTTCATGGGAGGCGGGGCGTGCTGGAACAGCCGTGACTGCGACGTTCACGGCTCGCCCACGTTCGACTTCCGAGTCGATTCGACGGACGACCCGAGCCGCGGATCCGGCATTCTTGACCTGTCCAATGCGCAGAATCCGGTGCGTGGCCACACCGTGGTCGTGGTGCCCTACTGCACCGGTGACGTGTTCCTCGGCACGCGTACGGTCGAGTACGCCATACCGGACAGCGCAGGCGCGCCGGAGCGCACGTTCCGAATCCGGCATCAGGGAGCCGCGAATGCCCGGAGCGTCCTCGACTGGGTGTTCGCCCACATCGCCGAACCGGACCTCATATTCGTCACAGGCAGCAGTGGGGGAGCGATCGCGACATCGCTTTTCGCATCCCGACTCGCCGGCCACTACCCCCGTGCCCGCATCGTTCAGCTCGGGGACGCGGCCGGCGGATATCGTGCCCCAGCGATTCCAGGACTCCTCGCCCACTGGGGGGCGATCAACGAGCTGAGACGCGATGCGGCGTACCGCTCCATCGACTCGGCCAAGATGACGTTCGAGGCGTTCTACATCGTGGTCGCCGCGACCACCCCTCGCGTGACCTTCTCCCAGTACAACAGCGCGGCGGACGCCGCACAACTACGGTTTCTGAGGATGGTCGGTGTGCGCCGCGTCCCGCTCCAGCAACTGCTGAGCAGCAATCTCGCGGAGATCCGAAACGCCAACCCGCGGTTCCGCGCCTACACGGGTCCCGGCCAGGAGCACGCGATCCTGGTCCGTCCGGCGTTCTATAGCCTCGCCGTCGACGGGATCACGTTCCGGGATTGGGTGGCCGGGTTGCTCACGGGAGCCGAGATCCAGGACGTCGAGCAGTCGTTTTGGCGCCCAACGCGCCTTGATGGTCTCGGCACGGCGCTGCACACTCCACGAGAGATGGCACGCCGCGAAGGCGTGGGGCGGCGCGCAGCGCCTGACACCGGTCCGGAAGCGTTCCCTCACGCCAGTTTCGCGAGCAGCCGGTCGAGCGCGGCGTAACTCTCGTTGAGACCCTGCTCCATGCCCGAGCGCAGCATGCCGTCCCGCTCCTCGGTCGTGTGGAACAGCGACGTGTTGACGACCTTCGTACGTCCATCGCCGAGGTCTTCGAATGCCACCGTCTCGACGACCACGTGGCCGGGCATGCCGTCCCACTCGAAGGTCTGCACCAGGCGGTCCGGCGCGGCCACTTCGCGGTAACGACCCTCGAAGCCATGGACCCCGTCGGGGCCGTGCTCCACGTACCGCCAGTGCCCGCCGCGCACGACCTCCATGCGCTCGATGACGAGCTTGTGGCCGCGCCCCCACCACTGCGCGACGAGGGTGGGATCGGTGAACGCGCGCCAGACGCGCTCCCGCGGCGCATCGAAGACACGTTCGATGCGGATCTCCCGCTCGGTGGGGGTGCTGACGCGCGCGGGGACCACGGTCTCTTTCATGGGGGGGGTCCTTTCGTTCGCTCGAGGAATTCCCCGAGCCGGTTGAGACGGCCTTCGAGCAGCTCCTGATACTTCACGATCCAGGTCGCCTCCTCCTCCAGGCGCCGCGGCCCCACGTGGCAGGTTCGAACGCGCCCAACTTTCCGAGTGGTCACAAGGTCTGCCGCCTCAAGTACTTGCACGTGTTTCTTGATCCCGGTCAGGGTCATGCCGAAGGTCGCGGCTAGGTCGCTGATCGAGGTGTCCTTCTGGCCGAGGCGCTGGAGGATCCCGCGGCGGGTTGGATCGGACACCGCCGAGAAGGTTCGGTCGAGGCGAGTTCCATACTGAACCATATGGTTCAGTATACAAGCGGGCGGTATCGCGCGTCAAGACCTTGGCGCGCGGCTTCGCCGGGCCCGTACCAGGCCCCGGCCGAGGCACGGTCTAACCGGCGCGCGGACTGACGGTCCGTGGCCGGGATGGCCGGCGGGCCTCTGGCCCCTCCCGCTCCGGCCCCATATGATGCGTGGTTCCGCAACCAGGACCCAAGCTCGTGGCCGACCTGCTGGCACGTGTCAAGGCTGCCCTCGTGGACCGCTACGCCGTCGAGCGGGAAATCGGCCGCGGCGGCATGGCGCTGGTCTTTCTCGCCACGGAGCTGCACCCGCGCCGCCAGGTGGCAATCAAGGTCCTCGATCCTGATGTCGCCGCAGCGCTCGGCCCCGACCGGTTCCTGCGTGAGGTGGATCTCGCCTCGAAGCTGACCTACCCGCACATCCTTCCGATCTTCGCCGCGGGCGAGGCCGAGGGCCTCCTCTATTACACCATGCCCCACGTTACCGGCGAGTCGCTGCGCGAGCGGATCGAACGCGAGAAGCAGCTTCCGCTGGCCGACGCCGTCCGTATCGCACGCGAGGTGGCGGACGCCCTGGGGTACGCGGATTCGCCGCCCACGGCGGGCGGTTCTACTTCACGCTGGGTGACCGGCAGAGCGACATCTGGTCCATGGCGGTGGCCGTGGGACGATAGCGTGCACCGCGGTCGCGGAGGAGCTTGTGCGGCGATCTTCCGACGGCGCCTGAGCCCCATTCGTGGGTCAGTGCCCTTCGACCGGTAGCCAGTCGTCAGGCGGCACGGTGCCGCACAGGTGTGAATGCGCCGGGAGCGTCCATGCTCTTCATGGTGATCGAGAACTTTCGGGCCGGTGACCCTGTTCCGGTCTACCGGCGCTTCCGCGATAGCGGCCGACTCATGCCGGCGGGAGTCCGTTACCTCGATAGCTGGGTGACCAGCGATCTGCGCCGGTGCTTCCAGGTCGTTGATTGCGTCGGGCGCGCCGAGCTCGACCAGTGGATCGATCGCTGGAAGGACCTGGTCGATTTTGAGGTGATGCCGGTGATGACGTCAGGTGATGCGCGGGCGGCGGTTGGGCCGAGACTGTAGACCAGGGCGCCCCGGTCGCTCGCTGGCAGCTGCAGCCGCCGGGCGCCGGCTCTCATGACACGGCCCGAGGAGCCCGGGGAAGCACGCAACGCGCGTTGTCGCCGGAACATTCGGTCCGCGACCCCTGTAATTCGACAGACAGCGTTGCCTCAGGAGCTACCAAGTTGAAACGCATATCGTCGTCAGGCAGGAAGACCGGGCGAGGCGCCACGGACATCGATTCGTATCTCGCGGCCTTGCCGTCAGGAACGCGCTCGGGCCTCCAGAAGGTCCGCAAGGCGATTCACGCCGCCGCGCCCCGTGCAGAGGAGGGTTTCGGTTACGGGATGCCGGCCTTCAGCCTTGGCGGGCGACCGCTCGTGTACTTCGCCGCGGCCAAACATCATTCCAGCCTCTACATCAGCCCCGCCGTGATTCGAGCCCATGCTGCGGGCCTCAAGGACTACGAAACCTCCAAGGGTACAATCCGATTCCCCCAGGAGGCGCCCCCGCCAGCCACCCTTGTGGCGAAGCTCGTCAAGGCGCGCATCGCGATGTTGCAGAGACGCAGACCATGAGACAGGTGCGCTTGCTGCGGAGGGCGTCAATGCGTGCGGGCCGCCTCTGCGCCGCTATTGGGATACTGGTGGGGTGCAGGAACGCCCTCGGCCCGGCCGCGGACGTCACCGGGGTCTGGGTAGCCTCTGGGGTGGAGTTCAGCATGACGCTCAACCTCGTGCAACAGGGCGCAACGGTGAGCGGGACCGCAACCTCGCAAGGGTTCATCAATCCCCCCACCACACAGTTCATGGTGGGCGGGGTCTATTCTCGTCCGCGCCTCACGCTCACCTTGACCAGCGACAGTGGCGTCGCCTCCAGGTTCACCGCCACCGTGCAAGACGAGCGACACATGACAGGCGTTGAGACGTCGTCGAGCGGAGCCACCGACTCGCTCAGCTTCGTGAGACAGTGACCTGGGTTACGATAAGGCTACCGGGTCACTTACGATGAGATTCCCGGTGGTCAGGCCGCGCCAGTCTACTGGAGGAGTCGGTTGCCGGTTGGCATCGTGGCGCTGACGTCCGACCGGCGCTGACCCGCACACTGTTCTCCCGGGAGAACGGCGATGGAGAGAGTGACAGGCATCGGCGGGCTGTTCTTCCGAGCGCGCGACCCGGAAGCGCTCGCCCGCTGGTACCAGGACCATCTTGGTGTCACGCTGACCCCAACCAGCTACGACGAGGTGCCCTGACAGCTTTGATCTCGTCGGTGGCGCATCGATGGTCGTCTCGGCGTTCATGCGGTGGGGGTGACTATGCGTGCAGCCTCGTTTTTGGCCCTGCGCGCGCCACTGAGGCGCGATTCGACAGGCGGCCGCCCACTCCGGGCCCCGGCTCTCGCGTCGGACGCGACGCGATGAAGGCATACCTCGTCATTTCCGGCACGATCTTCGGCCTACTCGCTCTGGTGCATTTGTGGCGCATCATTGCTGAGGGGCCACACCTGGCAAGGGACCCATGGTTCGTACTCATCACCGTGGCCGCCGCAGCGTTGAGCCTCTGGTCGTGGCGTGTGCTGCGGCGCCTGCCGCGCGCGTGACGCGCCAGCCCTCCAACCAGTGCCTGCAGCGGGCGGGGGCGTGGGGACTCGCGGCGCCCTCGTGGTCCGCGTTTAGCTTCGGCAGGGGTTGTGCGTCTGGACGAGTCGGTCATTCGGCGCTGAGACGCGATTCGACAGGCAGCATGACACCGGAGGCGTGGAAAACAGTGCGCAGGATGCTGCTGTGCCTCGGCCTCGTCCTGGGCATGGGGGTGCAGGCCGGCCGGGCCCAGGATGCGGCGCCCCTGGATGGACCACAGCGGCCCTTCCGGGACTCCCTGTTCGACCGCTTGGCGGGAACGTGGTTCATGACCGGCGCCGTCGGAAGCCGGCCGGCCGGGTACACGCTGCAGGCCGACTGGGTTCTCAATCACCAGTTTCTCCGACTCGAGATGCGCGATACCGCCCGCGCGCCGGCGTACGAGGCGATCGTGTTCATCGGCCGTGACAACCTGAGCGAGCGATACGTCGCGCACTGGCTCGACGTATTCGGAGGCCGGTGGTCGGAGACGCTCGGCTACGGCACGAGGTCGGGACAGGCGGTGGAGTTCGTCTTCGAGTATCCGGATGGACCCTTCCATACGACCTTCGCGCAGGGCCCCGGCGGCGACTGGTCGGTGGACATGCGGCAGCGGACTTCGGCGGGGACCTGGCGTGTCTTCGCGCACTACACCCTCCAGCGGCGCTGAGCCGGCAGGCGCTCGCCTTTCCCCCGTCTCTGCGCGATCTGTCGGGCGGTGCGCGAGAGGGCCGCAAGGAACGAGAACCGATGACGCAGAACGTCTTCGTGGACCGTGCGACCCGGCCGACCCCTGAGCTGGTTGCGAAGTCGCTCAAAGCCAGAGGGAAGTACTGGGATGAGTTCAGGCGCCACGTGCCACGACCCGTCGTCGAAGAATGGCGGTACTACGGTCGGACGCTGGGATGGTCGCTCAAGCTGATTGCCGGCAAGCGGAACCTGTGCTTCCTCACGGCCTGCGACGGTTACTTCACCGCGGGGTTTGTGTTGAGCGACAGGGCTGTGCTCGCCGCTCGACGCAGCGCGTTGCCCCCAGACCTGATCCGGCAGCTGGCGAGCGCAAAGAAGTATGTCGAAGGCAGGGGGATTCGAATCGAAGTCAGATCGCGTCGCGCCCTGGAGCACGCGAGGCTCCTGCTGGACATCAAGCGCGCGAGCTAGCGTATCGGGCAGCCTGTAGCATCGCGCCGGCGGCCGCGAGCTGGCTGTGCCGGTAGGGCGGCGCTAACATCCAAGGTAGCAGCGAGTCTCGGAGCGACGCGGCTCCAGCAGACGCTCGCTCGTCAAAGCAGCTCCCGTAGCCAGCCACCTGAGTGGGACCCAGCGTGACTCCAAAGAGCTCCTCGCCCGTCACCGCCTTTCTCGCCAAGCTCCCGGCCGAGCGACGCCCGAGCGTGGAACGGGTCCGGGACGTGGTCCGGCGACACCTGCCCAAGGGCTACGAGGAGGTCGTCAGCAAGAACATGCTGGTTTACCAGGTTCCCTTGGAACGGTATCCGGACACCTACAACGGCCGGCCCCTGTGGTACGTCGCGCTGGCGTCGGAGAAGAGCTACCTGTCGTTGCACCTTCTGGTGGTCTATGCTGATGCCGGGCGAGCCCAGCGGCTCCGGGACGGCTTCCATGCGGCGGGCAAGAAACTGGACATGGGCAAGGCGTGCATCCACTTCAGGACTGCGGACGACCTTCCACTGGATGTCATCGGTGAGCTTGTGGCGAGTGCACCGGTGGACCGCTGGGTCGAAATAGCGCGGCGCGCCCGCCGCCGCTAGGCGGGACCGCCTGCTGAAGGTGCCTATGGCCTCATGCCGATCGCGAGGGACTCGATTGACGATGCTGTCGGGGATCGCGCTCGTGGCTGTCAGCTGTGGGCGCACGAGCGAGCCTCCGGTGGCTGCGGCGTCGGGCAGCACACGCTGGCCGCGCGGGTCGTGAACGGGTACATGTGGCCGAACAAGGTCGTGACTCTCGCCGCGGGTGACGTGTACACCGACACACTGCCATTCTATTGCTCGTAGACGCACCCCGGGTGCCCATGCCGGACCTTGAGGTGCGTGAGCTCGGCGCCGGTGATGTTCCTGCCGCAGCTGCCGTGCTGGGTCGGGGCATCGTGATCCAACCGATCTTCCTGGCTGCAGTGAACCTGCTGTACCCCGGCGCGCAGCATGGGTAAGCCGGCCCGGCCGGAGCACCGGAAGGCTTCAGGAGCCGCGTCTGGAGCGCGGAGCCGCCGAGCGATCCGATGGCTTCTGGAGGGGGACCCGGCCATTCGCTGGCAGGTCCTGCGGGACCTGGTCGGGGCGCCGGAACGTGCAGTCGAGCGGGAACGCAGAAAAGTCGCGCGCGCCGGCTGGGGGGCCCGCCTGCTCGCCCGGCAGGACCCGGAAGGGACCTGGGCCGGCGGGCAGTCGTCGGACGGCGGGCTCTACTCGCCCAAGTGGATCTCGACGACCTACACCATGCTCATGCTTCGCGACTTCGGTCTGCCGGCCGACGACCGCCGGGCGCGAAAGGCCTGCACGCTCCTGCTCAATGGAGGGCTTCAGCGGGACGGCGGTATCGGCTACGGCCCCTGGGCCCGCTGGACGCGTCAGGGCGAGACGTGCGTGACGGGCATGGTGCTCTCCATTCTCTCGCACTTCGAGTACGACGACGCCCGGCTCGACACCGTTGCGGGCAACCTGCTGGAGCAGCAAATGCCCGATGGCGGGTGGAACTGCCGGCGTCCGTATGGCGCGACGCACTCGTCGGTTCATACGACCATCAGCGTGCTTGAGGGCTTGAGGCTCTACGCGTTGCACCGTGGACGCGGGGGGCGGGCGGTGCGGGCCGCCGAGCGTCGCGGCCGCGAGTTCCTCCTGGTGCACCGGCTCTTCCGCTCCCACCGTACCGGCCGGGTCATCAAGTCCGAATTCACCCGTCTCTCGTTCCCGCCACGGTGGCACTACGACATCCTCCGCGCGCTCGACTACTTCCAGGCGGTCGACGCGGCCCGCGACCGGCGTCTTGGCGAGGCCATCGACATCCTCCGCAGTGCCCAGCGCGAGGACGGCCGCTGGCTGCTGCAGCACTCGTACAAGGGGAAGACGTACTTCACGCTTGAGCGCCTCGGCGCGCCCAGTCGCTGGAACACGCTCCGCGCGCTGCGGGTGCTGAGGTGGTGGGATCGGGAACGTGACGCGCGGGGAGCGTGGCGCAGAGGCGCCGGCTAGGACTGCGCCGCGTGCGCCTTGAGGATGCGGACGACCTCGAGGCGTCCGCCGTGCTGGGCCCAGCCCATCGCATCGCCGTCGTGCTTGCTGTCGTGAATTCCCGGGTCGGCGCCCGCTTCCAGCAGCAGGCGCACGGTTTCTGCGTGACCCTGCCACGCGGCAAGGTGCAACGGGGTCACCTCGGCATCCCAGTGGCCCCAGCGGGCGTTCGGATCCGCGCCGTGGTCGAGCAGCCATTTCACCCCTGCCAGGTGGTTGCGCTTGGCCATCAGGTGCAGCACGCCGGCGCTCGCACCGCCGGTCTCCATTGCACGGGGATCGTCGCGGAGCAGCCGCGCGGCCGCATCCCAGTCGCTCAGCGCGACGGCGGTGAGGAGATCCATCCTGCCGCGGGCGCGGATCGCCTCCATCAGCGGCCGGTCGATGTCGGGTGCCGTCGCATGGATCGCCGCGGGGTGGCCCGAGCCGTCCACCGCCCGGGGATCGGCGCCGAGCTCCAGTAGCAGGACCACCATCCCGGGGCGGTTCATACGGACGGCGAAATGGAGCGGCAACTGATGGTTCTCGTTGTGACTCATTGGCCGCGCCAGCGCCGCTGGGTCGGCCGCCACAATGCGGCGAACTTCGTCCGCCAGGTTCATCGCGACGGCGGAGAA
>Ga0153915_10001344_pt1 | contig 22647 bp, 15 predicted proteins | sample Opewatmetagenome_2_FD_107003 | JGI IMG/M metagenome (GOLD analysis project Ga0153915, IMG submission 107003) | Freshwater wetland microbial communities from Ohio, USA - Open water 3 Core 3 Depth 3 metaG | ecosystem: Environmental > Aquatic > Freshwater > Wetlands | place: USA: Ohio, Lake Erie...
ATAGAACCCTACGCCGAATTTGCCGATTATATTGGCGGCGTTTTCCTTGCTTTCGCCAAGCGCTTTAAGAAAATCCGCCGAGCCTGATTTTGCAATTGTTCCTATATTTGCAATAAGCTCATCCTTCGTCATACCGATTCCGGTATCTTTAATAAAAAGGATATTTTCCTTTTCGTCAAAAGAGATTTCAATTTCAAGTGGGAGCTCTTTATCTATGTAATCAGTTCCCCTGCTTGATTCAAAACGGAGTTTATCAAGGGCATCTGAAGCATTCGAGATCAACTCCCTTAAGAATATTTCCCGGTGGGTATATAAAGAATGGGCAAGAATATTGAGAAGCTGTTTAACTTCCGCTTTAAATTCATATTGTATTTCGTTTGCAGTTGAATCGCTCATAAATTCCTCCTAAAAATAATTACGGGTACAAAAATAATTGATAAGAATAAAAAAATAAATAATCAGGTGAATAAAATAACTTTCAGAATAACAATAATAAGCAGAGCCGCAAATGCCCGCTTAAGAGTTTTATTTGTAGATTTGAAAACAAGCCTAACGCCGTATTTTGCGCCGAAAACGGAGCCGATACCAAGTGAAATACCGCATAAATAGTTAACAAAACCAATCTGGTAATTACCTGCCGGGTTCCCTTTTGTAAATAAAGCGAATGAAATTGAAGAGCTCACCATTGTAAAAACGACTGCAAGGGAAGAAGTGCCGATTGCTTTTTTGAAATCAAAAGAAAACAGATAAGCAAGCACAGGCACATAAACAACTCCGCCGCCAAGCCCGGTAAAAACCGAAAGGGCCCCGGTGAACAATCCAATTAAAACGGCATAATATTTATTCAGCGTTATTTTACCCCCGGTTTCCTCTTTTTCAAAAATCAGCCTTAATGCCGCAAGTGTAAGTATTACGCTCATAATATATTTCAACGATGCCGCATTAACCTTGACAACAAGCGAAGGAAGGAGAATTGCCGTAACCATGCTTCCGGCAGAAAGGAGCAGAGCATGGTTAAATCCGATATTGTTCTTTTTGTGATGATTAAATGAAGAAGAGATTGATGCAAAACTTCCTGCAAGAAGAGATGTCGCAATAGCGCTGTGATATAAGGAGCCTTCAGGAACTCCGAGCGATGGAAGTATTAAAACAAGGGCGGGAACGAAAACCAGCCCCCCTCCTATACCGAACATCCCAGCCGCTATTCCGTTGAAAAATCCCACTACAACGGAAATTAGGACAACAATTGTTTCACTCATTAAGATTCAGAATTTTATTGTAGAGTTTTTTATTTCCTAATAAATTAAAGGCAATGTTAAAAGTACCGTCCGATTTAATAAATTCCTTTATCATTCCTTTTTTACCGAGCATTCTATCTATCAATTCATCTCTTATTTCGCTTACAATTTCCTTTTTGCTTCTTTCAAGCTCCGCCGTTTTTGCTTTTTCAAGTTCTTCAGAAAGATGCTCAACTTCCTGTTGGACTTTTTCCGAGAAATTCCCCTCTTTAATCATTCTTTTCAGTTGCTCAATTGTCCTGTCGGCTCTGCCTGCAAGAACGAATTTAGAATCTTTAATGTATGCCGCAAATTCCGAAAACAACTTATCATTATTCAATGTTTTAATATCGGAATTAGGATTTGCATTAAAGTAATGATTTGCAAATTTAAAAAACATTCCTTCTGCAAGCAGTTTCATAGTAACAGGCGAGAGCCTATCTTCTGCGACAGAAGAATCGGGTTCAATGCCGCCGGCCGAAAAAACCTTCCTCTTTTTATCCGTATAGAACTGATTCTTCTTATTTGCGCCGTGAGTTTCAAAAACCTTATTCTTTTCGGAATAGCTTATTTTCTGAATGCATCTTCCACTCGGGGTATAATAACGCGCTGTGGTCATTTTAAGGGAAGTATTGTCGGATAATGGGATTACTGTTTGAACGAGCCCTTTTCCATAAGTTGCCGAGCCAACAATTACTCCTCTGTCGTGATCCTGAATTGCCCCGGCGACAATTTCGGAAGCCGATGCTGAACCGTTATCTACAAGCACTGCAAGAGGAATATCCCCCGATACGGGTTCTTCATTTGAGAAATAATCTTTTTTCTTTGTAGAATCGCGCCCTATTATTGAAACAACTTTATCCCCCTTTTTAAGGAATTTTTCACATACGTCAATTGCGGCGTCAAGCAATCCTCCGGGATTGCCGCGCAGGTCTAATACAATTGATTTTATTTCTTTCGATTGTTTCAATTCTGCTAAAGCTTTTTTAACATCTTCCCCGGCCGTTCTTGAGAAACCGCTCAATTTCAGATATGCATTATTACTATTTTCAGGGATGAACCCATAGTAATAAATATTGTTTATTTCAATCTGCTCTCTGACAAGTTCAAATTTTAGAGGTTCTTCAATGCCTTCTCTTCTAACCGCAAGTTTCACAATGGTTCCCGGTTCTCCTCGGGGAATTATAGAAAGCTGTTCGCTGTTTTCAGGGGTTATTTCAAGGTCGTCAACTTTTAATATTATATCCCCGATTCTTACCCCTTGTCTTTGAGCAGAGTATCCCTCTGCCATATCTATAACTATAACTTTGTCATCTTCAATGCCTACTGTAATACCGATTCCGCCGTATTTACCTGTTGAAAGCAAATCAAGGTCTTTCTGGTCTTTCGAATCGATATAAGAAGTATATGGGTCAAGCTGTGTAAGCATTCCCTTTACCCCCGAGATTATAAATTCCTCAGGATTAATTTTATCGACATAATTGAGGGATATTTCTTTATATATTTTCCCGAAAGTATCAATGCTTTTAGCAATTCTGAAATAAATATCTGTATCGCTTGGGAAAAAACCGCTGAAAACAATAGTGGCTGTAACAGCAAAAGCGGCTGCTTTAATCTTTTTCATTTTACTGCCTTCATTTCCTTTCTGTTTTTTCGATGCTGGAAGTAATTATGTAATGGATTTCATCAATGTTAAGAAGCCCGTCGATAATAACAAACCTCTTTTCTTTTTTAGCTATTTCAATATAACCGTTTCTAACCTTTTCATAAAAAGCTATTTTAGAATTTTCCATCCTGTCAAGGTCGTCTTTTTTTATCTTCTGTTTACGCGCAATAAATTCATCAACCGGAATATCAATAAAAAAAGTTATATCGGGGACGGCGGCGCCTATAGCGAACTTTTGAAGAGATTCAACAAAATTCAGGTCAATTCCCCTTCCATACCCCTGATACGCAACCGAAGAATCGTGATACCGGTCGGATATTACATACTCTCCTTTTGCAAGAGAAGGGATAATAATTTCCCTAACAAGCTGGGCCCGCGCCGATGCAAATAATAGAAGTTCCGATTCGAAATGCATTTCATTGTTTTTCTTATCGAGAAGGATATTCCTTACTTTTTCCGAGATTGAAGTTCCCCCCGGTTCCCTTATTATTCTTACAGTCTTACCTTTACTTTGCAGATATTTTTCAAGCAGTTCAACCTGAGTGGATTTTCCGCAGAAATCAATGCCTTCGAATGTTATGAACATATTAATAGTGTTTTATTATGTAATCAAGTTTATTAGGTTTTACATCTATAACCGCCGTATTTTCGGGAGGAACAATTCTTGGTTCAATAGAGCCGGAATTATCCTTAAGAGCATCATCGAAATTTACGAAAGCTTTTATATCGGTATTTGCCAATTTGCCTAAAATATTAATTCCTCCTCTTAAAACTACATTTATTTTGGATGGAATAATAAGAAGTTCTTTTCCCTGCGGAACTCCTTTCTGTTCAACCGTAACATTTGTAAAAGTCTTTTCAACAATCTTCTGCACATCAAATTCAACTTTTGCATCCTCATCTGAAAAATCGATATTTTCAGGCTTATCAAAAGTAAGGTTTTTGGATATTTTCTCTTCAAGCCGTTCAAACGAAACGGGGCGGGCTTTAATGAACTGCAATTGCTTAACAATGCTTTCAGGGCCTGTTACCAGCATAGAATCGGGTTCCACTTTAATATCGGATACAAGTCCGAACCCATCTTTATAGCTTAATTTAACATCGGGAAGAATTTTAACCTTTTTACTTACAATTCTTTCAACGTCAAACTCCATTTTCTCAGGCGAGATATCAATAACATTTAATTTGGAAGTAATTTTCGAATTTCTGTTAAGCAGATTCTTGACAATAATTTCATGTTTGCCGAACACTCTGCCGACCGGAACAACAAATTCGTTTTCACGGCTGAATACTACCGAAAGTATATCCCAGCCTGCGCCTTTTACATTCATAGTTACTTCAGAAATTGATGTCTCTCCGATAATATAACCATCAGGAACGCTGATGAAACGCACAGGCACTTTAACAGTTGCTACAAATTCGCCGTTCAGAGAAACTGAACCCCAGAGGATAAGGGAAAAAAGGATAATTAAAGTTATAATGACGGCTTTTATTTTCATATCTAAAAAAAAACTCCACATTTGTGGAGTTTTTTCTAAAGAAAAACTCTTTAACGCAATTGATCAAAATAGTTTATTAATTCATCCCTGTTGGCTTTAGAAATCTGCCTTCCTTTAATGGGGAATCCTTCACAAGTCCTTGCTAAATGCCTTAATTCATGCACATTAAGAGCCTTAAGATCTTCCAGAGGAGGAATAGAAGAACTGTCTTCTTTTAAACCTTCAATAATTTCCTTAACTTTTTCAGAGGAATCGAATAAAGTCCCTTCATCTTCAGAGCTGGTTTCTTCTTCCGAATCTTCAACCACTTCCGTTTTTTCATCTGGAGCAGTTTCTTCGACAATTTCGGGAATCGGTTTTTCAACCGCAGGCTCTGCGGGAGTTTCCTCTTTTTTTATTTGATAAATAATATCTTCAAGCTGATCATCGGGCCGTGGAATAACGTGAGCTGAGAGAAGATGTCCGACTCTCTGAGCGGCAGCGGCGCCGGCATCAACGGCGGCTTTAACGGCTGCCACCTCGCCGACTACTTTAATTGTAACCATAGCCGCAGTAATTTTTTCTTTACCTACAATTTGGACGTTGGCTGTTTTGGCCATTGCATCGGCGGCTTCAATTGCGCCGATCAATCCTTTTGTTTCAATCAGACCGAGAGCTAAAAGCATAATTTATTCTTATAGTTTTGGACGTTTTGGAAGAATAAGTTCAACATCAGCATGAGGACGAGGAATAACGTGAACGGAAACGAGTTCTCCTACTCTCTGAGCGGCAGCAGCGCCTGCATCTGTAGCAGCTTTAACAGCGCCTACATCGCCGCGGACCATAACGGTTACATATCCGCCGCCAATCGTTTCCTTACCGATTAATTCAACTTTAGCCGCTTTAACCATAGCATCGGCAGCTTCTATCGAACCAATCAAACCTTTTGTTTCAACCATTCCAAGTGCATCAAGTGTCATATATGCTCCCATTTTTAGATTAAATTATATTGAAAAATACTCTATATGATTAAAAATGTCAATTCTATTTTTATTAAAGTTCATTTCCGCCTCTGAATATTTATGCTCCATTTTTTTTCTCATGTTTAAATTTAGCCGCCTGAAGAAAGATAATCCTCCAAAATAATGCAAGCCGCATTCTTATCCACAAGAGATTTGTCCCTTCTTTTCTTTTTAGATTTTACCGATTCAAGTATTCTCTGCCCCGCAATAGAAGAAGAATAACGTTCATCAACAAACTCCACAGGAAGCCCTGTTTTTCCCGCAATTTCTTCTTTAAACTTAATTACCATCTCTGTGCTTTTTGAGTGCTCCCCGTTTTCTTTAAGAGGAAGCCCTAATATTATCTTTTCGCAAGGATATTCTTCAAGGATTTTTTTAATACCGGATATAAGGTCGGCATTATTTAAAAGGGTTATAAGCGGGTATGCAAACATACGCAAAGGATCTGTTATGGCTATGCCGACTCTTTTTTCGCCGTAATCTATTGCAATAAAACGTTTTAATTCTGCTCCCATTACATGCGCCGTATCAATTCTGAATGTCAAATCTTTCAACCGTAAAAATGCCTTTGCTTCGCTTAATCTTTTCAATCAGCTTATTAAGATGCTCCAGGTCTTTAACATATACTGCTACTGCTCCCTTGAACATAGAATCCTGAGCATTTATGTTAACCGCTTTAATATTCGTATTTTGAAAGTTGGTAATAGTATTAGACAAATCTTTCAATATTCCGGGAGAATCTTCCCCTGTAATTAAAATTCCAGCCACAAAGAAAGAGCCTTCAGTATTAGGCCAGTCAACCGGAACAAGTCTCTGGTCATTTATATTCTGCTGGGAAATGAGATTATGGCAATTACGCCTGTGAATTTTAATTCCTTCCCCAATCGTAACATAGCCTATAATCGCATCGCCGGGAATCGGATTACAGCATTTCGCGTAACTGTATTCAAAACCTTTAGCGTCGCCATTGATAATAATCCCATGAGCAGAATCTCTTGCAATTGAAATAAACTTATCGAAATTTATATCGGCGGCTGCTTTTTCTTCTTTTTTGTTCAATTTATCGAGCAGATCATCCGTGTTCACTTTATCAAGCGCAATATCTATGTAAAGCTGGCTCAGGTTTTCATATTTATTTTTCCGCAGAAGCCTGTTTAAATCATCCTGATTTAAGACAAGACTGAGTTTCTTTAATTTTTTCTCCCAGTTCTCTTTGCCCCTGTTGTATAAAATCTCTTCTTCTTTATTAAGGTATTTGCGGATATTATTTTTAGCTTTATGAGTTTTTACAAACTGAAGCCAGCTTTTATTCGGTTTCTGATTTTTTGAGGTTATTATCTCAACCTGGTCGCCGCTTTTAAGGGGCGTATCAAGCGGAACAATTTTATTATTAACTTTTGCGCCTATACATTTATAACCGACATTACTGTGTACTTCGAAGGCAAAATCGACCGGCGTAGCATTAAGCGGCAATCTTCTTAAATCCCCTTTCGGAGTAAAGACGTAAATCTCATCCTGATATAAATTCAGTTCGAAACTATCAAGAATTTCCTTAGACGCTTCGTCTTTATTCACATGCTGGAATATATCGCGCACCCAGTTAACCCATTCTTCAAGGTCTTTATCGGATGAGATAAAATTCTCTTTATATTTCCAGTGTGCGGCAACTCCTTTTTCAGCAATTTCGTGCATACGGCGCGTTCTAACCTGAATTTCAACCGGCCGCCCGTCCGGCCCGAAAACCGTATTATGAATTGATTGATAATTGTTCTTTTTGGGAACGGATATATAATCATGAAATTTATGAGGTATCGGTTTATAAAGCTGGTTTGTTATTCCAAGAACGTAGTAGCATTCGTTGTTATCGTTGCTTTCAAGAATAATCCTGATTGCGAACAGGTCGTATATATTTTCAAAGGTAGTATTAAGCTTAATCATCTTTTTGTAGATGCTGTATATGTGTTTCGTCCGCGCAGAAAATTCATACTTAATCTTATGTTCATCAAGTTTTTCGATTAAAGGCTTTTTAAACCTGACAATATATTCCTCCCTTTCCTTCTTTTTTTCGCTCAACTTACGCGCAATTTCCTCATAGGCTTCTTTATTCAGATATTTAAAAGAAAGGTCTTCAAGTTCCGCCCTTAATTTACCAAGACCAAAACGGTTTGCAAACGGGGCGTAAATTTCAAGAGTTTCTTTCGAAATTCTGCGCTGTTTATCGGGACGGATAAATTCAAGCTGGCGCATATTATGAAGCCTGTCTGCAAATTTAACCAGAATAACACGCGCATCTTTAACCATCGAAATCAGGAGTTTTCTGTAATTTTCAGCCTGCGTTATTTCCTGTCCCTTAAAAACCCCTCCTATTTTTGTAACGCCGTCAACAATTTCGGCAATTTCCCTGCCAAATTCTTTAGCAATAAAATCGAGGCTTATCTCGGTATCTTCAACAACATCGTGAAGCAGAGCGCTTACAACTGAGATATTATCGAGAGGGATTTCATTTGCAAGAATCATAGCCACAGAATAAGGATGGTTGAAATATGGCTCGCCGGAAGCGCGGAATTCGTTTTTATGAGCTTCATAACTGAGCTGGAAGCTCTTTTTTATCAATTCCTCATTAATAACAGGCAGATTTTCCCTGCAGGCTTCCAAAAGCTCTTCAAGCATCCTGTTATATTTTGTTCCGGTAATCATATTCATTTAATTTTTTATAACTAATAATGTGTAATCGGGTTACAAAGTCCCGAATGTTCTATCGCCTGCATCACCGAGTCCCGGTACAATGTACCCTCTTTCATTCAATTCTCTATCAACCGAAGCTGTAAAAAGCCAAATATCGGGATGGTCGGAAGTAACTTTCTTTATTCCTTCGGGAGCAGAGATAAGGGAAGCGAAATAAATATCTTTTGCGCTGCTTTTTTTAAGATATGAAATAGCAGCCGAAGAACTTCCTCCCGTTGCAAGCATCGGATCAAGAAGAATTACTTTTGCTTTTTCAAGGTGCCGGGGGGTTTTATAATAATAATCAATCGGCTGAAGAGTTTCTTCATCCCTTTGAAGGCCTATATGGCCAACCCGCGCTTTAGGCATAATTTCCAGGAATGCATCAAGCATTCCGAGCCCTGCCCTTAAAATCGGGACAAGCACTATCGAGTGAGTAAGCTGAAACCCTGTAGTATTTTCCAAAGGGGTCTGAACGTCAATTTCCTTAACTTCAAAGTGTTTGCTTATTTCAATAGCAAGAGTATAAGAAATTCTTTTAACGCTGTTTCTAAACAACTCCTCGCTTGTATTTTTATTACGAAGGTTTGTAACGTCAACTTTAACAAGGGGAGAATCGATTATACAAAAATTATCCATTATACCGCTCCTTCAATTTTTTTTCCCAGAACAGACAGAATATTCACAAACGGAGAGCATGGAGGAGAATAATTATAATTATTTCTGCTTAATATAGATGCATCCGATTTCTGGAATATAAGGGAAGAGATTAAATCTCCATAACCTATAACTTCACTGCCGCCAAGGAATTGTGCGCCTAGTATTTTTTTAGTTTTATTTTCAAATATGATTTTTCCGAATGTTTTACCGCTTGCCGGCATAACTTTTACAAGGTTATCAGAAACAGCGCTCGCCGAATTAAAACTGAATCTGTGCCTGTAGGCCTCAAGGCTGTTAATGCCAGCCGAAACAATTGTTTTATCAAATAATTTCATAGCAATATTTTTAATTACAGACTGTACAGAAAGATTATCCCCCGCGGCATTAGCTCCTGCAATATGCCCGTAAGAATGTGCAAGCGATGCAAGCGGAATAAATTCATTTCTTCCGGTAACTCTATTCTGAACCTCAATGCAGTCCCCTGCCGCATAAATATCCTGATCCGATGTCCGAAGTTTCAAATCTGTTTTTATTCCTCCGCTATCGCCGGTATTTAAATTGGCGCCTAAAGCAAGCTGCGTATTCGGGACAAAACCTGCCGCTGAAAGAATTAAATCGTATTCCTGTAATTCAGAGTTGAATTTAACCTTCTTTACCCGATTGTTTGATTCATAAATGTTAAAATTTTCAACATTCCCTTTAAATTCAACTCCATTGGCATTCAGAATACCGAGAGCTAGATGCCTTATTTCCGGATCGAAAGAAGGAAGAGGAAGAGAGTCTTTATCAATCACCGTTATTTCATCTGCAAAAGTTTTAAATGCTTCGGCACATTCGAGGCCAATATAACCTGCTCCAATTATTAAGACTTTTCGTATTATATTTTCTTCAATGTATTTTTTTATCCTAAGGTAATCCGAAACATTTTTAAGAAAGAACACATTTTCAAAACAATTGTTAAATGCCGCCGGTTTTACCGCATAAGAACCTGTTGTAATTATAAGTTTATCGTAATTATAATCGAATACGTTTTTCCCCTGAAGGTTTTTTACAGTTATCCTCTTCTCTTTTCTTATAATCTGTTCAACAAGATGGCTGGTATATACCTTAACTTTTTTCTCTTCAAAAAAAGTCTCAGGAGAATAGAATACTATATCGGTATGGTTCTTAATTTCTCCTGAAATGAGGTAAGGTAATTCGCATGTACCTGTGGAAATGAAACAGCCTGCTTCAAAAAGAACGACTTCGGCATTCGGGTCAGTCCTTTTAGCCTTGGCAGCGGCGCTTGGACCCGCCGCATTGCCTCCTATTACAGCAATCCGTTTCATTTTCATCAAATTCATTATAATTTGCTATAATATATCGAATTTTTCGGGTTGTCTCAAATTGAGTTAAGTATTAAATAGCTTTTTTTTCGTTTTTAATCAAAAAAAATGTTTTTGATACCCGCAAAAGCTATTTTTCCTTAAATGATACGGTCATAGGAACGCCCTCAAAACCGAAATGCTTTCTTATCAGGCGCTCGAGGAACCGGCGGTAATGTTCCGGTATATGTTTAACATCATTTGCAAAGAAAAAGAATATAGGATAATGTTCCCCTACCTGTGTAATATATTTTATTTTAATTTCCCTTCCGGTAGGAGATGCCGGAGGGGGTGTTTTTTCAATTTCCGAAAGGAGTGTTTCATTTAATTCGTTGGTAGGAATTTTTTTCTTCCTCTCATCATTAACTTTCTTTGCAATCTCAATAAGTTTGAATATTCTCTGTTTTGTAAGAGCTGAAATAAACAGGAACGGGATATAATCGATGCCGCCGAGTTTTTCCTGAATTTCCTTTTCGTATTGAATTGAAGTTTTTGAATCCTTTTCTATAAGATCCCATTTATTAACGGCTATAATCATTCCCTTTCTTCGCCTTGTCGCTTCTTCAATAATTTTCTGATCCTGATTCTCAAGTCCGCTTTGTGCATCGATAAGTAGAATCGCGATATCGGAATCCCAAAGAGCTTTATATGTTCTTACACTCGAATAAAATTCGATATTTTCCTTAATCTTAGCCTTTTTCCTTAATCCGGCAGTATCAACAAGTACAATTTCCTCGCCGTAGTACTTAAGAATTGAGTTTATGCTGTCCCTTGTTGTTCCGGGAATATTTGTAACAATACTTCTATCGTAGCCAAGCAGAGCATTTACAAGAGATGATTTTCCGACATTCGGCCTTCCGATGATGGAAATTCTTAACCTGCCATCAACAAATGTGCCCTCGAAATCGAAATTAAAATTTGTAAGAAGATCATCGAGCACATCTCCGATGTTTCTTCCGTTCAAAGCTGATATATCGTAAACATTTTCAATGCCGAGGGAATAAAATTCAGCTTTATTCAATCCGAGTTCAGGGGTATCGGATTTATTAACCAGAATAGAGAAAGGCTTTGAAGAATTACGCAGAATTGAGGCAATATCCTTATCAACTGGAGTAATGCCCGTTCTTCCGTCAACGACGAATAAAATAGCGTCTGCTTCATCGAGAGCAAATTCTATTTGTTCTCTGATAGCGGCTTCAAAGATATTCATTGAATCAGGGACATATCCGCCGGTATCAATTAGCTGGAATACTTTTCCGTTCCAGTCGGCTTCGCCGTAATTTCTATCGCGGGTTACACCGCTCACGTCATCTACAATTGCGGTATTGCTTTTAGTAAGCCTGTTGAATAGAGTCGATTTGCCTACGTTGGGTCTCCCTACTATAAGCACTAATGGTGTTTTCATATTGTTATCATTTAAAAATTATATTTCAGATTTAACGTGGTAAAATATTCGGTTCTATAACCGACCTGTTCGGTTTTCAATGAGATGTTGGCGTTCAGTCTTTTATTAAAAGAAGCTGCCGACCAAACTGCGTCGAACAAACTTAAAATGTGGTTGGTAACGATTACAATAACTGCTTTTGAGGCCACATTATAATAATCATTCGCTTTGCCTCTTTCACCGGAATAAAAATTGAACCTTGCAGTAACCGGGTCTCCGTATTGGAAAGCGGTATTTTCATCGCCGAAATCATCCCATCCGGGATTGAATTGAGGATACTTCCCTATCATTTCGTAATACTGCTGTTCGCCGAAATAAGCAAGCCTGTGTGAATAATAATTGGTTCCTTTGCCAATAGCAGTCTCAAGATCATTTAAGACGCTCCAGTTAATATTTCCGCTGCCGTCCCATAATGTCGATGAGTAATCGGAAGCATCGATATCGGAATTAATCGAATTTGCATGAATAAGAGTCCATTTTGCATAACGGTTAACGCTCCAGTGTTCATTCGCAAATGCCTGGAATGAAGAAGTCTGGTCGTCCCCTTTTTTATCATAAATAATTGCAATAGTAATTGCAGCGGCTTCAATACCTAAAAAGATTGCAGATTTAAGATATTCTTCGGAATAAAATTCACCGGCGCCGGGAAGAACTGCCGATAAAGCTCCGGCCAGAAAAACCGATTTCTTGTAAGGCGCTTCATCGGGCGGAATAATTCTCTGCGGCGCAGAAGGCATATTCATAATCTGAATTACATCATACCCGGAATTGCCTGTAAAGACAAATTTATCTTTCTGTGCAAAACACATTGTTGAGACCGATATGAAAAAGATAAACAGCAAGTAATATTTAGAATGAGAAATCAAATAAAATGCCTCCATAAAACTCAAAACGTCTGCCGTATGAAAAAGATTCGCCCCGTACAATTTTATCGTAGCTATCGAATGAATAAGCAGTACTAAAGAAAATACACGTAGGAAAGATATAAAAAGAAACCATCTTAATCCTTATTTCCGAGCCGATTCCTTTTTTAAAATTGCTTAAAGAAGGAAATTGGGCATTCCAGGCGTTTCCAAAGTCGCCGTAAAACGATAAATACACATTATCGATATAAATATGCCCGAAATTAAGGTCTATATGCTTCCATAGCGGAAATCTGTAAGAAGCGTTAAGCCATAAAATTCTGTTTCCCGAAATGGAGTAGAATGGAAAACTCTTCATTCCTGCCATTCCGCCGAGGTAATAATCGAAGAAATCAGGAACCGTATGCCCGAATATTGCCCCCGCTCTAAGCGAAATATTTAAGGTCTGATCTTTCCCCACAGGAAGATATTCTTTCCAGCTTAGTTCCATACGGTGGAAATTGAAATCATTATACAGCGGTTTCAGTATGCCGTCAACATATTCATATTTAGAATCGTTGTTGAATCTGTTAAGTTCAAGATTGTACTGGAAATCAATTTTTCTGCCCATCGGGTTAATATCGGAATCGATAGCTGGAATAATTCCGTCGTGCGAAAACTTAGCCTGAATATTCCTTCCGATGAAATATTTGTCTTTTGAAGCTGCATAAAGGGTATTTCCGCTTTCGGGGATAATAAAACTGCCTATTTCGGAGGTATATTCGCTGAATATAAATCTGAATTCAAGTTTATTATTATCCGAAAAGATTTTATTCCTTATGATAAAGTCAGTTTCGAAAAGGTTGTATGTAAGATCGGTGTTTACAAGATAATCATATCTTACCGGGACATAACTCGAATCGATTCCGAAGGGAAGATCGTAAGTAGTCTGCCTGCTGATGCTGTATATTTCAATTCCGAGTTCAGGCCTTATTCCCAGAAGATTAATAAGAGGTATTTTGTCTCTGTAATCTACTGAAAGATAGAGGTCTCTTTCAAGGTTTCTGTTTACAGTTGCGCTTGCTAAAAGACTGTACCTGTTAAGCACATCGTTGGATGTAAAAATAACTCCCGGTTTTATCCGGTCTAAAAACTTATTTGTAAGGTTATAATTATCGAACCTCAAAAGAGGATATATGGTTAATCTTGAGAAGAAACCGGAATAAGATTCTTTTTCGTATGACGGGATTGAATAATCATCATAATTTTTAAGCCGTGCAAATTTTTCCGCGCTTATATCCCCCGCCGGTTTATCCTCGCCGAGAGGCGGATTACCGAGATTAACATATTTTCCGAAATTACCCGTTTCCTTTAAGTTTTCCGAATTAAGATAATATATTTTAAATCCTTCTGAAGTATAGCCGGAATATGAAATGTTGCCGCTGTTATCCATTGAAGGCATAAAAGCTCCTCCGATAACATTAGTCAACTGTCTCTTTTCGTTTGTGGATGGAGAAAAGGAATAAATATTAAATATACCGGTTTCGTCCGACGAATAGATAATTTCCCCTTTAGAATTAATGAAAGGGTTCCTTTCATCAGCCGGAGATGCGATTAAATCCTTCATATCGGAACCGTCGGTGTTAACCGATTTAATATCCCTATTGACTGAATACTGAAAATCGAAAATGATTCTTTTATCGTCATTCGAAAAAACAGGATTAAATACCTGTTCCCCGTTTTCGTAAAGAGTAATTCTTCTGAAATTCTTACCGTCGGCATCAACAATGCCGATATTAGTAGTTCCGTCTTTCTGGAAAATGAAAGCTATGCTTTTACCATCGTGCGAAACAGAGGGATTATTAGCTCTTATTCCATACGTAATTCTTTCTTCTTTTTCAGTATTCAAGTCATAATAGTATATATCGTGAATATTCCTGAAATTCTTATTATCATCGCTCAGCTTTGCATAATAAATCTTAGTCCCATCGGGAGAAAATGAAAGAGTAGATCTCACCTTATAAACTATTAATTCATCCTGTTTGCTTTCGAGGTCTCTTACATATAAAGAAGAAAGGCTGGTATAGTCATTTTTTTTACTCGAGATATAAAATAATTTCTTACCGTCATGCGATAAAATAGTATTAAAATTTCCGATACCTTCGTTTAATAGGATAGAACCTTCTCGAAGGCTGTTTTTTACATCAGCAATTCTATCAGAATAATTCTTTTTCAGGTATTTGCTCCATTCGCCGTATAATTCATTCCCTGAAATACCGAATACCTCTTGAACGGCAGAGTCTATTGTGAAATTGGAGAGTTTGGATAATTTCTTGGTCAGCTCCCTTAATTTAACTTCGCCGTATTTCTGAGCAATATATCTTGTAAGCGCAAAACCTGAATTATAAACAGATTCGTTACCGAGACTTGATTTGTTGAAAACCCCCATCTCATTCCACGTAAGCATATTGCCGCTTAATGCGTAACATCTTAAAACCATATCTCTGTGTGTATCCCAGTCTTCATAACCGAAATCTTTTCTCTGATACTGAGCCGCCCCCTCGGCAAACCAGGAAGGAACATTCACTGTTGCAAAGGCATAAGAAATAATGGAATTAGGATACCCGTAAAGAATATCCGGCCTCCTCTTATCCTCATAATTCAGGAATTGCAGATAAAATGCAGGTATCTGCCTTGTAAGTTTCATTGCGCTTTGCAGATGAACCATGTGAGTAAATTCGTGCGATATAACATTCCTCAGCCAGTTGTGGCTGCCTCTCAAATCTGCATCAAGAGAGGAAGACCATATTTCAATTTTATTATCAAAGTAGTATGTTGCGCCGTTTGCATAATCGTCAATGTCTTTAATAATAAAATTAATCGGATCGGGTTCATATCCGTAAAGAGACGTAATCGGCTCCCATATTTCATCGCATATCTTAGCAGTAATGCGGGCAGTCCTTTCAGCTTCGGGATGATAATGCACAAAACAATGTTTTCCTTTAATAGTGTACCAGTCATATTCGGGATGGTACTCATCAAACTGTCCGAAGATATATCCGGCATAGAAAATAAAAGATAATATTAAGAGACTTTTTTTCATTCTTCATCAACAGTTATTTAATTACTGCAATTTTAACAAATTTATATTCGCTTTTACCGCTCGACGAAACCGCTTCGACGCGCGCGAAATATACTCCGCTGCTCACGTTTGAAACATTCCATGCTATTTCAGTATTAATATCAGCCTGAACATTCTTTTCAAATTCTGCCGCTATTTCTCCCCCCATATCGAATATTTTGATATTTACTTTGCTTTCTTCGCTTACATAAAAACGGATATATGTAGTTCCTCCGTATGCAGGATTAGGCCAGTTGTAAACTTTATCCTTCACAAGCAGGCTTGAATATGAAACGGTATTTTCGGCTTTCGGAAGATATGAAGCATTGGAATTGTCTGCATAAACCGATTTCCATGCGGCAGAAGATGATGAAAACAGCAGGTCCCAAGTATAAATTGAACTGTTGGAAGTTAAGAGAGACAATCCGAGATAATCATTATCAGCATTATTAATTGAATGAAGACTGCAAAGAATCTCTTTTGAGCCTGATGAAAGACTAAAGCTTTTGATTATCTGCCCGGTTTTACCGTTATATGAATAAACACTCCCTGCGTCTGTAAATGTTATGAAATCAGTAGATTTATCTGCATCGTAATAGAAAGACAAAATATCTTTTGTGTAATAGCTTCCATCAGTAAGGGTAACCGGATAATTTTCATCTATTACCCCTTTTGAATTGACCGAATATAATTTATCATCCACCGTAAAAACAATGCTGTTCTCACCGTCGTTGCGGATATCGGCAAGAATGAATCGTTCAATTGCGGAAGATTCATTAATTATAAATTCGGAATTTACAGCATTATTTTTAACTACATAGAAATGATTCCCCTCCGCAAGAAGCACGTTAACAATGTTTCCGTTGGCATCCAACGTCATTACGGACTGTTTAATCTTATAGGGAAATGAAATAACATTTCCTGCGCTGTTCGAAAAGCCGTATTCCGAGAATGCAGAATAGCTGTTTTCAGAAGCGCATATTTGAATAACACTGCCTGAAAGAGCAATATCCTTTAAATAAAGTGAATAATCTTTGATGCCGTAAATATTTCCCGATTCATCGCCGAATAAAATCTCTAAAGACCCGCCGCTCAAACTGCGTACAAGGGGTATTGAAGTAATATTATTAGACATAGTAAATGTTTTTAATATGCCGCTGTTCAGATTAAGGATGTGAAATTCATTCTTATATGCTCCGGCAATAAAAAGCGTATCGTTCGAAGAATAATATGCAGGCCTGTATGTAGAAAAGTATCCGTAAGTCTTAAGTTTATTCCCGAGAGAATCATATTTAATAAGATTTTCCGCAACAAGAATATAATAATATAAATTGCCTCCTTCTTTTACCGGCAGAAAGCTTTCCGGGGTTTCAGAAAGAGTTAATTTGGCATTGCATTTTAAATTGACCGCTCCGCCGAAAGATAAGTTAAAACTCATTTTAGAAGAAGAAGCAGTGAAATTCTGAAGAGTTATTAAGCTGTTTGTGCCGCTGTTGGATTTAGCGCTCGGTTTTGTATCATCCGAAAATTTATTTTTATAATACTTCGCTTCATTGCCGAGATACCAGAAATCTTCAATGCTTCCTTCTCCAATCACATCGCCGAAAACAGTTGTTGTTACAACTCCTATATCGTGTATTCCGTCAGCTTCAACAACCGCGACTCCCATATTAAGATCGTCATTATTAATAGTATTAGAGCTTAAATTTGAGTTTATAATTTTTTCATCAATATGCCATATAACAATTCCGTTTCCGGGCAAAGCGGCGTCAAATTCATCCACATCAACTACAACCCCTCCTTTAAGCTGCGATTCCAGAAATGAATACAATCCTGTAGAATCGGTCTGAAGAGTGTTGGTGAAATAGACGCCGTCTTTTTTATATGTAACAATAATCCCGTCTTTTTTCGCATCCTGCTGACGGTTCTCTATCAGGTAATACTCATAATCATTAATCGGTATCTTAATAATTGTGGTATCTGCCGTGGAGGCGGCTGATTTCGCATAAAGAGAGATATCGGAATTATTTAATGATACAGTTACAGGGGTTTCCCACCCGAGATAAATTTTTTCCCAGGCGGAAGGTTCCGGTGGATACGTTCCGCTATTTGCAACCATTGCCTGCCCATCCATAAGCCCGAATCTTCCTATTGCGCTTAATCCGGTTTCCGTATTGTACAAATCGGGCAGGCCAAGATAACTTGCAATATTCGATACCAGTTCCCCATTAATCGAAATCTGGTAAAGATAGATTGATTCGTCAATTGCAGTTGTTTCGCGCGATTCTGTCTCAGGCATAATAACCGAATTATTAATGTACGATACACCGTTTTTAGTAATAAAACCTTCGAAAGTAGAGCCATATATTTTTTTAAGCGCATTTTCACCAAGATAAAGAGCGGGAAGATTTCTGTTTATATCATAGCTTCCGGTATTAAGGCTATTGCTTACTCCCGCATGGAAAACAATAAAAAGGTCATAATCGCCGAAATTAAAATCAGGATACATATTGTATGCAAGGCTCCAGACTTCGCTGCTTAAATTGCCAAGCGGAGTAAAATCGGTGGATTTATATGCCGGCGAATATTCGCGCATCATTTTAGAAACAGTAATAATATCGGGAAGCGTATAATATTTAATATTCAATTTGCCTTTAGATACTTTGCTGAAATAATTCGCTGCAAATTCGAGATGATTATCGAAGTATGCTTTATCGTGAGGAAGCGGATCGATTATTGTATCGTTATAAGTTTGAGAAAAATGAGAGCCGAACTTACCTGTTCCTACTGTTGCGTCATACTTATCCGCCTGAAATTCCACCATTACAGCAAGAATTTTAAGGGTATCTCCATTAAATAAAGACTGCCCCGAATTTGCTTTCTGGAATGAGAATTGTTTAACACTGGATTGAGCTGTTACTAAGCTCAATCCAAGCGATAACAGAAATAAAAATTTAGATACAAATTTCATATCAGATGCCGTGCGGCAGGCCTTGAGTTTTCTGATCGGAAGCTCCCCAGCCTATTGAAAGAGAAAATCTTAAAGTCTGCGATAATGGATGATTTTCACCGCCGGGGAAAATATCTGTTGTAATATAACTGAAATCGAAACCGTATGTATCATATCTTACGCCGGCTCCGAATGTCATAAACTTTCTGTTTCCATATTGAGGGTCTTCATAGAAGAATCCCGCTCTGAGGGCAAATTTGAAATCCTGTGAAATTCCGCCGTACCAGTATTCAAGCCCCATAGATGTAACAATTGAACGGAGTTCTTCGCTGAAAGGCTGGTCTGTCCACGATGTAAAGATAGCTTTATAAAATTCCGCCTGTTCCGTAGTACTATCCTGTGCTGTTTCAACGAGAAGTTTACTGAAATCGAGAGTATATGTAAGAGAATTTACATCATCTTCAAATAATCTGGCTGCAAAGCCAAGACGAAGGTTTGTTGGGATAGGATCAGCCTGCGCTTCATCGATATAATACATTTTCGGGCCTAAGTTCGACATATTCATACCGACGCTGAATTTATTGCCGATATCGCCCAATAATGGAATTTCCAGACTGCTCGGACGCCACATAGCGCCAATATCAAAACTTACAGATGTTGCAGTCCCGTTGCCTTCTTCTTCTTCGGTTCCGCCGGGAGCAAGACGGCTGTGAATAACGCGGAAGTTAAAACCGAGTCCCCAATCCTGGCCTATTTTAGTAGCGTAACCAATTGTAACCGCTCCGTCAAAAGATCTGAATTTGCCAATTTCTTCGGGGGAATCGGAACCAGTTTGAACAAATTCGCCAAAGTTCATAAATGTAACGCTTGCAGTAATACTTCCACCGAGTGATTCAATGTACTGCCTGTATGTAGCATAATCATAAAACATATCAAGATTAAATTGAGGCAGCCAGTTACTGTGTGTAAAACCGACTTCAGACCCGGTTAAAAAGGCAATACCGGCAGGATTCCAGAAGATAGCAGATGAATTATCCGCCAATCCGGCTCCGCTTTCCCCCATACCGCCCGCGCGTGAATCGGGCGCGAGAAGAAGAAATGCCACCGCCGTGGTTATTACGCTGTTTTTTGATCCGGTTGAAGTTGTATTATCCTGAGTATATACTTTTACTGATGAAATTGTCATTAAAAGCATTAAGATTACAAGAAAAGATTTTTTCATTTTTAATCCTCCAATAAAAACTTATCTGACGATAGAGAGTTTGCCAAGGACATCCTGTGTGTACTCTTTATCGACAGTTTCGACTATCAATTTATAGAGATATGTCCCGTTTGCGATGGAATTTCCGTCTTCATCCCTTCCATCCCAATCAATACGTACAAACTTATCTATGATATTTGTATTTTCCAATTGTTTTATTAATCTGCCGCTTACTGTGTATATTTTTATTTTAGCATTTATTTCTTTCGATAAATTGTGTTGAAATGTAAAAGTAGTATTTGAAGAAAAAGGATTGGGGTAATTTACAACATTTTTTACAACAAGTGAGTTGGATTCCACAACGGTAAAGTATGTTTCCGAAATAGAACTGTTATTGAACACATCCCATGCTTTAAGTTTGATTTTATATTCTCCCGGTTCGTAATTGGAAAAACTGTAGGAAATAACCCCTGATTTTCCGCCTGAATCCAGATCGCCTATAAAATAATTAGTTAAATCTATCGGGTTGCTGTCATCGTCGTTTATTACAGCTTCGAGCTTATGCCCAATGCCTACCCCTGTTGTATTCAGCCCAGTCTGATCGCTAAGTTTAACTAGGAGAGTGAAACTTGAATTTACAAGATATGAGCCTTGAGAAGAATAATTATCGAAATAGACTTCAATAACCGGGCCTGTCCCGTCATCAGTAACCGAAGTATTTGTTCCGCCGACAATAATGTTGTCAGAATAGCCAACGCCATCCGAGGAAGAATTATAAAAATAAGTAACTATTTTTCCATTTTTATTTTCATAGGAAATATCTTTCGGAACTACAAATGCCGCGCCGTACTCCCCGTTGGTAACGGTAACTTTCCCTCTGTATATTAATCCGCCCTGATATGTAACATTATAAGTTGAAGGATCATCATCCTGCCCGGCAATAGCAACATCTTTTTCGGAATCGAAAACGCTTATAAGCGCTTCACCGCTTAATGTGCTTTTAGTGTTATCGGCATTAAGAATTGTGCCTTTAATCGTCACGTTATCCAAAGCTTTTATCTGAGAAGAAACAGATGATACAACTCCATTTATTGAATCGACATTTACGGGAAGCTGAGGAATTTTTAGGATCAAAGCCGGATCGCCGAAAAGTAAATATCTTTCATCATTACTAAGGGTATTTGATTGATTTTGTTTAGTTAAGAAATAAGCTTTACCTATTGAAATGGGTATTCCATCTTCCTTTTGGGTTAAAAGGACATAAAAGAAATATGAACTTAATTGAAAATTTGGGCCTGGATATGTAGGTCTTGCCGCCGCCAGCGCTCCGATGCTCCCGGTTCCAGAAGCTATGCACATTTTTTCGGCGCCTGATTCTTCAGAAGAAGCGTCAAACTTACCGAAATCGCACGTTGCTGCTGTTAAAAAATAATATTTAGTATTCTGCAGATATGTCGTAGAACTGGTCTCAAGAATCAATTCATCAGCCCAAACATTTGGAGCGCCATGCCCTATATAGCTAAGCAGCATAGTTCCATTGCTCATTGCATCAAGAAGCGCCTGATTAACATCTGGTTTTCTTCTTCCGGAACTTGTTATATTTGTCGGATATGCCGCAAGGTAAATTTTATTAAGGTTAAATGTTTTAGGTATATAACTTTCTGCAAGTTGTTCAGCTTGGTTGGTATGCAAAGAATAATCGAGATTTTTAAGAGGAAACGCATCGTCTGCAACTAGAGTAATTAGGTTTCTCCAATTTTTATCTGTCTCATCGAGAGCTTCATACTCTTTTATTTTTGCAATGACAGCTTGCGCTTCATCAGAGGAATGAACACATATCCTGCCTATAGCGATATCTACTTTTGTATCCGTTCCTGAAATGCGCGCAAAATAATCTTCAACAGGATAAGATTCTACTTCATCGAGAGACTCTTCAGTCTGCATAGTAGGAATCAGGTTCTTCGAAGCGCTGTTCGTGTTTATTTCCAAATAATCGTAAGTGCCGTCCCCTAGAAAAAGCACATACAACGGTTTTGTAGTCCAATTATTGTAGGCATATTTAAGGAAGTCTCTTATTGCTGTCGGATCGACAACGCCGCAAGAAAATTCATTGTAAATTTTATCAGTTAAAAATACTGCCGAAGTATGTTTTACAGGAGCCGAACCCGACCTGTAAGAGCTTAAGGTATTGGCATCCGTTTCAAGAGCCGGCGGAGCAATAACAACATATTCAACTCCCGCGCTTTCACCTCTGTAATTTGAATTGGAAATGGTTTCTTTTGATGAAGTTGAAACGGATTTATACGCTGCGCTTGTTACGGCGACATATTTATGCACATCATTTTTCGTAGAGTTGAAATTAAAAGAGCAATCTCCGCCGCTTATATTTACATCCGCCTGTAAATATACTTTTTCAACATTTGAATAATCTGTTACATCATAGACTTCGATAGCGCTGCTGGAAAAATTAGACAGTTTATAATTTACTACGCCGGCAGTATCAAGCGAAAAAAATGTTAAAGAATTAGAGACAGCATTTAAATAACGCTGATATTCAATTTCAAAATAATCAAGATACATTTTTCTTGTTGATGAAGGGAAATTATCAAAAGCTATTTTAAATGTGCTTCTATTGCTTTCAAGTGTTCCAGTATAAGAAGCGGTTTTATTAACAAGGCATCCGAAGCCATAAACGCCTGCGCTTATACCGGATGAACTTGTAAGAATCAAAGTACCCGATTCGTATAAGTACATTGGTAATGAGGACGTATCTCCTCCAAGATCAACATGAGCAATATTCAATGTGTAATTTACCGTAGTGCCTGAAACAAATTCGTTAAGGGTATTTGTATAAGTTCTGCTTTTTGCGCTTGAACTGAATAAATCGCCGAAGTATAA
>Ga0153915_10001345_pt1 | contig 22645 bp, 21 predicted proteins | sample Opewatmetagenome_2_FD_107003 | JGI IMG/M metagenome (GOLD analysis project Ga0153915, IMG submission 107003) | Freshwater wetland microbial communities from Ohio, USA - Open water 3 Core 3 Depth 3 metaG | ecosystem: Environmental > Aquatic > Freshwater > Wetlands | place: USA: Ohio, Lake Erie...
CTCCAGTGGTACTGGTCGGATCGGCGAGCGGCTGATCGGCATGATAGAGATGCGTGTCACCGTTCAGCAGCAGCACCGGCCGACCGAATTGCACGCTGAGATCGGCGAGTTTCGTGACGAACGGCGTGTACTTGTCGAGACCGGCGCCGCCCGCCGCAATCGCTTCCGGATCCCACATGTCCGCCTGCACGATGATCACGACGGCTCTGGCGTGCTCTCGTTGCGCTCCATCGAATGCCGCTTGCAGCCAGCGAATGTTGGCGGCGCGACGGTCGCTCGCTTCCTGAGTCTGTGCCACCAAATCTGCGAATATGCCGGACCATGGCGATGTGTCGTCGTTCGAACCTCCGGGAATGTTCAGGGTGGCGAACACCACCTTCGAATCCACCCACATCACATTTTCGACGAACTGCGAGTCTGCCGGGAAAGCGTCGTCAAAATAGTCCGCCTGGCTGAATACTCTCTTCTCGCGCCGGCCGAGCGTAGTGCCGGGCTTGGAGAAAAAGAGACTGCGCACACTGGCGAGCTCCTTGAGCGGTGCGCCGCTGCTGAACTGCTTGCTCTTATGGCAATCGGCCCATTCGTTGTCGCCGGGCGTATAGACGACCGGGTCCTTGAACTGCTGGAACTGATAGTAGACAGCCTGGTTCCAGCCGGGATTGGAGGTCGCAATCGGCGGAAGAATGCCCGCGCTGGTGCAAGGCATGCTGCCTGAGTGGAGGTCGCCGACGTGCACTACGAGGCTGACATCCGGATCCGCGTTAACAGAGTTGATCAGCAGATGTGCGTTGTCGAGAAGGTACTGGCTGTAAGGCCAGTCGCCAAAGACCGCAAGCGTGAATGGTCTGAGTGATTCCGAGTCGCCGCGGCTGCGGTCCTCATCGGCAAAGGACGTCATAGATACAAGCACCGCCGTCAGTGCGGCAGCCGCAGCGAGAGATGACCTCATTGCATGGTTCTCCGGTGGGAGTGGTATGTCTGGATTCTTGTTTCGTTGGATCCCCGCAAATGCTAGGCAAGCTGCGTTTCAATTCGATGACCGGTCCTGGGCTCGCAACGCGATCGCGGGCTGAACGAGACGCGGCGGACGCACGCCGCTTTGGTAAGCTGGAAAGCATGAAGCCGCCCACACTGCGCGTTGGCGCAGTTCAGATGGTGTCGGAGAACGGAGCGCTCGAGGCGAATCTCGGGCGGGCGATGCGCCTCGTTCACGAGGCCGCGGGCCTGGGCGCAAGACTGATTCTCTTGCCTGAGCTGTTTTCACACGGGTACTGGCTGTGCGAAAAGGCGTGGACGCTCGCCGAGCCACGAGGCGGCGAGACGGAAAGCTGGTTGTGTGAAACCGCGGCGAGCCTGGGCTTGTATCTCGGGGGCAGCTACCTGCAGGCGAGAGATGAGCACTTCTACAACGTCTTTGCGCTCGCGGATCCTGCCGGACAAATTTGCGGGCGCGTGCCGAAACAGAAACCCGGCTCCGTCGAAGCCTATCTCTTTCGAGGCGAGGAGAGCTCGCACATCATCGAGACGGAGCTGGGTCGAATCGGCGTGGGCATCTGCTATGACAACGTGTTCAGGTTTCTGCCCGAGGCACTGATCGCGGGTTGCGCCGATATCGCTCTCATGCCCTTTTCGGCGCCTACGCCACAACAGACCTGGTACTACCGCAGGAAGGACGCGGAAGCCTTTCGCGCTTCCTACCGGCACGGTGCGAGCAACTATGCGCGGCTTCTCGGCATCCCCGCGGTTCAGGTCAACAAGTGTGGTGCATGGAAGAGCGAGCTTCCTGCGTGCTTCCCTGCCCAGGACTCGAAGTTTGACGGCCAGTCCGAGATCGCAGACGGCGGTGGCGAGACGCTCGGGGAGCTGGCGGACCAGGAGGCGGCGATCGTTGCCGAAGTGAGATTGGATCCGGTGCGCAAGTCGCGCAGCTTGTCCGAGGAGGCGAGGCGCCATGGCCGGTGGATCGCTCCGGTACCGACCGAGTTCAAGCTGTACTGGATCATCGAGGCGCTAGGTCGCCGGTCATACGATCGGAACCCCCGAAGAGGAGAGATGGCAAAGGCAAGGGCACGTGCCGGGCACGCTGGAAGTCCGCAGCCTTCAGTGGACTGGTCGGGGTGACAAGACGTGAACCTGCGACCTATTCATCCCGAACGCCACCTGATCGTGGTCAAAACAGTGAGTTCGGTGACGAGCCGTGACCACCGGTGACCACAGACGATCAATAGGCTGCCAATGCGTGCGTACCCATTGCGTGCCCGCGCGCGCTTGCCGGCATTTCTCTGTTCAGCGGATTGTGGGACCGCCATTGAAGCGTTGGCGATCTGCCGCATAATTGAGTGCAGTGGCGAAATCGCATACCAAGCTGCGCCTCTATATAAGAGTGTCGGCGGATCGGGGACTCAAACCCACGGTCGAAATGTGAGTCCCAATGTACTAAAGTAATATCTGAGGGAAGTTACTTAACCGTTTGATTTATTGGTGCCCAGGAGAGGACTCGAACCTCCACGGAGTTACCCGCTAGTACCTGAAACTAGTGCGTCTACCAATTCCGCCACCTGGGCATTGAGCGCAAGAACCGCGTCGAAGAAGAATACTCGACCGCTCCCGCGCGAGGGCGCCGAACATTACGGACCGCCTCCCACCTTGTCAATCTGATGACTGGACGAATGAAAAAAGCGAAACACTGGCACGAGCGCGATCCGCATCACGAGCGCGAGAGTGGCCGCTACGCCGAGCCGATCCCGAGCCGCGAGCTGCTGCTCGATGAACTGCACGCGGCCCACCAGCCGCTATCTGCTGAGGCGCTTGCTCGACGACTCGAGATCCGGAAAGCTGCGCTCAAGAACGCATTGAGCAAACGATTGGCGGCGATGACGCGCGATGGCTCGCTGATCGTGAATCGCAACCAGGAATACTCACCGGCGCTCACCGCGCAGGCGATCGAAGGCACGGTGCTCGGACACCGGGACGGCTTCGGCTTCTTACGCCCGGACGATCGCGGTCCGGACATCTTCCTCTCCCACCGCCAGATGCTCGGGCTTTTTCCGCGCGATCGCGCGGCGGTGCGTATCGTGCGCTGGGATGCGCGTGGCCGGCCGGAAGGCTCCGTCGTCATGGTGCTCGAGCGCGGCACGAAGCGCATCGCTGGACGGCTGCGTGACGAGGGTGAGCTCGCCGTCGTAATTCCGGAGGATCCGCGATTCGTGCATCGGGTTGCGGTTCCTCCCGCGCATCGAGGCGGTGCGCGCGATGGCGACTGGGTCGAGGTCGAGATCACGGAACAACCGCGCATCGATGCGCTGCCGATCGGCAAGGTGATCCGCCGCCTCGAGGCGACGCGGCCCGCGGCGTTCGCGGCGGAGCTTGCCATCGTTGCTCAGGCGCTGCCGACAGAGTTTGCGGAAGCGGCGATGCGCGAGGCGCACGCGTGGCCCGATGAAGTGCCCGCGAAACCCGCCGCCGAACGGTGGGATCTCACGCAGCTTCGTCTCGTTACGATCGACGGCGAGGACGCACGGGATTTCGATGATGCGGTCTACTGCGAGCCTGCCCGCGAAGGCTGGCGCCTGATCGTAGCGATCGCCGACGTCGCGCATTACGTGCAAGTGGGCGGACCCCTCGATGAGGCCGCCACCGAGCGCGCCACCTCGGTCTACTTCTCCGACCGCGTACTGCCCATGCTCCCGGAGAAGTTATCGAACGGCCTGTGCTCGCTCAAGCCCAATGTGCCGCGGCTCTGTATTGCCTGCGAGATGCACATCAGTCCGCGCGGCAAGATCACGCGCAGCAGCTTTCGCAATGCGCTCATGCACTCGGCTGCGCGACTCACTTATACCGAGGTTGGCGCGATGCTCGAAGGCAAGGCGGGAGGACCGCACGAGCGGCTGCGGCCGGAGCTCGAGCGGCTGCGTGATGTCTACCTTGCTTTGCGCACCGCCCGGCGTGCACGGGGAGCGCTCGACTTCGACGCGCCAGAGGTCAAGCCGAAACTCGGCGAGCGGGGCGAAGTAGTAGAACTCGTCGCGCTGCCGCGCAACGATGCACATCGGCTGGTCGAGGAATGCATGATCGCGGCGAACGTCGCCGCCGCGGGCTTTCTCAAGCGGCACCGCTTGCCGTGTCTTTATCGTGTGCATGGCGAACCCGAGTCGCGCAAGATTGCGGAGCTGCAGAAATCGCTCGCCGCGCTCGGCATCGGCGTGAAGCTTCCGGAGAGTCTCGAGACGCGCGATCTGCAGCAGGTCGCAGCCAAGATCGGCGGCCGGCCGGATGCGGCGTTCATCGAGTCGCTCATCATCCGCTCGCAGCAACAGGCGCTGTATCAGCCGACCAACATCGGCCACTTCGGCCTGGCGCTCGAGGAATACGCGCATTTTACATCGCCCATCCGGCGCTACCCGGATCTCGTCGTGCATCGGGCCATCAAGCATGCGATCGACGGCGGTCATGCTGGCGACTTCGTGTATGGCGCTGCGCGCATGGACAGCCTCGGGCGCGATTGCTCTCAGAAGGAACGGCGGGCCGACGAGGCCACGCGCGGCGCGATGCAGTATCTCAAGTGCGATTACTTGAAGCGCCGGCTCGGCGAGGAATTCGACGCCACCATCACGGGCGTCGTCGACTTCGGATTCTTCGCGCAGATCACCGCGCTGCAGATCGACGGACTGGTGCACGTGAGCTCTCTGCGCGACGATGAGTATTACATCGACGACCGGCTGCAGGCCTGGTGTGGCCGGCGCGGCAAGCGCCGTTACCAGCTCGGCCAGCCGATCCGCGTGCGGGTCACAAACGTCGACCTGGAGGAGCGGCAGGTGGATTTCGGTCTCGCGCATGCGGGATCGCAACCGAAGCCCCGTACTGGCAGGGCGCAGCGGCGCAAGAGCTGAAACATGGATCCGAATCGGTTTGTCTATGGCCTGCATGCGGTGCGCGCGCTCATCACGCGCAATCCGGCCCGTATCGCCAAGCTCTGGGTACAGAGCGGCCGCGAAGACCGAAAAGTACGCGAGCTCCTCGCACTCGCAGAGGGCCATCGTCTCGCGGTAGGCGAGGCGAGCGCGACGCGGCTCGATGAGCTGGCGCGCGGGGCCGTTCATCAGGGCGTGCTAGCCGAGGTGCGCGCGTCACTCGATCTCGCCGAAGTCGATCTCACGAGCCTCATCCAGTCGATCGACGGCAAGCCGCTCGTGCTGGTGCTCGACGGCGTTCAGGATCCGCACAATCTCGGGGCGTGCATGAGAAGCGCAGATGCATTCGGCGCACACGCCGTGATCATTCCGCGCGATCGCGCGGCTCCCGTGACTCCGGTCGTGCGCAAGGTAGCAGCCGGCGCCGCCGAGACCATACCCGTGGTGTCGGTGGTCAATCTCGCGCGAAGCCTGCGCGAGTTGAAGGAGCTCGGACTGTGGATTGTCGGCGCTGACGCAGAGGCGCAGGTGGCTGCGGAAGCAACGGCCCTGGACGGCCCGCTTGCGCTCGTCATCGGCAGCGAAGGCGAAGGCATGCGACGCCTGACGCGCGAGACCTGCGATCTCCTTGTGAAGCTGCCACTCACCGGGACGGTCGAGAGTCTCAACGTCGCCGTCGCCGCGGGCATTCTCCTTTACGAAGTCGGCCGGCAGCGCCGCGCAAGGAAGTGATGGCCTCAACCGCAGATATGCCCGCGGACCTCAGCCGGTATCTGGCGGCTGTCGTCGACATTGCCCGCCGCGCGGGAGCGGAGATCCTCGAGGTTTACCGGTCGCAGGATGTCGGTCACACGGCGAAGGCCGATCGCTCACCGCTCACGATCGCGGACCTTCGCTCGCATCAACTCATCGTGCGCGCGCTTGCCGAGCTGACGCCCGGCGTGCCGGTGTTGTCGGAGGAGGGCGCCGCGATACCGTTTTCCGAGCGCGCGGCCTGGCCTCAGCACTGGCTGGTCGATCCGCTGGATGGAACGAAGGAGTTTCTGAGCGCGAACGGCGAATTCACGGTCAACATCGCCCTCGTCGCGAATCACGAGGTGCAGCTCGGCGTAGTCCATGTGCCTGTGCGTGGGACGACTTACTGGGGAGGCCCGGGCCTCGGGGCTTGGCGGCAGCAGGGCTCCGAGGCCCCGGTCGAGATTCACGCTCAAGCTCGCGCCAGCAGTCCAGTGCGGGTCATCGGCAGCCGATCGCACCGCGGCAGCTCGCTCGACGGTTTTCTGGCTCGCCTTGGGCCACATGTGTTCGTGCCAGTGGGCAGCGCACTCAAATTCTGTCTCGTAGCCGAAGGGGCTGCGGACGTGTATCCGCGACTCGGACCGACATCGGAGTGGGATACGGCGGCGGCCCACGCCGTCGTCACTGGCGCCGGCGGCACTGTGGTCACGACGGCGGGGGAGCCGCTGCGCTACAACGCCAAGAGCGACCTGCTAAATCCCGATTTCCTCGTCTACGCGGACCCGAGCCGCAATTGGCTGTCGTTACTCACGTAAGGCGCCTCTATTTAATCTTGCCGGCCCCGGAGCTCTTCAGTATCCTTGCCGCCCTTGCGCGTATGGGCCCTGCGGGCCGTACGGCAAAACTCCTTGCCACACCGCATGTTACGGGTGGCTTAATATCCGAGGGGAGCATCGTCTTGAGACACTATGAAATCGTGTTTCTGGTCCACCCTGACCAGAGCGAGCAGGTTCCCGCCATGCTCGACCGTTACAAGGGCATGATCGCGGCCGGCGGTGGCAACGTCCACCGTATCGAGGACTGGGGCCGGCGCCAGCTCGCCTTCCCCATCTCGAAGGTCCACAAAGCCCACTACGTCCTTTTGAACATCGAGTGCGACCAGAAGACGCTCAATGAGCTGACGGGCGCGTTCCGCTTCAGCGACGCCGTGTTGCGCCACCTCGTGACGAGCGTCGACAAGGCGATCACCGAGCCTTCGCCCATGGCGAAGGGTGCGGATGAGACCGAGCGCGAGCGTCCGTACGACGACGAGGACGAAGGTCCTTCCGTCGCCGCCGGCTGATTCAACCGTCATTCGCACTGAGGCATTCACATGGCCAGATTTTTCCGCCGCAAGAAGTTCTGCCGTTTCACGGCCGACAACGTCGAGAGAATCGATTACAAGGATCTCGCGACGCTCAAGAGCTACGTGACCGAGACGGGCAAGATCGTCCCGAGCCGCATCACGGGCACGAAGTCGCACTACCAGCGGCAGCTCTCGCTCGCGATCAAGCGTGCGCGCTATCTCGCGCTCCTGCCCTACACCGATCAGCACTAAAGCGGGCGTACCCCATGGAAGTCATTCTTCTCGAAAAGGTCGCGAACCTCGGCGCCATCGGCGACAAGGTCAAAGTGAAGCCGGGCTTTGCGCGTAATTTCCTCCTGCCGCAGGGCAAGGCGACGATGGCGACGGCCGAGAACGTCGCGAAGTTCGAAGCCCGGCGCGCGGAGTTCGAACGGGTCGCCAACGAGCAGCTTGCCAGGGCGCTCGAGCGTGCCGAGCAATTCAAGGACTTCAAGCTGACCATTGCCGCGAAGGCCGGCACCGAGGGAAAGCTCTTTGGATCCATCGGTACTCCCGATATCGCTGAGGCCGCGACGCGCGCCGGGCACGCGATCGAGCGTGCCGAGGTGCGCCTGCCGCATGGCCCGATTCGGGTCATAGGCGAGCATCACGTGACACTGCATCTGCACGCGGACGTCAATATCGAGCTGCCGATCACCATCGTGCCCGAAGAGTAAGCGCGGGGAGCGATCCGCATGGCTGGCCCGGCCCGCAGCATGAAGGATTCCGCATCGCTCGATACGGTGCACGTGCCCCCGCACTCGGTGGAAGCGGAGCAGGCCGTCCTCGGCGCGCTGATGCTCGACAACGTCGCCTGGGATTCGGTCGCCGACGTCCTCACGGCCGATGATTTCTACCGCCCGGATCATCGCCTCCTGTTCGAGGCGATCGCCGAAGTGGCTGGCCGCAACCAGCCCTGCGATGCGGTCACCCTGTCGGATCATCTCGAGCGCAAGGGCAAGCTCGAGGACGCCGGGGGCCTTGCCTACCTCGGAACCCTCGCACGCGATACGGCAAGCGCCGCCAACGTGCGCGCCTACGCTCAACTCGTGCGCGAGCGTTCGGTGCTGCGCCAGCTCATATCAGTCGGCAATGCGATCGCCGGCAGCGCCTTCAACAGCGACGGACGCGAAGCCCGCGAACTCGTCGACGATGCCGAGCGCCGGGTCTTTGAAATCGCCGAGCGGGGCGCACGCCGCAGTGCCGGGGCCATTCCGATCAGCGCGCTCCTCGGGCCGGTCGTCGACCGGATCGACCAGCTGCACCAGACGCCCGGCAAGCTCACCGGACTCGCCACCGGTTTTTCCGTCCTCGACGACATGACGAACGGCTTGCAGCCGGGCGACCTCATCATCGTTGCCGGCCGCCCCTCGATGGGCAAGACGACGCTCGCGGTCAATATCGCCGAGAACGCCGTGCTGGGCGAAGGCAAGTCGGCGCTCGTCTTCAGCATGGAAATGTCGGCTGAGCAGCTCACGCTGCGCATGCTGTCTTCGATCGGGCGCATCGACCAGTCGCACCTGCGCTCGGGGCGTCTCGCCGACGATGACTGGAACCGCCTCGACAGTGCCATGAGCCAGCTGCAGTCAACGCGCCTCTACGTCGATGAAACGCCGGCGCTCACGCCGACGGAACTTCAGGCGCGCGCCCGGCGCATGAAGCGCGAGAAGGGGCTCGACCTCATCGTGGTCGATTACCTGCAGCTCATGCAGGTGCCGGGCACCAAGGAGAACCGCGCGACGGAAATTTCGGAAATCTCGCGCAACCTCAAGGCACTTGCGAAGGAGCTGAAAGTGCCGGTCATCGCCCTGTCGCAGTTGAATCGCGGCGTCGAGCAGCGCCAGGACAAGAAACCGGTGATGTCGGATCTGCGCGAGAGCGGCGCGCTCGAGCAGGACGCCGACGTGATCCTGCTCATCTACCGCGAGGAAGTGTACGACCCGAACACGCCGAAGAAGGGCATCGCGGACATCATTCTCGCCAAGCAGCGCAACGGCCCGATCGGCGAGGTGAAGCTCACCTTCCTCGGCCGCTACACGAAGTTCGAAAGCTTCGTGCCCGATTCCTACGGCGAAGGCGCGTTCTAGCCGCGTCGTCGCCCGCCCGTGACCCAGCTCGTTCGCGCCATCGTCGACACGAGGGCGCTCAAGAAGAATCTCGAGACCGTACGGCGCCTCGCGCCGCGCTCTCGCGTCATGGCCGTGGTCAAGGCGAATGCCTACGGCCACGGTCTCGTACCGACGGCACTCGCACTCGCCGATGCGGACGGTTTCGCCGTGGCGCGGCTCGAGGAAGGAACGGCGCTTCGCCGGGCGGGTCTGCGCCACCCGCTGCTCCTGCTCGAAGGCGTGCTCGATGAAGCACAGCTCTACGAGGCCGCACACCAGGATTTCGACGTCGTCGTGCACAGCCGCGACCAGATCGAGCTCCTCGCCCGGTACGCGGGCCTCTATCACTTTCGCGTCTGGATGAAAGTCGACACCGGCATGAATCGCCTGGGGTTTCGCCTCGAGGATTTTCCCGAGGCCTGGCGGCGCATCACGAAGCTTGCGAGCGTTGCTCCCGGCACGCGCGTGATGACCCATCTCGCGAACGCGGACGTACGCGAGGATCCGAAGACGGCGAAGCAACTGGCGGCGTTTCACGAGGCGATCAGGGGCGTTGAAGCCGAAACGTCGATTGCGAATTCCGCGGGTCTCCTCGGCTGGCCGGAAACGCATGGCGCGTGGATTCGGCCCGGGCTCCTGTTGTACGGCATTTCGCCGATTTCCGGCTCGCATGGCCAGGATCTGGGATTGACGCCGGCCATGACGCTGGTCACGCGGGTAATCGCGGTGCGCGATGTCAAAGTGGGCGAGTCCGTCGGCTACGGAAGCACCTGGATCGCAAAGCGGGCGACGATCGTTGCAATCGCCGCAGCCGGCTATGGCGATGGCTATCCTCGCAATGTCGCGTCCGGCGCGGCCGTGCTCATTCACGGGAGCCCGCGTCCTCTGGTCGGTCGCGTGTCGATGGACATGATGGCCGTCGACATCACAGACAGCCCGCGAGTGCAGGTAGGCGACGAGGTCGTGTTGTGGGGACCGGGGCTACCCGTTGAGGATGTGGCCGCGCAGGCCGGCACGATTCCCTACGAGCTCATCTGCGGCGTGAGCCAGCGCGTGCTGCACGAAATCGTATAGGGGTGTTGTTGGCGTGCGCCGCCGGGAGTCGTTTTCGAAAACGGCGCAAGTACCTCCCTGTAGCCTCCGGGCTCGGCTTCCTGCCTCTCACGGTTTCGAAAACGACTCCCGACGTCACACGCCGAAATATCGGGCTCTTTAGCTCTCGAAGAAGCCCATCTTTACGCCGGCGAGCTGGATCACGTCGTTGTCGGCGAGCCGGCGGGCCTGCGGGCCAATCGGCATGCCGTTGACGAGCGGATAGTCGCCTTCCTTGCCGCTGTCGACATGCACGATGAAGTAGCCCTCGGCGCGGCGCGTGATGGCGGCGACTTGCACGCCCGGCCGTCCGAGTGTCGTCAGCGCCTTCGTGAGCTCTAGCTCGCGGCCGGCGAACGCGCCGCTCAGCACCTGCAGCTTCGCCTTCTGGATTGGCGTGGCGCCTTCCGGCGGACGGCGCGCGCCTTCGGCCTTCGCGGCCTGGTCGGTCGCCGCCTCGACGCGGCGGATCTTGTGCTCGCCCTGGGTCGAGGGCGTGATCACCATCGTCTTTTCGAATTCGTCCTGCTCGGCGTCGGCTTCCTGCGCGTCGACGAACCGCAGCTGATGATGGCCCACGGTAATGAGATCGCCGTGCTGCAGGGCGTGCTTCTTGATGAGCTTGCCGTTGACGTACGTGCCGTTCGTGCTGTTCAAGTCCTCAAGGAACGAATCGTTGAGGATGTTGATGATGAGCGAGTGATGGCCGCTCACCGCCGGGTTGTCGATGCGGATGTCGTTGTCCGGCAGACGCCCAATCGTGTAACGCTCCTTGTTCATGTTGTACTCGGCGAGCACTTGTCCATCCAGGCTCAAGATTAAGCGTGCCATGACCTACCCTCGATTCCTTTAGCTGAACCAGCCCAAGACCTTGTCTATGACCCGCTTGCGTGCGGGGAACGAATCGACCACGTGCGTGATGAGCAACGACACGTTATCCCGGCCACCATTGTCATTCGTCAATTGAATCAACTGCTTAGCGACTGTATCGAGGTTAGCATTAAACGTATTTATTGTTAAGTGTATGTCTTCGTCCTCGACCATGTCCGAAAGTCCGTCCGAACACAACAGATAGATATCGCCCTTGACCGCCGGCTCCTCGTGAATCTCGACGTCGACGTTCGGCTCGACGCCGAGCGCCCGCGTCACGTAGTTCTTGTTGGTCGCCCGCTGGGCCTCCTCGGCGGAGTAGAAGCCCCGATCGACCAACTCCTGCAGCAGCGAATGATCCATCGTGAGCTGCTCGAAGCGCTCGCCGCGCAGCCGGTAGAGCCGCGAGTCGCCGACGTGCGCCATCGTGATGCGGTTGTCGTAGAAGAGGCAGCACACGATGGTCGTGCCCATGCCTTCGCACTGCGGCTGCGTCTTCGACGTCTGGTAGATGATCTTGTTGGCACGCTGGATGGCGTCGCGCAGGATGATGCTCGGCCGGTTGAGGCCGGTCTCGCGATCCGGCATGTCGAGCGTCTCGCGCGCCAGCGCCTCGCGCACGAGATTGACGATCGTCTTCACGGCGATGCCGCTCGCGACCTCGCCGGCGTTATAGCCGCCCATGCCGTCGGCCAGCACGTAAAGGCCGATGTCAGCGTCGTAGGAAATCGTGTCTTCGTTGTGCTCGCGCACGCGCCCGGTATCGGTCACGCCGACCGAACGCATCTTGCCCCTCAGACTTGGAATCACCATCAAGGCCATGCTGCGCTCAATTCGGTAGCGCGCTTTGCGCGGCCCGCAGGGCGGCGGACATTTCCGCCCCCGTCTCGAAACGATCCTCGGGCCGCTTGGCGAGCGCCCGACTGACGATGCGGTCGACGGCGGCCGGCAGGTCGGGCCGGATCGTCGTGAGCGGCGTATGCGGATCGTTCGCGATCTTGTACATGAGCGCCGTCATCGAGTCCGCGCGGAAGGGAAGCTGGCCGCAGGTGAGCTGATACAGCGAGACGCCGAGAGCGAAGAGGTCGGAGCGCCCGTCGAGGCGCTTACCTTCGAGCTGCTCCGGCGACATGAACGAGGGTGTACCGAGCACGATGCCGGTCTTGGTGCTGCCGCCATCGGTGAGTCGCGCGATGCCAAAGTCCGTGATCTTGAGGGCGTTCGAATCTGCGTCGAACATTATATTAGCGGGTTTGATATCGCGGTGAATCACGTTCTGCCGGTGCGCGAAATTGAGCGCATCAGCGACGCGCGCCACGACGTCGAGTACCGTCGCCGTCGGCAGCAGGCGAGCGGAGCTCGTGTAGTCACTCAGGTGACCGCCGCGCAGATACTCCATCACGATGAAGGCGAGGCCCTGGTCCTCGCCGGCGTCATAGATGACGACGATATTGGGGTGATTGAGGCGGCCGGCCATTTCCGCTTCGCGGAAGAAGCGCTCGCGCGCCCCGGCGAGCTCCATCTCGCCGAACTCCGCGGCGAGGGCAATGGCCTTGATCGCGAGCTGCCGATTGATCTTCGGATCGCGCGCGAGATAAACGACGCCCATGGCGCCGCGACCCAGCTCGCGCTCGATCCGGTAGCGGCCAAGAGTGGTCAACGGCCCGCCTCTGCGGTTGCCGGGATCGCTCACGGGCACCGTTTTCCTCATTCGTTTCTTACCCCAATGACGCCAGGCCAGCGCAACGAACAGCCGGGCCTTATGTCACAAGCGGCGGGCAGTATAGACGACATCTTTTTGTTCTTTCAGGCGTTTTGCCGGGATTGTGAGCAGATACGCAGGGCCAATGTGCGCAAAATCGCGTGCTACCATCGCGCGCTCTCACGGACCCCCGGATTGTGAACTTGGCCAAGCCGCATACCGTATTTGTCTGCTCCAGCTGCGGCGGGGATACCCCCAAATGGCAGGGCCAGTGTCCCGACTGCGGGGCCTGGAACACCCTGGCCATGCTCAGCCAGCCGGCGCGCGGCCGGACGGTCCAGGGCCGCGAGCGGACCCAGAAACCCCCTCGACCCCTGGGCCTGGTAAAGGAATCGCCGGCCGGGCGTACTGCAACCGGGATCGAGGAATTCGATCGGGTGCTGGGCGGGGGTCTCGTTGCAGGCTCGGTGACGCTCCTGGGAGGGGACCCTGGGATTGGCAAGTCGACGCTCCTCCTGCAGGCGGCCGCTGGGCTCTCGGGCCACATGCCCGTCCTTTACGCGGCCGGCGAAGAATCGCTGGAGCAGATCGCGCTGCGTGCCGCGAGGTTGGGTGTGGCGGCGGACAGGGCGCAGCTCATCGCGGAAACGAGCGTCGAGAGCATTACCGAAATCGCGCGCTCGACTTCGGCTGCCGTGATCGTGATCGATTCGATCCAGACGATGTATACCGAGGCGCTCGATGCAAGTCCCGGCGCCGTGACCCAGTTACGCGAGACGACGGCTGCCCTGGTGCGCTTCGCGAAGGAGTCGGGTGCCGCAGTCATCCTCATCGGTCACGTCACGCGCGAAGGCACGATCGCCGGGCCCCGGGTGCTCGAGCACATGGTCGACACGGTGCTCTATTTCGAATCGGACACGGGCAGCCGATTCCGCATCGTGCGCGCCGTGAAGAATCGCTTCGGCGCCGCCAATGAAATCGGTGTGTTCGCGATGACGGCTGAGGGACTGAAGGAGGTCCGCAATCCTTCGGCAATGTTCCTCTCGCGCCATCCGGAGCCGGTGGCGGGCAGCGTCGTCACCGTCACACGGGAAGGCACGCGGCCGCTGCTTGTGGAAGTGCAGGCGCTGGTCGATGAAACACCGGCGGCCAATCCGCGCCGGGTCGCCGTCGGGATCGACGGCGGCCGGCTCGCTCTGCTGCTCGCCGTCGTGCACCGCCATGCGGGCGTCGCGCTGCATAACTACGACGTCTTTGCGAACGTCGTGGGCGGCGTGCGGGTCTCCGAGACGGCCGCCGATCTGCCGATCGTGCTCGCGACGCTCTCGAGTCTCAGGAATCGGCCGCTGCCCGGCGACCTGGTCGCATTCGGTGAAATTGGGCTCGCGGGCGAGATCCGGCCCGTCCCATTCGGCGAGGAGCGCTTGCGGGAGGCCGCCAAACACGGCTTCCGGCGCGCGGTCGTCGCCGAGGCCAACGCGCCGAAACACGCCATCGAGGGTCTCGAAGTCCTTGGCGTGCGCCGCCTGCCGGAGGCGCTCGAGCGCTATTTCTGATCGGTGCGCGGGCCAATCTCGCGCAAGCGCACGGTTTTCGCCACGTTCTCGGCAGTCTGCATCACCTCGATCGCGTAGTCGCCGATGCGAAGCGCCGTTCCCGGCTCGGGGATGGACTGCAAATGCTCGACGACCAGGCCGTTCAACGTCTTCGGTCCGTCCGTCGGCAGCTTCCAGTGCATCGCGCGATTGAGCGCCCGGATCGTCGCGCTCGCGTTGATGACGTAACTGCCGTCCGGCTCGCGATGGACATCCTTGTGCATCTGGGTCGCTGTGTCGGTCGTGAACTCGCCGACGATCTCCTCCAGGATGTCTTCGAGCGTCACGAGACCCTTGACGTCTCCGTATTCGTCGACGACGAACGCCATGCGGCGCCGATTGCGCTGGAAGTTGAGGAGCTGCGTGCTGAGCGCGGTTCCCTCCGGCACGAAATAGGCCTCGCGCGCGCGGGCGATCTCGATGAGGAGCTCCCGGGTCAGTTTGCCGCGGGAGAGCTCGCGGGCCACGTTCTTCATGTGCAGGATGCCGATGAGCTGGTCGAGCTCGCCTTCGTAGACCGGAATGCGCGTGTGCTGGGCCTGGCGCAGCTGCTCGAGGATCTGATCCCAGTCGTCGGTAATGTCGATGCCCGTGACCTCGTTGCGCGGGACCATGATGTCATCGACCGTGATTCGCTCGAGGTCGAGGACGCTGACGAGCATCTGCCGGTGCCGCAGCGGCACGCTGACGGCCGCTTCGGCGACCGCGGTGCGCAGCTCGTCGGCGCTCAGCGAGTGGCTGGCCGCCTGCTCGGCCGACATGCCGACCGTTCGCAGGATTGCACGCGACAGCTTGTTCGCGATCCAGATGACCGGTGTGAACGCGAACAGCAGCGGGCGGTACACGAATGCAGACGGCAGCGCCAGGCTCTCGGCGTGAAATACGCCGTAGGTTTTCGGCGCGAGCTCGCAGAACACGAATATGAAGGCACCGAGCACGAGGACCGCTGCGAACACCCAGCGCTCGCCGCCGCCCAGTTGCTGCACGATCATCGTGAGCACGGCCGGCGCGAGCACGTTGGCGAGCGCGGCACCGAGCAGAATCACGCCAATCAGCGCGTCGGGCTTGGCCAGCAGTTTTTCGGCGAGGCGCGCCCCGCGGTGGCCAGCCTCCGCCTTGTGCCGCAGGCGATAGCGGTTGACGCTCATGAGCGCCGTCTCGGTGCCGGCGAAGAATCCCATGAGAAGCAGCAGCGCCACCAGGGAAACCCAGAGCGCGGTGGTCGATATCGTGTTCAAGGTGGAATCTCGGTGCGGCGGACGGGCGCGATTATAATCGTGGGATGTTCGACAAACTCTCCGAACGCCTGACCCAGGCCGTGAACGCCCTGCGCGGGCGCGGGCGCATCACCGAAGAGAACATCAGCGACACCCTGCGCCAGGTGCGCATGGCCCTGCTAGAGGCGGACGTCGCGCTGCCGGTCGTGAAGGAGTTCGTCGACCGGGTGAAGGCGCGGGCGCTCGGCGCGGAAGTGAGCGCAAGCCTCACGCCCGGCCAGGCTTTCATCAAGATCATCCACGCCGAGCTCGTGAAAGTGCTGGGTGAGCCCGCGCGCGGGCTGAATCTGCGCGCGGAGCCTCCGGTCGTTGTACTGCTCGCGGGTCTGCAAGGCGCCGGCAAGACGACGACCGCCGCCAAGCTCGCGCGCTGGCTCGCGACGACGCAGAAGAAGAAAACCTTGCTCACGAGCACGGACATCTATCGCCCCGCCGCGATGCTGCAGCTCGAACGTCTCGCCGGCGACATCGGAGCGGCGTACTGGGCATCGACCGAGACCCGCGATCCTCCGGCAATGGCGAAAGCCGCCTACGAGCAGGCGCGCCGCGGACTCTATGACGTACTGATCGTCGATACGGCCGGGCGCCTGCATGTCGACGAGGCAATGATGGCCGAGGTTCGCGCCATCGATCAGGCGATTCCGGCGACCGAGCGGCTCTTCATTGTCGACGCCATGGCGGGCCAGGACGCCGTGAACGCCGCGCGGGCCTTCAACGAGGCGCTCGAGCTCACCGGCATCGTGCTTACGAAGGCGGATGGCGATTCCCGCGGCGGCGCCGCCCTCTCCGTGAGACAGGTGACTGGCCGGCCCATCCTGTTCTACGGACTCGGCGAGAAGACCGACGCGCTCGAGCTCTTCCATCCGGACCGCATCGCTTCCCGGATTCTTGGCATGGGCGATGTGCTGGGCCTCGTCGAGGAGGTCGAGCAGAAGATTGACCGGGAAAAGGCCGAGAAGCTCGCGCGCAAGATCCAGAAAGGCCATGGCTTTGACCTGGTGGACCTTCGGGATCAGCTGCAGCAGTTCAGCTCCATGGGGGGGCTGACCGCGATGCTCGAGAAGCTGCCGGCAGGCATGGCGCCCGCCGGCGCGATGGCGCCGGGGATGGACGAAAAAGGGATCAAGCACCAGATCGCACTCATCAACTCCATGACGCCCCGCGAGCGCCGTTTCCCCGCGATCATCGACGGCTCGCGCAAACGGCGGATTGCGGCCGGGGCAGGCCTCGCCGTTCCCGAGGTGAACCGGCTGCTCAAGCAGTTCCTGACCATGCAGAAGATGATGAAAAAGGTGTCGAAGGGGGGGCTCAGGAACCTCCTGAAAAGCATGGGCGGCCAGGGCCCCCGGGGGCCTCGCTAAATTGTCATTTCCACAGCACTTTCTGTAGAATCCGCGCCTCTTTTTTGGACCCCGATCCGGCTCACCCGGCAAGAGATTCACGAGATGGTCACGATTCGATTGACTCGGCGCGGCGGCAAGCGCGCTCCCTTTTACAACGTGGTAGTCACCGATAGCCGCAAGCGCCAGGGTGGCAGCAACCTCGAGCTCGTCGGCTTCTTCAATCCGGTGGCCCGTGGCAAAGACACGAAGCTGAAGCTCGACGTCGCGCGCATCGAGCATTGGGTCGGTCAGGGAGCGCAGCTCTCGGATCGCGTGCGGTCGCTGGTCGCGGGCTATCGAAAGTCGGAAACCGGCAAGCAGGCCGCCTGACATCATCGTGATCGGGCGGGCGGGTCATGCCCCCGGAAGAGACTTGGGTCGAGCTGGGGCGGATCGTCGGGGCCTTCGGCATTCGCGGGTGGGTGCGCATCGAGTCCTATACCGATCCGCCTGCGGGAATCTTCGATTACCCGACCTGGCATTTGCGAAGTCACGACGGCAGGCGGGTGGTCCGGGTCGAGGAAGCGAGGCCGCAGGGGCGGCAATTCGCAGTCCGGCTCGCCGGGTGCACAGACCGGGACAGCGCAGCGCGCATGGCGCGCGAAACGATCGAGGTGCCGAGGAGTGAATTGCCGAAGCTCGGCGCGCGCGAGCACTACCGCGCCGACCTGATCGGAATGAAGGTGTGCCGTGCTCCCGGGGAGCTCCTGGGCAAGGTCGCATACTTCATCGATACGCCGGGACACGCGGTGATGGTGGTCCAGGGCGAACGTGATTACTGGATTCCCGCGACAGCGCAGCACCTGCGGCGCGTCGACCGGGAGCAGCAAACGGTTTGGGTGGACTGGCAGGAACCCGTCGGCGAGCCGGAAGCCAGAGGTTAAGCGACGGGAGATCGCCGCGGTGCGCATCGAAGTGGTCACGCTGTTTCCCGCGATGATCCGTGACGCGGTGAGCTACGGAGTCACGGGCCGGGCGATCTCGGCGGGCCTCGCTGACGTCGGCTGCGTCGATCCGCGGGACTACGCGACCGACGTGCACAGGACGGTGGACGACCGGCCCTACGGGGGCGGTCCGGGAATGGTGATGAGGGTCGAGCCTTTGCGCACGGCGGTGCGCGCGGCGGTGGACCGGGCCCCTGACGGGGCGCTGCGCATCTACCTCTCCGCCCAAGGGCGGCGATTCGACCAGGAGGCGGCACGCCGCTTCGCAGCGCTTCCCGGCCTTGTTCTGGTGGCCGGACGATATGAAGGGGTCGACGAGCGGCTGCTCGCGACCGAGATCGACGAGGAATGGTCGATCGGCGATTACGTGCTGAGCGGCGGAGAGATTCCGGCGCTCGCGCTGATCGACGCGGTGGTCCGGCTCCTGCCGGGAGCGCTCGGCGACGAGCGCTCGGCGATCGAGGAATCCTTCACCCGCGGGCTCCTCGACTGGCCGCACTACACGCGACCCGAAGAGCTGGACGGGATGCGGGTGCCGGAGGTTCTGCTTTCGGGGAACCACCGGGACATCGCGCGCTGGCGGCTGAAGCAGGCGCTCGGGCGAACCTGGCGCAGGCGCCCGGAGCTCATCGAGCGCTTGACGTTGAGCGCCGAGGAACGGAGTCTCCTCACCGAGTATCAGGACGAAATTGAGCAGAGTTCGAAGTGAGATCAAGCCATGAACAAGATCATTGCAGACATTGAAGCACGCCGCGCGACGCGCAAGGTTCCCGAGTTCGCCCCCGGCGACACGGTTCTCGTGCAGGTCAAGGTGAAGGAAGGCGACCGCGAGCGCGTGCAGGCCTATGAAGGCATCGTGATCGCGAAGCGCAATCGGGGCCTCAACTCCTCGTTCACCGTGCGCAAGGTGTCGCACGGCGAGGGCGTCGAGCGCGTCTTCCAGACGTTCAGCCCGGCGATCGCGGAGATCCAGGTGAAGCGCCGGGGCAGCGTCCGCCGCGCGAAGCTCTACTACCTGCGCGAGCTCTCGGGCAAGGCCGCGCGCATCGAAGAGAAGATCTGAAAAGGATCTAGGACGGCTTGAGCATGGGCTTCTTGCGCGGGATCGGACTGGTCCTGCGATATCTGTGGCACGCCCTCGATGCCGTGCGCAAGGTGCTGCACCTTGCGTTGCTGCTCGTCCTGTTCGCGCTCCTCATCGTCGCCACCAATCCGTCGATTCCGCTGGTGCCGCACAAGGCGGCGCTCGTGATCGCGCCCGAGGGCACGCTGGTCGAAGAGCTTTCCGGCGATGCGATCAGCCGGCACATCGCCCGCGTGACCGGAGATTTCGAAGAGGAGACCTTGCTGCACGACCTCGAGGAGGCGCTCAGGCGCGCCAAGGGCGACAAGCGCATCTCCATGGTGGTGCTCGACCTTACGGGCCTCACGGGCGGGGGATTGGCGAAGCTGCGCGAGCTCGGAGCAAGCCTCGATGACTTCAAGAAGAGCGGCAAGCGAGTCGTGGCGCTCGGCGAGTACTACGATCAGTCGCAGTTCTACCTCGCAAGTTTCGCCGACGACATCTACCTCGATCCGATGGGCTTTGTGCTCATCGACGGCTTCGACCGCTACCGCACGTACTACCGCGAGGTGATCGACAAACTCCTCGTCGACGTTAACGTCTTCAAGGTCGGCGAGTACAAGAGCGCGCCGGACGAGTTCGAGCGCAAGGACATGTCGCCCGCGGAGCGCGAGGAAAGCCGCGTGTGGCTCGGCGAGCTCTGGTCACAGTACCAGGCCGATGTCGGCAAGCGGCGCAAGCTCGCGGATGGTGCGCTCGTGCGCTACGCGAACGACTTCGCCGCGACGCTCAAAGTGGCGCGAGGCGACACGGCGAAGGTGGCGCTCGATCGCGGTCTCGTCACGGCTATCGAGACCCGGCCGGCGGTCGAGGGCATTCTGAAGGGCGTGGTCGGCGAGGACGATTCGACCCACAGCTTCCGGCAGGTGAGCGTTGATGAGTACCTGCAGGCGATGCGCGCGGAGCCGTTCCACGGCAGGCACTCGGACAACAAGATCGCCGTGATCGTCGCATCCGGCGAGATTCTTGACGGTTCCCATCCTCCGGGCACGGTCGGCGGCGACTCGACCTCGGAGCTCCTGCGCGATGCCCGCTACGACGACGACGTGAAGGCGGTCGTGCTCAGAATCGACAGCCCGGGTGGCAGCGTCTTTGCATCGGAGCAGATCTATCGGGAAGTCGAAGCATTGCGGCAGGCCGGGAAACCCGTCGTTGCATCGATGAGCAGCGTTGCGGCATCCGGCGGCTACTACATCGCCGCGGACGCGAACGAGATCATTGCGAGTCCGGGCACGATCACGGGATCGATCGGCATTTACGCCGTCATTCCGACCTTCGAGCGCTCGCTCGATAAACTCGGCGTGCACGTCGACGGCGTCGGCACGACGAGTCTCAGCGGGCAGTTCCGGCTCGATCGCACGCTGAGCCCGGACGCGCGCGCCGTGCTGCAGCTCGTCATCGAGCGCGGCTACCACGACTTTCTTGCGCGCGTCGCCGCCGGACGCAAGCGCACGCCGGAAGAGATCGACGCGATCGCACGCGGCCGCGTGTGGTCGGGCGAAGCGGCGGTGAAGATCGGGCTCGTGGACAGACTCGGAACCTTCGATGATGCCGTCAAGACGGCCGCGCGCCTCGCGAAAATCGAGAAGGATTACGAGGAAACCTGGGTCAACCGCAAGATCACCTGGCGCGATGCGCTGCTCATGCGGATTCAAGCAAGCGTCAAGGACTGGTTCGTCGATCGCTCCGACGCCGCCGATACGCGCAGGCTGGTGCGGCGGTTCGCCGATCCTCTGACGAAGGAGCTCGCGCGTCTCGCGCGCTTCAGCGAGCCGATGCGCGCCTACGCCTACTGCCCCTGCACCGTCGACTGAAAAGGTGCCAGGCACGTGCTTTCGTGCTTATTTGTGCCGGCGCTCCCGCAATAAGCACGAAAGCACGTGCCTGGCACCTCTCACTGGCACCTCTCACTGCCACTCGAGGATGACCTTGCCCGACTGGCCGCTGCCCATGATTTCGAAGCCGCGCTGAAACTCGCTGATCGGCAGGCGATGGGTGATGACCGGGCGGATGTCGAGGCCGCTCTGCAGCATGCTCGACATCTTGTACCAGGTCTCGAACATTTCGCGGCCGTAGATGCCCTTGAGCACGAGCCCCTTGAAGATCACCTGATTCCAGTCGATCGCCGTGTCGCCGGGCGGAATGCCGAGGAGCGCGACGCTGCCGCCGTGGTGCATCGTGCGGATGAGCTCGCGCAGGGCCGCGGGGTTGCCCGACATCTCGCAGCCGACGTCGAAGCCTTCCTCCATGCCGAGCTCCTTCATCGTGTCGTCGAGCGATTCGCGCGTGACGTTGATCGCGCGGCTCGCGCCCATTCGCCGGGCGAGCGCCAGGCGGTAATCGTTGACGTCCGTGACGACGATGTGCCGCGCGCCGACGAAGCGTGCGATCGCGGTCGCCATGATGCCGATGGGACCCGCGCCGGTGATGAGCACGTCCTCGCCCACCATGCCGAAGGACAACGCGGTGTGGGTTGCGTTGCCAAAGGGGTCGAGAATCGACGCGATGTCGTCGTCGATCGCGTCGGGGAGCTTGAATGCGTTGACCGCGGGCAGCGCCAGGTACTCGGCGAAGCTGCCTGCGCGGCTGACGCCGACGCCGACCGTATTTCGACACAGGTGCCGCCGGCCGGCCCGGCAATTGCGGCAGTGACCGCAGGTGATGTGCCCTTCCCCCGAGACGCGGTCGCCGGGCTTGAAGCCACGCACTTCGCTGCCGATCTCGACGATGACGCCGGAGTATTCGTGGCCGACCGCGAGCGGCACTGGAATCGTCTGCTGCGCCCAGTGATCCCAGTGATAGATGTGCATGTCGGTGCCGCAGATCGCCGACCGCCGTACGCGGATCAGCACGTCGTTCGGGCCCACCTTCGGCTCCGGGACCTCTTCGAGCCAGATACCGGGTTCGCGACGCGATTTCACGAGTGCTTTCATGGGATGACCTTGAGCTCGCGACCGACGGTCGCAAAGGCCCTGACAGCGAGATCGAGCTCATCGCGCGTGTGCGCGGCGGATATCTGCGTGCGAATGCGCGCGGCGCCCTGCGGAACGACGGGGTAGGCGAAGCCAATGACATACACGCCGTGCTCGAGGAGGCGATCGGCCATGGCGAGCGCAAGCGGCGCATCGCCCAGCATCACCGGAATGATCGGGTGCTCGCCGGGCAGGAGCCTGAAACCGAGGCGCGTCATTTCGCCGCGAAAGTGGCGCGCATTGACGAACAGCCGCTCGCGCAGATCGCCCGACTCCTCGAGGAGATCGAGCACCTTGAGGCTTGCGCCCGCGACCACGGGGGGAATGCTGTTCGAGAAGAGATAGGGCCGCGAGCGCTGACGCAGCCAGCCGACGATCGCTGCACGGCCCGACACGTAGCCGCCGCTTGCGCCGCCGAGCGCCTTGCCGAGCGTGCCGGTCAGAATGTCGACGCGATCCATCACGCCCGCGAGCTCGTGCGTTCCACGTCCCTTCGCTCCCATGAATCCGACGGCGTGCGAGTCATCGACCATGACGACGGCGCGATA
>Ga0153915_10001346_pt1 | contig 22625 bp, 22 predicted proteins | sample Opewatmetagenome_2_FD_107003 | JGI IMG/M metagenome (GOLD analysis project Ga0153915, IMG submission 107003) | Freshwater wetland microbial communities from Ohio, USA - Open water 3 Core 3 Depth 3 metaG | ecosystem: Environmental > Aquatic > Freshwater > Wetlands | place: USA: Ohio, Lake Erie...
CGCGATGATGATCGCCTGCGGCCCCGGCTCGCCTAGCGCGTCGGTCCATTTCGCCATCATGACGCCGAGAGTGCCCATCATCTGGCCCATCTGGTGCTGTTGCGCTCGCGCGTATCCCCAGGCGGATTCGTCAAGTTCGGGCGCCGCCGAGCGAATCTGGATCCAGTAGAGAACACAGGCGCTCACCACTCCGCATATGAGCACGAGCGCGCCGATGAGCCGGAGTCGCGCGCCGCGGTTCGGGACCGTCACTGCCGCTTGTCGACGACGATTTTGCCGGCTTTCAGCACGACCCTCGTCTTGAGCATCTCGTAGATGTTCTGCAGCGGGTTGCCGGCGATCAGGATGATGTCCGCCAGCTTGCCGGCCTCGAGCGTCCCGATCTGATCCGACATGTGCAGGTACTCGGCCGTGTTGGGGCCGATGATTCTGAAAATGTCCTGCATCGAGAAGACGATGCTGTACGACTTCAGCTCGTGTTCGAGCACCGCGAGGTCGGCGTAGTTCTGATCGGTGCAGTAGCCGATGCCCGCGCCGCCGCTCGCATCCCAGATCCGGCGGGCGTTGATGATCGTGTACCCGCCCTCGGTGCCCATCGCCCTGCCGTTGGCATCCTTGTTCGCGCCGGCAATCGAATCAGGCCACGGCATGCCGGTGCGGAACCGTGGCGTGTTGTCCTTCGCGAACACGTCGATGATCGGCGCGCCGAAGCCAATCAACCCGAGCACGATCGACTTGGTGTCCGCGACTTTCTGCGCCGCCTCGTAGCTCGTGAAGTCCTTGTTCGGCAGGTGCACCAGACGCCGCACGCCGGCATCGATCGCCGCCACCATCGCCGACGAGCTCACCGCGTGGACGTTGACCTGCACGCCGGCCTTCGCGGCTTCGTCCACCGTGGCCTTGAGCACCTCGATCTCCGCGGCCGTCGGTCCGGGCTCGGGCGTCAGCGCGATCTCGCCCGTGTGCTTGATGCCTTTCGCCGCCATCGCGCGCACGGCCGCGCGCGCTTCGTCGGGCGTGCCTCGCAGGTTGACGCGCTCGGACGGAATGATCCGAGGCCCGTTGATCATCCCCGACTCGATGTGATCGCGCAGCGTGAGGTTGCCGTCGCCGGGACCGCCGCCGGACAGAATCGTCGTGTAGCCGGCCTCGAGCAGCGACTGCATCTGCTCCTTTTCCATCGGCCCGGTGTTGATGTGCTTGTGCGCGTCGATGAAGCCCGGCATGGCGCTCATGCCTCTGGCGTCGATCACGCGCAGCCCGGCCGTCGGCGCGGTGCCCTCGGTCACCGACGCGATCTTCCCGCCGCGCACGATGATCGTGCCCGAGTTGATCACCCGGCCGCTGCCGACGATGATGCGGACGTTGGTGATTGCCACGTCCTGCGCCGACGCTGCGGCGGGGACGAAGATGCCGAGCGCGATCGCGCACCCGAGCAGGCTGAACAGACGCATCGTTTTCATGTTTTTCATCCTCGGCCGCGACCGCGGCCTCCGGCGGGCGCCGCTTCGCGCGGGACCGCGGCAATGGCAGCTTTCTCTGCGCCGTATGGGTCGTTGACGATCTTCGGCTCGTTGTTCCAGACCATCGTCTGCTTGACCGCCGGATCGTAGGCAGGCCAGTTGCCGATCGTCTTGTTGCTCGGATTGCCCGTCTTCGCAAACTGCACGAGCGTCGCCGACATCTTCTCGGCGAGCGCCGCGGCCTCGGGCCCGGCGCCGACTTCAGAGCGCGCGATCTCGTGGTTGTAGAACACGAACGGGACGTCCATCGTGTGCATCGATCGCAGCATCCCGCCGCGGACGGGCGAGTACCACTGGAAGTAGTACTTGTAGACCGGCGCCTTGCGCTGCTCGGCCTTCCGCAGCGCCTGCGTGTCGGTCCCGGTGCGGAAGTTCGACGCGTCGGACGACAGTATTAGATAGATATCGAGGTTGCTCGCACGCGGGCGATTGCGCTTGTAGACATCGATCACGCCCTGCGCGGCCGATTCGTTCGTCCGCATCGCGCGTGCCGCGTCTTCGCGCAGCTCCGCGTCGGTGAGCGGATCGTAGAGCTGGTTCGGGTTCCACGTCTGCTCGGTTTCGGTCGATCCGATCATCAGCGGCACGTCGGACGAGATCTCCGTCGCCTGCGGATCGAAGATGTGCGCGGGGATGGTGCGGCCATCGACCACCGGGCCCCAGCCGCCCGCGCCGGCGCCGTTCAGCAGCTGCCGAAGCTGGCGCATCGGCACGTCATTGATCCTTTCGATCTGGCTCGGGCTGATATTCAGCTGCTGCAGGACATTGCGCGCGGTGGCCGTCGCCTGTTCACGCGGAGTGCTCCGCACCTGCGAGCCACTCATCGCGTACGCACGATGAAAGAGCCCGTGCGCCGCGGGCATGCCGAGCAGCGTGCTCACCTTGCTGCCGCCTCCGGACTGGCCGAACACCGTCACGCTGCGAGGGTCGCCGCCGAAACGATCGATGTTGTCCTTCGTCCACTGCAGTGCCGCGACGATGTCGAGCATGCCGGCGTTGCCGTCGGCGTACTTCTCGCCGCAGAGATCGCCGAGGTAGAGGAAACCGAAGCCGTTCAACCGGTGATTCACGCCGACGACCACGACGTTGTGACGGCGCGCGAGGTTGGCGCCGTCGTACGCCGTGAAGCCGTTCGATCCGCCGGTGAAGCCTCCGCCATGCAGCCACACGACGACGGGGCGTTTCTGGTTGTCGAGCGCCGGCGTCCACACGTTGACGACGAGGCAGTCTTCGCTCTGCGGCTCCGTGCGGTCCATCACGAACCATTCGGGCACGCGCGGCGCGTCGAGCTGCGGCGCACGGTGACCCAGTTCAATCGCGTCGCGCACGCCGGTCCACGGCTGCGGCTTCCGCGGCGGCAGGAAGCGGTTGGCTCCCGCCGTCGACGCGCCGTACGGCACGTCGCGGAAGGCATACACCTTGTTGTCCATGTATCCGCGGATGCGCCCATGCGCCGTCTCGACGATGGGTCCCCGCGACGTGACGTTTTGCGCGGCCGCGGGGCGGAGCGATCCGCCAAGGAAGAGTCCGGCAGTCGCGAGCGATGAGTTGGCCAGGAACGAGCGACGGTTCACGAGGCGCCTCCTTGACGTGGCGCCATCATACGGCGTCCCTGCTACTATTGCCGCCTCTGAATATAGTAGCTACCGCGGGACGGCCTTCGCGAACAGCTCCACGGTCGACAGGTTTGCTGATCCTGCGATGCCGTGACCGCCGCCGGGCGAGAGCGAAGCCAGTCCGACTTCGTCGACTTTGCTCAGATCCGGATTCCTCACCTCCGTCATGACGACGATCTTCTGCGGATCGAGCTTGAACCACTTCTCGCCGGTGAATGCGATTTCGACCTGAAGAAACTCACCGTCAGTCGTCACGCCGCGGCTCCCGACAGCGAGCGTGCCGTCGGCGAGCTTCACCACGGGATAGAGCGTGTGAATGGCGTTCGTGCGCACAATCCAGCGGAGCCGGGCGAGGCCGGTCAAATCGACATAGTTGCGTTTGTCGCGTAGCGTCACCGCGACTGGCGATGTCGCAAGGCCCGTCCAGAGATCGATGCGGCCCTCGTGTTCCGCAGCGCGAACCGGCGCTGAGCCCGGCCCGTACAGTTTCGCTTCGAGGCGATCGTTGGTCACGACCTCCGGCGTGAAGCGCGTGTTCTCGTCCGTCGCGGGGCCGTCGTGTTTCGGGAGACGCCAGTCTTCCTTGAACAGCAGCGGCGGCCTCGTGGCGGGCGCCTGTTGCGCGAAGGCAACAGAGGCCCACGCCACGAGACCGAGGGCCACGAACATTCGTCCACTCGAGCGCAGCTGCCGCATGACACCTCCTCAGGGTGCCGTCATCATAGCGCCGGTTGCAGCACGGTTCGCCGAATTCGATCGAGGTGGTGGTAGCTGTGTCTCACCGGGTGATCCTCGAGGAAGAACTGGCACGTCAGCGGCGCGTCGCCGTAGAGCGACACGGTCACCGCGCGATCGAGCTCCCCGTCGCTGAACGCGCGAACGGCCGCCGCGGCGGCGGCGCTGTTGCGGCGCAGCAGATCGAGCGCGGCGGCCTTTGTCACTGCGCCGTTCTCCGCCGCGTGTGTGGCGTTGATCCCGTCGACGACTTCCCGGGTCACGCCTTCGATCGCCTTACCGGCGGCCATCGTCTGCGCGAGCTGGATCTCCAGCGGATACATGCTCGCGACGTGATGCACGACGACGCCGATGGTTCGCCCGTCGTGCGGGACGCGGGTACCCCAGTCGATATCGGGGAGGCCGCTCGCGAACATCGCAAGCGCGTTGGCCCCCTGCTCGAGGCGGGTGGCGAGAGCGTTGGCACGTGAGCTCGACATACACTGTCCTTTCGATGGCCGGGGCGTCAGTGCTCCGGCATGTCTCCACGCTACGGCGAAGGCAGACGCCGTGCCATGCGCAGGCGTCCGGGTGATGTTGCCGATCGTCCGCAATTGAACGTGTCGACGTGACAACTGACGTGCTTTCGGACGTGCTTCGCGCGGTCAGGCTGACCGGCGCGGCGTACTTCGACTTCGAGCTGAGCTCTCCATGGGTGCGCGAGGCGCCGCCGGCGCGTGAGCTTGCCGGAGTCGTGATGCCCGGCGCTCAGCGCCTGGTGGAATACCACCTGGTCGCGCGGGGATCGTGCTGGGGACACGCGATCGGGCACGCTCCGATCCGCCTCAACGAGGGAGACGTCATCGTCTTCCCGCAGGGCGATGCGCACGTCCTGTCGAGTGCGCCGGGCATGCGCGAAGTGCCCGACGTGTCGGCGTTTCCGCGTCCGTCGGCACCGCTTCCGGTTTTCTACGAGATCGGCGGCGGCGGACCGGAGCGCGCGCGCATCGTCTGCTGCTTTCTTGGTTGCGACGAACGTCCATTCAATCCGCTGTTCACCGCGCTGCCCGCCGTCATCCACCTCTCCGCTGGCGGCGCCCAATCGCCGACACGGTGGCTTGCGCACTTGATGAGTACCGCCGCCTCGGAATCGCGGAGCTCGCGTCCCGGCAGCGAGAACGTCCTGGCGCGTCTGTCGGAGCTCATGTTCGTCGAGACGATCCGGCAGCACCTCGAGACGATGCCGCTCGCGGAAATGGGCTGGCTGGCGGGACTGCGCGATCCCATCGTGGGGTCCGCGCTGGCGGCGCTCCACTCGAAGCCGGCTGAGCTGTGGACGGTTGAGCGGCTTGCGCGCCTCGTCGCTGTCTCGCGGTCGGTGCTCGCCGAGCGATTCACGGCAATGATCGGCCAGCCGCCCATGCAGTACCTCGCGCTGTGGCGCATGCAGCTGGCATCACGACTGCTCGTCGACGGCGGACAGATGCCGGATGTCGCCGCGGCGGTCGGCTACGAATCGGAGGCTGCGTTCAGCCGCGCGTTCAAAAAGCTGGTGGGGCACTCTCCCGGGACGTGGCGTAAGACGCAGACGCATAACCGCCGGCGGATGGTTGCGCATCAACCGATGTGAGGGTTGCTGAGCCGGTTACGCGTGCGAATGCGGTCTCGTAAACGTGTGATACAGCATCAGCACGACCACCGACCCCACCACGGCGACGAGCAGGCTCCACAAGTTGAATCCCGTGACACCGGTCGCGCCGACCATCGCAAAGAGCCATCCGCCGACGATCCCGCCGACGATGCCGAGCACGATGTCGCGGAAGAGCCCTTCACCGGTTCTGTTCACGATGAGGCTGCCGATCCAGCCCGCCAGGGCGCCAAGCACGATCCAGCTGAGAATCCCCATGTTCTCCTCCGTCTCTGATTAGTGCAACCGCGCTGCCAACCGGGACCGACGCGGCGGCGATGCTGAAGCAGGACATGCGGAAGCTGTGGACCGATCACGTCGTCTGGACCCGCGACTACATCGTCGCCGCAGTCGACGATAAACCCGATGCCCGAGCGGCGGCGAACCGCCTGATGAAGAATCAGGACGACATCGGCGCGGCCGTCGGCCGGTACTACGGCGCCGTCGCCGGACAGCAGCTGACGATGCTGCTCAAAGCGCACATCTTGATTGCCGTCGACCTGATCGCAGCCGCGAAGGCCGGGGATAAAGCGGCGCAACAGCAGGCCGACGACAAGTGGCAGCAGAACGGCGTGGCGATTGCCGACTTCCTGAGCAACGCCAATCCCAACTGTCCGTGCGTTCGACGCCGTCTACGATCACATCCTGATGATGTCGGATACGCTCGCGGATGGAATCGTCAGACAGTTCCCGGAGAAGTTCGGGGCCGTCGCGTAAATCAGACCGGGCCCGGCGGATTGCGCCGCGCCCGCTAGTGGGCCGCGATTTCGTCGTAGTAACTCGAGAAGCCGCCGAACCAGGTCGTCGTGCTGACCGAGTTGTCCCAGCCGAGATCCGCGAGCTTGAGCTGCGCGCGCGCCTGGTCGAGCGTCTTCAACTGATCTTTCGTCACGCCTTTCCGAATCAACCCGCGCATCCGCTCGTTCATCGTCTGGAATCGCGCGCGATACGCGCGGACGTCGTCCTTCGTCATGATCTTCCCGTGCCCGGGGATCATCGTGTCGAAGTCGAGCGTGAGCAGCTTGTCGATGGTCGAGATGAATTCGATCGCGCTGCCGCCGCCGGGATAGTCGATGACGGGCATCGCGTCGATGACGAGGTCGCCGGCGTGGATGGTCTTCAGATCCGGGAAATAGATCACCGTGTCGCCGCTGGTGTGGCCGCGGCCGAACCAGCGCAGCTGCACTTCGACGCCGCCAAGGTAGACCGCGCTCTCGTTCGCGAACGTGATGTTGGGTTCGCCCGCCTGCCTGATGCGGAGGAAATTCTCGCGAATGTTCTTGTGCGCGATGATGCTGACGCCGAGCGTGTCGCGCACGTACGCGTTGCCGCTCGCGTGGTCGCCATGGTGATGCGTGTTGAGCACGTACTTCACCGGCAGCGGACTGACTGTTTTCACCTGCGCGAAGACGTCCGCCGCCTGGCTGGCGAACTTGTCGTCGACGACGATGAGGCCCTCGGAGGTCACGCGGACCGCGACGTCGCCCGACTCGTGGATTAATCCGTCGCCCGTCTGGCCGGGCCGGCAGCCCGTCATGCACGGCAGGAACGGGCCGCGGATGACGTACAGGCCTTCCTTCACCTTGTCCGCGCGCATCGGACCCTGCGTCAGGATCTCGACGTTCTGTTTGAGCGGGAACTGCTGCGCCAGCGCGGCGACGCCGGCGATGACGACGAACAGGATCGCGCGGCGCACGGCTTATCGTCTCGGCGGCGCGGGCTTGCCAATGGCCGTCCCATCGCGCAGCGATCCGTCGAGCGGGCCGTTCTGCAGGTGGCCGTCGTACAGATCCTTGTTGTTGTCAGTGCACGCGTATTCCATGACGACCCAGTCCTTCGGCGCGAGCGGGATGTCCCAGCCGACGGTCCAGGGCTTCGTGTAGAACTTCGAGTCGTCGATGGTCTCCTCGTAGTGCAGCGTGTTCGCGCTCACGCGCTTCCAGCGCTCGGTGACGTGCAATGCGTTGCTGTGGCGGTCGCCGTGATCATCGAGCCACGTGCGATCGGTCAGGTTGACGGTGTCGATGACGAGCGTGTCGCCGTCCCACTTGCCGATCGAGTCGCCGAGCAGCGACGGCTCCCAGGTGGCGCGATGGCCGCGGCCGTCGGTGTAGATGACGCGGAAGTTGTGCATGTACTCGTAGAGGAAGATCACCTTGTCCGGCGTCTGCACGATCTGGAACGGATAGGGCGACGTGTTCACGCGCGGCACGCCGGGGAAGATGCAGCGGCTCGTGGGGTCGATGTGGTTCCAGACGTCGTTGAACGCCTTGAGCCCCTCGGGCGTGAACGGCAGCGGCTCGACGCCGCGCGACGTGTTGACGACGAGGTTCTTGTTCCACACGCCGGATAAATCGGCTTTGCCGTCAGCCGCGCGCGGCGCAGGCCCGTCGGCCGGTGCCGGCGTTTGCGCGACCGAGAGCGCGGGGCACGCGAGCGCAGCGACGAACAGCAGGGCTTGCCCTGAGCGAAGTCGAAGGGTTTTCATTTCGCGGCCTCGGCCGAAGAGCCCGCGAGCACGCGGCGTCCGTCGCCGAGCGCCCACGTCTTCGCGTTGCACGTATGCGTGCCGTCTTTCGCTTCCCATCCTTCGACGATGACTTCGCCGCCGATGGTGAACGTCAGACGCGTCCAGCCCTGCCGCGTCAGCGCGTTGGGCGCGCCGCCTTCGCACTGCCACGGCGTGATCGTGCCGTCGGCGGCCTTCACGTCGAAGTAGATCCAGATGTGCGGGCTCTGCCATTCGACTTTCGTGACGACGCCGCGCAGCGTGACGGGCTTGTTGCCGTCGAATTCCGCGGCGAAGGAATGGTGGGCGGCAACGGGCATCGTCAGGGCCAGCGTCAGAAAAGTGAACACCGTGATGACGAGATTGCATGAGCGTTTCATTGGACCTCCTTCGAGTACGAAGAGGATACAATGCGCGCCATGTCCAGACTCACGAAAACCGTGACGCTCGTGGCATGTGCGGCGTTCACGGTTACGGCAATGGCGAGCGCCCAATCGAAGCCCCGTACGGTCTGGGACGGCGTGTACACCGACGCGCAGGCCGAGCGTGCCCGCGCGACGTACGACGGCGTCTGCACCAACTGCCACACGCTGACGCCGGGGGGCAACACGCGAGGCGGCGCGCTCAGCGGCGACAAGTTCTGGACGGCGTTCACGCAGAAATCCGTGGGCGATCTGCTGACCTTCGTGAAGACGAACATGCCGAACGGCAACGGCGGATCGCTGTCGGCGGGGTCCTACAACGATCTCGTGGCGCTCATTCTCAAATCCAACGGGTTCCCGACCGGCACGGCCGAAGTCACGCCCGAGTCGGTGGCCGACGTCCAGATCATCCCGAGAGACGGCCCGGGCGAACTTCCTGCGAATGTCCTGGCGCGGGTCGTCGGCTGCCTCAAGAAAGATGGGAGCGACTGGGTGCTGACGAGCGCCACCGCCCCGGAGCGCATTGATCGAGTGGGCGCGGGCCCCGCGGACGCCACCCGGGCCCTCGGTACGCGGTCGATGACGCTGAAGTTTGTCCTCACCCGGCTCGATGCATTTGTGGGCCAGCGTATGTCGGCCAGCGGCATGCTGATAGGGGCCGGCGGGACCGACGGCATGAACGTCACTTCGGTGAGCCGGGTTGCCGAGTCTTGCCCATAAATTGACGGTTCTGACCCCCGAAAACCCCCTTAAGTACTGATATGTACGGTCTTTGCAGGTGTAATATTTCCGTTTAGTGCGACCGAATCCCGGTCGTGGAGGGGCTGATATGTTGACCCGACGGACTCTTGGCTGGCTGCTTCCTTCAGCGCTGGCTTCCGGCATCCTGATTTCAGCGGTCGTCGGCCATGCCGCCGGCGGCGATCCCTCAATCATTACTGCGGCGAAGAACGATGATTTGCCGGCGGTCCGCGCGCAGATCGCCAAACGCGCCAACGTCAACGAAGTGGCGCGCGACGGATCGACCGCGCTCCTGTGGGCCGTCTACAACGGCAACGTCGAGATGACGCGCGCGCTCCTCGCGGCCGGCGCGCCGGTCAACTCGCCGAATCACTACGGCATCACGCCGCTCCTGCAGGCGAGCCGCGCGGGCGACGCCGCGCTCATCGGCATGCTGATCAAGGCCGGCGCCGACATCGCGGCCACCCATCCTGACGGCGAGACGCCGCTGATGGCCGCGTCGCGCACGGGGCATCTCGACGCCGTCAAGCTCCTCATCGAAGGCGGCGCCAACGCCAACGTCGCCGACGCATATCAGCAGGAAACGCCGCTGATGTGGGCCGCCGCCGAAGGCCACGTCGCCGTCGTGAACGAGCTGCTCAAGGCGGGCGCCGATCCGAATCGCAAGGCGCACATCAACGGCATCGACGAGCGCAAGCACGGCGACTACCCGACGGGCGGCTTCACGGCCCTCCATTTCGCGGTGCGCAACGGCTACGAGGACGTCGCCGCGGCCCTGATCAAAGCCGGCGCGGATCCGAAAGCCACCAACGGCGACAACCTGACCCCGTCGATGGTTGCGATTACGAACGATCGCTTCGACCTCGCGGCGAGGCTCCTGGATCTCGGTGCCGACGCGAACGATGGCTCGCTCTACTTCGCCGTCGACATGCACGACGCCACGTCCGACATGCGCGCGCACGACGGCTCGCGCCTCCGCGCGGATCATCCGAACAAGCTGACGTCGATGGATCTCATCAAGCTGCTCCTCGACAAGGGCGCGGACCCGAACAAGGCGTTCCAGGGCCAGGTGCACAACACCTCGCTCTGCTGTGATCCCGAGGTGAACAGCTCGCCGTTCTACCGCGCGGCGATCGCGTCGGACGTCGACGCGATGACGCTGATGCTCGCGAAGGGCGCCAAGGTCGACTGGAGCCCGGCCGAAGTGAAGAAGCCGGGCGCGCCGGCCGGCGGCGCGGCCGGCGGACGCGGCCCGAACGCGAACGTCGGCAAGACGGCGGCGATGATGGCCATGAACGGCGGACGCGGCGCCGCGTTTGCCGCGGGCCCCGGGTTCGACCGCATCGGCGCGCCGCCGTTCCGCGAACCGGGGAATCGCGATCCGGTTGAAGCCATGAAGGTGCTGCTCAAGGCGGGCGCGGATCCGAACGCGAAAGCGGCGGACGGCTCGACGCTGCTGCACCAGGCGGTGACGGCGAAGCAGGTCCCGATCATCCGCACGCTCGTCGCCGCGGGCGCGAAGCTCGACGCCGTCAACAAGGAAAACCTGACGCCGCTGCTCCTCGCCGAGAAGCCGGAGCCGAAGCGCAGCGCCGCCGCCAGCATGCAGCAGGATCCGGGCGTCTACAAGCGTCCGATCAACACGCGCGAGGAAGTCATTGCCGCGCTGCGCGAGCTGATGAAGCTCGGTCCGGACGATCCGGCGCCGCAGCCGCCGCCGCTCGCCGAGCCGAAGAAGGACGACAAGAAGGACACGAAGAAGCCGGAAGCCGAATAATGAAGAAGGTCATTGCCACCGCCGCGCTGCTCTGCGCCGGCGTCACTGTTCTGGTCGCGCAGTCCGCACCCACGCCCGCCGCGCCTGCGTCCGCGCAGCCGCCGGTGTCCCGCGCGGCCGAGGCGGCTAAATATCGTACCTGGCTGAATCAGAACTGCGTCGGCTGCCACAGCAACCGCGTCAAGCAGCCCTCCGACGCTCCGGTCAATCTCGAGTCGGCCAGCGTCGACGATCTCCTCGCGAACGCCGCGACGTGGGAGCGCGTGCTGCGCAAGCTCGCCGTGCGGGCGATGCCGCCGCAGGGCAGCCGGCACCCGAGCGAACCTGAATACGTCGGCTTCACGACATGGCTGTCGACGTCGCTCGATCGCGCGTGGGCCGGCAAGGCCACGCCGGGCCGCTTCGTCGTGCACCGGCTGAACCGCACCGAGTACGGCAACGCGATTCGCGATCTGCTCGCGCTCGACGTCAACGTCGGCGAGCTGCTGCCGACCGACGGCGCGGAATTCGGCTTCGACAACATCGCGACGTCGCTCAAGACGTCGCCGCTGCTGCTCGAGCGCTATCTCACGGCCGCGCAGCGCGTGAGCCTGCTCGCCGTGGGCGACGCGACCACGCCGCCCGGCAACACCGAATATCCGATCAGCCGCGAGTTCACGCAGAGCGGCTATATAGAAGGTCTGCCGCTCGGCACGCGCGGCGGGACGGTCATCCGCCACGTGTTCCCGGCTGACGGTGAATACAAGCTGTCGGGACGTCTCGTACGCGGCGTCGAAGAGGGCTACTCGGGCGTCGAAGGCAACGACCTGCCGCACACGTTCGTGATCACGGTCGACGGCGCCGAGGTGTTCTCGACGCAGATTGGCGGCCTCAAGGACCACGAAGTGCAGTCGCGCGACATGAACGAGGCGCGCGCGATCATCGACGCGCGCATGGCCGGGCGCGTCCGCATCACGGCGGGCGAGCACGAAATCGGCTACACGTGGCGCGAGCGGCCCTTCGAGCGCCAGGACGTGTGGCAGCCGGCCCGCCGCGACACCCAGGAAGTTCACATCATTACAGGCCTGCCGAGGCTCAAGGCCGTGATGGTCGAAGGCCCGTACAAGGTCACCGGCATCAGCCCGACGCCGAGCCGCGAAAAGATCTTCATCTGCAAACCGGCCGGCTCGGCCGACGAAACCGCCTGCGCGACCAAGATCCTCACGAGCCTCGCGCGGCGCGCATACCGGCGTCCGGTCACGGCAGGCGACGTCGACGCGCCGATGAAGTTCTACAGGCAGGCGCGCGACCGCGGCGGCAACTTCGATGCGGGCATCCGCTCGGGCGTGGCGCGGATTATCGCCAGCCCGTCGTTCCTGTATCGCATCGAGCGCGATCCGGCCACGCTGCGCGCCGGCGCCGCGCACTCGGTGAGCGACGTCGAGCTCGCGTCGCGCCTGTCCTTCTTCCTGTGGAGCAGCATTCCGGACGAGAAGCTGCTGAACGCGGCGATTGCGGGAACGCTTCGCGCGCCTGGCGCGCTCGAGTCCCAGGTGCGCCGCATGGTCAGCGACGAACGCGTCGAGGCGCTCGTCAGCAATTTCGCGGGGCAGTGGCTGCAGCTGCGCAATCTCGAGTCGAAAGTCAGCCCCGACCTGCTGATGTTCCCGGATTTCGACGACAACACGCGCCGCGCATTCCGCCGCGAAACGGAAATGCTCTTCGGCTACATCCTGCGCGAGAACCACAGCGCCCTCGAGCTGATGAACGCCGACTACACGTTCGTGAACGAGCGTCTCGCGAAGCACTACGGCATCCCGGGCGTCTATGGCGAGCGTTTCCGCCAGGTGAAGCTCACGGATCCGAACCGCTTCGGCCTGCTCGGCCAGGGCAGCGTCCTGTCGCTGACGGCCGTCGCCACGCGGACCTCGCCCGTCTACCGGGGCAAGTACATCCTCAGCACGTTCCTCGACACGCCGCCGATCCCGCCGCCGCCGAACGTGCCGACGCTCGAAGAAAGCAACAAGGCCGGCGCCGTGCAGGCGAAGACCCTGCGCGAGCAGGTCGAGATGCACCGGGCCCAGCAGCCGTGCGCGGGCTGCCACCGCATCATCGATCCGCCGGGCTTCGCTCTCGAGCACTTCAACTCGGTGGGCCAGTGGCGCGAGACCGACGAGAAGGGCAGGGCCATCGACGCGGCCGGCGTGCTCGCCGACGGGACGAAAGTCGACGGCCCCGTCGCGATGCGCGAAGCGATCCTGAAGCGGCCCGAGGCGTTTGCCACCGTGCTCACGACCCGGCTGATGACGTACGCGCTGGGCCGCGGCCTCGAACCCTCCGATATGCCTGTCGTGCGGAAGATCGTGAAGAAGGCGGCGCAGGACGATTATCGCTTCGCGGCGATCATCACCGGCATCGTCGAGAGCCCGTTATTCCAGATGCGGACGCGGCTGGAGCCGTCCGACCCGACCAACACCGTCGCACAAGCGAAGGAACAGTAGCCATGATCATTACGAAAACGCACCTGTCCCGCCGGACGTTCATCCGTGGCACCTTCGGGGCCGCCATGGCGCTGCCGCTGCTCGACGCGATGGTGCCGGCCCTGACGGCGCAGTCGAAGACGGCCGCCGGCGCGCCGTTCCGCTTCGGCGCGATTTACATGCCGAACGGCGTGTTCCCCGACACATGGCATCCGGACACCGCCGGCGCGAACTTCCAGTTCAAGCCGGTGATGCAGCCGCTCGAGCCGTTCCGCGACCAGCTCGTCACCGTCAGCAAGATGCGCGCCCCCTGGGGCTCGTCGGTGCATCTGGGCGCCAGCTCGGCGTTCCTGAACGGCATGGGCCCGGTCGCGCAGCGCGAAGGCACGAGCGACGCATTCGGCAAGATTCAGTCGAAGAAGACCGTGGATCAGTACGTGGCCGACGTGGTCGCCGGCGACACGCCGCTCCGATCGATCGAGCTCGGCACCGAGGACATGGGCACCGCGGTGGGCGCGTGTGACGGCTTCCCCTGCACCTTCTTCAACACGCTGTCATGGCGAGACGACACGAGCCCATTGCCGATCGGCATCAATCCGCGTGTGAGCTTCGAGCGGATGTTCGGTGAGACGGGCACGCCGGAACAGCGCATGGCGCGGCTGAAGGAACGGCAGTCGCTGCTCGACTCCGTGCTCGAAGAGACCGGCAAGCTCCGCGGCTCGCTCGGCGCGCCCGATCGCGCCATCCTCGACGAGTACCTGAGCAACATCCGCGACGTCGAGCACCAGCTCGATCGCATGGAAACGCGCATGGGCGCGATCAAGACGAACGCCGAAGCCCCGCTCGGCATGCCTGAGGCGTTCGACGATCACATGACGATCAACTACAACCTGATGCACCTGGCGTTCCAGGGCGACATCAGCCGCGTGTTCACGTTCATGGTCGGCCACGAGGCGAGCGACCGCGGCTACGCGCACATCGGCATCCCCGAGACGCACCACAGCATCTCGCACCACGGCAACGACCCCGAGAAGCTGGCGAAATACGCGAAGATCGGCACCTATCAGATCGTCAAGTTCGCCGAGTTCCTCGACAAGCTGAAGAGCACGAAGGACGGCGACGGCACGCTGCTCGATCACGCGATGCTCTACTGGGGCAGCGGCATGAGCAACGGCAACGAGCACGATCGCGCCAACCCGCCGGCCGTCATCGTCGGCGGCGCGAACGGCCGCCTGAAGGGCAACCGTCACGTCGTCGCGAAGGACAAGGAGCCGACGGCGAACCTGCTGCTGGCGATGGCCCACGTCGCCGGCGCGGAGATCGACAAGCTGGGGCCGAGCACGGGACGACTCGATCTCTAGAAGTCAGAAGTCAGAACTGAGAAGTTAGAAGTAGCCGCCGCGGGTTCAAAACCGCGGCGGCTTTTTTATTTCTGCTCGCGGCTCTTGCGGAGGTAGTGGGGGCTGTACGACAGGCCGTATGACGTCGTCTGAACGGCTGCGGCCTTGTCCTTTGCGAACTCCTGCTGCGTCTGCTCGAACCAGGTGAGATCGTCGGCCGTGGCGTCATGCAGGTTCACCTCTTCGCGCGGCACGAACAGCACCTGGCCGATCGGGAGGCTGTGCTCGAGCGTCATGCCTTCGCCCGCCTGCAGCACGTAGCGGAATTCGGTTTCGTGGGCGTACCAATCCGTCTCGACGCGGACGACGAGCATCGGCGCGACCGGCCGCTCGATGTTGTTGAAAATCGGCGTGTAGATCGTGTCCCAGCCCTTCGGTGTCCTGAAGCTCGTCGCGCCGCGCAGCGCAATGGCGCCGGGCGGCGTGCCCATGTCCTCGGGCACGAGAAACACGCGCATGACCGCAATCGCCGCCTCGCGCGAGAGCAGCGGCGCGCCGACAAACGTCACCTCTTCCTTCACCATGCCGACGCCGCCCATCGACAGGCCCATCGTCACCTGGAAGATCGGCGTCGGCTTTCCGTCCTGCGTCTTCAGGTAGTACACGAACTTGTAGCGGCCTTCGCCTTCGTATTCGAGATACAGCGATTCCTTGGGCTCGAGCGGCGCGTAGACCATGAAGCCCATCGCGCTGCCGGCTTCGAGGACAGGGCAGTGACGCGAGTGCTGGGGCAGCAGCGGCCGCGTGCCTTCGCGCTTCGGCTTCATCCCCGCGCCGGGACGACGGGAATTGGGAATCAGGCGGACATCCATGCGCGTATGTTACTCGCCCGTGGCGGCTGAGTCTCATCTGGCATTTCGATTGCGAGTCACGCAGGCCAGGAGGCTGTCAGATGCCAGAAAAAGAAACGCTCAGGCGCGCCCGTCAGGACAAGCTTGCCGGGAAGTCATCGTCGGCGCAGGCGGGAGAGTTCGTCCGCGAGGAAATGCGTCACATCCGCGAAGGGAAACATGGCGCACGATCGACGAAACAGGCAATTGCGATCGGCTTGTCGAAGGCACGCCGCGCGGGCGTGAAGCTCGGCGCGCCGCCTCGCAAACGTCAGCACGCCTAGTAGACGGCCCACTCCACAAACCTGGGGGGCACGCCTTCGCGCGCAATCATGACGTGTGAGACGACCCCGTAGCGTCCCACCGCCTGAGCGGCGCGTCGTGCGTCCTCCAGGGTGCCGTACAGCACGCCAAGCTCTTCGAGATCCGAGCCGACGCCCTGCTTGAGCGTGGCGATCAACCTGAACATTTCTGCCTCCTCGTTCTAGAATCCCTTCAGGTTCCGTGCCTCCCGTCGTTACCCGATTCGCGCCTGCGCCAACCGGATTCCTTCACCTCGGCCACGTGCTGAACGCCAAGCACGTCTGGGCGGCGGCCCGCAATTCCGGACCTGATGGCCGTGTGCTCCTGCGCATCGAAGACCACGACCGGCAGAGAAGCCGGAAGGAATACGAGGACGCGATTCTCGAGGATCTCGCGTGGCTGGGGTTTGTGGCCGACGGTCCGCTCGTGCGGCAGAGCGAGCGGAACAACATCTATGAAGCCGCGCTCGACTCGCTGCGCCGGCGCGGCCTCGTCTATGCCTGCGCGTGCTCGCGTGCCGACTTCGACGGCCGGCGGTATCCAGGCACATGCGCGACCAGAAACCTTGCTGACGCGCCAGGCCTGAGCCTCAGAATCAGGCTCGAGCCCACCATCGAGCACTTCGACGATCTGCGTCTCGGGCCCCAGGCACAGCAGCCATCAGCGCAATGCGGCGATCTGGTCGCGCGCGATCGCAAAGGCAACTGGACCTATCAATTCGCTGTTGTCGTCGACGACTGGCAGCAGGGCGTCAACCTCGTCGTGCGCGGGGAAGACCTGCTCGACTCGACAGGCCGCCAGATCCAGCTCGCTCGGCTGCTGGGCCGATCGGAGCCTCCGCGCTTTCTGCATCACGAGCTGCTGATGAGGTCGCCGACGCAGAAGTTGAGCAAGTCGGACGGCGATACGGGCGTCAGAGACCTGCGCGCGAAGGGGTGGTCACGGGAGCAGGTGATCGAGGCGGCCGCGACGTAAACAACGTCATCGAGACGCCGAAAAGGATCAGCGCGGCTCCGGCCACACTCCAGATCGTCAGACGCTCGCCGAGCACGACGGCGCCGAGCACGATCGCGATCGCCGGCGTGAATACGGCGAAAAAGCTCACCGTGGTGGCATCCCACGTCGAGCCCCAGATCAGGCAGAGCAGCCCGAACAGCGCAGTCTTTCCCGCGTCCCGCACCGAGCGATCATGTCATATGATTTCCGTCACTATGCATCGTGTCATTGGCACTCTTTCCGCGGCCCTCGTCATTTCACTGCCGTTATCGGGCGTCAGCGCGCAGCAGGTGAAGGCGCCGACGTTCGAACTCGATCCAAATTGGCCATCGATTCCGAACAACTGGGTGCTCGGCGAGGTGACGTCGATCTCCGTGGACAGCAAAGATCACATCTGGGTGCTGCATGTGCCGCAGTCGATTCCCCAGGCGCAGCGCGCGAACGCGGCGCCGCCGGTGCTCGAGTTCGACGCCGCGGGAAAACTCCTGACAAGCTGGGGGGGGCCTGGCGAGGGCTTCGAGTGGCCCGAGCGCGAGCACGGCATCTTCGTGGACGCGAACAACTTCGTGTGGATCGGCGGGCGCGGCGGCTGGCCACGGGCGACCGCGCCGGGCAGCGGCGACGACATGATTCTGAAGTTCACGATGGCGGGAAAGTTCGTCATGCAGATCGGCCATCGCGGGCAGAGCAAGGGCAACACCGATACGGAAAACGTTCACCAGCCCTGCGACACGTTCGTCGACACGGCTGCGAAAGAGATTTACGTCGCCGATGGTTACGGGAACAAGCGCGTCGTGGTGTTCGATTCTGAAACGGGGAAGTTCAAGCGCATGTGGGGCGCCTTCGGCAACACGCCGCCGCCGACACTGGCTCCGAATCTCGCCGTGCCACAGCCGCAGACCACTCCGGAGGGACCGCAGGACTTCGGCTTGCCCCACGCCGTGAAGGTGTCGCGTGATGGCGTCGTCTATGTCGCTGATCGCATCAACAACCGCATCCAGCTGTTCACGACGGCAGGAAAGTTCATCAAGCAGGTGCGGGTGACGAGCGAGGGCAGCACGGTCGTGCCGGTGCCCGCGGGCTTCGCGTTCTCGCCGGACAAGAAGCAGCAGTTTCTCTACGTCGTCGATTCCGGGCTGATGCGCGTCGTGATCTACGATCGCGCGACGATGACGCAAATTGGCGCGTTCGGCATGCGCAGCGCGAAGCCGGGCGACTTCGACATCGTCCACCACATGGCGGCCGACTCGAAAGGCAATCTCTACACCGCCGAGATCGTCACCAACCGCCGCACGCAGCGGTTCGTGCTGCAGAAGGCGAAGTGATGCGAAGGGCTGAAGGCGCAGGGCTCAGGGCTGCGGCGATCGCCGCGATTGCCGGCGCGCTGACGGTGACGCTCTCCGCGCAGTGGCCCTCCTTCGTGCGCAAGGAAGTCCCGCGCACTTCGGAGGGCAAACCGGACCTCAACGCGCCGCCGCCGCGGCTGCCGAACGGGAAAATCGATTTTTCTGGAACGTGGGAAAGCCGCATTCCGCCGAGCGGACGGCTCGGCGGTCCGATGGTGCCGAACATCAGTAGTGACGATCCCGGAAATGTCGCGCCGCCGCTGGCTGCCTTCGCCAACATCGCGCAGAACATCAAGGAAGGCCTGCCGTTCACGCCATGGGGCGCCGAAGTCCGCAAGCAGCGGATGGCGGGCAACTCGAAAGAGAACCCCGACGCGAACTGCCTGCCGCTCGGGTTCATGCAGCTCCATACGCATTCGCAGCCGCGCAAGGTCGTCCAGAACGTGAACGATCTCGTCATCATGTACGAAGCGAACGCCGGGCTCCGCAACATCTATACAGACGGCCGATCGCTGCCGGCCAACGATCCGCAGCCGTGGTGGTATGGCTACTCGGTCGGCAAATACGACGGCGACACGCTGGTGGTGGAAACGATCGGGCTGCGAGACGATGGCTGGCTCGACGTCAACGGCGCGCCGTTCACGAACAACGCGAAGATCACCGAGCGATTCCGCCGGCCGAATTACGGACGGATGGAGATCGACGTCACGATCGACGACTCAAAGGCCTACACCAGGCCGTGGACCGTCCGCGTCAACTGGCGCCTCGGCGCGGATGAAGATCTCATCGAGTTCATCTGCAACGAGAACAACATCGACGTCCGCCATCTGAAGTAGTGCAGCCCTTCAGGTCTGCTTCTCAGGGCAGGCCTGAAGGCCTGCACTACTACTTAGCCTGCACTACTACTTCTTAACGACCTGCGAGTAGTTGATGAAGCCCTGCTCCTTGCAGTGGTCCTGCGCGTACGGCGCGTCGGCGATGCCGACGACGTCCGATCCTTTATATATACCCTTCAGATAGACCGGGTCCGTCGCCTCGTACGTCCGTGTCAGCTTCAGCGTCTTCGGGTCGAGCGAAAAGCGTTCGACGACGTGCAGTGTGTCGCTGTTGCGGACCGGACCGTTCAGCACTCCAGGCAGGAAGCGCGCGGTGTCGACGACGAGGACGTCGCCGTCCCAGCGGCCGATTGAGTGGCCGGCGCGCGCCGGCTTCACGGTCGCCGGATGATCTTTCATGTTCATGTAGATCATCCGCTTGAGCCCCATCTGTCCGTAGAGGACTTCGATTGCGTCTTTCTTCTGCGTGATGCGGTTCACCGGGCCGTCGAACGTCCAGTCGAAGATGATGCTGGTGGTCTCGCAGTGGAAGCGCGGGTTGTCCTGCTGCTGGAACTTCGCGGCGGCTTCCGTGCCGGCGTCGGTCAGCTCGGTGCCGCCGTACAAGCGCGGCCCCGCCGGAGGAGCACCGCGGCGTCCGCCGCCGCCGCGCGCCTGAGGACCCGCGGCGTCGATCTGCGGAAGGTTGCCGAGCGGGACGAGCCCGCCGCCGGTGCCGCGCGGATTGGCCATGACGAGCTGCTCGGGCGCCCAGTCGCCGGAAATATTCGGTTCGCCGGTCGGACGCCGTGCGTCGCGGCCTGCCACCGTGGGCGCGGCGATCGGCCCGCGCACCTCGGTCAGCGCGCCGCCGGTGCCTTTGACGTACTGGCCGTACCGATCCATGTGCGTGCCGTCCTTGAACCGAATCGTGTTGAGGTAGCAGGAATTCGGATCGATGCGATCGGGCGCGGCTTCCACCGTGATCGGCTGGCCTGCGGGGAACTGCTCCTTGTTCCATCCCGATCGCCGCAGCACGTGCACCGACCGCATCTCGCAGCGATGGTGCGAGACCTTGCCGCCCGGCTCGGCGACATCGAAGTAGAGCCACGAGTGCGGATTGACGAGCTCGACCTTTGTCAGCACGCCCTCGTACGTGACCGACCTGCTGAGGTCGAACGTGCCGCCGCCGTGATGCGCGAACGCCGCCGCGGCAACGGCCATCGACGCGACAAAGAGTGCTGCGGTTCTTCGAATCATGAGGCAGATGCTAGCATCGAAACCGCCGGCGAGCGTTGATGAGCTTGCACGTGCGCGCGTTTGACGTTATCGTTCGCGTCTCCGACCCGCTGTTCACAACACGCTGAAATTCGCACTGCTCGCGAGGCGCGAGCCTTCGATTGTGAAGGGAGCCGTGTGCTGAAGCGCATCATCGTCCTGGCGCTCGTCGTGCTGCCGGCGGCCGCCGCCGGAGCCCAGTCGTTCGGCCGCAACAAGGTCCATTACGACGACCTTGAATTCCGCGTCCTCGAGACGGCCCACTTCAACATTCATTACTATCCCGCCGAGCGCGCTGCGGCCGTCGAAGCGGCGCGGCTCGCCGAACGCTGGTACGACCGGCTGTCCGTCGTGCTGCGCGACCAGTTCACCACGCGCCAGCCCATCGTGCTCTACGCGAGCCACGCGCAGTTTGCGCAGACAAATGTCGTGGCCGGATTTCTCGGCGACGGCATCGGCGGCGTGACCGATGAGAATCGCGGCCGCGTGGTGCTGCCGTTTGCCGCAGGCCTCGGCGAAACCAATCACATCCTCGGCCACGAGCTCGTGCACGCGTTTCAGCGCGACATCCTGAAAAAGAACGGCCACGCGATGTCGGCCATGCCGCTGTGGTTCATCGAGGGGATGGCCGAATACGTCTCGATTGGCGGCATCGACACGAACACGTCGATGTGGCTCCGCGATGCCGCCGCCCATGACAAGCTGCCGCGGATCGACCAGCTCAACGATCCGCGGTGGTTTCCCTATCGCTACGGGCAGGCGCTGTGGGCCTTTCTGGCCGATCGGTTCGGCGAGGACGTCGTCGTCAAGAGTCTGGTCTCCAGAGCGCGCGGCGGCGCCGCACGGCAGGTGGCCGCCGTCACCGGACAGAGCGTCGCCGAGCTCTCGGAGGCGTGGCACACATGGATCCGCGAGCGCGTGAACAGCGTCGGCGGTGCCGCGGTTCAGCCCCTCTCGAAGGCCATCGTCGGCGCGGCGGACGGCGGGCGTGTGAATATCGGCCCGGCGCTCAGCCCTGACGGAAAGTCGCTGATCTTCCTGTCCGAGCGCGATCGCTATTCAATCGACGTGTTCCTCGCCGACGCCGCGACAGGCGAGGTCTCCCGCAAGCTGGTCGAGACCGCCGCGGATCCGCATTTCGAGAGCCTGGAGTTCATCGAGTCGGCTGTCGGCTGGGACCCGGGCGGCCACCGGGTCGCGCTGGCGGCGCTCTCCGGCGGGCTGCCGGTGCTGTCGATCTTCAACGTGCAGACCGGCAGGCTCGAGCGCGAGTTTCCCATTCGCGGCACCGATCAGGTCTTCGGACCGACCTGGTCGCCCGACGGCCGGCGCATCGCGTTTTCGGCGATGGCCGGCGGCCTCAGCGACCTGTACGTGCTCGATCTCGAGAAGGACCGCGTGCAGGCGCTCACGCGCGATGCCTTCGCCGACGTGCAGCCCGCGTGGTCGCCCGACGGCCGCACCATCGCCTTTGCCACCGACCGATTCTCCTCGTCGCTCGAGACGCTCAGCTTCGGCGATTTCAGGCTGGCGGCGATCGACGTCGAGACCGCCATCGTCCGCGAGCTGCCGTCCGTGCCGCAGGCGAAGAACATCGATCCGCACTGGTCGCGCGACGGGTCGAGCCTGTTCTTCGTGGCTGACGGCGGCGGCGTGAGCAACGTCTACCGGCTCGACGTCGCCGGCGGCGCGCTGTCCCAGGTGACGTCGGTGGACACGGGCGTCAGCGGCGTCACCCAGTTGAGCCCGACGCTGTCGGTCGCGGCCGGCGTGGATCGCCTCGCCTTCAGCGTCTACCGTGACGGGGCGTACGAGATTCACACGATGGACATCGACCACAGCGCGCCGCCGCTCGCGGCGCGGACGCCGCCGGCAGCGGCGCCTGAACACGCAGTGATGCAGCCACACGCGCTGCCGCCGCTGGCCCCAGCCTCGTCGTTTTCCGATCGTCCCTACCGTGGCGTCCTGTCGCTCGATCGCTTCGTGCAGCCGTACCTCAGCGCTGGCGGCGGCGGCACGGGCGGTTACATCCGCGGCGGCGTCGGGCTGTCGTTCGCCGACATGCTCGGCAACAGTCAGCTCGATCTCGCGGTGCAGGCGGGCAGGTACATCGACGACTTCATCGCGCAGGCGGCCTACGTCAACATGCGATCGCGCTGGAACTGGGGCATCATCGGCGGACACGTGCCGTGGCTGAGCGGGATGGCCA
>Ga0153915_10001347_pt1 | contig 22621 bp, 17 predicted proteins | sample Opewatmetagenome_2_FD_107003 | JGI IMG/M metagenome (GOLD analysis project Ga0153915, IMG submission 107003) | Freshwater wetland microbial communities from Ohio, USA - Open water 3 Core 3 Depth 3 metaG | ecosystem: Environmental > Aquatic > Freshwater > Wetlands | place: USA: Ohio, Lake Erie...
GCCTTGGCCGGAGTGAGACCCTTCACTTTTTCCGACAGCCTCTGAGGGGTTTCTCCAGCAAGCTGAGCAGCTGACTCATACCCAGCTTCTCGTAGGCGTTGCTCCATCTTTGAACCGACGCCGGGGATTCCACCCAACGGAAGCGTCTTGTCGAAGTCTGGGCCGAGTATCTCATCCATATCCTTGTCGCTCAGCTCTTCGGTACCGCCAAGAATATCAAGCTGGCTTCGTATTGATTTGAGATCCTCTGCTCCCACGAATGCCTCTGCAGTCTGCCGGACAAGCTTCTCATCGAAATCGAGTGAAAGGTCTTCCATCTCAAGTTCCTTTCCCAGAATCTCAGGTAGCGGTGCTGACCAGTACAATGTGACTAATGTGAGTAGGATTGCAAACTGTATCCCTGCTCGCCGCACCCAATCTGGTGCATACCAGTCGATGCCAAACCAAACCCCCAACGAGACAGCCAACAACAGAGCGATATATCCGATGAAGAATATCCACATGGCGGCAATGCGTCTTCCCTTCGTGTTTGGAGAGCCCAGCTCGGCCCATATGAGTAGAAGCATTAGACCCAGAAGGAAGCCCTCAACAAAACGCTCAGAAATGAGCAGGGGAGCCGCACTCAGGTATGCAGAGCCATCCTCAGCATTGTAATATGCAAGGGAACCAAAGATCGATAGCAGGCCAAGCAGTAGAACACCGAAAGTGAGAGCTGTTTTTCTGCCCTTAGTGTCTGCTATCAGTCCCGCGAATACAACACCCACAGCCATGAACCCCGGCTCGTAAAGGGAGAGACCGGAATACTGGCCGAGCGAAACGTACGAGGGGTCGACGGCCAACCTGAACACTTCTTTGATGCTCAGTTGGGTGCCGAAGTACCAGAGTATGTATGCAGCCATGACAAGGAGCGTCGGAATGAAGTAAGACCTTGCTTCCCCCTTGACTGCTAGCTTGTGCAGTGACCATCTCCAAGGTCTGAAAACAAGTCGTGTGAGGACTGCTGCAATGGTTATAATCTCTGGAATTGGCATGTGCATTAGGTACAGGCTGAAACCGGCTGAATCCAAGGCAGAATAGACTCCGAAGATTACCAAGGACACTGCTAGGAAGGAGGCAGCGACTCTGCCGCGAAAGCGCGCCACGACCGTCTTGTTTAGCTGAACACACCAACTCACAAGAGAGAAAGCGGCTCCAGAGAAAAGAAGAATCGTAAATGACGTTTCGATTGTCGGAGTGTCTGGGCCGGGAGATCCTGCGAACACAATAGCCATACCCAGAAGCAACGGAGCTAACGCACCTAGCGTACTAATCACATACAGATACCTCGTGTGATCTGCCAAGACACCGGCCGGCAACAGAGTGAGGACAGCAGCCAGAATTCCGAATCCCAAGAGACCCAAGTTCCCGCTTCCGAAAGAGGGAAACATGGTACCAAGAATCAGCCGGCTGCTTGAGTATATGACATACGCAAGCATAGCAGAGAAAAGCACATAGTAGAACGCGACCTTGATGGGGAACTCTCTGTACTCGAGCACGCTCGTCACACACGCAAGATGGCCCTGTGCACGCTCGGGCCGCAATATGGACATTTCGTAGACAGGACCATTATAGATATGGCCTCTCAGATACATTAATGTGGCGTCACCTTTGACGCTCAATCGGGAGATGCCGCAGTTGACCGGACGCATGCGCGTTAATGAGTTCATGATCATAACTTCAGGAGGCATTCCACTCTTCCACTATTCTCCTCATGAAACGCGGAAACTTGATAGCCTGTTGTCGGGTTTCCTATCAGCGATATCGAGCTTTGCCACAGAATTCGGCGAACGCTCCGTTCAGAGTCTCTCCTTCGAAGGCTCGGAGATACTCTATCAGACTGAATCCGAAGCATTGTTCATTTTCCTCGTGGAGTCAGGTGCACCAGAGAGAGTCTTGAGGGCTGTACTCAGAGATTTGAGTCACAGGTTTCTAACGCGATATGGGCGCGAACTGAAGAAGGATATCCATGTTGAGGATGCATTCGAGGATTTCGGGCAGGAGGTCAAGAGGTCATTCTCCTTCTATGAGGGCATACTCCTAGTTACATCGAGCCTGAGTTCGTTCGTCGTGCCGAGATTGGACCAGCTGGCATTCGATGCTGCTTCGGACTCAATGGGTCTTCTGGATCAGTTTCACAGAGACTTCGGAGGGTTTGGCAACAGGATACTTGAGTCGATTGACGGTAAGATATCAATCTACGAGATGAGTCAGACACTAGGTTTCGAAGCCGAGCAGATATCTGAGGTCATCGAATACCTGACCATATGGGGAGTCGTCGGAATATCCAAGATGTGCCCAGTGCTCCAAGAGGAAGACGCTCGATTCGACATCTATCTCGATCTTGTGGGTCTGCCCAGTAAGGACAATCAGATACTCAACCGGGCAAAACCACTATGTACCGGAAGCAAATCCGTGGTGGAGGTCAGTGAGAAGATTGGTGTGACTGCGGAGAAGCTCTTTGAAGTCCTGGGTAGGCTTGGAAACGCAGTCAGCTGGAAACTAGTTGAGGTCACGGTAGCGCAGGACCAGTAGCAAAGCCTGGCCGGCTTCCCGCACCAAATCATCTGAGAAGATATAATAACCCCGGTGAAGAAGCAGTGGTTGCTGCCGCTATTCGGGGAAGACACCTTGGTCAAAGAAGTCATTATCCTCAGGGACACTGGCATTCCTCTGTTTCACTACAGCGCGACGGGCACGAAGAAGTTGGACGAGCTGGTCGCAGCTTTTCTATCCGCAATGGGTTCAATCGCTGAACAGGTTGGCGAACAGCGTATTAGGGTCGTATCATTCGCTTCGAACAAGTTTGTCTGGGAGCGTAATGGAGACCTCTTCTTCGTGGCCCTCGTTTCTCAGGATGATAGCACTGAGATATACAGAGTGTTTCTGAGAGACCTCTCTGACCAGTTTGTCAGCACGTACTACTCAGAACTGAAGAAGGAACAAGCAGACATTCGCATGTTCAAGACATTCACCGACACAGTGGAGGCGCTCCTTCAGAAGTTCGACGGCATCCCAGGGCTCGCAAGACGATACAAGACAGGGCTCTTGCCGAGGGAGGACTTGAAACAACTCAAGCTGGCAATGGCAAGCGTTGAAACGGGCCATGATGTTCTGAGGAGTTTAGCAGTGACTCGCGACGGTTTCATCTTGGCTTCGAACCTGAGAGCACACGAGCTTGAAGCATTGCTCGATTTGTTGGGCAGTCTGACAACACAAACGGGCAAAGGAATCATGACTGTTCACACGAGTCTCGATCCTCTGACATCATTCTTCATTACGCGCACGGACAACGACATCTACTCCGCTTTTGTCGTGAATGCAGCTAAGTCCAATGCCGAACTCATGAAACTGGTCGGACCATACCTGAGGATGGTTTCTGAGCTCGACTTGAGGAACATGAAAAAGGTCCAGCCAGTACGTCTGGAAGAAACGGCCGGTTTCTACGACTTTGATGTTGTTTTGCCAGTCGTCCAAGATGGGGGAGTAATGAGCACCTCAAAGCGCGTATTGGCTGGTCTGCCTGCAGAGCTCCGCACAAATGCCGTTAAGATTCTTGGGCTTCTTGACGAGAAGATCACAGTGATGGAACTGCACGAAAAGGCGGGTCTTTCCTGCGAACAGACAAACGAAGTGCTAGCCCACCTCATATCAAAGGGTGCCGCTCACATCGCCAAACTGTTCCCGGTGATGGAAGAGAGGAATGAACGCTTCTCTGCCTACCTGGAGGTGGTCGGAATGCCCAAGAAGGACTTCGGAGTGATTGATGTCGTGTGGCGTTACTGCACGGGCGCTTACTCTATAAAGGAGATATCCGACAAGACCAAGATACAGACATCTCGTATATTCGAAGTTCTACATTCCCTAGGGGAATATGTTCGATGGGAGAATGAAAGGGTGATGACCCATGTCAGGTGACATAGTGAGCATTCACAGCTTCCGCGGAGGCACCGGTAAGAGCAACATTGCTGCAAACCTTGCAGCAATCGCGGCACTTGATGGCAAGAGAGTCGCTGTGATGGACACTGACGTCGCATCTCCGGGGATACACGTCATATTTGGACTGGGCCGACAGAAGCTGAAGTACACTCTGAATGACTACCTTAGGGGAGAATGCGATATCACGGACGCCTGCATGGATCTTACAAGCCAGCTGGGTATCAAGCAGGGTAAATTGTTCCTTATTCCAAGTTCGATGAGTGCGACTGACATCACCCGCATACTGAGGGAGGGCTATGAGGTCAGCGACCTGAAGCGCGGCTTCACTGATGTGATAAAGGCGAAGAACCTCGACTACCTGATCATCGACACACATCCGGGCCTCGATCGAGAAACCCTCCTGTCCATGGCGACCGCAGACTTTCTTTTTGTTGTGGCAAGGATTGATGAACAGGACCTCTTGGGGACAGCCGCCACACTTAGTGTGGCTAGGAAGCTCAAGGTACCTGATATCCGCATCATCATAAACAAGAAACCCAGCATCTACGAGGACAAGGCGATAATCGCAGAAGTAGAGGACAAGTTCCAGACCAAAGTGGCGACGATAATTCCTCTTCTTCAGCTACTGATAGAGGCAGGCAGCAGATACGTCGTGGTTCTGAAACATCCTGAGAGTGAGTTCACTGGCTGTATCCAGAACGTATACTCAGTCATCAAGTCATAGAGTAGATGTTATCGGGCCTCAGGAGAGCCACGCCGGCAAGTAGATCAGTGCGAGGGCAATAAGCAGGGTTATCAGTGAAAAGACTAGAATCATCATAAGAAGGCTATCTGGTGCTTCGGCTCTCTGTCTATCTCGCATCACTTTCAGGCTCTTAGTACTGCATCCAAATGGCCATATGTGCTGAACACTTATCAAGCTCGCGAGCTAGACAGCTTGGCCTTCCTCGCCGGCCGCAGCCGACAAAACTCATACGCCTATTCAAGCCGCAGGCCCGCCCTCCAGGTGTAACGCGCACAGGCGTTTTGTTCATCAGCTCAGAGTATACCCTCAAGCCCGACTTCTCGAATCGTTTCCTTCGTAGGCACACCGTCGTTGTCCCAGCCACGAATCTGATAGTACCGGTCGATGCATGCCCTAAAATCGGACTCGTCCACGAAGGCCCTCATCCCTGCTCTTGGACCTTGACTTTCCGGTATCCAGAACTTTGGAGGCAACACGTCGTCCTTTCTTGATATACCTTCACGCACGTTGAACATCCTGCTGAGAGTGTCGACTCTTGTTCCGAAGAGCTGTATTGATGCCTCGTCATAGGCAAGACCAGATGCGGCGTTCAGAAGAGTGATTTTCTGCTGCAGTACAAGAGGCAGGTGGTACGTGAAGTGACAAACGACCAGAGAGTCTGTGAGCACCTTCTCATTACGCGCTCTCACCATAGAGTCGACTACGTCAAGCGCAGACGTCGCTGGTGGATCTGTGGTTGCAGGCCAGCCTCTAAGGTGACTGGCTCCCACATCAGCTGTCGCATACGAGAGGCCCATTCCTTTCCTACCGCGAGCATCCCATGCCGCACACTCTAACCCCTTCACGTGAACCGCCAGCCTGTCGCTACCTTTTCCTATTATCTTGGCGGCCTGTTTCACTCCCTTCGAGAGGACTTCTCCAATCCCCTCGCCTGTTGCCATCATTCTGATGAGCTTCGCCGCGCATTCATAGTCGCCGAAAGTCAGAGGGAAACCAACCTCCTTCTGACTGATCATGCCGAGCTGGAAGGCCTCAATGGCGAATCCAATAATGGACCCTGCGCTTATCGTATCAAGGCCGAGATCATCACAGAGATAGTTTAGCTTCATGACTGTCACTGGATTGCTGACGCCAATGTTGCCTCCGAGCATCCCCCATGTTTCGTACTCGACTGTGGACTCGACAGAAGAACCGGAACCATCAGGATTCGGAGTCCTGTAAGCTCGGGTGCAGCGCATTATGCAGTGAGGACAAGACTGGTGTGCACCAAGTCCATACTCCTTCTCTGCTCTGTAGTTGTCGAGCTTCTCATGCTCCTCGAAGTACCCTTCCTGCCAGTTCCGAGTGGGATACTGGCCCAACCCGTTTGCCAGTTCAATCAGAAAGGCAGTGCCAATGTCCTTGAAGCCGCTGACCTTGGCCTGCCATGAAGCTGTGACAGCCCTGTTCACTTCGCGTATCGCTTCAAGATTATGTGCCTTGATTGAGCCAGTGCCGCTTGCCACTACTGCTTTCAGATTCTTGGACCCCATCACGGCCCCCACGCCGCCGCGTCCGGTCTGGTGGGCGACATCACAGCTCGCCACCGAGAGGAGCCTGAGCTTCTCACCTGCCGGGCCAATGGTGTAGACAGAAGCTCCCTTCTTAGATCGACTGCGGATCTGTTCAGTAGAAACGTGAATGCCCTTCCCCCAGATCTCGCTCGCGCTCTCGAAACGAACAAAACGGTTTTCTATCACCATTGTCACTGGGCGCTTGGCCTTCCCTGTCACTGCTACAGCATCATACCCTGCTTTCTTTATCTCGCGGCCCATGCCGCCTCCGCAATGGGAGTCAAGATAGAGGCCCGTCAGAGGTGACTTCGTTACGACGCTCCATCTTCCTACGTTAGGCGCAGGAAGACCCTGAAGCGGACCACTTAGGAGAAAGAGGATGTTCTTGGGGCCCAGCGGATCCTCGCCGCCCTTAAGATACTGATACAGAAGGTATGTGCCGAGACCTTTCGCACCGATGAACTTCTCAAAGACCACACTCTCCAAGTCGATTTCTCTGGTGCTTTCATTCGACAGGTCGACCCACAGCATCCTGCGATTCCAACAATCATGCGTCAAGAACTTGACCTCATCCTGAAAGTGAATAGTCAGATGTCGCCTTCACGTAACTTCAATCTTCTTGATGTGGTCGAGACTGACATCCTTCATGTTGGAGAGGACTGCCATCAGAACGTCATGCACGATGCTGCTCACAAACTGGTTCATTGGTATCTTCTTTCCTTTCACGTATAGTTCAAATTCGGGCATCGAATCACCGTTTGAAAGAACACGGCAACGGACCTTTTGTAATTGCCGATGAAGACTCAGAAGACTTGCTTTCAAACAAATGGGCCAATAGGCTGCGCGTTGTCCGATATCTATTTATGCCCCGCCCAGCGGCATCATCGGCAGCGGAGAGACTATCGATGGCACAGGCGTTTTCTTCCAGGGAACTGTCAGTCGCAGAGGAGAATCTCAACAGGCGGCTGGACAAGCTTGCAGGAGTGGGTGGACTGTTTGGTGCAGCCGCTGCTGCTCTTGGCTTGATAGCCCTACTGACTACTGACGTGATGCCCTTGGGCATTGTCTTGCTCTACCCCAAGCTTGGTGCTTCGTTTGTGGCATATCAACAGAGTGTACTGTACTCGACTGCATTCTTTGGATTGCTGGCCGTCGGTTTGCTGCTGCAGTTGAGGGGCTTCCGAAGACTTGGCGGAATCCTCGAATCGAGTCTCCCATCAATTGCCTTTGCGACATGCATTGCCGCGCTTGTTGTGCTCTTCACAATCTACACAGGTGCCTCTGTCAACTCAAGCTCGATCACTGCCGTGAGGAACTACATTACCACATTGTCGATGGTTGGGCCCATATTCGTGATTCTTTGGCAGCTGAATTCCGTAGTCTACGTCAGCTCAAGCAAGTCGAACTATGGTCTTAGCGCCGGACTTCTGAACGGATTCTTCTTGGCTGTTCTCCCGCTCAGCCTGACACAGGATGGCTTCCTTGTGATAGGCGTCGCTGCCGCATACGCAATCCTACTTGTTGGTCAGCTTATGGCAAGCATGTACTGGTGGGCTCCCCGAAAACACATCAAAGAGTATGCAAGAAGCACGGACCCAGCCAAGTTCGGCTTCGGACTCTCAGGTTTTCTCGCATTCCTTGTGGGTGCAATCGCGACTTTCAATGGCCCAGTAGTACTGATTCAGGGAGTGCAGGTGTGGCGGCCGTGGTGGACAGTCGCCATCGTCGAAACTCCAACAACTTGGACAGCCACTTGGGCAACGCTGCCGCCTTATGTTGGAGCGTTTCTGGCTGCCATGTTGTTCTGGGTCATGCTGGGGCCCAAGCTGGGTGCCAGAGAGCTTCGTGCGTCCGAAATCTCCGAGGACATTGTTAGGGGCGGTATCAAGTATCTGTCAGTGTTTCTGGCGGCCTTTGGCGTTATCGCAGCGGGACAGAGTGGCACCGGTCTTCAAGGCTCCAATGAGCTGGCCGTCTTCCTCACGATGTGTCCTGCGGCAGTGATGCTTCTAATGGGCAGTGCATATGCAAGAAGTACAGATATCGTCACCGGTATACCCTTGGTAATAGCAGCAGTCTTCATGCTCGTCGGGCCCTATGTTCTGGCCTCAGTCATAACAGTGAGCTACGGGCTTGTCATTATCACCCAAGGCACTCTCATGGTCGAAACCAGAGTGAGGAGATTCACACATTTCTCCCAGATGTTTCTAACAGTAATCTTCAGCATTGCAGCGTCAGTCCTGTTCGTCCTCTTCATGCTTGGCGGATTCGGCAGCGGCCCTCCTGCGATCTGGCCCACCAACAGATGGTTCAATGTTGAGCTCCTAGCCGGCATTCCTCCCGCCATTCAAGGGCCCACGATAATGGCCGCTGTATTGGCATGTTTGCTTGTTCGAAACGTCGCGCTAGAAGGTTTCGGCTATGGTAGAGCATACAGGGGAGGAGGTGTGTTGGGCGGAATAAGCGCCCTCTTCGCATTGATGATAGTCATGATATCGTCCAACGAGACTGTTTCACATCAAGCACTGACTACAGCCGCGCTCACTTTTGCCCTCTATGCACTGAGTTTTGTGATGGTTCTCTCACTTAACCTAAGTCTTGGGAGCGACATCCTACAGAAGGGCCACCAAGTCGAAGGTCAATATGTGAGAGTCGCGGCGGCCGCAGGGCTGCTTGCAGGTGTCTTTGTCGCCTTGTATGCATTCTATGTCTTCTCGGGCTTCCCATCTGCGCAAGCTGTGGCAGGTGTCATAACATCTCTGATGATTCTCGTAGTGGGCATAGAGATCACAAGTATACTCACCTGGGTTTCGGCGGGAGCCAGGCTCGGCATGCTCACGCAGGGCTTCAAGGTGAGAGGCGGACTTAAGCGAGAATCCTAGTCACTCGCACATGCCACTATCGGCGCTCCTCAACAGTCGTCAGAGGAAGAGTCAAAGTCCATTGGGTGTGGCCACCTGTCAAGGTGGCTGCCATGGCCTTTCAAGGAATCAGGTGTTTATCTCTGGTTTGAGCAGCAACGTACTCCTCAACTGCTCTCACGCCTACATCGGGGCAGTTAGTTATCAGCCCGTCGACACCCATGTTAAGGAACTCAGTCATAATGCCACCATCGTCGACAGTCCAAGGATATACCCTTAACCCAGCTTTTCGAGCTGACTGTATTATTGCTGGTTCCAAGATGAGAAACAGTGGGTTGATGGCATTGGCCTTTAGGTTACAGGCATAGGTTACTGGGTCATCCATAGACTCTTCGTACAGCACAGCCATGAACGCCTCAGACTCCAGGCCGCGTACGACAGTAAGTATGCTATGAGTGAAAGATGAAAAGATGATTGACCTTAGCATGCAGCGCTCCTTCACTAGTTTGAGAATAGCATTCTCCACGTCAGGCACTTTGATCTCTATGTTGACGCCGAATTTACCACGTGCCATGTCCAGTACCTCGCTCAGCAGCGGCACCTTCTGCCCTTTACCTGCATCAAGGCTTCTTAGTTCTTTTAGAGTCAGCTTCGCGACCAGTCCCTTGCCGTTTGTTGTCTTGGAAACATCCTTGTCATGAATGCATACTAGGCTTCCATCGATAGTACTGCGTACATCAAGCTCGACCATGTCTGCCTTCATCTTCCACGCAGTTTCGTAAGACAACAACGTGTTCTCGGGGGCGTATGCCGATGTACCTCGGTGCCCAATGACTATCGGCCGCGGCACTTCAACTCTCTCCGTTTTGAACTCACGCATAACAGACTAATACAGCTTTCAGCCCTTGTCATCAGCCCTTGCCTTGCCCGTGCCACCGCACCGAGGACAAGTTGCTGTTCCCGTTGGGTCCGAGATTCTCCCGGTGCCCTTACAGAATCTGCATTCTCCCTCTGGTATGCCAAGCGACCGATCGATGCCTTTGAGCACGGCGCCACCTATTCCTATCATGATGACTCCGGCGAACATGATAACAAGCGCGGGCACATAGAGTCCTTCCAAGGGCAGCAGATAGAACATCGAAAGCACAAACAGAACAATCCCAACGACAAGGAACACGAGTGCGCTTCTCTTTCTGTCCAAACTAGCTCACCTGCGTGATGGTAGACCTACATGGGGCCTTGCCAGACGGACGAGTACTGCGCATCTGAGGGGAGCCCGCCGAGTCTTTATAGATTGTGGCCGACAGACTCTCTGAGTCCATTGACGACAAGAGATAATAGTGGTTGTCGAAACCAACAGTATCTGGATGAAAGTGAAATGTCACGCGCCGATGTGTTTGCCAGGTATGCCCAGATCTATCAGAAGTCAAGGGCGCGAGAAATCGTGCCAGATGGCCCCTATGTGAAACAATTCACAGACATCCCCCGACTCGGACTCGACATTAGTGTCTTTTTCAAAGCCCGGGATAGCGACGCCCCATGCCAGGTTCATCTTGGAAAACGAATACCAAAAGAACTGGCTCTACTTGAAGGTTTCAACGAGACTGAGGCCAGCGCCTACTTGACCAAGACAATCATCTCTGATTTCAAGGACATCGAATATGTCAGAGCTGTGATATCAGCCAAGCGGCTCCTAAACAAACAAGATCAGCGAATTGAGTTTCTCAAGAAGTGTCAGAGTATTATCGACCTTCTCATCAAGAAAGCCAGAAACGTTGTGTTTGGCGGGGACCTGACGCCGTTCAGACTGGACAGACAAGTGAAGACGCTCGGTGTGTTTCTGAAACGGGACCTAGGCATGGACGACGTATCGGTCGAAGCGGCATCTATTCCCTTCACCGTCGCCGAGCCGCTGTATGTCAGTCTGGCTGGCGGGGACATCATAGTGATCGGTGATGAACCAAGTGTTCCTCACGGAGTGTTCTACTTCGTTGGGGGAATCGGTTATGTCTTTGACAAGAGTGTAGGAGCTGTCAGCAAAGAACGTGTTTTCAGGCCAACAGCGGACTTGACAGCCCAAGGCATTGACCAAGCGTACACTGAGAGAATGATCTCGCGGGTCACCGAGGACTTCCAGAACAAGGTGCACTCCATTATATTCGCAGACGTGTGGAAGAAGAGCAAGGCAAGACCTGTCGGAGTGAACTTCAATAGTGACCTCCTCATAAGGGCCGAAGAAACAAGCCAGCTTTGGACTGGTGTATTCGAGGTCTATCTCAAGCCGCCCAAGCCCTAATCTGGTTGAAGGTGTTTGCTGCTCTTACTAGAATCTGAAGGTTCACCATTGATGTGCGCGATTCCACGCGTGAAGAGGTCTAGTAGATGTATGATATCGCTATAGTGGGAGCAGGTCCGGGCGGATCCACCGCTGGCAGGCAACTTGCGAAGATGGGCTTCAACGTCTGTCTGATTGACAGGAGCATCTTCCCTCGCGACAAACCATGTGGTGGCGGCTTTTCGCCACGCTTGCTTAGCGAGTTCCCCTATGTTCGTCGCAGGTCATCGGACTTCATCAATAGTGTATCACACTGCGGTGTCATTCACTCCCCAAATGGGCACGTTGTTCTCACAGGACGGTCTGATATGATTATGACTCTGAGGACAGACTTTGACTCCACGTTGTTTCGTCTGGCAATCGAAGCAGGCGCCTGCCCTACAGCACCATTTAACGTCGTATCTGTCAGAATCAACCGTGACTCTGTCGCCGTTCTTAGCTCTCAGGGTAAGGAGATCACGGCCAGAGCGGTAATTGGCGCTGACGGCGTCAGCAGTGTTGTTGCCCGGCAGACGAATCTTAATAGACGATGGCCTTCGAGATCAGTCACTGCCTGCAAGGTCAAGGAGGTCCCAACTACCGAATCGGACATAGGCAGTAGGTATGGGCAGGATAGGGAGTACCATCTCTTCACAAATGTAGGTGGATTGCCGGGATACGGGTGGGTGCTCCCAAAGCGTAGCACTGTGAATGTTGGCCTAGGTGTTGTAGCGAGTCATGCTCGCCGACTGCCCTCGCTATTCTCACTATTCACTAGGATGTTGAAACGCAGCAGTCTCATCTCCGAGAATACTGACTTATCCAGGGCAAGAGGAGCACTCGTACCCACATCAGGACCAATAGCAGTGAGCTTCACACGTCGTTGTCTACTCGTAGGCGACTCAGCAGGAATGGTCAATCCTCTGACCGGTGGGGGAATAGCCTATGCTATGCATGCTGGCAGAGTAGCAGGTGTAATCCTTGGGAGAGCTCTCGAGCATGATCATCTCGAGGCTGATTCATTGATGCGTTACCAGCAGGCTTGGCACCGAGAATTCGGAAGTGCAGTAAGAGGCCAGCTTGTAGCCCAGAAACTTTTCACAGGTCCCTTTGCTGGAGTCCTGTTCGAGATAGGAAACAGAGACACTGAGCTACAGAAGATGGCTGCGTCTTTCATGTCTGGGTCCGATGGCGAAGGAAACAAGATTGGATCCATCGCACTGAGAGGTCTCCGGGTCTGTCTGAGGGAGGCACTCTGGCAAAAGATATGATTGGACTGCGGCTGAACCCGCGTTTGCTCGAGGCAGAACCGACCACATTTCCGTCAAGAGTAAGGCAATCCAATCGTATCCAGCCCATCGTCCCTGAGCGGGGGCTGTTCAGGCAATCAGGTCTGAAACTACAGACCTGTCGGAAACCGATGAACTGACGACCAACTCCCTAGAACACTGGCATTCTTATCCGCTCTTACGTTCAATGCAAACCCCCTTCCTTCGGTTCAGCTATCTTTGCCCCGAAGGCCTGGCGGAAGGGATAAATCCTACGTTAGAAGACCATCCTACGTTTACCTGCTAGAAGAGGTAATAGAATGGCCGAGAAAGATGACAAACCTCAGGAAGAGAAGCCAAAGAAGCGAAAGATAGCCACTGCTCCGAAGGAGGAGAAACCAAAGACAGCTCCTGTCCCAGCGGCTTCAGCTGCACCGAAGCCAGCTCCTACTCCGGCAGCTGCCGCTCTGTCCAAGGACGGCAGACCGTGGCTGAAATTCTATGTGGGTAAGACTCCAGCCGACATTGAGATACGAGAAGGCCCTCTCTGGGTCGAACTGGATAAGTCGATCGCAGAGTATCCGAATAATCAGGCCCTGATCTACGAGGGAATAACGATAACCTACAAGCAGCTAGATGAGATGATCAAGAGGGCCGCAAACGGCTTCGCAAAGCTTGGGGTAAAGAAGGGCGACACAGTTGCCATCATGCTTCCAAACGTTCCTCAGTTTGTGATTGCCTACTTTGGTGCATTGAAGTGTGGTGCCACGGTTACGCCGATCAGCCCGCTGAGTGTGGCCAAAGAACTGAGGATATTCCTGCAGGACACGAAGGCGAAAACCATGGTCGTTCTGAACTTCTTCTATCACATTGTCGAGGAAGTACGCAAGGAAACGAACTTGGAGAATGTCATCGTTACCGCAGCTTGGGACCCCCTAAGCAAGATAAAGCGGGTTCTCGCTCCAAAGACCAAGTTCAAGAAAGAGATGAAGGAAGTCCCACCCCTCGCAGAAGGTGATCAGTACTGGCTTGATTTTCTTTCAAGTGCTGGCACCGACGTACCCAAAGTCGTAATCGATCCTGCAAAGGACATTGCGGTCTTTCAGTTCACTGGTGGAACCACAGGAACACCGAAAGCCGCGATGCTCACACACAACAATCTGAAGGCCAACTGCTGTCAGTGTGGTGCGTGGATGGACTGGATATCAACAAAGGGGAAGGAGATTTTCGTGGCTGCTCTCCCATTGCAGCACATCTTCGGGCAGACCATATGCATGAATCTTGCTCTGTCGTGGGCGGGCGCCATCATTCTCATACCCAACCCACGCGATGTCAAGCATGTGTTGGCATCGATTGACAAGTACAAACCAACCTTCTTCCCGACTGTAGCCACGATGGCGATTGGAATCTACAGCCACCCTGAGGTCAAGAAGTATAAGCTGACCTCTCTCAAGCTCGCTATTGCAGGAGCAATGGCACTCCCGGCTGAAGTGACGAAGAGATTCGAAGATGCAACCGGCGCAATCATCATAGAAGGCTACGGCCTCACTGAGGCCTCGCCTGTGACTCACGCAAACCCGCTCGACAAGACCCTCAGAAGGATTGGATCAATTGGGCTTCCGTTCCCGAGCACGTACTCAAGGATTGTGGACCTCGAGAACTCCTCTAAGGTTCTGGGACCTGACGAGATTGGTGAGCTTTCTGTTAAGGGACCACAGGTCATGCTTGGGTATCACAATCGGCCTGATGAGACTGCAGCGGTTCTGTCAAAGGACGGATGGCTACTGACTGGCGACATCGCAAAGATGGACAAAGATGGCTGGACATACATTGTGGACAGGAAGAAAGACCTCATCAACGCTTCCGGGTTCAAGGTATGGCCGCGAGACGTCGAGGAGATTCTCTTTGAGCATCCAGCTGTCAAGGAAGCCGCAGTCATCGGAGTTCCTGACAAGGTGCGTGGCGAAACAGTGAAGGCCTTCATCGTCCTGCAGGCAGGCAAGACAGCCACTGTGGATGAGATCCGCAAGTTCTGCAAAGAGAAGATGGCAGCATACAAGGTGCCCACTGAGGTTGAGTTTGTGGAAACCCTGCCGAAGACGATGGTCGGCAAAGTCCTCCGCAGAGAACTGCGTGAGAAGGCTGAGTAGTAGAAAAATGGGCTGCGCTGGGGTCATATTGACCTCAGCCCCTTTCTCTCTTTTTCGCCCGACTAGTCGACAGGGTTGAGCACATCAGTTCGCAGGTTTCGAATCAGACTATGTATCTCAGGCCGGCCCAAGATCCTGCGACGTGTTTCACTCATGTTGTTTATCACGCATGCGACGCCAACTACCTGTGCACCCAACTTCTCGACCACTTTGGCCACAGCTAGCACGGTGGTCCCCTGTATCAGCCAGTCGTCGACTATAGCTACCCGATCACCTTGGTCAATAGACTCGGAAACGAGTGCAAGCCGTCTATCGGCAAACCTGCTGGATGGAAGGAACTCAACAGGCCTGCTATAGTCCTCAGGAAGGTATGCGATTGAGCGGGCAGGGACGATTCCACATCCTAGGTAGAACGCAATTGCGCTGCCCAAGGCCAGTCCTCTCTGTTCGATGCCTATCACCTTGTTTGGTTTGAGTTCGACGATAGGCTTGGCAAGTGCTTGGACCGCCTCATGGAATATTGCCGGGTCCTCCAACAGCCTACTGATGTCGCAGACAGCCTTGCCTGGGGAAGGCCAGTCTTGGATTATGTCCACATATTCTCGAAAGTCAACATCGGTCAATCTCTGAACCTCGCACTCTTTCGGTGACAGGAGGGGTAACAGTCTTGTTCAACAGGTAAATGTACATTGCGCTTCTGATGACAAGTGCTTTCGTCGGCAGTCGAAGACATTCTACGTGACTGGTATTCGTTCACAAACAGCAGGTCAGCGAAACAGTTATCACAACAGAGCCGACTATATCGCCTGAGAAGCTTCACGGAGATGCAGCGAGTCTGATAGTACCTGGGACGACTGTCGCAGTAGCCTTACTTCCCGGCTATTTGGAGGTAAGAGACAAGGGCGTCCTCAAGAAGAAGATAAGGACCAACAACAGGTCATTCAACGAGGTCCTAGCTGACGTTGAAACGTACTTCGTAACAGAGGGGAAGCTGCTGCCGCCCGGTGTGCTGAAGGGAACGCTCGAGAAGATAGGTTTACCCCAGGTAAAAATGATAATAGCAGATGCAAGCGATCTTTCTGCTACTCTTGTTCCCACACCAGTTGCCAGAGAGAGTATAGAGAAACCGAAGCCCAAAGAACAGATAGCTTCCAAACCTCCTGAAGGCACAACTGTAGCTGCCGCTATACCCAAAGCCAATGCGGTTGAGGCGAGCGGAAAAGCGGTACCAGCCCCAGCTGGCGTGGTTTCAGGAACTGAGTTCAAGGATATTGAGGAGGCACTGAGTGCTGTCGAGTCTCTCAGTGACTCATTCCTTGCTCCCAAGTCGGCTCTGGCCTCTACGACGGAAAAGCCGGGAATCAAGATCGAGGTATCTGGCACTGAAGAGATACTTGGGACTCCCAAGACACGAACTCCGGGACCCATTGCAGCGGAAGAAAAGCGGCTTGAATCGGCAAAGGCGACTCCGCAATCCCAATCTGTGCCGGGCGTTGCGGCAGGCAGTCCTGCGGCTACGCAGACAGCAGGCAGAGTCACACCACCCGAGGCTGCCGCCTCGACTCGAGCTTCGGGCGAAGGTGCGGCGACCATCGTACAGCCGCGGAGGCCAGGTCCGGCGCCCTCAAGAATCATAAAGCCGATCGTAACTGCGAAGGCACTGATACTTGGCGAAGAAGGAGTGGGCAAGTCATCACTGATGCAGAGAGCGGGACTCAAGCCGATGGATGAACCGGAGAACGAAGCTGACAAGAAGCCCTACATTTCTGAAAGAACAATCGAACTTGATGCACACAGAGTCAGGCTTCAAGTTTGGTCGTTTGACACTGCCGTCAACTGCAAGATCACACGCAAGTCCTTCTATGACTCAACAGGTGTTGTCATCATTGTCTACAGCACTTCGGACCGATGGAGCTTCGATAGCGTCGAGTTCTGGCTCAAAGAGAGCATGGCAGTTTCAGGACAACGTCCACCAATGGTCATTGTAGGGAACAAGACGGACCTTCGGGCAGGAGCATTGTTGACCAGCCGAGAGCCTCCAGTTTCTCAAGAAGAAGGCTTGAAACTAGCTGAAGACATTGCAGTCAGGCTTGGGTCAGCCGAGAAGCTACACCCAGTTGCCTTCATCGAGACATCCTGTTTGACAGGACAGGGTGTAGACGACGTGTTCAGGACCGCAGCGGAGCTTTATATCAAAGTTGCCGGTCGATAATCGACCGCATACTGCTTCGAGATGGGGAAAAGACAAATACTCGTCGGTCATTCATGGCAGATGTGGCAGGTCTGATTGGTCCTCCACTAAGATGATGGTGATTCCCACGCCGAACTTCTGCGAGAGTTGTGGACTGGAATTGCAGCCCTTGAAGCCAGTCAAGACTCTCGAGGATAGCTTCGCTAATGAGGAAATGAAGAGGCTTACCATCTGCGAAGAGTGTTTCAAGAAGCGATTCAAGGTCACGACGCGGAGGAGCAGTGGTTACGGCGGTACTATCTACGAACTCGAAGAGAGACCGCCTCCCCGATTCGGGGTGGGCAGTAAGAAGCTGACATGTCTCAAGTGTCCGTGGGTAGCATGGACCGAAGAGGGCCTAGCTGCGCACGTGGCAAACCGTCACAAGGCTTAGTGAAGAGATTCTGCAGGTCAGTGGTTTGTTGGAAGGGTTCCACCTTCCCGAACAATCTCATGGCCTTTGACGCGAACCCCTTTCACTCTTGATGCCGCTTTCTCTAGCATTCCCATCCTGTATGTCGCAGTACGGGGACCAAGGCCATGCAGCCACTGAAGCGTGACCATGTCTAGCCGGTCATTGTAAGAGAAATACATGCTTAAGTCTGCGGCTATGGCTTTCTGCCTGTCCAGCATCGCAGCAGCGAATCCGATGCTTGGCGCTGCGAATGCGACAAGAACCCAGACCGCAGCAAGTGGGTCCACGCCAAAAAACTGGGGAAAGACCAAGTATGCCGAAATCACGGGTTGCACGAGTGCGAGCAGGACAAGAAGCAGAGCCACATGCTGGGTCGCATCATCGCTGCCGAGTCCCGATAGCCCAATCACATCTTGGTCGGGAGGTATCAAATACACAAGGACGCCGCCAGATGCGGTGCCGACGACCAAACCGGAAAGGAGCATCAGGATCAAATAGGCTACGGCTGAGCTCTCCCATACGCTAGGGAACCCGATTATGGACTGGAGGAACAGAGAAGCGGCTATGATTGCGGCCCCTGCTGCAAACCCTCTCCAGCTGAAGAACTCATAGCGCATCTCCAGTGTGTCCTCTGCCATTCGTCTTCAGTCTCTCGATATATTCTATGACCAGAGAATGTATCTCGAAGAGATAAAGATTCTCGTTTCACCATCCGGAATCTAGTGCTTCTGTTACTCTGACGACTACGAGCCTTCTTCTATGATGTTCCTTATTAGCACATGAATCCAAGAGAGAAAACACCTCAGTCATATGCTCAGTGTGGGGGACAAGATGAGCAACGATATCATCGTCAACCTAGAGTCAGTGTCAAAGGTCTATTCAATGGGTGAGATTAAGGTCCCAGCCCTCAGAGGGGTTTCGCTTCAGGTCGAGAGGGGTGAAGCAATCGGAATAATGGGGCCCTCTGGCAGTGGGAAGACAACCCTCCTCAATCTCATAGGGGCCCTAGACCGTCCGTCCGAGGGTCATGTCTACATCGATGGCATAGACATCACCGGCATGACAGAGAGTGAGCTGACTCTCATCAGAAGGAAGAAGATCAGCTTCGTGTTTCAATTCTTCAACCTGCTTCCCGTCCTCAGTGCATACGAGAACGTCGAACTGCCACTCTTGATTAGCGGGGTTCCAGAAGCAGAGAGGAAGGAAAAGGTTGATCATTTGCTGAGTCTTGTGGGCCTTGCTGAGAGAGCCGAGCACAGGCCGGACGAGCTTTCCGGTGGCGAACAACAACGAGTGGCCATAGCACGTGCGCTTGCAAAGCCCAAGGGCAGTACGAGCTCTGTCGTGGTCCTCGCAGACGAGCCCACAGGTGACCTAGACACGCAGACGGGCATTGACGTGATGAGGGTTCTGATCGGCCTTACAAAAGGAGAAGGCGGAACTCTGATCGTTGTGACTCACGACCCAGACGTTGGCAAACAGATGGACAAAGTGTATACCATGAGGGATGGACGCATAGTAGGGAGTACGTAAGAGGGGGTAATGAGGTGTCTGCCTTCCCGGTAGGCTATGAACTGTCAGGTGGGCTCAGAAGGAAATCCGCAACGCTGCTTTGCTTTGTGCTTGCGTCAGCAATGGTCATGGGCGTGACCACGTACGTCGATTCGTTCTCGATCCACGAATGGGATGCGGTCATCGACATCGGACCGATTGCGATGACTGTGGAATCCGGCAAAACGGAAATCGCGGACCGGGTCGCCAACATCGAAGGCGTTGAAAAGGTGGCTACCATTGACGTATCTTCCGGCTACGTCAGTCTAGCCAATAAAACCTCCTACTACCAGTGGGGTGGCTCTGTCGTCAGTCTAGACGCAAATGTATTCACTGAGTTTCCTGATGCCTTTGTCCTCAACGAGGGAAGGTTTCCAGTCAGTGACTCAGAGATAGCTCTTCAGACTAGCGTCGCAAAGGAGATTGGTGCACAGACAGGGGACATCGTGAACTACACGTACTGGGGAGATGAAATCCAATTCTCTCTTCTGCAGCTCGTGGGCGTATATGGGAATCCCGACGTGTGGAGTAGAGGCAACTATTACTACTACTCTTACTACATTGCAGTAGTTGTGCCTAGCCTGCTTGACTCGACAAGCCTTCGAGTAATGACCATTCTGGACGTCGACCGGAGCCACGTTAACGCGTATGACACGTTCTCATCGCTTAGCTTTCTCCAAGGTATTGAAGAAAGCATTCGGCGCCTAGACCCGCTTTACGGATTGCCGTACGGCTCCTCATACTACGTGTACGACCTACTTGGAGAAGCCGTCAACTCCTATGTGTGGTGGAAAATGTCTGCTCGTTTGAACCAAGTGTCTAGAAGCGGAGGAGTCGGGCTACTCATAGGCCTCGTGTGCTTCTTGGCAATCAGGTTCAATGTCAATGACCGAAGATACGAGTCCGAAATGCTTGTTTCAAGAGGAGCCTCTTCTTCTGATATCCAACACATAGCCTTCCGGGAGCTGATTGGCATGACTATTGTGGGCACCCTCGTTGGAATGGGCATCGGCTTGCTGATAAGCAGATTTGCTTGTGCAGCCACGGGATTCTTCGAATTCAACCTCTCTCTCATCTGGGAAGAACCATTCTTGGTTTCAATAGAGTCAATATTCTTCTCGGTCCTAGCTGGAGGACTCATCCCGCCCATTGTCTTCTTTGCATACAAGATGCTTTACTCAGCCAAGAAGAGCGTTGAGCTAGAAACCAGCAGACTGGCAAGGGTCTGGACACTCTTTCGTTTCATACGATGGGACTTCCTCATAGTGATCCTGGCATCATTGTTGATGGTGGCCATGTACTCTTCAGGTTTCGTGATTCAAACTAATCCTGTTCTATACGCCATATCCGGATTTGCCCCATACGCCCTCTTTCTCGGGGCGGCAAGTCTTGTCATGAAGGGCTTCAGACGTGGGGCAAACAGGCTTTCACATGCAATGTCCTCATTAACAGGATATGTGCCGTCAATGGTGGGAGTCAGGAGAATTGGGAAATCGGCATCCTCTGCGGCACCTGCGGCGGTGGTCTTGGTTCTGGCCATTTCGCTTGCTTGGGGTTCTGCCGCCGTCGGTGCCTCAATGCCTGTGACTAAGATGAACCAAGCGAGATTAGCCTTCGGCGCCGATATCACTTTCCATCTTGAGAGTTACGAACACGATCGATGGAATCAATTCTTCACGAATGTGACTCTGGAACCTCAGGTGGAGGCATGCACAAAGCTGTCAGTAGTTTCAGCCACACTAGCCATGTCATCAATGGACTATGAGGGAGTGAGTCTGGTGGCCATGAATCCAGTCGAGTACATGGCTGTGGGCTATGATTATCAAGGCAGCCCCCTCAACTCTTCGCCGCTAAGACAACCTCTACTCACACTGGACTCCGTCCTATCAGGAGCTATTGTCAGTGCTGACATCGCAACCGATTATGAATTGGAGGAGGGCGATACGATTCGAGCCTTCGACGAATCTACCGGAGAAGCCACGATTATCACTCTCACGGTAGTGGCGATAGCCCAGGCGCTCTCCAACGGGTTGCTCCTAGACACAGGATATGAAACACCCTACTATGGGCCGATATACTTCCTTGACGGATACTACTGGGGATCCATGGAAGTGGGCAAGAATACTATCTGGGTGAACGCAGCCTTTGTTGAAAGCCAACTGAACCTGACACACGGGGCAGAGAACCTGTACTGTGTCAGGACGACGGAAGGCGCTAATTCAACTGCGGTTGGGCAAAGCCTTCTAGACAGTGGTGGAATCGATGTAATCACGGGAAACGAATGGGCATCTGTGACCAAAGAGGTCAGTGCCTACCTTCAACAGACGTCTTATAGAATGGACCGTTCTGTCGACACGATGCTGGCAGCAATGTTGATTGCCACCATTTCTGGCGGCTTCTTGCTCTATGCCAGCGAGGATATCCAAGCTCGCCGCCGCGAAGTCGCGTTGATGAGAGCCATGGGATCCGATAGGCGATTGATTGTCAAGACACAGGGAGCTGAGATGATCGTGCTGGCTCTCTCAAGCATAGTTACTCTGACACTCTTTGCACCGGTACTCATCACGAACCTCCTAGTGGGCTACCATACTAGCTACTATCTTTTCCCAGCAGGTGTCACCATAGTTCTTCCTTGGCTACAAATGATCGTTATCTTTCTTGTATTCCTAGGTTCAATCACTGTCTTCGCGCTCTTGACGGCGTTGCTGAGTTCGAGAGTGAACATGGCCTCCGCGCTGAATGCTGCTTGGGCAGAGGCGGGCCCATATGGGGGTGAACTGTGAGTGTTCCTCTTCTCGCGCCTAATGTCACGGACTCCACAGGTCTTGTTCAGTTTCCTTGTTTTTGCCCTGTCATCTGGCGTGATTGGGGGTGTCCTGTTCTACACAGACTGGACCGGGCCCCAAGTCTTTCGCGACACTATACAAGAAACCCCAGTTGACATGGAGATGGAAATCACATATTACTTCTATCAACAGAACACAACGACTGTAGAAGACATCTCAGACATGGTTATGGGACAGGACGGTGTCGTTGGAACTGAACAGCTTTTCGTGATGAGCCGGTGGGAGGGTGATTACGAGTATTATCAGAGCACATACGCGGGTGTCGACGATACTTTCTTTGACTCTTTCGAGAATGCAGTCGATGTCGCACCGGGCAGCCCTCCCCTAAACGATAGCACATGTTACATGGAAGTGGCCGCACTGTCCCGACTGGGCCTGAGCGTCGGAAACGAGTATACCATTCACGACCACATATACGATGAGTACGGCAACGTCACAGAGCTCAATCATACAATGATAGTAGTGGGGGCATTCGAATCCCACGTCTTCATGGTAGACTACTACTGGCAAGAACCCCCGACCACTACCCTGAAACTGATCACAACGAAACAAGGTCTCGAGGACGCCTTCGGGAGCACACATACCTACTATGACTATGGCCGACAGATATGGGTCCGAATGAACCACGACATAGTCTTGAACATAGACCCTGTGAGTGCCGCAGAGGAACTGGATAATGTCAGAAAAAGGATAGAGCAACGCACTCTCCCTTA
>Ga0153915_10001348_pt1 | contig 22598 bp, 19 predicted proteins | sample Opewatmetagenome_2_FD_107003 | JGI IMG/M metagenome (GOLD analysis project Ga0153915, IMG submission 107003) | Freshwater wetland microbial communities from Ohio, USA - Open water 3 Core 3 Depth 3 metaG | ecosystem: Environmental > Aquatic > Freshwater > Wetlands | place: USA: Ohio, Lake Erie...
CGGAACGTGGCCGAGGGAATCTTCCGGAGCACCCCGGAGCGAGGCATGGTGTATGTCAATCGCGCCTTCGCCACCATGTTCGGGTATGAGAGCCCGGAGGCGATGCTGCTCGTCCCCTCGCTCGCGCTGTATGCGGATCCGGACCGGCGGGAGGAGCTCAAACGGCTCATCGATCGGGACGGCAGCTTTACCGACGAGGAGGTGCAGTTCCTCCGGCGGGACGGCTCCCAGTTCTCCGCTCTGGTGAGCAGCACCGCGGTGCGCGGGCTCAACGGCACCATCCAGTACTACGACGGCGCCGTGTGGGACATCACCGACCGAAAGAAACTGGAGGAACAGCTCCGTCAGGCTCAGAAGATGGAGGCGGTGGGCAAGCTCGCGGGCGGGGTGGCCCACGACTTCAACAACCTGCTCACCGCCATCGGCGGGTATGCCGAATCCCTCCTCACCACGCTGCCCTCCGACGGCGTGGCGTACCAGGACGCCCTGGAGATCACCCGGGCGGCATCGCGGGCCGCCAGCCTCACCCGTCAGCTCCTGGCCTATAGCCGCCAGCAGATTCTCTCGCCCAGCGTGATCGATCTGCAGCTGGTGGTGGACCAACTCGGCGGCATGCTGCGCCGCCTGATCGGAGAGGACATTCGGCTCATCACCCGGCATGCGGCGGGCGAGACCTTCGTCCGGGTGGACCGGGGTCAGATCGAGCAGGTCGTCCTCAATCTGGTGCTCAATGCCCGCGATGCCATGCCACAAGGCGGGGCGCTCACGGTCGCCACGATGCCGGTGGAGCTCGATGAGGCCTACGTACGGGCGCACGTCGGCATGACGGCCGGCCCGCATGTGTGCCTGCTGGTGCAGGACACCGGGAGTGGCATGGACGCGGCCGTCCGGAGCCGCGCCTTCGACCCCTTCTTCACCACCAAGGAGCCGGGCAAGGGCACCGGTCTGGGGCTGTCGACCGTGTACGGCATTGTGAAGCAGAGCGGGGGCAGCGTGTGGCTGGAGAGTACCCCCGGTGCCGGTACCACTGTGCGCGTATACCTTCCGAGGGTGCAGGAGCGCCCGGAGGAGGAGCGGGTCGCCCCACTGGGCTCGGCCGCCCCGGTGCAGGGGGCGACGGTTCTGGTGGTGGAGGACGAGCAGCTGGTCCGGGACCTGGTCTGTCGCACGCTCCGGCGGGCGGGCTATACGGTCCTGATGGCCGAGCATGGCGATGAGGCGCTCGCCATCTCCCGCACCCACGTCGGACCCATCGACCTCGTGGTCACCGACGTGGTCATGCCCAGGATGAACGGCAGCGAGCTCGCCGGCCGACTCCTGCTGGAGCGGCCGGGTCTCCGGGTGCTGTTCGTCTCCGGCTACCCCAGCGAGGCGTTGGACCTGCGAGGCAGCCTGGAGCAGGGCACGGAGTATCTCCAGAAGCCGTTCACGCCCGCGGTGCTGCTCGACCGTGTGCGGGGGCTACTCACCACCGAGCGCGCCCGGGTCTGAACCGGCGCGGGCGCGCGCCGGCTGATCCAAAGGAGGAGAAGGTGCGCATCGCACTCTCGCATGCCCGGACGGGAAGGCTGGTGCTGGGCACCGCCGCGTTGGCCGTCGCCGTTAGCACCTGCGCCACCAATCCCGTCACCGGCAAGAAGGAGTTGTCGTTCGTCTCCGAGAGCCAGGAGATCTCGATGGGCCGGGAGTACGCCGCCCAGGTCTCTCAGCAGATGGGCGTCTATGGCGACTCCTCGATTCAGACCTACGTCAGCGGTGTCGGCCGGGAGCTGGCGGCCGGCACCGAGCGACCCAGGCTGCCCTGGACCTTCACCGTCATGGATGATCCGCAGGTGAACGCCTTCGCGCTTCCCGGGGGGTACGTCTTCATCACCCGCGGGATCATGACCCACATGAACTCGGAGGCGGAGCTGGCCACGGTAGTGGGCCACGAGATCGGGCATGTCACCGCCCGGCATTCGGTGCAGCAGATGACCCGCCAGCAGCTGGCCCAGATCGGGCTCGTCGCCGGAGCCATCGCCTCGGAGAAGATCGCCCAGAATCTCGGCGCGATCAGCCAGGGGCTCGGCGTCCTGTTCCTCAAGTACAGCCGGGATGACGAGTCCCAGGCCGACGGTCTGGGGTTCCGCTACGCCCTCAATGACGGTTACGACGTGCGCCGCATGGTCGACATGTTCCAGACTCTCCAGCGGGTGACCGCCAGCGCCGGACAGCGGATTCCCGAGTGGCAGTCCACGCACCCCGATCCCGGGAACCGGATCCAGGCGACCGAGGCGCGGCTCGCGCGGGTGACGGTGCCGCTCGACGGCAAAAAAGTGCGCCACGAGGAGTTCCTCAGGGTGATCGACGGGATGGTCTTCGGCGACAATCCCCGGCAGGGATTCTTCAAGGGAACGTCCTTCCTGCATCCCGATCTCGCCTTCCAGATCGACTTCCCGACCGGCTGGCAGACCGCCAACCAGCCTTCGGCGGTGGTGGGCGTGAGCGAGAAGCAGGACGCCCAGGTCCAGTTGGCGCTGGCGGGGAAGGTGGCTCCTGCCGACGCGCTGGGCCAGTTCCTGGGACAGCAGGGAGTCACGGCGGGCCGAACCAGTCAGACTTCGATCAACGGCAACTCCGCGGCGGTCGGTACCTTCACTGCGCAGTCCCAGGACGGCAACCAGCTCGCGGGGGAAGTGGGGTTCGTGAGCTACGGCGGCGTCACCTACCAGCTCCTCGGCATCACCACCGCGGCCGGCTTGCGCACCTACGGCGGGACATTCGATCAGTTCATCGGCAGCTTCCGCCGCCTTACCGACACAGCGGCGCTCAACATCAAGCCGAACCGGATCTCGGTGATGAAAGTCCCCCGCGCCATGACCCTGGCCGAATTCAACCGCCAGTACCCATCGGTCATCGAAATTGACAAGCTGGCGCTGATCAACGGAGTGGAGGACGGCAACGCGAGGCTGACGGCGGGAGACCTGGTCAAGCGGGTGGTGACGAGGTAATTCAGATGGACGCGGCGGGACCTCGTAGGTGCGCACCGCGGTGCGCGCCTACGATACCCGTCGCGTCTTCCGCTTCATGAAGTCCATCAGGATGAACTGGCCCAGAGTCATCGTCGAGGTGAAGTAGGCCTTCCCCCGGCAGATCTCCGAGACCCGCTTGACGAAATCGACCAGCGACCGTTCCCGCGCCAGCATGAAGGTGTTGATCATGATGCCGGCGCGGCGGCAGTTGGAGACTTCCCGGTAGGTCGCCTCGAGAATCTTCGGATCCAGCCCCATCGAGTTGACGTAGACCCGTCCGTCGGGCAGGGTCATCGCCGACGGCTTCCCGTCGGTGATCATGATGATCTGGCGCATGTCCTTCTTCTGGGCCGCCAGGATCCGCCGCGCCAGCTTGAGGCCCTCGGCGGTGTTCGTATGATACGGCCCCACCTGGACCTGGGAGAGCGCCGCCAGCGGGATCTCTTCGGCCGAATCGTGAAACAGCACGCACCGGATGGAGTCGCCCGGGAACTGGGTCCGAATCAGATGAGTCAGGGCCAGCGCCACCTTCTTCGCGGGGGTGAACCGGTCCTCCCCGTAGAGGATCATCGAGTGCGAGCAGTCCAGCATCAGTACCGTCGCGGCGGAGGAGCGGTACTCCGACTGGTGCACCATGAGATCGCCGTACTCGAGGTCGATCGGCACCTTGATCCCTTCGCGGGCGATGGCGCGGGCGAGGGTCGCGGGCACGTCGAGATTGAGCGTGTCTCCGAACTCGTACTGCTTGCTCGCCACCTCCGCTTCGGTGCCGGTGGCGAAATGCGGGGTCTCGTGCGCGCCGGCGCTCGACTTACCCACGCTGCCCAGCAGCTGCTTGAGCGTCTTGAAGCCGAGGAAGTCCGCCCCCTTTTCGGTCAGGGAGAACTGCACCTGCCTCGCGGCTGAACGCGCCTGCCCGCCCGGCCCGAAGACCGAGTCGTATCCCGCCGGCATCTGCGGCGCCTCGGAGATATTGAGGTAGCCCTCGGCCATCAGCCGCTGGATGATACGGTCCAGCAGCTCCCCGAGCTGTCGTTCGATCTCCGCGTCCATCCGCGCGTCACCGGTGGACTCGCCCTGGAGAAACCGCATCATCTCCGGGGTGAGCTGGCCCGATTCCATCAGGGCCTTGAGGATGGCGTCGCGCAGGCCATCGAGGGAGCGATCCCCGCCCTGTTCCTCGCCCCACCACGAATTCTCGCCGGCGAACCCCGATTGCAGCAGGAAGTCCCCCAGCTGGTCGAGCAGCGCCTGGAGGTTGATGGCCTCCGCCAGGCCGGGGACGTACTTGGAATAGGTCGTGAAGCGCATGGTGACGGTCGGGTAGACGCTGACGAGGCGACGAGGCGATCTGGCGACGAGGCGCTGGACGTCCACCGCCCGTGCCAGCACTCTCCTCTGGAACGTACCCCCGTCCGGACCCGGGGTTCAACCCCGTCGCGGTGTCCGGTCGTGGGACCAGGAATCCCGGCTTCGGTCGGAAGCCGTCTGCCACGGTTCGAAGCGCGATTGCAGCGCCTTGGTAGACAAGCAGTTGCGCGGGGCCATTCCGGCTCGAGGCAGGGCACGGTTCTTCCCTCTGTACCCGAGTCTCCAGGATTCACTCCAAGAGATCTCGATGGATACCCTGCTGCGCGACCTGCGCTTCTCCCTCCGCCCATCGGCCTGGGACTGGTCGTCGCGCTCGCCACCTCGCGCGTGATCCGGAGCCAGCTCGTGGGTGTGAGCCCGCTCGATCCTGTCGCTATCGCAGGAGCAGTGGCTGCCGCTGGCGTGGCTGTGGTCGCCATCTTGATCCCTGCCCATCGGGCGACGCGGTTCGATCCGTTGCTGGCGCTGCGTGATGGATAGGCGGCGTCTCTCGCCAGGCGGAGCCAAGACCGCGTAGCTACGACCGGCTCCAGGCCCGCGGGTCGGGCGGAAGGGCTGGTGCGCCGCGGCCGGTGTCGCCCCGGCCGCCTCGAGCACTCCCCAACACGCCGCGGTGCGTTACCGTTCCTGCGTGCCTCCCGCCTCCCGCCATCCCTTCTACGCGCTCCGGCACCGGAATTTCCGGCTGTTCTTCATCGGCCAGTTCGTTTCCCTCGTCGGCACCTGGATGCAGGTCGTGGCGCAGGGATGGCTGGTGCTGGAGCTGAGCAACTCCCCGTTCCTCGTCGGGCTGGTCACCTCGCTCGAGTCGCTGCCCATCCTGCTGCTCACCCTGTATGGCGGCGTCCTGGCCGACCGAGTGGACAAGAGGCGCGCCATCACCTTCCTGCAGACCGGAATGCTGCTCGAGTCCTTCGCCCTCACCCTGCTCACCGCCACGGGGCATGTGACCGTCGGCTGGGTCATGGTGCTGGCGCCGGTGCTGGGGGTCTTTTCGGCATTCGAGGTGCCGATCCGGCAGTCGTTCATGGTGGAGATGGTCGGGCGCGAGGATCTGATCAACGCCATCGCGCTCAATTCCTCGGTCTTCAACCTGACCCGGATCGTTGGCCCGGTGGTCGCCGGCGGGCTGATCGCTACTCTCGGCACCACCGCATGCTTCGCCGCCAACACGGTGAGCTTTGTCGCCGTCATCATCGCCTTCGCCCGGATGCGACCCCCCTTTCCGGGGGCGCTGGAGAAGCCGCACGACCGGCAGCCCACCTTCCGGGACGGCGTCCGCTATGCCCTCGGGCAGGCCGAGCCACGGGCGCTGCTGGGGCTGGCGGCGGCGCTCAGCATCTTCGGGCTAGGCCCGGTGCTGGCAATGCTGCCGGTGTATGCCCGAGAAGTGCTCCGTCTCGGCGCCGGGGGGTACGGCGGTCTCATGTCGGCGGTGGGTGTGGGAGCGGCGCTTGGCGCCATCGCGATGGCGTCGATCGGACACCGGGTGGATCGTCGGCGGCTGATCGTCACCGCCACCCTGCTGTTCTCGCTCGTGCTGACTCTCTCTGCTGCACACCATTCGAATGCCCTGGCGCTGCCAGGACTCGCGGTCGCGGGATTCGGCAGCGTCCTGGCCGCAATCAGCACCAACACCCTGCTGCAGACCGAGTCGCCGGACCATCTCCGCGGCCGGGTGATGGGCTTCTACTCGTTCGTGGTGCTCGGGCTCGCCCCTTTCGGCTCGCTGCAGGCCGGCTGGATCTCCGAGCATTTCGGGGTACCGGTGAGCTTCCTCGTGGGCGGCGTGGTGTGCACGCTGGTGGCCCTGGCTCTCGCGTGGGGGCGCAGCCGATCGGTCGCGCGCGGCCGGGCCACCGGGGAACCTGCGGCCGGCAGAGAACCGGCCGCTCCCGGTTGAGCCCCTGTCGCGTCCCATGTTGCGGCGTACCTTAATACCGAATCGTCCGCCTGCCGGGTCACCGCGATGACCGTCGGGTCCGTGCCGGATCGGCGTGACCGCGAGAGCAGCACCCCCGGCCCGGCAGGCCCACTTCAATTTTCAGCGGCGACCCCGCTTCGAGTTGACCATGCTCATTACCATCTCCCGGCAGTACGGCGCCGGCGGCTCGGAGGTCGCCCGCCTGGTCGCGGATCGGCTGGGATGGACCGTGGTCGACAACGAGATCGTCGATCGCGTGGCTCGACGGGCGGGTCTCACGCCCGAGGTGGTGGCCGAGCAGGACGAGCGGGTGCCGGGTTTCGTCGAGCGCCTCGCCCGGGCGCTGGCCGCATCCTCACAGGAATTCGCGGTGCCGGAAATCGGCGTCGCGGTGCGCGCGGCGGAGCCCAACCTCGTTCGACTGACCGAGATGGTGGTGAAGGAGATCGCAGCGGAGGGACGCGCCGTACTGGTAGGCCGCGCGGCCCCGGCGGTGCTGGGGCGCGAAGGCGACGCGGTTCACGTCAAGCTGGTGGCGGCTCCCGAGTTCCGCATAGCCACCGCGATGCAAGGCGAAGGACTCGATCGCCGGACTGCCGAGCGGGTCTTGCATGACACGGATGCCCAGCGCAGACGCTATCACCGCGAACACTACGGCCGCGACTGGGATGACCCCGTTCACTATCACATGATGCTCAACACCGGTCTCCTCGGCATGGACGGTGCCGCAGAATTGATCATCGCTGCCGCTCGGCGTCGTGGGTGGTAGCGGCGCAGGTCCGTTTCCGCTCTGTCATTGCGAGGACCGGGCCCGTAGCAATCTCACGGGGATTGCTTCGTCGGGCGCTGGCGCACTCTCCTCGCAATGACCGGCGTCATGGGCTCTCACCTGACAGGGTTCCCACGCCAACCAGCCGGTCGCCGGGGTCAGCCACAAGCGCGGGAAAGCGTGGCACCAGGTGCTCCGCGAGCTCCTCGACCACTTCCGTCGCCGGGCGCACACCGTACTTCAGATTCAGGATGACGTGATTGGCGCCGGCGCTCTGCAGCTCCGCCAGGAGCTCGGTCAGGGCGACCCGTCCCAGTCGCCACCCAAGGTGAATGGGGCGGGGCGGCGTGTCCGGATCTGCGGCCAGATCGATGTACAACGACTGCGCGAATGGCTTGAATGCGGTCGCGTCGATCGTCCGCACCGTGGCGCGCCAGTCGGCGATCACCTCCCGCTGACGGATGAGCGGCCGCGGGTAGGTCAGCCAGCCGTGTGCTTCCCGCGCGATCCAGGCGAGACTCTGTCCGCTGTGACCGGTTACGAGGATCGGGAGTTCCCGGCCGACTGGTTTGGGCAGCAGGTCCACGCCCCGGAGTTCGCCGAGAGGCGAGTGCACCGCGGGGAACTCTTCCCTCAGGACCAGCCGCAACACTCGCAGGTGCTCGCGGAAGTCTTCCTGACGGCGCTCGAAGGGAATACCGAACGCCGGGTATTCCTGGGGGCGGTCGCCGGAGGCGATCCCGAGCAGCAGACGACCTCCCGAAAGCCGGTCGACCGACGCCGCGGCCTTGGCGCTATGGAGCGCCTGGCGCAGCGGCAGCACGATCGACGCGGTCCCCAGGGCGATTCGCCGGGTGTGCGCGGCGATCCACCCGAGGTAGACCCACGGGTCGTAGATCTGCCCCACGTCGCCGAACTCGGGGACCCTGAGCGGTACGTCCCGCACCCACAACGCCGCAAAGCCGGCGGATTCGGCCATCCGCGCCAGCCGCTCCTGGTGCAGCATGCGGGGCCGCTCCCCGGAGTACGCCTCGATCGGGAAGAGCAGACCCAGCGTGAGGCGGCCGGGAGCGAATGCTCCGCGGAATCCGGGCAGCTCGGCGACGGAGGCACGATCGGGGGCCATATTCCAGAATCCTATCAGCTAGATATCGCAAAATCACGATATGACCAGGTCTTAGAATGCCGCACCTGTGGTGCGGCTGTGCTGGGCTCAGCAGCCCGGTTCCCGCTCGGTCAGCGCGCGTGAGAGCCCGCCAAGGAAGCGGCTGATGGCGGGCTGGTTACGGCGATAGTAGGTCCACTGTCCGATCCGCTTGACGTCCACCAACCCGGCCCGGGCCAGGGTGGCCAGGTAGGCCGACGTAGTCGACTGCGACAGCCCCGCCTTCTTCTGGATGAGGCTGACGCACACCCCGTCGCTATCGAAGTCTCCCACTTCCTGGCGGCCAAACGACTCACGCGGCCGCTCCAGCCAGCGGAGGATCTGGAGCCGAGCCGGGTTGGCGACTGCCTTGAGCGCCTGCTGCAGGGCGGGGGCGGTGGACGGCATGGTCGGGATCATATCGTAGTTTTGCGAAATATCAATCCCCCCCTCCCGCCGCCGAGGGCTCAGCCGAGGTTGAGCCCCTTGCCCTGTCCACCCATCGGGTCGCGCCGCTCCGGTCTGACCCGCACGTAGCCGAGTTCTTCCGATCGGCTGATGCGTTTCTCGGCGGCCAGTCCTTCGAGGATCAGCTCGCATGCGGCGACCATGACAGGCGCGTCGCTCCGCTCCGCGAGATCGCCGGCGACGGCCGCCTCCACCAGTCCGGGTACCATGGCGAATCCCCTGAGACAGGCTTCGCTCCTCTCGTCCCCCTTGACCTTGAGGGCGCCCCCGCCGTCGAACCAGCTCACGATGTGATCGAGCGCGATGTCGCCCAGCCGTTCCTCAAGGGTGACCCCGGCCGCGCGGCGGATGAGCTCCTTGGCGATGGCTTCACCGCCTTGCAGCTCGCCCTCGTACTCCAGCTCGAGCTTCCCGGTAATGGAGGGCAGCGCCAGGTAGATGTCACTGATCCGCGGGACGACCACCTTCTCGCCATGCATCAGCGCCCGCCGCTCGGCGCTCGAGATGGCGTGCTCCAGCACGCTGATCGGAAGGCGCTGGCTCACACCCGAGCGCTTGTCGATCCGCTTGTCCACCCGCGCCTCGAAGGCCACCCGTTCGATCACCTCGCGCACGAACTCGGGCACCCGGATCTCCCGCCCCTCGCGCCGGGTCCACGCCTCCTGCGCCGTGATCTGCATGCCCAGCTCCACAGTGCGGGGATAGTGGGTGATGATCTCGGAGCCGATCCGGTCCTTGAGCGGGGTGATGATCTTGCCGCGGGCGGTGTAGTCCTCCGGATTGGCGGTGTAGGCCAGCAGAACGTCCAGTGGCAGGCGCACCGGATAGCCTTTGATCTGGACGTCGCCCTCCTGCATGATGTTGAACAGACCCACCTGCACTTTGCCCGAGAGGTCCGGCAGCTCGTTGATGGTGAAGATCCCGCGGTTGGCCCGGGGCAGCAGGCCGAAGTGCATCGTCAGCTCGTCGGAGAGCAGGTGGCCGCCGCGAGCCGCCTTGATCGGATCTACGTCGCCGATCAGGTCGGCCACGGTGACGTCGGGCGTCGCCAGCTTCTCGACGTACCGCTGGCCCCGCGGCAGCCACGCGATGGCGGTGGCGTCACCGCACTCCTCCACCATGTCGCGGGCGAATTTGGAGATCGGGGCGAACGGATCGTCGTTCACCTCGCTCCCCGCGACGATCGGAATCGCGTCGTCGAGGAACCTGGTGAGCTGTCTCAGGATCCGGCTCTTCGCCTGGCCCCGGAGGCCCAGCAGGATGAAATGATGCCGCGCCAGCAGCGCATGGGTGAGCTGCGGCAGGATCGTGTCTTCATAGCCGACGATGCCGGGGAACAGGTCCTCGCCCTGCTCCAGCATGCGGAGCAGGTTGGCGCGGATCTCGTCCCGGACCGAGCGGCTCCTGAGCGGCGGTTCCGCCCAGGGGGAGCGCCGCAGATCGCCGAGTGTCTGTGGGAGTCTGGTCATGCCGTAAGGTAAACCGGGAAGGAGTCCCAGGTTCCAGGGTCCAGGGTCGAGGTTCGGGCTTCCATTTCCGGGATCCGTCGCGGCGGCCCGGGATGGCGTGCGGCCAGGCGCGACCCGGACCTGAGCCGGGAGCCGGTGCGTGCGGTGAGCAGGCCGGGGAAGTGCGGCCTGACAGGTGCTTGACAATGCGCGGGCCTGTCGTATCTTGCGCCCGGTTTTTTCGGGTCTCGGCGAAGGCCCCAGAAAGTGCCCCGCATCACACCCTACCCCTCGAGGAGTACCATGAAGAAGGTCATCGCGGTTGCCGCCCTGCTTGCGCTCGCGGCGTGCGCCAAGAAGGAGACGCCGGCTCCGGCCGCCGATTCCACCGCTGCCGCCCCGGCGGCGCCGGCTGCCACTGACACGACGAAGCACGATTCCACCATGGCGCGTGACACGGCTCACCAGATGTAAGCTGGTTTCTGCCTCGCCGGATCGGGAATGGGCCGCCACCAGAGGGCGGCCCATTCTCTTTGCACCCCTCATTGCTGGCCCGCTCCTCACGGCGGAAACCCGGCTACCAGCCCCATGGCTCGAACGGGAGGCCGACCACCGTGGCCGGCGCCCCCGCCGCTAGCACCTCACTCCCCGGTGCCACCGTGTTCCGGAGCAGACCGAGCCCGACCGTACGGCCCGGCATCATGAGGACCGAGCTGATGATGCCAATCTCTTTCCCGCCTGACTCGACCACTGCCCCATCCCCGGGCTGCTCGGGTCCCCAGACCAGGCCCTTGAGCTCACGGTTGACGTGGCCCCGGAAGTGGAGGCGTGCGACCGTTTCCTGTCCGGTATAGCAGCCCTTGGTGTAGGACACGCCGCCGATCTCATCGTAGCGGACTTCCTGCACCAGCGTCCGCTCCTCGATTTCGGCACCGAGCTGGGGCCAGCCACCCAGGATCCCCGCTGCGTCGCGGTCGGCGGCCTCTCCTGGCGAGAATCCCGCCGCCGTCAGCCGCGAGAGCAATTCCCTGATAGCAGCCGGGATTCCGAGGACAAGGGCCCGGAAGGGGGCCTGTGCCTGGGGTCGCGCGAGCAGGAGGTCGTCCTGACGGACGACCTTCCCCGGGTCTGGCAACCGGAACCCGGCCCGTCCGAGGGCGGCGGCCGCGTCACTGCCGTACAGCCATGCCGCATCCATCTGTCCGGTCTGGTCTTCCACTTTCGCCAGACGGGGTGGCAGTGAACGGCGGAACAGCTGGAGCGAAGCGGCGTGGCCCGCCGGCTCCGCGACCAGCAGGAACCCCTCCGGGAGGCGCAGCACCCAGTAGTCCGCCACGATCGCGCCCTTGGGCGTGAGGAGCGCGCCGTAGACCAGGCTCATCTCCCCGGGTCCTTCGAGGTCGTTGGTAAGGAGGCCCTGCAGACAGGTCAGTGCGCCGGAACCGGTGATCTGGAAGACCGCGGGTGAGGTCGGGACCGCGACCGCTCGATGCACCAGTCGGTGCAGCCGGTCGAGGTCGAGCGCAGTCTGTCGCATCAATCCGCCCAGGGAAGCTCGCGGGGCAGGCGACCGCTGAGGTCTTGCCACACCAGGTCGGCCGCACCGAGGTCTGCCGCCGGGTGGGAGGTGCTCAGCATGGTGCAGCGCATCCCCGCTCTTCGCGCCGCCTCGAGTCCGGGGAGCGAGTCTTCGATCACCATGCAGCGCACCGGGTCGATGCCCAGCGCGGCACGGGCCGCGTGGAAGCCCTGCGGGTCGGGCTTGCAGGCGGCCACATCCTCGGCGGCGACCACCTGCTCGAAATGCCTGCGGAGGTCGGCCTCCTCGAGCACCAGCTCGATCTCCCGTCGCAACGCCCCGGACACGACCGCCAGTCGATACCCCTCGGCCGCAGCCGACCGGACGAATTCAGCGGCGCCCGGCACCAGTTCCATCGAGGAGCGGATAGCGCGCTCGTACAACGCGGCCTTGCGCTCGATCGCCTCGGCCATCAGTCCGGCGTCGAGCCGCCGCCCCATCCGCGCGAAGGTGAAGCGGAAGCACTCCCGGTCGTCGAAGCCGAGATACTCGCGGTAGTACCCTGCTCGATCCAGCTCGTACCCATAGCTTGCGAGCGTGGCGATCAGTGCCTCACAATGCTGCGGCTCGTCGTTGATGATGACGCCGTTGAAGTCGAAGAGGATGGCCCGGTGCATGGCCGGAAGATAGCCATAGGCTGTGAGCTATGGGTTATGGGCTACGGGCTATGGGCTATGGGCTATGAGCTATGAGCTATGGACTCTGGGTCTTGCGCTACCCGCGCCTCCTCTCCAACACTCCGGGCTTATAGCTCATAGCTCATAGCTCATAGCTCATAGCTCAGCGCTCACCGCTCACCGCTCACCGCTCTACCCGTACACCCCTCCCGCCGCGTACGACCAGTCCAGGAGCTCGACCGGATGCGCCACGTGGGTTGCGAACCCCGCGGCCTTGAGACCGGCCCCGATCTGCATCAGGCAACCCGGGTTGCCAGTCGCGACCATGGTCGGCCGGGGCGACGCGTCGGCGAAGCTCTGGAGCTTGGCGTCGAGTACCGCCCGCGACATGGCCGGCTCGAGCATGGAGAAGATCCCAGCGCTGCCGCAGCAGCGATCCGACCCGGGAAGAAGCTGCAGCCGGAGATCGGGAATGGCCCGGAGCACGGCCAGCGGAGCTTCGTGCACTCGCTGGGCATGCTGCAGGTGACACGGGGCGTCGTAGGCGACGTCGAGCGGAAGCGATCCCCCGCGCCGGGGCCCCGCCTGGGCCAGCAGTTCGGTCACGTCCTTCACGCGCGCGCCGAACGCCGCACCTTCCGCGGAATCCAGCAGGTGGCCGTAGTCCTTGAGCAGCGCACCGCAGCCGGCGCTGTTCAGCACGATGAAGCCCGCGGTGCTGGCAAAGGCAGCGACATTCCGCTTGGCCAGCCGCTCCGCGTTTGGGCGGTCCCCGGCGTGCTCATGCAGTGCCCCGCAGCACACCTGACCCGGGGCCTCGACCACCCGGTAGCCGTTGGCCTCGAGGGTGCGGCGCGTGGCGTCGTGGATATGGGAGAAGAGCCCCTGCATGACGCAACCGCGGAACAGAACGACGGTTCCATTCGGGGCGGAGGGCGGCGCCGACGCATGCGTTGGCGCCGCCCCACCGCCCCGGCGAACCGGCCTGGTCGCCGCCACCATCCCCATGCCGAAACCGAATCGGCCGTCTCCGGCAAACCGTTCGGCCAGGCTCAGATCGCGGAACAGCTTCGCCAGCAGGAATAGCGGTCGCCATAGGACGCGGGAGCCGAAGACGCCGAGGACCAGCCGTGCGAGCGGCCGCAGGCCGCGCTGCTTTGCGAGCAGTTCCCGCGCGGCTTCGAGTCCCCGTCCGTACCCGACGCCGGAGGGGCAGACCGGCTCGCACCCACGGCAACCCAGGCAGGCGTCGAGATGCTGCAGCAGCGCCGGGTCGTCCGGAGCGATCTCTCCCCTCTCGAGGGCGCGCATCAGGACGATCCGGCCACGGGGGCTGTCGGCCTCGTCTCCCGTGGCCAGGTAGGTCGGGCAGGCCTGCAGACAGAAGCCGCAGTGCACGCAGGGGTCGAGCGAACTGAAGGCGGATGGGCGGGAGGGCGGGAAGGCGGGACTCAAGCTGCCGCCTTCCCGCTGTCCCGCCGTCCCGCCGGCGTCGACTCTCAATCCGACCCCTCGAGAGCCACCGTAATCACGCCCTTCGGATCGAACGTCCCTCGCAGCCGGTCGACCAGTTGCCCCACACCCTCGCGATAGGCGCCGAAGTGCCCGACGGCCCGGCGCAGTTCCCACGGGCCGCGCTCCAGGGTCAGCGGAATCTCGCGCGCGGCGGCCCGGCGACGCAGCTCGCGCAGGGCGTCGATCTCGGCCTCACCCGCCCAGCGGATCGCGCCGCTGCCCGCGCCGGCGGACAGCATGCTTTCTCCGAGGATCTCCACCACCAGGTCGATCGTGTCATCCATGCCGTCGAGCAATGAGCCGAGCCGGATGGCCACCGCCGCACCGAGCGGGGCACGCGCCACCAGACTCCAGAAGGCCGCGGCACGCTCGGGAGCGAATCGCTCCCATTCGAGGCCCGTCTCGGCCGTCACTCGATCGGCTTCGGCGGCGACCCCGGCCTCCGTGCCGGTGAGCCGGACCGCCAGGGCCCACTCGGGCAGCGCGGCCCAGGCCGGCGTCAGCAGCTCCAGGGAGACAGCCCCGATCTGCGCCTCGACCAGCTGGCGTCCCGCCGTGCTCAGCGCGTGGCGGCCCCCGCTCGTTACGAGAGTCAGGTCCGCCGCGGGCCGGGCACGGAGCCGCAGGTTGAGCTCCGTGATCACGCCGAATCCGCCGAAGCCGCCAACGTGCAGTTTGGTGAGGTCGTAGCCGGCCACATTCTTCACCACCCGTCCGCCGGCTTCCACCAGCCTGCCATCGCCCGTGGCGACGGTAGAGCCGAGCACGTGATCCCGCACCGGTCCGAAGCCGTGCCGCAGGGGACCGCTGGTGCCGGTCGCGACGACGGAGCCGATAGTGCGGTCGGGACGGCCCGGAGGGTCGATTGCCAGCCACAGCTTGTGACGCTCGAGTTCGGCCCGGAGCTCCTCCAGGGTCATTCCCGCCTGGACGGTTGCCACCAGGTCCGCGCTGCTCACCGACACGAGGCGGGAGAGCCCTCGGGTGGAGAGGGCCAGATCCGCGGGTGCATCGGGCGGCAGCCAGCTGCCGTGGCCCTCGAGCCGGAAGTGCCAGCCTTCGTCCTGCGCGGCCTGGCAGATCAGGGCCAGTGCGTCGTCACTCTCCGGCACCGCGCGAGGCAGCCCGCGGGGATCGCGCTCGACCCCCTCGGGGCCGAGCAGGCGGGCCAACCGCTGGAACACGGCATCGGTCATCTCGCCCCTCCCATCCGCCATTCGCGGCAGGTGTGGGCCGGGAACACCTTCCCGGGATTGGCACGGCTCTCCGGGTCGAACGCCCGCCGAACCTCGCACATCACATCGAGTGCCGGCGCACTGAAGGCCAGCGGCATGTACTCCATCTTGTCCGAGCCGACGCCATGCTCGCCCGTCACACTGCCTCCTACGGCCAGGCACGCTTCCATGATCTCCCTGCTCGCTTGTCTCACGCGGCGGGCCTGATCGGCGTCGCGCCGGTCGAAGCTGATGCACGGGTGCAGATTGCCGTCACCGGCGTGGAACACGTTGCTGATCTTGAGCGAGAGCCGGTCCCGAATGACGGCGATGCGGTCGAGAATCTCCGGCAGTACCGACCGCGGGACCACCGCGTCCTGAACGGCGAGGTCGGGCGCGATGCGGCCCAGCGCTCCGAAGGCCTTCTTCCGTCCCTGCCACAGCCGGGCGCGGTCGCCGGGCGACTCCGCGCTCTTCACCTCACGGGCGCCGTGCCGCCGGAGCAGGGCGTCGACCACCACCCCGTCCGCCTCGACCGCCTCCGGCGCGCCGTCCAGCTCGAGCAGCAGGACCGCAGCCGCGTCGGTGCGCGCGCCGGTCGCATAGATGGACGCCTCCACCGCCTGCACGCAGGACCGGTCCATCATCTCCAGCGCCGCGGGGACCACTCCCGAGGCGATGATCGCCGAGACCGCCTCACTCGCATCGCGGAGCGCCAGGAAGTCGGCGAACACCGTCCGGATCATGCGCGGAATCGGTTCCAGCCGAACGGTGATCTCGACCGCCACACCGAACATCCCCTCGCTGCCCACGAACAGGCCGACCAGGTCCGGCCCCCACGGCTCGCCCTGGGCTGAGCCGAGCCGCAAGCTGCCGCCGTCGGGTCGGATCACCTCGAGGGCCGTGACGTGATTGGTGGTCACTCCATACTTGAGACAATGGGGGCCGCCGGCATTCTCCGCGACGTTCCCTCCAATGGTGCAGGCGCTCTGGCTGGAAGGATCGGGAACGTAATGCAGCCCATGCCGGGCGGACGCCTCGGAGAGCCGCGCGTTGATCACGCCGGGCTCGACGACCGCCCGGCGGCGACGCGGGTCCAGTTCGAGGATTCGGTTCATCCGGGTAAGAGTCACCAGCACTGCGTCCGGGTCGGCGAGTGCGCCGCCGGAAAGGCCGGTGCCGGCGCCACGAGGCACGAACGGCAGCTTGAGCAGGCTCAGCAGGCGGAGCACTGCCGCCACCTCCGTCTTGGAACCCGGCAGAACCACGGTTCCGGGCACCGACTCGTGAGTCGGGAGGCCGTCCGCGGCATACGTCGCCAGCTCGGCCGGGCGGTGCCGCACCCAGCGTGGGCCGACGATGCGGCCCAGTGCCTCGTTCAGTTCCTGCCTCATGTTCCGGTGACGATGTCGTGCCCGTCGCCGCCCTTCCCGTTGCTGCGCGCCCGCAAATGCACCTGCGCCCGTCCGCGCGCGACCCGAATCAGGGGCGGCAGCAGCTCCAGCAGCGCGTGGGTGCGCTCCCGCGTCGAGCGGGTCGCGAGCAGGCCGGCCTTGGCATCCAGCTCCAGATCGGCAAGGGCGGAAACCTGGAAGGTGAAGGCCTCCGTCCCTTCGGCCCAGTCCGGTTCGTCCGCCGGATTGTCCGTCAGGACGCCGAGGGCGTCGCGATACTCCTCGGCCAGCTCCAGCAACTGGGCCCGTTCCCGGGGCAGCGGCGCGGTGCCGGGCTGATCGTCGAACTCCTCCACCGAAGCCACGGGATACGGCGTCTCCTCGGACAGCATCGCCCGGACGGCGAAGCGCCGCTCCCCCATGACCACGATGTTGGAGCGACCGTCCGCCAGTGGCTGGGCCGCGCGGATCCGCGCCACCGAGCCCAGAGCGCCGGGGCCGGGCGGCATTGCCGCCGTGATGCCGAAGCGCTGGTCGCCTTCGAGGCAGTCGGTCAGCAGCTGGCGGTAACGAGGCTCGAAGATGTGCAGTGGAAGCGGCTCGCCGGGGAACAGCACCAGATTGAGCGGGAACAGCGGGAGCCGGAGGGCCATGAAGGAATACTAAGGCCGTCCGCCGTCAGCTGTCAGCCGTGATCGGGGGGTTGCCGACTCTCGCCGCTGGCCGACGGCCATTGGCTGGACGTCGGAACGCGACCCTCCCCGCCAGGCACGAAGAGGGTCGCGTTCAGAAATACTCGACCAATGGCCGACGGCCGAGAGCCTAGGCAGCCACCCAGAAGCCCTTGAGCCCCTTGAGGTCGGGAGACTCGCGCAACTTCTCGAAGGCCCGTTCGCGGATCTGGCGGATGCGCTCGCGGGTGACGCCCAGGAGCTCGCCGATCTTCTCCAGCGTGAGCGCCTCGCTTCCCTCCTCGAGCCCATAGTAGAGGTAGAGGATCTTGCGCTCGCGCGGGGTGAGATAGCGCTCGAAGATGCGATCGATGAACTCGCGCATCAGGCGGGCGTCGGTGTGCTCCTCGATGTCGCCCCCCTCGCTGCCGGCAAATCGCTCCCCCAGCGTGCCGCTGGCCTTGTCGCTCCGCTCCACGGGGGCATCCAGTGAGAGCTCCGCCGAGGTCATGCGGCGGGCGGACCGGATGTTCTCGACTGAGTCGTTGAGCGCGGTTGCGATTTCGAGGTCTGTCGGCTCCCGGCCCAGCTCCTGGGAAAGAAAGGTCTCCGCCCGGGACATCTTGATCAGGGCGGAGTTCTGGTTGAGCGGGATGCGCACGCTGCGGGTTTGCTCCGCAAGGGCCTTGAGCACCGCCTGGCGGACCCACCACACCGCGTAGGAGATGAACTTCACGCCGTGATCCGGATCGAACTTCCGCACCGCCTTGAGCAGCCCCTCGTTGCCGATCGCGACCAGCTCGGAGAGATCCAGTCCGTGGCCCTGGTACTTCTTCACGTAGGAAATGACGAAGCGGAGGTTGGCCGTCACCAGCCGCTCCGCCGCTTTCTCGTCCCCCTTCTGTGCCAACCGTGCGAGCCGCTTTTCCTCCGCGGGGTCCGTAATCATCGGGAGCTTCTGGATGTCCTGCAGGTACTGGTCGAACGCGCCGGTCGCTGTGGGGCGGAAAAAGGCTCTGGACCGGCTCTGAACCGAGGGCATGACGGCTCCGCGCGGAAGACCTGATCGGTTTTTCGGGAGTAGCGGTCGAGGGGGTGACCGCAGAAAAGGTGTGCGAATATAGGACGCGCAAAAAATGTGGTCAAGCATTTTCTACTTTCCACATCACAAATCATTCATTGGCAGCCGGTTGCGCAGTTTGTCCACGCGGAGGCGCAGCCGGGGCTCGTTTCCAGGCCCGAACCGGGACGCTAAGTCGCTGTGGCGAAGGGCGTTGGGCCGTGTGGGGATGTGGACTTCGGGTGGAGAACCTGCAGGGAGATGTGATTTCAGGTCAGCGCGCTGACAGCGGAGGCGAGCAGGTCATGGGTGACCGGAACGGTCCACTTGCCTTCGCCCTCGTGCATGGCGCCGAGTCCGGTCGGCAGGGCCAGGCGCACCTGGCCTTCGACGTTTTTCTTGTCGTGCAGCATCGCGTCGAGGACCCGGGCGATCTCCGGGCGGTGCGCGATCCGGGTGGGCAACCCCACCGCCTGGAGCACCCCCAGCACCCGGTCAGCCAGGCCGGGCTGCGCGAGTCCCATCCGCTCGGCGATCCGGCATTCGCCCAGCAGCCCCAGCGACACGGCTTCCCCGTGGGGCAGGCGGTAGTGCGACTCCAGCTCCAGTCCGTGCGCGATCGTGTGCCCGGCGTTGAGGATTGCACGCCGGCCGGCCTCGCGCTCGTCCTCGCCCACGACCGCAGCCTTGATCTCCACGCTCCGGGCCACGAGATGGGCCAGAGCGTCGATCTCCCGCGCGATGATGCGCGGCGCGTTGCTTTCGATCCAGGTGAAGTAGCTCGCGTCGGCGATCACCCCGTGCTTGACCGCTTCCGCCAGGCCGGACCGGAACACCCGGTCCGGGAGGCTGAGCAGGGTGAGCGGATCGGCCACGACGATGGCCGGGGCGTGGAAGGCGCCGATCAGGTTCTTGCCCAGCGGAGTATCCACACCGACCTTGCCACCTACCGACGCGTCCAGCATCGCAAGCAAGGTGGTCGGGACCTGGGCGTAGGGAACGCCGCGGAGGAACGTCGCCGCCACGAAGCCCGCGAGATCGCCCACCACTCCGCCGCCCAGCGCCACCACTGCGGTCCGCCGATCGAGTCCCAGACTGAGCATCTCGTCGCTCAGCCGGATCCACGTCTCCCGTGTCTTCGAGGCCTCGCCGGCCGGGAAACTGAGCCACGCCTTCGGGCGGAGCCGGATGCCGGGGGTCGCATCGCCGGGCGCTTCGCTATCCACCCCTGCGCCCGTCCGGGTCCATTCGTCGTAGTAACGGCTCACCTCGTCATCGCTGATGATCACCAGCTGGCGGTGTCCCATCGCCTTCCCGAGCAGCTCGGGGAGCGACCCGAGCGCCCCGGGCGTGACGTGGACGGAGTAGCTGCCGAGGGCGTGCCGGACGGGAATGACGGGCATGGGTTCGGTCTCGAATCATGACGTGGTGACGGGCTCGGTAATCGCGCACCGCGGTGCGCGCCTACGCGGATCCCGTCACCACGTCACATCCCCCGCACCATCCCGGTGATTCGCCAGCCGGGCAAGGGTGAAGAGCAGATCGGAGAGGCGGTTCAGGTAGACCACGAACAGATCGGGAATGTCCGCCTCGTGCGTCAGTCGGACCACGCTGCGCTCCGCGCGACGGCAGATCGTCCGGGCCAGGTGCAGGGCCGCCGCCTTGGGGGTGCCGGCCGGGAGGACGAAGGCACGAAGCGCCGGCAGCTCGTGCTCGGCGTCGTCCATGACCCGCTCGAACGCCGCGATCCGCTCGGCGGACAGTTCGGCTTTCTCCAGCGCCACCTTCACCTTCTCCGGGTCCGGCGTCGCCAGGTTCCCGCCGAGGGCAAAGAGATCGCGCTGGATGGTCTCCAGCAGATCATCCATGAAATGCACCGGCTGGGTGGCCCGGACCACTCCGATGGCGGAGTTGAGCTCGTCGACATCGCCGTAGGCCTGGACCCGCGCATGATCCTTGGGTACCCGCCCGCCTCCGAACAGCCCGGTCTCCCCGGCGTCGCCGGTCTTCGTGTAGATGCGCATGGGTGCAAGATAGGGCTGGGGAGACGGGACTGTCAGCTATGAGCCATGGGCGTTGGGCTCTGAGCTATGGGCTACGAGCTATGAGCTATGAGCTATGAAGTATGAGAAATGAGCATGTGCCATAGGCTGCGCGACATTCACCGTCACTTCTTCCTGCTTCCTGCTCACTCCTCACTCCTCACTCCTCACTCCTCACTCCTCACTCCTCACTCCTCACTCCTCACCCCTTCCCTCGCCCTATCTCATACAGCAGCACATCGTCGATTTCCTCCTCCCACACTGTCCCGGCCACCCGCATCCCTACCTTCTCCGCGACGCGGCGGGCCGCCACGTTGTCTGGTGGAATGCTGGCGCAGACTCGGGTTACGCCCGGTTGCGCCAGCGCCCAGTCGACCAGCGCGCGAGTCGCCTCGGTGGCGTAGCCGCGCCGGTCCGCCCCGGGGTAGGTGGCATAGCCGATCATCACCGCGCCGTCGGCGTCCGGCGGTCCGCCGAAGCCGATCGCGCCGGTGACCCGGTGGGCCGCGCGGTCCGCGGTGAGCCAGGTCCACCATCCCAGGGTGGCGGGGTCGGCCCGCAGCCGGCCGCGCACGAGCGGCAGCACGTCTTCCAGCAGCGGCGGTGGCCGGAGCGGAGTGGGAAAACTGAGGCCGGTGACCTGCCGGAGTCGGGGTTCATCGCCCGCGAGCAAGGCGTCGATCCCGTCGGCCGTGAACGGCACCAGCTCCAGGCGGGGGGTTGAGAGGGTCAGCATGGTTCCCCGTTCCGCGTTCCCCGTTCCGCGATGAAGAACCTGTGATCCCGGAACGGCGGGGCTCGCATGGTGATCGCTACGCGGAACGCGGAACGGGGAACGGTCAGCACCCGTCCTCCACATCCGCCGCCGCCACCACGATGTTGCCCCGCGGCTCCAGGATCACCCACCGGACTGTTCCAACTTCCACGTCGACCTGCTCCATCCACAGGTAGTCCCGCCCGAACGCGAACCCGCTCACCGCCTGCAGTCGACGCCAGTAGAGCGGCCGGCTCCGGCCGAGGGCGCGCACCGGACCCCACCGTCCATACTGCAGGAGAGTGGGATGGAAGACGACCTGGCGCCAGGACAGGGTTGCGTCCCAGATCATCACGATGGCGGCGAGTCCTTCCACCCCACGCGCTGTGCGGCGAGTCTCGCGCAGAGATACGGCGTACCGGATCCGGCCATCGTCCAGCCGGATCGGGATGACATCGGCAGCGTCATCGCTGGCCAGGGTGTTCACTGTCGGCCGCCGCAGCGGCCCGCTCAGCGGAAGTTCCTGCGCCGGCAGCCGCCCGGCGAGGAGCGAGTCCATCACGCCCGAGGTTTGCGCCAGGAGCGAATCGACCAGCCCGGGACCCGGCTCCGGCGGCGGAGCGCGCAGATAGCGCTCGCTCACCGGCCAGTACACGTCCGGGCCCCGGAGGGAGCCCACCACCGGGCCTCGCAGCGAGATCCCGCTCGAGCGCGCCGGCTCGACGATCAGCTCGGCCTGCGGTTTTCCCTGCCGGCAGCGGGCGGCCTGCAGAAGGATGGTGCGGAGCCGGACCCGGACCTGACCGTCGGGTGAGCCCGCCAGGATCACCTGGGAGAAGACGGCGGAATCGATTCCCGGATCCGGGCTCACCGCAAAGGTCCCGCGGCGCTCCAGCCACTCCAGCGGATCGATCCGCCGATCCCGTTCCGGCCGCCAGCGGCGGACCAGGGCGGCGACAAAGGCGGGATCGCTGGAGAGAAGACTGACCTGCCGGCTGGTCCCTTCGCCCACGAAGCTGCCCGCGATGGCGCCGCTGGAATCGAGCCGGGCGTCGCTCGAGACGGCGGCCCCGGGAAGAGGAAGCGGCGGCCGCTCACGCGCAGCGTTGTCGATCAGCCGACCGACGGTGGCGCAGGCGCAGAGGAGAAGCGCCATGGCGGCGACCGCCCGGGCTGCACGGCGCGTCCGCCTCCGGAGATGGGGGAACGTCATGTCGGGGGTCAAGGGCGGCAGCCCAGCTCGGCGTCTAGTCTCCTGGAGCGCAGGAGCGCGGTCGACCGCGACGCGGAGAGGTATTGTCGGAGCGCGGAAGGGTGCACCGGTGGTACCTCCGCCTGGTATGGACCACGCTCGGCCGGGTCGTCTTCGGTCGAATGCCGCTCTGGTCCCGACCCGAAACCTCCGCTCCATCAGTGCGAGCCGAGCGTGAGCGGGGGCACAGGCCTCGGGCTACTTCGCGGGCCACCCACCTGCCTCCCGCTCTCCGCCCTATCCAGCCGCCAAAGCGTCCAGCATCTCCTGGATCCGGGTGAACTTGAGCCGCGGCCGTCCAACCGCCTCACCCCGGGCGCGCTCCAGCGCATCGAGGCGCAGCCAGTCTTTCCAGGACACGATGC